>Ga0209656_10003195_pt1 | contig 10622 bp, 9 predicted proteins | sample BogFormECP12_OM2_FD_188239 | JGI IMG/M metagenome (GOLD analysis project Ga0209656, IMG submission 188239) | Bog forest soil microbial communities from Calvert Island, British Columbia, Canada - ECP12_OM2 (SPAdes) (version 2) | ecosystem: Environmental > Aquatic > Freshwater > Wetlands > Bog ... | reverse complement strand
CCGCCTGTTCTTCTCGATGGCCGCCAGCGAGCTCACCCTGGCCAACGTCAACGCCAACCATTGGGTGTCGTTCACCATCGACGACTACACCCCCGACTTCCGCAAGCTCCGGGAGCTGCGGGGGGTCGGTCGGGCCGAGGCCCTGCGGGATCCGCAGCAACACGCGGACACCCTCTCGCTCTTCGCCAACAAGTTCCCGACGCTCCTGCCCGAGGCGCTCGACAATCTCCATGCGGTGACTCCGCTGGAGCTCCATTTCATCGATTTCGAGTACACCGCCGGCATCGCCATCCCGCTCGAGTCGAGCATCGTCTACCAGGTGTCCCCCGAAGCCGAGACGATCCCGGCGGGGATCGCCACGCAGCTCGACACGATGACGTTCGAGCCGGGTCAGGTCATCGTGCGCCAGGGACAGCGCATCGACCGCTTCTTCATCATCGTGGAGGGCCACGTCGAGGTACGACGAGAGGGGCACGGCCAGGACGTGATCGTCACCAGGCACGAGGCCGGGCAGCTCTTCGGAGAGGTGGGAGCCCTGGCCGGTGCGCCGCAGACGGCCACCTACGTCGCCGCCACCAAGACCGTCGTCATGGCCATCGACCGCTCGGCGTTCCAGGAGATCCAGGCCCAGTCGGCGACGGCGGACCTGCGGGAGCGGGTCCAGTCCACGATGACCTCGCTCGGCCAGACCCCCCAACCCCCGGCGTCCGGCCAGCCGTAACCGGCCGGGGGTCCGGTCGCCGGATCAGTCGAGCGACCGGACGGCATCTCGTTCACGAGCCGTCGGGCGACCTGACGGCGACCGCCACCGGCCGGGCGTCCCGTCGGGCGGCGTGACGCTTGTGCGGCCGGCCACCGGCCATGCCAATGTGAGACGACCGGACGAAAGGACGCCGATGGCGGCGACAGCCGATCCCGAAGAGACCCGCGCCGACCCGGCCGCCTGGCGCCGGCGTGGCCTCCGCACGTTCGAGGACGTGATGGCCAAGCCCTACGACCTCGCCCCCAGCCCCTGGAGCGAGGCGGGCCTCCTCGACTTCGTCTTCGCCGACGTCTGGAACCGCCCAGGTCTCAGCCGTCGGGACCGACGGTGGGTCACGCTGGCCTGCGTGGCCGCCGCTGACACCGTCGGTCCGATCGAGTCCCACGTCTACGCCGCCCTCAAGAGCGGTGACATGTCGTTCGACGAGATGCAGGAGTTCGTCCTGCACTTCGCCGTCTACTGCGGCTGGCCAAAAGCGTCGTTCCTCGATCAGGTGGTGACGGCCCAACAGGCGGTGATCAACCAGGAGCGAGGCGAGGCACCGCCGGCACCCCGCCAGTTCGACGTGTGGAACGCCGGAATGGACCCCGAGGAGCGGATGCGCAACGGCGCAGAGTGCTTCGCCACGATCAACTGCGTCCCGGCCGTCGGCCGTACGAGCCCGTACACGACGGCGGGCATCCTCAACTTCGTGTTCGGCGAGGTCTGGCAACGCCCGGGGCTCACCGTCCGCGACCGGCGGTTCATCACGCTGGCCTGCGTCGGTGTCGACGACGCGGTCATCCCCATCCGGTCGCACTTCTACTCGGCGCTCAAGAGCCGGGACCTGTCGTACGACGAGATCCGTGAGCTGGTGCTCCAGTTCGCCGCGTACGCGGGGTGGCCCAAGGCCTCCTTCCTCGACCAGGTCGTCGCCGAGAGCTGGGAGGCCATCCAGCAGCAGGAGGCCGACGCTGGCGCGTGAGCCGGGTCGTCCCCCACCTGGCCGGTCGAGACGCCGAGCCCGGGCGGACCGGCGGTCCGGCCCTCCTGTGGTCCGGCGTCGGTTGGCGTGACGCCTCGGGGCCACGACCAGTCTCCGGCCGGCTCTCGACCGGTCCGGGCCCGCTCCGGCCTCCTGGTCGCGGCCGCCATGGCGTCGGCGGGCCTCGCCGTGGTGGCGTCGCTCACCCACCCGTTCACCGGGGGCGCCGAGGCGGTCACCGCGGTCGCGTTGGGTGGGGTGGCGGTGGCCACTGCGGTGGTGACCGTGCACCGACGCCGGGCGGGCGACCTCTCCCCGACCGCGACCCTCTCGGACCGCCCGGGGCGAGGCCGGAGCCTGGCGTGGGTGGCCGTGGCGGTCCTGATCGCCTCGTTCGAGGCGTTCTCCTACCTCGGGACGCCCCGCTCGGCGCACCCGACCCTGAGCACCGTCCTCGACCTGGTGGACAGCACGCGGCCGGGCAAGGCGGCGGCCTTCGCCCTGTGGCCCGCCCTCGGCTGGTGGCTGGTGCTGGCGTGACCGACCGGCAGACGACGTTCCTCGTCTGGGGGATCCTGGGTGCCACCGCCCTGGTCCTCGAGGCCGCCGCCGTGCTGTCGAAGGGTGGACGGACCGGTGTCGGCGCGCTGGCCGGTCGGGTCGTCACCCCCGTGGCGGGAAGAGCGGCGGTCCTCGTCGCCTGGATGTGGCTCGGCTGGCACGCCTTCGCCCGCTGAGCAGTGCCCGCCCGGACACGGCGACCGCTCCGTCACGCGGCGGGGACGGTCGTTGGGGTTCGGGACGCCCGGGTAGGTTGGGGCGGTGACGACCACGCGACAACCGGAGTGTTCCGGCGCGGCCACGGTGGACTTTGCCGCGTCTCGGCCCGTCGGGCCGGCCGGCGGCCGAGGGGCGCACGTCGCCCGTGGCGCTCGTACCGAGAAGGAGCAGGGGTGAGCGATCCAACGACGTCCATGATCGAAGCCGTTGGCCTGGAGAAGAGCTTCGGCAGCACCCGCGCCCTGGCCGGGGTGGACCTGGTCGCCGAGACCGCCAAGGTGCTGGCCCTCCTCGGACCGAACGGTGCGGGCAAGACCACGATCGTCCGGATCCTGACCACCTTGCTGCTCCCCGACGCCGGCCACGCCTCGGTGGCGGGCTTCGACGTCGTCCACGACGCACGGTCCCTCCGCTCGGTCATCGGCCTGGCCGGACAGTTCGCGGCGGTCGACGAGCTGCTCACCGGGCGCGAGAACCTGGAGCTGGTCGGTCGGCTCTACCACCTCTCCAAGACCGAGCGCGTCCGCCGTTCCGACGAGGTGCTGGAGCGCTTCGGTCTTTCGTTCGCCGCCGACCGCCTGGTCAAGGGGTACTCGGGGGGGATGCGGCGACGGCTCGACCTCGGCGCAAGCCTGGTCGGTCGCCCCCTCGTGCTCATCCTCGACGAGCCCACCACCGGCCTCGATCCGCGCACGCGCAACGACGTCTGGCGCTTCATCGAGGAGCTGGTCGCCGAGGGGACCACGGTCCTGCTCACCACGCAGTACCTCGAGGAGGCCGACCACCTGGCGCACCAGATCGTCGTCGTCGACGAGGGCATGGTCATCGCCCGGGGCACCGCCGACGAGCTCAAGGACCAGATGGGCGGTGACGTCCTCGAGGCCCGGGTCGCCCGATCGGCCGACCTCGAAGCGGCCGCCGAGATCATCGCCCGCTTCGGCGAGGGGCCGACCCAGATCGACGCCGAGCTCAAGCGGGTCAGCATCCCCACCCGGGAAGGGCCCTCGGGGCTCATCTCGGCCGGGCGCCTCCTCGACGACAAGGGGATCGGGTTGGAGGACCTCGGGATCCGGCGCCCGTCGCTGGATGACGTGTTCCTGTCGCTCACCGGGCACGGAGCCGGCGAGCAACCCGAACCCGAGATCCTGGCCCAGCCCTCCTACGACGCCGAACGGAGCCACTCGTGACGACCGTCGCCGCCCCCATGCACCCGGTGATCGCACCGATGACGCCGAGGCTGGCCATCAGCGACACCATCGGGATCGCCCAGCGCAACCTCCGGCGGATGGTCCGCACACCTCAGCTCCTCTTCTTCTCGGCCGTCCAGCCCATCATGTTCGTCCTGTTGTTCCGGTACGTCTTCGGCGGAGCCATCAAGACGCCTGGCGGGGCCTACGTCAACTACCTGATGCCGGCGATCTTCGTCCAGGTGGTCCTCTTCGGGGGCGCCCAGACGGCGGTCGGCATGGCGACCGACCTGAAGGAAGGGGTTATCGACCGCTTCCGGACGCTCCCGATGGCCCGCTCGGCCGTCCTCGCCGGGCGGACCCTGGCCGACCTGGTGCGCAACACCTTCGCGGTGGGCCTGATGGTCGCCGTCGGCGTCCTCGTCGGTTTCCGGTTCCACGGATCGCCGGGCGCCGACGTCGGGGCCCTCGTGCTGGTGCTGGCCTTCGGCTACGCCTTCTCCTGGGTGTTCGCCGCCGTGGGGCTGGCCGTCAAGGACCCCGAGACCGCCCAGGTCGCCGGGTTCGTTCCGCTGTTCATCCTGGTGTTCGCCAGCTCGGCCTTCGTCCCGGTGTCCACCATGCCCTCATGGCTCCGGGGGTTCGCCAACAACCAGCCGGTGAGCCTGGTCATCAGCGCCGCCCGCTCCCTGCTCGGCGGGACCGCATCGCAGTCCAACGTCTGGCGGTCGGTGATCTGGCTCATGGGCATCTTCTTGGTGTTCGTCTTCGTCGCCGTCCGGATGTTCAACAAGGCCTCGTCCTGACGGCTGGGCCGACCGTCGCCGGCCCAGCCGCCGGTGCGAGGCCCACACCCCCGTCGGTCAACGGAGGCGATCGGCCGCCGAACGCGTCAGCTGGTCGATGATCCTCGCCGACACGCGAGAACCGGTGTTGTCGAACATCAGGACCGACTCGGAGCGGCCCCGCTGGACCTCGACGATGTCGAGGTAGTCCGTGCCGCTCACCCCTTCCTGGGTGAAGGATCCGGCCACCACGAGGTCGCCCGTGTGGGCGCCGTAGTCGGGAATGGCGTGCTTCGACACGGTCACCTGGCCGACGGCAGCATTGGGCCCGAGCCATGACGAGAGACTGTCGGACAGTGCCAGGGCGAACAGGTGCTCGAGGCACGTCGGCATCTTCGGGTTGTTCAGCGCCTCGACGTCAGCGGCGGCGAACTGCGTCGTCGGGAACACCTCGACGGTGTCGGTCATCACGGCGTTCGAGTTCGAGTCGGCGTAGGCCTGGGCCGCCGCCTCGACCGGATGGGTGTCGACGGCGGCGGCCGGGATCCCCAGACAACGCGTGATCTGGGCGAGCATGGTGGTGTCGCTCCCACCGAACGTGCTGGCCTGAGTGCTGTCGGTGCCCGAACCCTGCCCGGTCCATCCGTGGGGGTAGGCCGTGACGGCGAGCAGCTCGCTGCGGGCCAGCGCCTGGGCCGGCGACGCCGGACCGGCGGACGACGCGGCCCCGGCCCCGCCGCCGGCGGCCGCACAACCGAGGGCCACGGCCAGGGCGAGGGAGCGGCCGCTGACCGACCGCACCGCGGAGCGGACGATCCGGTCGATCTGACGATCGCCGGGCGGCGTGGGGCCGGGGGTCCCCGTCGACTCCGGCGCTGGAAACGTCGGCCACATTCTGGCCCCGTCGATGCTCTTGTTGGACATTGGACTCACCACGTTCCCTTGCTCGTTGTGCCTCCCGGGCCACGCCCGTGAGACGGCGCCGGCTGGTCCGGCCCTGTGGGCACGGTACGGAGGCCCGGTAAGTGCTCGGTAAGGGCGAAACGGATCGGCGAACGGGCGCGACGAGACGGCAGGGTTCCCGGCCTCGGCCGAGACCGATCGGCGGGCGCACCACGGTCCGCGCCGTGGGCGGTCCTGGGCCATGATGACTCGCGTGGAGGGAGCGCCGGGGTCGTCTTTACCGATCGCTTACCGGTGGGGTACAGGGTGGGACCCGATGAGCGATGATCGCTTGGTGAACCCCGTGCGGGGGTGCTGGGTGGGCCCGGCGGGAGCGGCCGCCCGGTTGGCGCGCCCAGGGGGACCCGCCCTCGGCGACCGCAACGGTGACGACCAATGACGATGACCGCCGCTCCCGTGACGCCGGCGGAGAACGCGCCGCCCCGTCCGGCCAGCCGGGCCACCCCGACCCGCCTGCGGCTCCTCGCCGGGGGGCTGGCCCTGCTGACGGTGCTGGCCGGTGTCGCGGCGGCCGTCGCCGTGGCCAACCGACACGCCGCGGCGTCGGCCGCGTGGCAGACGTCCGAGCCGTTGGTGGTCGACGCCCAGGGCATCGACACCTCGCTGTCCGAGGCGGACACCGCGGCGGCCGGATCGTTCCTCCAGGGCCGTCTCGAACCCGTCGGCCTGCGGGCGCAGTACCTGGCCGACCTGGCCCAGGCATCCACCAGCCTGGCGACGACGACCCATGCCGTGGGCACCCAGTCCTCGGCCCTCTCGGCGATCACGACGCTCTCGGTCGATCTCCCCGTCTACACCGGGATCGTCCAAACGGCGACGTTCAACGAGCGCCAGGGCTTCTACCCGCTCGCCGCCGCCTACATCGGCGAGGCGAACAACCTCATGAGGACCCAGATGCTGCCCGCCGCCCGGCAGCTCTTCGCCGTCGAGCGATCGGCGCTGGCCGATGACCAGCAGGGTGCCCTGAGCTCCTGGCTCGTCGTCATCGCCGGGGTGTTGCTCCTGGCCCTCCTCGTAACCATCGTCGCCACACAGCGGTGGATGAGCGGTCACTTCCGGCGCACCTTCAACGTGCCCCTGGTGGCCGCCACGGTGCTGATCGTGGTCGTCGGGCTCTGGTTCGGGGTGTCGGTCGGCGCCGAGACCTCACAGGTCGACACCGCCACCGCCAACGGGTCCGGTCCCCTATCCGTGTCGACCCAAGCGCGTATCCTGGCGCTCCAGCTTCGGGCCGACGACGAGTTGACACTCCTCTCTCAGGACTCGGTCAGCTCCTATCAGGCCGACTACGGCACCGCGGCGGCGGCGCTGCAACACCTCTTCTCCGTCGCCTCGTCGACCGCCGGGCCGGCGGAGCGCCAGCAGCTGGTCGTCGACCAGCGTGACGTCAACGCCTACCGCCTGGTGCACGACGAGATCCGGCTGCACGACGGCCGGGGCGAGTGGAACGACGCGCTCTCGCTGGCCGCCGGGACCGGCACCGGTGATCTCCCCGCGGTCTCGGCGAACCTCGACGCCCAGCTCGTCGACGGCATCGCGAGCTCCCAGCAGACGTTCGACAACTCGATGTCCAGCGCGACCACCAACCTGACCGCCGCGCTCTACGGCATCGTCGTCCTGTCGCTCCTCATCGCCGCGTTGATCATCGTCGGCTTCCGCCCGCGGATCGCCGAGTACCGGTAGGCCGTGGTGCCCCCCGCCCCCACCGAGCGCCGCCGGTCCGGCTGGGTCGTGGCCGCCGTGGTTGGTGCCGCCCTGGCGGCCGGGTGCACCTCGACGTCCGCCGCGCTCCCCGCCCCCACCCGTCCCCCGGTGGTCCTGCCGGCCGACGCCCACGTGGTCCATCCGAAGCCGCTGGCCGAGACGACGGCGTGCGCCCACCCCGGTCCGGCGGTGGCGCCCGGCGACGTCACCGCCAGTCGTCAGCCGCCGGCCGCGCTGCCGGCACCCGGTCACATGCCGGCCGGTTCGTGGATGGCCACCATCCAGTCCCGCGGGTACCTGATCGCCGGGGTCGACCAGAACACGTATCTCTGGGGGTACCGCGATCCCACGACCGGCCACTTCACCGGATTCGACATCGACATGCTCCGCCAGATCAGCCAGGCCATCTTCGGCTCACCGGACCGGATCATCTACAAGGCCATTCCGAACAAAGAGCGCGTCAGCGCCGTCATGTCGGGCAAGGTGGACATTGTCGCCGAGACGATGACGATCAACGCCGAGCGCGACCGGTGCGTCGACTTCTCCACGGTCTACTTCGAGGCCGGCCAGCAGATTCTCGTCCCGACCAACTCGTCGATCACGGGGCCTCGGGACCTCGGAGAAAAGCGGGTCTGCGCCACCGACGGCTCGACGTCGCTCGAGAACCTCGTCGGTCCGATGGTCGCCACGGGCGTCGTGGCCTGGGCGGTCCCCAACGAGACCGACTGCCTGGTCATGCTCCAGCAGGGCCAGGTCGACGCGATCAGCACCGACAACACGATCCTCCAGGGTCTGAAGGACCAGGACCCCAACACCTGGATCGTCGGATCGCCCTTCTCGAGCGAGCCCTACGGCATGGCCATCTCCAAGGACCACCCCGACTTCACCTCGTTCGTGAACGGCGTGCTGGCCAACGAGCGGGCCGACGGCACCTGGGCGAGCATCTACCGCACGTGGCTCGGGCCGACACCGCCGGCCCCGCCACCGGCCACCTACCGGGCGGCGTCGTGAGCCCGCCGACGCTGGCCGAGGTCGACGATCGCCTCGAGGCCTTCCGGGCGACCCTCGGCCGCATCACCGAGAACCTGATCGACCTGGACGCCGACGTGACCCGCCAGATGCTCGAGGCGTCCTCGTCGCTGTCGGGGAAGACGGCCGAGGCCTGGAGCGCCGCCCAGGGCCAGCTGACGGGACTGTGGGAAGGGCAGCTGGCGCTCAGCGACACCCTCGAGGCGCTGACGGCCGAGCGCGGGACCAAGGCGTCGGTGCCCAAGGGGGTCCTGGCGAGCCTGTTGGCGGAGCTCGACGGCCCGTCGGTCGCCGTTGCCAGCCCGGACGAGCACCACTCGCTCACCGGTGGGGTCACCACGACCACGAGGTGCACGATCGACGACGTCGTCACGCAGATGTCCGCCGACTACGACGCCGTGACCGCCCTCATCGGCGAGGTGACGGTCGTGTGGACCGAGATCGCGCCGCGCCTCGACGAGCTCTCGGCGGCGATCACCGACCTCGAGGCCGTCGTGGAGGTCGCCGGGGTGCACCGCCCGAACGAACTGGCGATGGCGCGGGGGCGGGTCGAGGAGGCCAAAGCCCTTTGCCGCCACGATCCGCTCGGCACTCCCCGCGACGTGGTCTCGTCCATCGCGGCGGCGGTCCAGCGGATCCAGTCGTCGCTGGCGGCGACGGCGGCGGAGCACCAGCGGCTGGCCGGTGACCTGGCGGGCCTCCGGGACGCCGTGGAGGAGTGCGGGCGTGTGCTCACCCTCGCCCGTTCGGGACGTGAGGCGGCGGCCGGCAAGGTCGTGGTCCCGCCCGACGCCTGGCGCTCCGTGGCCCAGGCCGAGACCGATCTGGCCGACCTTCGCCGTCGGGTGGACGACCTGTCCGCCGTGGCCGAGCCGGACCCCGTCGACACCCGACGCCGGCTGGTCGGGCTCGGCCAGCTGGTCGGGCGACTTCGCGCCCGGGTCGACGACCTGGCGGCGTCCGAGGACGGATTGGCCACCCGGGACGAACTGCGGGGTCGTCTCGAGGCCTACCGGGCCAGAGCTCGGTCGCTCGGGCGGGCCGAGGACCTCGAGCTCGCTCGGCTCTACGAGCGGGCCCGCGACGCGCTGTACACCGCCCCGTGCGACCTGGCCGAGGCCGAGGAACTGGTGGGCGACTTCCAGCGGGCGCTCCGCCCCGGATCGAAGGAGCACGGCTGATGGCGGTCTGCGCGCGTCCGGGCTGTCGCGGTCAGATCCTCGACGGGTACTGCGACGTCTGCGGCGTGGCGCCGAAGAGCGCCTCCCCGCCGGCCCCGCCCCGGGTCTCTCCGGTCACCGGCGGGGCGCCGGGCGCGCCCACCGCGCCGCCCGGCGCCGCCGGCGGACCGTGCGTGCGGGCCGACTGCGGAGGCGGTGGATGGATCGAGGAGGACGGCTACTGCAACAACTGCGGCCGTCCACCGGTGCCCGGTGGTGGCACCGCCGAGCGCAACGGAGCAGCGACCGGCGCGCCGGTCGAGGGTGAACCGTGCGAGCGGCCCGGCTGCGGTCGGATCGTCGACGGGTTCTGCGACGTCTGCGGGATGGCACCGTCGGGCGGGTCCCGCCGGACGGCCGGGCGGAACAACGGCGGTCCGGGACCGGCGTCCTCCGGTGCCTCGCCAACGGGCACGGCCTCGTCGGTCTCTCAGGAGACCAGCGCCGTCCGGCGCCCGGCGGCCGGAACGGGGAGCAGCCCGGTCACGACCGGCTCGCCGGGCAACTGGGGCAACGTGGTCGGCGGACTGGTCGACGTGCCGTCGGTCCCCCTCAAGGACCCGCGGTCGGTGGTCCTGACCGAGCCCCAGGTGCTCGAGCGCAAGCGGTTCTGCGCCAGTTGCGACCACCCGGTCGGGCGGAGCCGTGACGGCCGTCCCGGTCGGACCGAGGGCCACTGCCCGAACTGCGGTGCCCGGTACTCGTTCACGCCCAAGCTCTGGCCCGGGGACCTGGTGGCCGGTCAGTACCTGGTCGCCGGGTGCATCGCCCACGGGGGGATGGGCTGGGTCTACCTGGCCCAGGACAAGCACCTCGACGACCGCTGGGTCGTCCTCAAGGGCCTCCTCGACTCCCAGGACTCCTCGGCGATGGCCGCTGCCATCGCCGAGCGGCGGTTCCTGATCGAGGTCACGCACCCGAACATCGTCACGATCCACAACTTCGTCCAGCACGAGGACGCCAGCTACATCGTGATGGAGTACGTCGGCGGCGAGTCCCTGCGCGAGGTGCGGAACCGGTACCGGGAGCGCCACGGCGTCCCGATGCCGGTGACGGTGGCCATCGCCCACATCCTCGAGATCCTCCCGGCGTTCGTCTACTTGCACCGCCGGGGCCTGCTGTTCTGTGACTTCAAGCCGGACAACGTCATCCAGACCGACGACCACCTCAAGCTCATCGACCTCGGCGGGGTCCGGGCCATCGACGACGATGACAGCGATCCCTTCG
>Ga0209656_10003194_pt1 | contig 10624 bp, 9 predicted proteins | sample BogFormECP12_OM2_FD_188239 | JGI IMG/M metagenome (GOLD analysis project Ga0209656, IMG submission 188239) | Bog forest soil microbial communities from Calvert Island, British Columbia, Canada - ECP12_OM2 (SPAdes) (version 2) | ecosystem: Environmental > Aquatic > Freshwater > Wetlands > Bog ... | reverse complement strand
CAGCTTCGGCAGCAGCGGCGCAGAACTTCTCCAACCCGAACTGCAGGACGGGATTGAGATAGGAGAAGATGATGAGGCCGGCGTTCGACTGCTCGCGGATCTGCTTTGCCATGGCGAGCACGCCGCTCAGATTTGTTCCATGCTTCAGCGCGCGTTCGCTGGCCCGCTGGATCACCGGCCCATCTGCTACTGGATCGCTGAAGGGCACGCCCAACTCGACTACATCAGCGCCTGCTTGGAAGGCTGCCAGCGCCACCTCACGCGAAGTGTCGAGGTCGGGATCGCCGCAGGTGATGTACGCCACCAGACCGGGCCGCTTCTTGAAGACAATCGCCAAGCTTGCTTCCTTTTCCCAACCAACTAAAGGTGCGACCGCTGAGTTCTTGCCAGCGTCGCGTCGTTTTCCAATTGATGTAATCTGATTATTCCATATGTCTTACCAAGTTACCGTGCAGCAGCTCTATGCGCTTGGACACGAGTTGGCGAGCACGCCAACGCACAAGTTCGATCTGGCGTATGTGCGCGAAATGCTGGAGGCGCTCGGGCATCCCGAGCGTCGTTTCGCCAGCGTGCTCATCGCGGGGACGAACGGCAAAGGCTCGACTGCGGCGACTCTCTCGTCCATCCTGCGGGTCGCGGGATACAGGACCGGGCTCTACAGCTCGCCGCACCTTGTGAGCATCAACGAACGCATTCGGGTTAACGGAGAAGCCATCAGCGATGTGGAATTCGGCACCATCCATGAGCGCGTCGAGCGCACGGCGCAACAACTGCTTCACTCCAGCAGGTTGCCCTGGCATCCCAGCTTCTTCGAGATGCTGACCGCGATGGCCTTTGAGTATTTCGCCAGCGTTGGCGTCGAGATCGCAGTGCTCGAAGTCGGCATGGGCGGACGCCTTGACGCAACCAACATCGTCGAGCCCCTGATCTCGGTCATTGCCGATATCGCGCTCGATCATGAGAAGTATCTCGGCAACACAATCACCGAGATTGCAGGCGAGAAGGCGGGCATCATTCGCGCCAACGGCCTGGTCGTTACATTGCCGCAGCATCCGCAGGCAAACGACGTGATCGGGCACGCCATTCTGGAGAAGAATGCGCACGGGGTTAGCGCCGCGCAGTATGTTCCGCCGGTGTCGCCCGGAGCTGCGGCCTATCTCGCCGGGCATGCGTTACCGGTGGCCGGGCGCAATCGTTATCCGCTCACGGTGATGGGCGAAGAAATTGAATTGGATTCGCCGCTCGTCGGACGGCATCAGCTGCGCAACATCGCGTTGGCGATCGCGACGGCGGAAGAGCTGGGGCAGTTCGGCTTCAAGGCGACTCCGAAGCAGATCGAGCAGGGCATCCGCGAAACGCACTGGCCGGGCCGCTTCCAGGTGCTGCCGCCGTCGGCCGCGACGCATCAACGCGAAATAGTGCTCGACGTGGCGCACAACCCTGCGGGCGCATGGGCTTTACGATCGGCGCTGTCGGAGAATTTTCCCGACCGCGAGCTGACCTTCGTCTTCGCCGCCATGCGCGACAAGCCTCTGCAGGAGATCGCGGAGATTTTATTTCCTCTGGCTGATCAGGTCGTGGTGACGCATGTTGCCAACCCCCGCGCGGCGACGCCCAACGAGTTGTTGCAGGCGGCCTCGCACACAGGGGTCCCGCTCTACGCGGAGGAGACTGTGCCGATGGCGCTGGCCCGGGCGCGCGAATTGACCAAACCGGAGGGAGTGATTGTCGTGACTGGCTCGATTTTCCTGGTCGGCGAGGCTATGACCCTGATTGGCTTGCAGGCGTGATGTGATGAATACACAGGCACAAGAAGTGGCGACGAGCGAACGACGAAGGGGCACTCTGTTCACGCGCCTGCGTTCGTATTTCGTGTATGTGCCGCTGGTATATCTCTACACTCTTGTGCTGGGAATCCTGTCGCTGCTTTCGTCGCTGTTCGACTCCAGCGGACGCGTGCAGCACTGGTTCGCGCGCCTCTGGGCGAGCATGATTCTGAAGACGGGACCTATTCCCGTCCACGTCGAGGGGCTGGAAAACATCGACCCGGCACAGCCGGTGGTTTACGCCGCGAACCATCTTTCGGCGCTGGACATTCCCGTACTCTACGTCGGGATTCCTGGACAGTTCCGCATCATGGCGAAGAAAGAGCTCTTCCGCTACCCGATGTTGGGCTGGCACTTAAAACGCTCCGGGCAGATCCCCATTGTAGTTGGCGACGCGCACGCTTCGGTAGGAAGCCTCAAGCGCGCGGGCAGGGCTTTGCGCAAGGGCCTGCCGCTGATGGTGTTTCCGGAAGGCGGACGCTCTCCGAACGGCCGGTTGCAGCCGTTCATGGGAGGTGCGTTCTTTGCCGCGATCGCTGAACAAGTGCCGGTGGTGCCGGTCGCAATTGTCGGGACGTACGAACTGCTGCCGATGAACAGCTTCCATGTTTTGCCGGGAGAGGTGGAGATGATCATCGGCCGGCCGATTGCCACCACGGGGATGCGGCTGCGCGATATGGACAAGCTTGCGGCGCAGGTGCGTGAGGCGATTGCAGAGATGTATGACTCGCGCTGGGAAGGCGCGCCGACGCCATGAAACCTCGCATTGCCATTCCGGTGCCCAACTCGAAGCGCCAGGACTATGTGTGGCGAGCACTACCGCAGTATGAGCGCGCAGTACGGGCGGCGGGAGGTGATCCGATCATCATCGATGTGAAGGGCACAAATTCGGAGATCGCGCAGGCGGTCAAGCTTTGCGATGGCGTGCTGCTACCCGGCAGTCCCGCCGACGTCGATCCGGAAAAATACGGCGCGACGCGCCATCCCACGACGGCCCCCGCGGACGCTCGTCGCGACAACGCTGACGAACTGCTGTTGCAGGATGCCTACAACATGCGCAAGCCCGTCTTTGGAATCTGTTATGGGCTGCAATCGCTCAACGTTTGGCGCACGGGCACTCTCGACCAGGAACTTCCTGAGGGGGTGAACCACGAGGCGGGGCGTAAGGTTGCCCAGGCGCATCAGGTGCTAGTGGAGCCGCAGTCGAAGCTGGCGGCGATTCTGCGGGATGCCGGGGTCCTGCCTGAGGGCGACACGATTGCCATGCCGGTGAACTCCAGCCATCACCAGGCGCCGGATGTCCTCGGCGACGGATTGCGGCTGGTAGCGTGGTGTCCGGAAGACGGGGTGAAAGAGGCGGTGGAAGGAACTGCGCCCGACCACTTTGTGCTGGGAGTGCAATGGCATCCCGAGCGCACCTATGAGGACGATGCAGCCTCGCGCGCGCTGTTTCGCGCCTTCATCCAGGCCGCAGCCGAGTGGCATGCGCAGTTGGCAAACAAGCAGCAGGATTTCGAATCAGTGCCGCGGAAGACCTAGAGCGGATTACACTTGCGACTGCAACACGGCCGGTTTGTCACTCATGCGGAATTTCGTGCAGAAATGCTCGGTAAGCAACTCGACGGCCGGCAGATTTTCCTCGGGATCGCTCTGCACCAGGTAACGAATCGCCTTGACGAGGAGGCGCTGCCCTTCGATATAACGCGGGTCACCCTCGCGGCTGCGGCGCACATGAGTCGCGCCGGGGATGGCAGGCATCGTCAGGATTCTGGCTTTGGACATGATCGCTGGTACGAAGTGGCATCTTAAACTAAGATGCCATGCCGCGCTGCATCGTTGCGTTCCGTGCCGGCACGAAAATCGCCGGTTATTCATCGCGCTTTGTTGCGCGCATCCCATTCGAGGTTGGAGTAACCTGATCTCTTATGCTCGACCTAGCCTTTGTACGCGATCATCTGCCACTTGTCGAAGAAAAACTGCGCCAACGCGGCATGGACCCAGCCATCCTCAGAGACTTTAGGGAGATTGACGCCGAGCGGCGTACTGCCATCACCGACGCTGAGACCATGAAGGCCCGCCGCAACAAGCTGGTTGAGGAGTTCCAGCGGTTAAGAAAGGAAAAGCAGGATACCGCCGCGAACCTCCATGAACAGAAAGAGCTTAAGGAGAAGATTGCTCAGGCGGACGAGCGCGCTACTGCGTGCGATGTAAATTTGCGCGACTTATTAACGGGCATTCCGAACCTGCCGCACGAGACCGTACCCGTAGGCAAGTCAGAGCACGACAACGTAGAGGTGCGACGCTGGGGAACTCCGCCGCAGTTCGATTTCACCCCTAAGCCGCACTGGGAGCTCGGTGAAGAACTCGGCGTGCTCGATCTGGAACGCGCGGCGAAGATCACAGGGGCGCGTTTCGCAGTCTATTGGGACCTCGGGGCGAAGCTGGAACGCGCGCTGATGAACTTCATGCTCGACCTGCACACGCGCGAGCACGGCTACACCGAGGTGCTGCCGCCGTTCATGGTGAATGCCGACTCGATGTACGGCACCGGACAGTTGCCCAAGTTCGAGGCCGATCTATTCAAAGTGCCGCATGGTGAGAAGAACCTGTACCTGATTCCGACCGCCGAAGTTCCGGTGACCAATCTTTATCGCGACGAAACCCTTGACGGAGCGCGCCTGCCCATTTCGCTCACGGCATACACGCCGTGCTTCCGTAGCGAGGCCGGTTCGTACGGCAAGGATGTGCGCGGCATCATTCGCCAGCACCAGTTTCAGAAGGTCGAGCTGGTGAAGTTTACCAAGCCCGAGCAGTCATGGGACGAGCATGAGAAGCTCACGCGCGATGCGGAGCAGGTGTTGCAAGAGCTTGGTCTGCACTATCGCACGGTCGCGTTGTGTACCTCTGACCTGGGTTTCTCGGCGGCCAAGACCTACGACATCGAAGTGTGGCTGCCGGGACAGCAGGTCTATCGCGAGATCTCGTCCTGCTCGAACTTCACCGACTTCCAGGCGCGCCGGGCGAACATTCGTTATCGCCCTGAGGGCGGCAAGAAAACGGAGTTGGTACACACGCTCAACGGCAGCGGGCTGGCCATTGGCCGCACATGGGTGGCGATTGTTGAGAACTACCAACAAGCGGATGGCAGCGTGGTGATTCCGGAAGTGCTGCGGCCGTACGTCGGGACGGACCGCATCACACCCAAGAAGTTTTGAACATACGGGAAACCGCATATCCCTCGACTCCGGCCCAGCCCCAGGGCCGCTCGATCGGGATGACAGCAAGAGGGAATTAAGGAAAGCCAAAGGCGGGAAGCGAATCGCGAATAGCAAATCGCGAACAGCGTTCCTCGCCATATACAATGTTCTCCCGGAGGCTGCCAGCTCATGCGCAAAGCCATCAGGTTGTTTCCTGTCATCGTGGTGCTCGCTTTTCTGGTGCTGATTCTTTCCGGTGCTCTCATGAATGCCCAAACCGCTATAACGGATCCGCATGCCACAACCCATTTAGGCCCGCCGACGGTTGCCGAGGCGGAACAGTTCATTCACGATGCCGAAATCCGGCTGCAAGACCTCACGGTGAAGGACAGCCGCGCCTCCTGGGTGCAGGCCAACTTCATCACCGATGACACCGAGCAGATTGCGGCCGACGCCGACGAAGTATTGATCGGAGCCACTACCGAGCTTGCCAAGAAGGCAACCCGTTATGACAACCTCAAGCTGCCCGACGTGCTGGCTCGCAAGATGCTCCTGCTGAAGCTCTCGGCCGCCGTCCCGGCGCCGGCGCCCAGCGACCCCAAGGAACTGGCCGAAATGGCCCGCATCGGCACCTCGCTGGGAGCCGATTACGGCAAGGGCAAGTATTGTCCGAAGGCCGGCAAGCACGCTGGTGAGTGTCTCGACATCACCGCCATCGAGCAGATCATGGCGAACAGCACCGATCCTGAGGAACTCAAGGACCTGTGGGTCGGCTGGCGCACCATCTCTCCGCCGATGCGCGACCGCTATTCGCGATGGGTGGAGCTGGGCAACAAGGGTGCTCGCGAGATGGGCTTCAAAGATCTCGGCGCGATGTGGCGCGCGGGATACGACATGACTCCTGAGCAGTTTTCGCAGGACGTCGAACGCCTGTGGCAGCAGGTGAAGCCGCTCTACGATTCGCTGCACGCTTACGTGCGGGCAAAGCTGGTCGAGAAGTACGGCCCGACGGCGGTGGACGCGAATGGGATGATTCGCGCCGACCTGCTCGGCAATCCCTGGGCGCAGGAGTGGGGCAACATTTTTCCGTTGGTCGCGCCTCCGCAACAAAAACAGCCTTATGACGTCACCGACCTGTTAAAGGCGAAGAACGTCGATCCCATCGGCATGGTGAAGTACGGCGAAGGCTTCTTCACTTCACTAGGATTTGCGCCGCTGCCCAAGACGTTTTGGGAGCGCTCGCTGTTCGTGAAGCCGCGCGATCGCGACGTCGTGTGCCACGCCAGCGCGTGGGACATCGACAACTTCAGCGACCTGCGTTTGAAGATGTGCATCCAGGTCCGAGGCGAGGATTTTGTCACCATTCATCACGAGCTGGGGCATAACTTCTATCAGAGGGCCTATGAAAACCAGCCGTTACTTTTCAAGGGTGGCGCCAATGACGGTTTCCACGAGGCCATCGGCGACACTATCGCACTGGCTATCACGCCCGAATACTTAAACAAAGTCGGACTGTTGGCGACCATTCCGCAGACTGACGACATTGGCTTCCTGCTGCGCGAGGGGCTCGACAAGGTTGCTTTCCTGCCATTCGGATTGCTCATCGACCAGTGGCGCTGGAAAGTCTTCAGCGGCGAGATCAAGCCTGCGAACTACAACAAGGCGTGGTGGGAGATGCGCGAAAAATACCAGGGCGTTGCGCCTCCGGTGCCGCGCAGCGAGGCCGATTTCGATCCCGGAGCAAAATATCACGTTCCCGCGAATGTGCCTTATACCCGTTACTTCCTGGCGCGGATTCTGCAGTTCCAGTTCTTCCGTGCCATGTGCCGCGAGGCCGGATTCAGCGGCCCGCTCTATCGCTGCTCGTTCTACGGTAACAAGGCCGCCGGCGCCAAGCTGAATACCATGCTCGAAATGGGCCAGAGCAAGCCGTGGCCCGACGCGTTGTACGCCCTCACCGGCGAGCGTCAGATGGATGCCGGAGCGATGCTGGAGTACTTCGCGCCGCTGAAACAGTGGCTTGACGAGCAGAACAAGGGCAAGCAGGTTGGGTGGAAGGCTGGCAATTAGCAATTACTGCTCATCGTCGGGTAGGTTTTGAAAGCACGCTCCGGCGGATCGCCGGGCTGTTACTTCCGGCGGGATAACCGAGGCTGTGGGAGCTGGAAGATCGATTCAGACCAACAGCGGAGGTGGGAGTGCCTTCCAAAACCGGATGAGAAGGCCGTGGCTAGCAATTGCGGGACTGTACCAACATCAGAGCACCTGCAGGCTCATGCTCAAGCTGCCCGGGGTCTCGGTTTTCTCGGGAGCCGCAGTTACGGCGCCCGACATGTCCGATTTTTTTGTCGGGAAATTGACAGTCTGGAAAAGGCGAATGCGTATATCATGGCTGCGATTTTAGGATCCCAAGGGGAACTTCCGGTTCAAACGGAGTATCGATATGAAGCTCGTGGCCGCGGGTTTTTTCGTACTCGTCTCATTCGGGGCCGTCCTTGCCGACGCCCAGAGTTTTCAGCACATCGTTCTGATCGTTCAGGAAAACCGTACCCCGGACAACCTTTTCCAGGGTTTGTGCGGCCCCAGCCGTAAACTGTGCCCTGTCCCGTACGATTTGCAGAACTTTGGAATCAATAAAGCAGGGAACAAAGTCGCCCTGATCGAAACCCCGCTGGGGGTGGGTTATAGCGAGGACCATTCTCACACTGCGTTCCTTAAACAGTGCGATCTAGACCCGGCGAGTAATACCTGTCGGATGGACGGCCTTTCCACCGCCGGCTGCCCACTTCAATGTGCCTATGCGTACGTCAACCCTGCCGGTGTTGGCCCATACCTCACCCTCGCGCAGCAGTACGGATGGGCAAACTTTATGTTCCAGACCAACCAGGGACCCACCATGCCTGCCCATCAATTTCTTTTCGCGGGAACTTCTGCGGACACGGCAGACGACGATGCGCAGGCAACGTTCGTCTCCAATAATCCCAGTGATAGCGCAAACTCTGGATGCCTGGCTCCGCTGGGGGAGGTCTATTATTTGATCTCCCCGCAAAGTTGGCCGCAGGAGTATCAATTGCTGAACATTCCTCTGGGGACCTTTTGTTTCTCGTATCCCACGATGGCAACGCTGCTCGACAATCACCAGCCTCCACTCAGTTGGAAGTATTACACTGTTGGCCCCCATGCGATCGCGACGGCGCCGAATTGGTTCCGTCAAATCTGCGAGCCTGACAATAATTACCAGCAGTGCACCGGATCGGAGTGGAACAATAGTGTCGATTTCGACCCCAAGGATGTGTTGATCGACATTGGCGCCTGCAAGCTCGCGAACATGACCTGGGTGGTTCCGATAGGACAGAATTCCGACCATGCCGGAGATCCCGTCAATACCGGCGGGCCTTCTTGGGTAGCTTCGATTGTCAATGCCATTGGGGAGAGTCCGTGCCAGAATCCCGACGGGAGCAGCTATTGGAACAGCACCGCCATCTTCGTTACGTGGGACGATTGGGGAGGCTGGTATGACCACGAGCCGCCGACCCTTTTGTCCGTGCCCAACCAAGGTCATGGCGACAATCAATACGGGTTTCGCGTTCCCTTACTTGTGGTCTCGGCCTATACCCCGCTCAGCTACGTAGACAACGACCGGCACGACTTCGGCAGCATTCTCCGGTTCGCCGAGCAGAATTTCGGCATACCGGAGGGTGCTCTCAACTTCGCCGATGCACGGGCGACAACCGATCTCACCGGTTTTTTTGTGTGGCATCAACAGCCGCGAGTGTTCCAACACATTGCCGCCCCTAAGAGCGCAGAGTTCTTCCTGAACGATAAGAGCCCCATGAAGCCTCCGGACGATTATTGAGAAGCTTCAGTGTCCGGTTGCCCCACTCAAGCCGCTTTTGCTTGGGCGGGGATTTGTTTCGAAGGCTCCAGCGACGTAAAAACAGATGGGAGACGTCTCATATCCATTGGACAGCCACAAAGTGCAACGCACCCGCTCACGGTCATCATCTAGAAGTCAGTCACATGAGACTACGAGAGTTTTGCTGACGCTAGCTTTGCCCTGAAATCTTCAGCCGCAAGTCTTCGGGGATGCGATCGCGAATTTCTTCGGGCAGCTTTTCCAGTCCGAGGCGCGCGCCCGTGAGCGCGGCATCTTTTACCACCAATGGAGCGGGAGTCGCCACCGCGACTAGCAGCCACAGCAGCATGGAGAGCAGGAACCCGCCCAGTGCACCGATTTCGAGGAGGAACGCGTGGCTGGGGTGGAAGTGGCGAATGACACCATAAGCGAGCAGGAAGACGACCATAGAGGCTGAAGCGAGCGCCATTAGGCCGATGTCAATGCCGCGATGCAGGCGCTGGCGCGAGTGACAAAAAGGGCACTCGGCGAGATGTGCCTCGTAGTCTCCACGCATTTCAGGGGCAAGGCCAGAGATGTCGTAGCGCCAGCCGGCCAGGATTTTACCGATGACGGGATCAGTGCATTGTGCCATTCGTCATGCCGAACCCGCGGCGCTCGTACAACGGTAAACTACAGTCGGACCGCTGGCAGCGGTTCATGCTGTGCCGCGAGCAGCAGGCGGTTGCGCAACAGGCTGCGCTGCTCGCTCAGGGCACGTTCAGCCGTCATCCGCGCGATCTCGGGATGATTGTTCTGCTCCGAAAGGTGCGCCAGGATGAGGAACTCGGCCACTCCATCATAGTCGCTCGTTAGGAAATCCGCGAGGGCGTCGTTGGACAGGTGCCCGACGCGGCTCATCACCCGCTGCTTCACGCTCCACGGATAAGGGCCGCCGCGCAGCAGCTCGAGATCGTGGTTCGACTCGATCATCAACACATGGCATCCGCGCAGATGATGGCGAACGCTGGCCGGCATGTAGCCGAGATCGGTGCAGATGCCGACCTTGATGCCGTCGCTGCGAAACGTGTAGCCGACAGGGTCTACGGCATCGTGCGGAATGGTGAACGGCGTCACCATGATGTCGCCGATCTGAAAGGCGCTGCCAGAGCAGAACGTCTCCAGACGCGTGAGCGTGATGCGATTGCCCGCGCTGTCGCGCGCAAACTTCTGATACGCGTGATAGGTGGCGCCGGTGATGTACACCGGGACCTTGAGCCGCTTGGCAAGCACGTGCAGCCCGCCAATGTGGTCAGTGTGCTCGTGGGTGACGAGAATGGCGTCAATGGCGTGCGGATCGACGCCGCACAGCAGCATGCGCCGCAGAAGCTCGCGGCAGGAAAGGCCTGCATCCACCAGCAGCCGTGTGCCGGAACTGGAAACGACGGTGCAGTTCCCTTTGCTTCCGCTCGCCAGCACCGTGACCGACACTGCCATAACCGCGAGCATAACCGGAAGTACGGGTTCGCGATAGTAACAAACTGATTAACGGATGTGGATAACGCGGACACGGTTTTGCATGCGCTCAAGTAATGGCCGGTTTTTCCTCTTAATTTTCACAACAATTGCGCGCGTTGCACATGATATGCACAGCGGGCACGCATTTTGTGCTTGTGTGCCGGCGCGCTGTTCCAGCATTCTGTCACGCAGTCGAGGCACAGGCTGTTGCGTGCCGCTTCCAAGGTTGCCGATGAACCGTCGCAGCG
>Ga0209656_10003192_pt1 | contig 10628 bp, 6 predicted proteins | sample BogFormECP12_OM2_FD_188239 | JGI IMG/M metagenome (GOLD analysis project Ga0209656, IMG submission 188239) | Bog forest soil microbial communities from Calvert Island, British Columbia, Canada - ECP12_OM2 (SPAdes) (version 2) | ecosystem: Environmental > Aquatic > Freshwater > Wetlands > Bog ... | reverse complement strand
TTCGCGGAGCGAGCGCTCAAACAGCCTTTGAATCTGTTCGAGATCTTCTCCGTGGGCAAATTCGAGCATGGTCCGACCGAGCAGTTCTTCTCGCGTGTAGCCGGTAACGTTGCAGGCGGATTCGCTGGCAAATTGAATCTTTCCCTCATCGTTTACGACCACGATTCCGTCACCGATGTTCTCGACCAAACGGCGAAAGCGCACCTCGTTCCGGCGCAATGCCTCCCGGGCCTGGTTGCGGGCAGTGACATCCAGTTTGATCGCAACAAAATGAGTGATGCCTCCCTCGCGCGAGCGCACCGGGGCGATGGTCATCTCTTCCCAGTAAAGGTGCCCATCTTTATGCCGGTTCACCACTTCACCGTGCCAGACGCGGCCCGCCCGGATGGTGTTCCACAGTGCCTGGTAAAACTGCGAGTCGTGTTCCCCTGATTTGAGCACGCGAGGATTTCGACCCGTGACCTCCTCCGGCTCATATCCGGTTACTGTCGTGAAGGCCGGGTTCACCCAGAGAATCGTGCCGGCGGCATCTGTAATGACAATGGCGTTGGCGGCGGCATTCAGAGCGGTCGCTTGAAGACGGAGCTGATCCTCCGTTCTCTTCTGTTCGCTGATGTCACTGACCCGCGAAACTGCGCCATCATACTGACCCAGTTCGTCAAACAGCGTGACCCGGTACGCCGAAGCCCAGATCTCCGAGCCGTCCTTGCGCCGCAATCTCAGTTCGCCGGAAGAAAAGGCTTGTTGTCCGCGGAAGATCTTCGCCGCAATATTCTGCCAATCGGGGTCAACATACTCCAGTAGATCCCTGCCAACCAACTCCTCCACTCGAAAACCCAACATACTGGCCATGCGCTGGTTGACGTACTCCGTCTTGCCTTGGCGGTCAACCGTCCATACTCCTGCCCGCGCGGTTTCCAGCACGCTCCGGTATCTGTCCCCGCTTTTCTGGAGCGCTTCAGTTTGCGATTTCACCTTGTCCGCTAAGTCCCGGTTCGCATCACTGATGCGCTCCATCAGGAAATAAATCAAGACGGCGCTCGAAAACACGAATAGAGACCCCTTGACGATGCTCCAGCGCGTCATCGCGTCGGGGCTCGCCGCAAGATGCCGCACAAGACGATCCGAGAACACAATCCAGATCACCGACACTAAGGCATACGTGGCTGCAACGGGGAGGGGATTTGCGTGAAAGCCATTTCCGGGTCCCTGCTTCATCGGTGGACCACCCTGATGGAGGTACGGGTCGATATCCAGCGCCTGAAGAAAACGACGCTGGTTGTGCTGGGCCCGGAGATATACCTCGCCCCTTTTGGCGGGAGCCAAGGAGCGCCACGATTCGAGGACGCATTCGGCATAAAACTCCGCACAGCTCGGTTCTCTTCACGGGAGAAGTTCGTGAAGAAGCCCGGCGTCAACCGTGCTGATCGTCTGTCATGTCGCCAAGTCTGCTGCTAACGTGACCTAGCGGCCCCCTCGGTGAAACCATCTTAACTCTGCCATGTCGCGATTTGTGCAAGAAAAACTGGCACGCCAATCACGTCCTATGTCACACCACAAGGCAATCTGGCTTCCACAAATGCCCTAGAGACTACAGGGTCGTTCCGGGTCCATCTCGGCAAGTTGCCGATATTTCGGCAGTAACGCCGATATTTCGGCAGTTATGCGACAGATTATGCCGCCTAGGTGCTGGTATTTAGGCAATTGCTCGGCAGAGCCGCGAGGCAGTGCTGCCGGCGCAGGCAAAGTGCGTCGCTTTGTTTGCCCTGGACCGGGGGGCGGCCAATGTTGCAAATAGAAGGCCGACGAGATCCCACACTTTCTCAAGGGACAACGGATCAACGATGAAAGGAAGCGGGCAGGAGTGCCCGCCGCAGAGTCTGCTAGCGAAGGGCCGCGATGTTGTTGACTACGATCGCACTCTCGACCCCGATCACCAGGTGCATCGCAATGCGCTCTGCTTTGTAATGATGGGTTTTGTGCAGGATGTACACAGTGCCTATGCCAGCGCCGAAACCCAGAGCCGATCCAACCGTTTCTCCGGCCACGCCACGGGTCACAAAAGGACGCATGATCGGGTTCCCCTCGTGCAAGCCACGGTCCAGGCCCCGTTGAGTCTGAATAGCATCGGTGGCGATTAGACCGGCGAGAATGCTAGCGTCGACCTTGGTCTCGAACGTCCAGAAACTCCTGTGGCTGGGCGCGTCGGGAAGCGCGGAACTGGGAGCAACGAAGCTCTGGGCCGAAGCAGCGGCGGCTAGCAGCAGAATCGTGAGAAGGGCTTTCATATGGCCTCCAGTTCTGAGTGTCATGAGCAAATCCAGATTAGGGCAGGGGTACGCGGACGTACATGGCCCGATTCCGTAGGGGAGTGGCCCACTGGCATGGGGGCCATCGGTCTTTCGTAAGTGTTACCTCAGTACTGGTGAAGCACCGATGCGGCAGGCGGCGATGGCGGAGAAAAGGAGAATCGAAATCGCTAACTATATGATATCAAATGTATTGCATGCGGAGTACAATCCAACCCAACCGCCCGCCGATAGAAGCGCGGCTGGGCCCAGGTCCGTCCCTGAAAAAGTACTGATCACTTCGAGGATCGGTCGACGAGCGGTATTTGACCTAGCCCTGGTGAACCAATTCGCCGCCCTGGAGACGAGGAGCGAATTCCGTGCCGTCGTCTGGTGCACGCAGCAGTGACTCGGGATCGGGGGTCGGGCGCCCCAGCAGGAACCCCTGCACCTCGTTGGCTCCGAACTTATGGATCAATTCCAGCTGCCGAGGTGTCTCGACGCCCTCCACAATGACTCGCATGTTGAGGTTGTGAGCCAGGGTGACCAGGGAATGGACCATCGCTTTGGTTTCGGGCCTCGACTCCAGTTCGCTCACGAACGAGCGATCGATTTTCAGGGCATCAAACGCCAGCTTTGGCAGGTAGCTCAAACAGGAATACCCGGTGCCGAAGTCGTCTATGGCCAGACTCACTCCGATTTCGTGCAGGCGCTTCATCGTTTCCCCCGCCCGCGTCGCGCCGCTCAACATGACCGACTCCGTGAGCTCAATCTGCAGAAGCTTCGGTGGCAAGCCTGTGTGGCGCAATACCTCGGCGACTTCGTCCACAAACGTCTCGCGCATGAACTGCAGGCTCGAAACATTCACTGCGATTTGAATCGGGTGGGGGGAGATCGTCTGCCATTGGACCGCTTCCGCGCATGCCCGTTCCATGATGTAGGCGCCCAAAGGTATGATCAGCCCACTTTCCTCTGCGATCGGAATGAACTTGCCCGGAGGTATCGTGCCGAGCGTGGCATGGCTCCAGCGTGCCAGGGCCTCGAACCGGATCAAGCGATGCGAGGTGACGTCGAATTCGGGCTGGTAGTGCACCGCGATTTCTCCGCGCGCCACCGCGCCCCGGAGCTGAGTTTCCAGGTTCATTCGTTCCCGCACGAGTGACCCAATTTCGGCCGTAAAGCACGCGACCTGGTTTTTGCCATTACGCTTGGCGGCGTACATGGCGCTGTCGGCCTGTTGCAGCAGTCTCATTCCATCCGCGCCATTGTCCGGGAAAAGGCTGATCCCGATGCTGGCACTGATTGTGATCTCGTGATTCTCGATCACGAATGGTTTCGCCAACACTGCCAGCAGGCTTTGGGCGGCTAACAGGGCCTCTTCTTTGGTGTGAAGGGTCGTTAGAACCACCGTGAATTCGTCGCCCCCAAGGCGCGCGAGGGTGTCCGATTGGCGAGTCCGTGAGCGGAGGCGTGTGGCAACCTCGCCCAGCAGCAGGTCGCCCAGGGTGTGGCCGAGACTGTCATTAACCAACTTGAAGCCGTCCAGGTCAAGGTACAGCAGAGCCACGACGTGACGCTTCCTTTTGGCCAGGGCCAAGGCTTGCGTAACGCGGTCCGCCAAGAGTCTGCGGTTCGGCAATCCCGTGAGTTCGTCGGTGAGCGCCTGGGCCTGCAGTTTCGCTTCCGCCTCTCTCTTTCCAGCATCACGCTTATGAAGCTCCGACAGCATCTTGTTGAACTCGACTCCCAGCTGGGCAATTTCATCGCGGCCGCAAATCGCGACACTGGTGGCGAAGTCCTGCCGCTCGGTCACATCCTGCATGGCGTGAGCCAGCTTGCGAACCGCCTCGGCCTTCGCCGTGGCTTCCTGCAACTGGCCCACCTGGCGGCGGACGCGCCGGCGCAGCATCGATACCCAGCTGAGCACGCCAAGGATGGTGGCCGAAAGAAATCCCAGAACCGCGACCGCATGTTGCGCCGTCCACCACGAGGCCGCCTGCCGCACCCGGACATCTTGCGGAGAAGGTAACAGCAACCGGAACCCGAGCGCCTCCTGACCCAGCAGCACATACAGCCTGCTGGGGTCCACCTGCACGGAGCACACGCCAGTGAGTCGAAGGATGCTGCCTTCTTTCAGCTCAGGCATTGACTGCGTGGAATCGAAGGTGTCCAGCTGCGCATTGAAGGTGAGGGCCCCCGCCTGCAGGACCAGACTCTTGCCGGTGAGTGTGTCGACGACGCTCAGCAGACGGCCGTCCACGCTAACCAGCTGCGAGTCATACTGGCCTTGCGACACTGATTCTGCGGTCACCGGGCGGGGTGAGACCGAAACGTCGCGCCGGATCATTCGCACCGTGGCGTCGGACAAAACAGGCGAATAGCCGCCGCGTGTCGTGGCGTATCCCACGGCTTCGACAAGATCGGCGAGATGCACGGACGAGGTATCCGCGTGGACTTCCAAACCTCCGCTCTCGTCCTGAACATAGAAAAACCCTCTCCCGATCATGGTCACCGAACCCTGCACCCGAATGCGATGCCCGGCATCGGCATGCGGCGAGAAACGGAGAAGATGGCTGACCGGAATCACGGGTTGATCGAAGGGGTCCAGCGCGGCCGACTCCAGTACTTCGATATCGTCCGCGGAGGCAACCGACAACTGGTAGCCAACTAACTGGCGCCGGGAATTGAAAACCGTGCCGAGAACGCCTCGCGCGCGAACCGTGGCGTCCACCAAGTCATGAACGGCTTTTTCACCCGAAAACTCCGGACCAGTGAACACGTGAACCTGTCCGAAAGACGAATACAGCTCGAAGGTCGGGTGTTTCGCGCCCGCACTCAGTTCGAAGGGATGAATCACTCCTTCCACTTCCACGTACTGCGAATCCAGAGTCCCGGAGGACGCGTCCCTGGCCGTTACCTGAGCGGGCGGCGGCAACGGCGCCTCTCCGTGGACAACGAACTTCGGGGCAACAATGACCGGGGCGAAATCGCCGGCGTTGGTGACGCCGGTGATAGTCACCCATTGCCCTTGCGCCAGCGGAACCGCGCTCCCGGAATACTTGATGTAAATCCCTCCGGTGGAGTCCTGCAGAAACAACTGGCGCCAATCTTGATCGGAGTAAGTGATGACGCCTGTGACTTTGGCCGGCAGAGCGGCATCCGCCTGGCTCTCGCTCAATTGCCGGATGGCGGCAACGGTCGTCACTTCGGGTAGCTCTTCGTCTCGATCTCGCTGGGCAATTTCTTGCGCGGAAATGGGCCGGGCGAAGCACTGAGACATATCCATTCGCAGGTCGTCCGCGGCCGGGTAGCCAATGACCTCAACCGGCGTTCCAGCGGCGATCTCTTGCGCTTCATCCAGTGCGCAAGCGATCGCTCCCCATCTGTCTTCCAGCAGCAGCGTAGTCGGCGCCGGTCGTGCCACGACCCGCCCACGAAGCCGGACCCGATGTCCATTTCTGCTGTTGCTGTCCCGATACAGAGTCCTGACGGAAAACAGCGGTGTTATTTTTGGAGCCGGTTCTTCGACTTGGATGTCGGAGGTATCCTGCACCCAGACGCGTCGATCAATGAGCCTCCCGTCGCGATCGTACATTGCTTCCCCAACCCCGACGATGCGCACTCTCGCATCCAACCATCGTGCGCTGTCGACTTCGCCGTGGGACACGGTGACCGAACTCTCCTGCCCCGATGCCCCGAGCGACAGTTGCGCACGGCCCAGCTCGTCGCGCGTAACCCGGCGCACGACTCCGCTGACTTGGATGCGAGCTCCAGTTCGTTCTCGGTCCGGAATTGTTCGCAGAGAGACAACCGGCGGCGAAGGTAACCTGAGACGCTTGCTGGCCGGACGAACCTTCACGTTCTTCAAGGCGACGCTCGAGGCCCCTGTAACGGGATCGTAAGGACGAGTTTTCGTCGCCTCCACTCGGGCCGCTTGCCCAACCTGCAAGCCAAACCTGCGAGGATCTTCGTTGATCGCAACCGCCCCTGTGTCATCCTGGATCCAGAATCGTTTCCCGGCGGAGTCAGCGTACGTGACGACCCCTTCGAGGTGTGCGGTAGCACCCACCGGCAGCGCCGACAGTTGCCGGATACTGCCGCTTCTGGTCCGAAAGAAGGGCGCGAGCCAGGGAGACAATGCCAGCCCCAAGGTGGCGATCGCTGCCACGACGGCAACGGTTATCGGATGCCGGCGGAACAGCCTGGGCATACGCCATTTATCGACAGCCGAGCCGTTGATCTTCAGCACCGGGGATACCCGGTCGCCTGCTTGCCATTTCCCGAGGTCAACTCTCCACCCCATCACAGACCTGACCGGTACCCGGAGCGCGGCGTCAAGCAAGGGCCAAATAGCTGATTCCTAGGTACCATCCTGCTCTCACTGCAAGGGTGTGGCCATCTATCGCGGATGTGGAAGGAACTGAGATACATGCGCTTACGGGAATGCGATCCCTCAGGGCCAGAGGCCGGGACTCTGAGAGCCGGAACGCCGTCCAGTCTCTGGAAGTGTTTGAAGTGTGTGCCGAATCGGGTCAGGAGGACTGCCGACCGGTGCTTGGGACACGCTCCAAGTCGCTTCATTTCATAGGTAGTTGCAGAAAACGTCGCACCGCTCCTTCTAACTGGGCCGCCGTCCTGCAAATGCGCGAGTCCAGATCCTGGACAGGCGTCCTTGGACCTAGCCGTTCTCCGGAGTTAAGTTGTTCAAACCAACCCATCAAGCTGTGGCCGATAAAGTGCATGGTCTTCTGCATCGAGAGAGTGAGGAGCAAGCAGATGGGCAGTCATGCAGAAGCCGTAAGCCGACTCCAACCCCAGTCGTCAAAGTGGATGCAGCGCGTTACCGACGTGAATCGCGAGCTCTGGCTCTTGCTGTCGCTTTTCGGTATCGCCGCGCTGCTTAACTGGCTGGTGGATTCCCACGGGATGATTCTGGGGTTGTACACCCTCCCCACGTTGTTTTCGGCGTACTTCTACGGGCGCCGTCATGCGGTGTTGACGGCTTGCGCGAGCATCCTGTTGGTGGTTGGCATCGCGTGGGCGAACCCGTATCTCATGCTCGGATCGGGCAGCCTGCGAGAAACCGAGCGATGGCTGGATTTGACCGTATGGGGAGGCCTGTTGAACGTAACCGCCTATGCGATGGGCACGTTGTACGAAAGGAAGGAAAAACACTTCCGCGAGCTACGGTGCACTTATTTCGGAGTCCTGACCATCCTGCAGCAGTTCATCTCCAACGATAAGTACACGCACAACCATTCCTACCGGGTGGCGATGTACGCGTCGGCGATCGCCGTGCGCATGGGATTTGACGAACAGGCGGTGGACGACATTCGCGCCGCTGCTTTGCTCCACGATATCGGAAAACTCGAGACCAGCCGTGAGATTCTCCACAAGGCCGCCAGCCTGAGCACCGAAGAGATGATCGAAATGCGTGGGCACGTCAAAAAGGGGGTTGCCTTGCTGCAACCGATGGGCACTTCGTTAAGCCGCATTCTCCCTATCGTGCTGGCACACCATGAGAAGTACGACGGGTCAGGATACGAGTCAGTCAAAGGGGAAGGCATCCCGGTCGAGGCCCGTGTGCTGGCGTTGGCGGATGCCTACGACACGCTCACCAGCGATCGTCCCTACCGCCGAGCGGTCACCCCCTTCGAAGCCAAGGACATCATCGTGAAAGGCGCCGGCGCCAGTTTCGATCCCGCGGTGGTGGAGGCATTCGTCGATGCGTTTGATGCACGTCAGATGGACTTGCCGGATGGAGTGGTCCTGATTTGACCAGAATCGTGGCGAGGTGCCGAACGGAGGCATAATGCAGCCCACAACAGAAATGACTTCGGTCCGAACTTTGTTGTTGAGTTCCGATATTCAAGCCATTGAGACGCTTTGCCACTTTGCACAAGCCATGGCGATTCATGTCGAGCCCAGTTGTGACGCCGAGTTGGCCATCGGGAAACTCTGCCGTGCGAAGTTTGAGGGCGTGATTGTCGATCTCGGTTTCAATGGAGGCCTCGAGTTCCTGCAAAAGCTCCGAGGCCTGACCTCCAATAAGTCGGTTGTGTCCTACGCCATTCTGGACCAGGGCCACGAGCAGGTGGAGGCTTTTCACGCCGGAGCGAACTTCGTGTTTGATCGTCCTCTGCTTCCGGAAGCAGTGCTGCGCGCACTCAAGGCTTCCTACCCCCTGATGGTCCGGGAAAAACGGCGCTACTTCCGTTGTCCGCTGCAAATCGCCGTGTTTGTGAGCCATGCCGGCAGTCCGGAATTTACCGTAAGCTCGCTGAACGTCAGCGAAAGTGGCATCTGTCTGAATTCCGCCCAGCCCATGCAGGTGGGAGACAGTCTTCGCTTGCGGCTTCGCCTGCCAGGCGACTCGGGATTCCTGAATCTCTCCGGGGAGGTTTGCTGGAGCGAAGCTACCGGCCGGGTCGGCATCCAGTTCTCCAATGTCAAGCCGGACGTAGCACGAGCCCTGCGAAGTTGGCTGGCCGAGCGACTGGAGGAGAGTCTGCTTGAGCAAGCCGAGGCAAGCTCCATCCACTGATTGACGAGCCCCCACCTAATATTAGGGCGCGCGCATTTGACATTATGGTAGTTGATTGGTTGCCCCATCCACGGCTCCTCGCTGACATGCAGACTCTCTTCTACTTACAACGGGAATACGTGCAACTGAACGGCAATGCCTAGCTTCCGCTAAATCGTTTATTCTAAATGTCAGGTCGGGAGTTCGTCGTATTCTGAGAACAAAGCGACTTCTACGGGGGATTCGGCTCCAGTTTTTGGACGATACAAACCGTCCCATTTCCAGAGATGGCTTGTCGATCAAAGACTCAGGCCGGTGCCGATCCCCGCTCCTGCGGCGGAGAGCGGCGTGGCCTGCGAGGGCGAGGGCATGGTCGAGGTCAAGGCCGCGGCAAAAACGGAAGGCGAGTTGCCGCTTCCGGTTCCGGGTGCAACCGTTGCGCCGAGTGGCTTTGCGAGACTGAAATCGAGAAGCTTCGCGCCCGACTTGGTGAGCATCACATTGCCCGGATTCAGGTCGCGATGCACCACTCGGGCGCGATGCGCTTTTTCGAGCGCGTCGGCAATCTCGATGGCGATGGTCAGCAGTTGGTCGGCGGCAAGAGGCCCTTTCCTTCACCGATCGGCCAGAGATTCCCCTTGCAGAAACTCCATCACCAGGTACGACAGAACTTTCTCCAGATTCCAAACTGGTGGTTCACAGCCGGAACGCCGGAACCTGACTGAGAAATGAAATCTGATTATCTGATTAAGGAACTGGCCAGAAACATCTATTTGTGGGCCGTGGAGCCGCGGAGTTTCTGGCAAAGCTGAGGGCAGGAGAAAGAGAAGTAAGCGGGAGATCTGCTAGCGTGTTCTCTCGGGTGCAAGGCAGGCCAGTAAGACCTCCCGGTGGGGACACCGGGGCCTCACCTCCTTCAGATACCGCAGAAGTGCCACAACTCCGACTCGCCCGCGCACGGTGGTATGCCGAGCGTCTGGATTCCACTGGAAAAGGCTCGCGGGTACATGCTGGAGAAGTCGAAGCAGTTAACCGCGATGGAACGGCAAGTGATGGCAACGTCATGATTTGCGACGGATTGCGGTAAGCCAGCACCTCCAATTTGCAATTTCACATATTGGGGTACTAACTTTCATTTTATTAGCCTGAACTTTCATCAATTACGCACACCCACATCCGACTTACGGTGCTATTGGCTTTTCGTCGCTGCCTGCCGCTCCGGCGGGGTCATCTGGTTCCAAACCGCACTCAAGTCTTTTTCCAGAATCGTGTTCGTCGGGTCGGCCTGCAGAGCCAGCGCGAACCAGCGGTAGGAACTCGGCAAGTCGCGGGGCACGCAATGTCCGGTCGCGTACATGGTTCCGAAGGCGCTCCGCGCCTTGGCCGACGATTTTGCCGACGCCGATTTCATGTATTTGACGGCCTCGTCGCAGTTTTCCGGAACCCCACGCCCGTAGAGAAAAGCCTCTCCCTTGCGGAATAGCGCATCTCCCTCCGTCGGGCCGGCGGGTTTTGCCACTGCTGGCCTGGCGGCTGGCTGACTTCCCTCGGGACTCTCGTGCGCAGCGATCTTGGGTGCGGTCCGGGGTGCTGGCTTGAGAACCGGCTTTGCGGTGGGCTGAACCTGCGCCGGTTCCGCGCTCTTGGCCGGTGCCGGATTTGCAGGCCCAGGCGGGGCCTCGCCCCCGCTGGATTTGGCGTTCTCCACGGGCGCCGCTGGCTGGGCCGCACCGGAATCGGCTGAACGCTGCGCTGGCGTCGCAGTCGTGGCGTCGGAATTTGCTTTTGCGCCGGAATCCTGCGGCGCCTCAGCGGGC
>Ga0209656_10003190_pt1 | contig 10629 bp, 11 predicted proteins | sample BogFormECP12_OM2_FD_188239 | JGI IMG/M metagenome (GOLD analysis project Ga0209656, IMG submission 188239) | Bog forest soil microbial communities from Calvert Island, British Columbia, Canada - ECP12_OM2 (SPAdes) (version 2) | ecosystem: Environmental > Aquatic > Freshwater > Wetlands > Bog ... | reverse complement strand
CTTTCGAATTCGCTCGACCTGGACGGGCAATTGGGCCACAGCCTCTACGGGTTGATGCAATCCTTGCGTGTCAATGACCGGGGTCGCATCGGTGAGGGTATGGTGGTTGGCGCTGGCGACGTTATCCTCGAGGGCGAGGTGAAACGCAGCGTGACCGTGTACGCCGGCAATGCCGATGTGAGCGGCAGCGTTGGCAGCGAACTGACCATGGCTGGAGATAACCTTACTCTGACGAACACGGCCAGAATCGGCGGCAACCTGAGCGCTCGCGTGCGCCAGTTGAAAAACGTACACATCGCCGAGGGCGCGACGATTACGGGCACACGTGAAATCCAGGTGCGCGAGAGGGAGAACCGTTTCGCGCGCCCCAAATTCTACTTCTTCCAAGCTGTCTGGTTCGCTGCAGCCATGCTGGTGGGATGGTTGGGCCTGGTCCTGTTTCCCGGTTTCTTCCAGGCCAGCACGCACGCGGTAGGCGCAGGCTGGCGCAGCCTAGGGCTGGGGTTTGCGGTCCTCGCGGGCGTGCCTGTGGCCATATTCTTGACAGCCATCACACTGGTTGGCCTTCCGGCCTCGCTAATGTTGCTCATGTTTTATCTGGTTGCAATCTACCTGGCAAAGCTTTGGGTTGGAGCGTTCCTGGGGCAGATACTTCTGAAGCCGACTGGGGTGACTAAGAGCGATTGGCTGTTGGGACTCCTGGTGGGCCTGCTGATCCTTACCATCGTCAGGTTCATCCCGTATCTTGGTGGGCTGGTCCACTTGGGTGTGGTTTGCCTGGGGTTGGGAGCGTTTGCCTGGCAGCTTTATCGGGCTGCACGACCGGCAATAACGACCTAGAAAAGCCGGGACCCTCTGTGCCACGTCGAGTCAAATCATTACAGGTCAGCGGTGCTGGCGGGTGGCGCTCACTCATCACACCCAGACGTGAGCCACGTCACAGCCGGTCGGTACGCAATCGGCGCACAATCTCCAGCAGGATGGAAGGCGGGTAGAGTCCGCCTGGCAGTTGGAGGGGTTATGTCGGAAGACAAACGCGACGTGCTTGAGGTATTACGCTACGAACTCAACTTCCTGGAGCAGGGTGGCTATGGAAACTGGTACAGCACCCCCTGGGGACCAGCATCCATTTTTCAGGACTCGCTGACCTGCCCCAACCACGGCGATCCTACGCGCCCGCACGCCTGCCGGGAGTGCCTGCTGTATGACTTCGTCCCCGAGGAGTACCGCACCGAAGATGTGCCTTGTCACCATATTCCTCTGAACCGGCAGGGGGTTACGGTCACCACGCCCGGACAGACGGAAGAGGAGCTGCGGGAGAATGTGAAGCACTGGCTCAAGCGGACCATCGCGCGGATTGAAGCTGATCGAGCCAAGCAGGGGGCTGAACAGAGCAAACAGACCGTAGGATAGGACGGGAATCGCGCCCTGCGTTTCCCATTTCGGAACTGAATAGCAAAACTTCTACTCTTTCTGCGCGGCTCCAGCCGCCTTTGCCGATACAATTTCTCCACAGACCACAGTCTCTCGGAGCACGCCATGAAACGGAGTTTTGCTTCTCTCAAACCTCAGGAAGCCCTGCACGTCGCCATCTTCATCGAGGAACGCAACGCCGAGCTTTACCAGCGGTTCGCGGAGATGTTTGCCGAGTTCCGCGACAGCGAGTCGCTGGAGATCGCCGGTGTCTTTCAGGAGATGGCGGCGGAAGAAAAGGACCACAGTTCAAAACTGCAAAGCCTCTACATAGAGCGCTACGGGACCTCCAGTTGCGCCCTGACGGAAGAGGACCTGGTGGAGTTGATTGAAGTTCCGCGGCTGGAAGAGGGGGACTTTTTCTTCTCTCCCGGGCAGAAGATAGTCAGCGCCCGCGACCGCGCTCTGCAGGTGGCGCTCAACGCCGAGCGCAGCGCTCAACAGTACTATGCAGGTCTGGTGGAAAAAACCGAGCCGGGGCCATTGCGCCTGCTCTATCGCGAGCTGGCCGAGATGGAAGATGGCCACGTTGCGTCGATCGAGCAGAGAATGTCGAATCGTCCGGCAAGAAACGCCAGGGGGAAGTAACGGCTTTCGCGCTCCGGCCTTCAGCGGTTTACCCTTAGACTTGCCATCTCGAGGAGAGTCGGCCGGGATATAATCCCCGCAAAACGGGGGAACGGGTGAGTTCGGCGAAGACAGGAGCTAAGAGACAAAAGAAAGCTCAACCGCCCCGTACCGGATTCTTCCTCACCCCCGGCAGGCAGCAGCTGCTCCTCGGCCTTCTTCTCGTCACAGCGACGCTCGCGCTTTATTACCCGGTCGGCAGTCATCCCTTCCTCAATTACGACGACGACCTGTACGTCGTCTACAACCCTCACGTCCATGCCGGATTGCAATGGGCGACGGTGACTTGGGCATTCACCAGTTTCGATGCCTCCAATTGGCACCCGCTGACGTGGCTTTCCCACTCACTGGACTACCAGTTATTCCAGATGAACCCCGCGGGACATCATGAAGTAAACCTCCTATTGCATGTGCTGAACGTGTTCCTGCTGTATTGGGTGCTGCAGCAGGCAACCGGCTATGCCGGCCGCAGCGCGATGGTGGCGGCGCTGTTCGCGCTGCACCCCATCAACGTTGAGTCCGTGGCCTGGGTCGCGGAGCGTAAGAACCTGCTCAGCATGATGTTTTTCCTGGCAGCGTTGGGCGCTTATCGCTGGTACATACAATGCGTGCCCCAGCCTTCTCGCCGCAAGCGAGAGGCTGGGCAGATCGGCCGGTATTTGGTCGTCGCCGTAATCTTCGCCATGGGGCTGATGGCCAAACCGCAGGTCATCACGCTGCCGTTTGTTTTGTTGCTCTGGGACTACTGGCCGCTGGGACGGATATTCGCCACGGAGCAGCCTTCTGAGGCGGAGACCGCCATGCAGGCAAGAAGCTTCTCCTCGCTGGTGGTGGAGAAGCTGCCTCTATTCGTGTTTTCAGCGGTCAGCGCCGTCGTCACCCTGGTAGCACAACATGAGTCCGGCGCGATGAGCGGCCCTCACTGGCAACCATTTTCAATTCGCGTCGCGAACGCGATTGTTGCCTACACGCGTTACCTGGGCAAGGCGTTTTGGCCTGCGCACCTGTCGTTGCTCTATCCACATCCCGGAAACTCGCTGTCGGCCTGGCAGGTGCTGGCAGCGCTTGTATTACTGCTGGGGATCACCGCCCTGGCCGTCGCCGAACGGGCTCGGCGCCGCTATCTGTTGGTGGGCTGGCTGTGGTTTCTCGGGACCCTGGTCCCGATGATCGGATTGGTACAGGTTGGGGTTCAGGCGATGGCCGATCGCTACGCGTATCTGCCGTTCGTGGGACTATTCATCATGACCGTGTGGGCGGTGGCGGATTGGCTCACATATAAGCGAGTCGCGACGGCCTGGCAGACAGGAATAGGACTGACAGCTCTGTTGGCGCTCTCACTTGCGGCTCGTGAGCAACTAGGTTACTGGAGCGACAATCTCAAACTATGGTCGCGCGTGGTGGCGCTGGAGGGGCAAGCACTACAAGCTAACCCGGACAACTGGGTCGCCGAGAACAACCTGGGCCACGCCTTGCTGAATGTAAGCCAGGAGGAGCAGGCGATTGCGCATTTTCGCGCCGCTGTCGCAATCAATCCTGCCGATGCCGACAGCAATCTCAATATCGGCGCCTACGAGCAGGGGCACAACCAGCTGTACGCCGCCATCAAGCAGTACAAAAAAGTGATCGCAATGACGCAGAGCACGGCTCGCCTCAATGCGGTCACCCGGGCGCAGACGTTCCGCAACATGGGTCTTGCCTATCGCCAGCTTGGGGATTATGGCGACGCACGAGAGAGTTTCCAGCAAGCCGTGAACCTGAATCCCAACGATGGTGAGTCGTGGCTTGGCTTGGGGATCATGGCGCACAAGTTGGGGGACCTTAAGACCGCCATCCCGGCCTACTCGCAGGCGCTGAAGGTAGAGTCCCTGGATTGGGTCTATGTATTGCTGGCCATGGCGCTGGAACAAAGTGGCCGCCATGAGGAAGCGCGTGCCGCGATGCAAAAGGCCAGCGTTGTGTCGAAGAATTTCGAACAGACGCAGCGAGTGGCGGAGAAGGTATTGGAGCAGTAGCCGAGAGTTGAAGCAATAAGTAAGTAGCTCGACCTTGCCCATCTATAAGACGCAGAGTATCTTTTTGACTACAAGGTAATCTCTATGAGCTTGGAACGCCTTCAGCGAATAACCATTGACCCAGGCAAGTGCGGGGGACGTCCGTGCATTCGTGGTCAACGCATCCCTGTTACCGACGTTCTCGAATTGCTTGGCGCCGGTGCTTCTTTCGAGGAAATCCTGGCGGACTATCCCTTTCTGGAGCGCGAAGACATCCTGGCTGTCCTCGACTACGCCGCCCATCAAACTGACCATATCGTGCTCCAGACGACGTGAAGTTCCTGGTCGATAACCAGCCAATGGATAGCTCCAGTTTCGCAGGAACCTCCCGTCACCGGTCCTTTGATGGATGCCGTTCGGCCCGGTTGCTCTCTGGCAAACGGAGGCGGGCGCGGATAAATCCTTGAATCAACCCGAGAACGCCAGTGCCAAGCAGGCTGCCGGCGGCTTGCGGATGATTGTTCATGACCAGGTAAACAAATCCACCGACGGCAGACAGCACTGTGATTACACCACCTGCAAGGCTGGCGATTGCATACCAGAACTCCCACCGAGCTTCGTCGGTTGCGGCCTGTACGATAAGCTCGGGAAGCCCAGGATCTACCTTGTAGTAGTGCTGGAGCTGTTCGGGACTGGGAAGAAGGGAGGTTTTAGAGGGCATTAGTCAGGAACGGAGTGAGCGCGGTCTTCGGCTGGCTGATATGAAGGGATACGCACAATGTATCGTGTCCCTCCGTCAGGGCTGTTGCCGGTTTCTATGGTCCCTCCGTGGCGGTCGATCACCGACTTGACCATTGACAATCCCAGATCCTTGTTATCAGCCTTGGTGGTCACGCCCGGTTTGAAAATGTTTTCCTTCACGACGTCCGGAATACCAGGGCCGTTGTCTGTAATCTCTATCTGCACGTATTTCTTTGTCATAGCATCTTCATCGACGCGCACCTTCACCTTGATCAGGTTCGGACGATCCGTTATGTCCGACATTGCCTCAAGCGCATTCTTGCGAATCTCTCGAATCTCTCTCAGCGCATTGCCCAGTTTGGCCGCATCGGCTAAGACGGGCAGGGGGGATGGCAGGGACATTTCAACCGGACAACCTCCGTGAACCGGGTCAAAAACATCTCTGAGGATACGCCTTAAATCCAGCTGCTCTAGTTCTAGTGGAGTTGGATTAGCAAGGCTTCCGAACTCGAACAAAACCCTCTCGGCTCTGGGGCGCCGCCGCTCATCCCGGGAGAATTCCGGATCGTGCCGGTAGCGCCGGACGGCGTCCTGAAACTCTTCGCTCGACTCATATCCCTCTGGGTTGCGGGAATCGATCAGTTCCGTGGGTGCACCAGGCCTGCGAAGCCAGCCAAACAGCCCCGCGGCGGTGATCCCATCCAGAAACGACTGGATTACGATCTCGCGCCTCCGCGGGTTTTTCATCTCCCTTATGCCGCGAGTGCTCATGTCATCTTTCATTATAGCCTTGGGCGCACCAAATCCGACGAGGTTCCTTACGGCTTGCTCAAGTCCTGCGGAAACGACTTGAACTCCACCTCGCGCTGTCGCGGCTTGTCCACTTTGTTGGCGTCGGTCATGTGCTGGGTCAGCGTGCCTTTGATGACGCGATAACCTTCCTGTGCAGGTTGCTTGTCCGGCGTTTTCGTGATGACCCCGGTGAATTCGTACCAGGTCCCGTGCACTGTCTTGGTGTTGAACGCGAGGTGATCGCCATCGAGCGATGCCTTGTCGAAAAACTGATCGATAAACGTGCTTTTGTCGCTATCGGTGTCGCCAAACCGCGAGACGTAGCCCGAGAGTTTGCCATCGTCCACGGTGAGCTGCACGAACTCGCCTTCACGAAGGAAAGAGTACATACCGGAAGGATCGTTGGCGTCCTGTGCGGCCGAGGAACGGGGCTGTTGGCGTGCCGCCGCAAAGGCGACGAGTACGAACACGAGCGCCGCCGAGAGCAGATATCTCCTCACCCTGATCGTTCTCCCATCACCATGATTGCATGTTACCGACAGATTGCAAAGCAGCGTGGCAGTGGTGCGCGAACGCCCGGATGCAGGTCCAGATTTCCGCTATAATCCGAGTACCTCCCCGCGGCGAAAACGATGTCAGAGGGCACTGCACGCCAGTTCCAGCTCGAATTTTCAGCGCACGACGCTCCGGTCCTGTTGTGCGAACTGGAACCGTGGGGGCGCGTTTTTCGGCGCAATCTTGGCGACTGGCTGTTCCGCCGTGAGCCGCCTGCGGTGGAAACCACCGCGCAACCGGTTCCGCTGCGTCCCAATTACTTCATTCGGACCGGAATTGATGGTGAGCGCTTCTTCGAGTCCTACGCCGGACACGTTGCGTTCGTGACCCTGGTGTACATTCTCTGCACCATACCACTGTTTCGCCACGCGCCTAAGCTGCAATCGCCGTTCGAGAACACCAGGGTCGAATACTTTCCGGTCAGCGAATATCTGCCGCCCATACAAACCGGCAACAAAGGCGCCATGAAGCCGCGCAAGGGCGCGCCCAAGCTGGCCAAGCAGGAGATCCTCTCGCTTCCTCCTGAACCCGACAACAACCACCAGACCATCGTCACGCCGCCCAAGGTAAAGCTGAAGCAGGACGTGCCGTTGCCCAACATCGTCGCGTGGACTGCGGTGCCCGCAGCCCAGCCGATTGCGGCTTCGGCGCGCTCGGCGTCGCAGCGCAAGATCCCACAGATCGAGCAGCAGGTAGTCGGGCCTACTGCAGACGTCTCGCAGGTCAAACCGAAGTTGCAGTTGCCGCCTGAGCTTCAGCCGTCTGTAGTGGAACCTGCGTTGACGGCGGACCAGTTGAAGCTCAAGAGTGGACAACTCAACATGGCACAGTTGGAGCCCCAGGTTGCTGCTCCGAAGCTGCCGGTGCCGGCACAGCGGGCCAGCGGTGAGACCGATAACCCAGCCAAGAAAGTGGCGGAAGCTGCCGCTGCTCCTGGCCCGCCTCCGAATGTGCAGGGCCTTAAGTCAACCAAGGGTCAGGGTCAATTGATTGCGCTGGGTCTGAATCCGGCTGACGTGCGCGGGCCCATCTCTTTGCCCGAGGGCAACCGCAGCGGAGAATTTCATGCATCACCGGGCGGCAAGCCCGACGCGCCAGGCACGCCTAACGTCACAGGTACGGGCAGTGGCACGGGCACTGGCAGTGGCAGCGGCTCCGGCAACGGGTCGGGCGGTGGAAACGGCCTGCCTCCAGGCATCAGCGTTGGAGCGCCCCCTCCGGGTGCGACCACGTCTGCGGTAGCGGGAACGCCGGGCAAGTCTCCTGGCGGCGCTCCCGACGCCGACGCGCGCAAGGCGATGATCGCAGCCGCGATGAAGCCTTCGATTCCCAGCATTCGGGACCGGCAGCCGCCCCCGCCACCTCCCACATTGTCAGACGATCCTGACCGTTCCATCGAGAGCCGGGTCTTCGGCTCCAGACGCGCTTACAAGCTGATTATGAACATGCCAAACCTGACTTCCTACACGGGAAGCTGGATCATTCACTTTGCCGAGCTTAAGCCGACCGATGACAAGAGCGCGCTCTCCGCGCCAGTGGCTACGATGAAGGTTGATCCGGCATATCCGCCCGACGTGCTGCGCGACAAGGTGGAAGGCAAGGTGACGCTTTATGCCGTGATCCGCGTCGACGGAACGGTGGATGAAATCAGGGTGCTCGACAGCCTCGATTCGCGGCTGGACGCGACCGCGATGCGCGCCTTGGCGCGCTGGCACTTTCAGCCGGCCACCAAGAACGGCGCGCCGGTTGCGCTTGAGGCGGTGGTTGAAGTGCCGTTCCGCATGAAGCATCTGCAGTAGAAAGACAGTGGATAGTGGCTAGTGGATAGTGGATAGTGGTCAGAAACTAAGTCACGCGCCTCCGTTCTAGCCACTGACCACTAGCCACTGCCGTCTTGTGTATCTCCACCGTGCTCCATGTTTTGTCGGCGGCGTGGCACAGGTTCTCCAGCGGACAATCGGCGCATTTGGGTTTGCGCGCGATGCACAGCGCGCGGCCATGCAGGATGATCTGGTGGGCGAAGACGATCCATTTGTCACGCGGAATTACGCGCATCAGGTCCTGCTCAATCTTCAGCGGGGCGTCGTTTTTCGTCAGCTCCAGCCGTCGCGAAATGCGCTGCACATGCGTGTCCACCACCACGCCGTCGGCAATCTTGAACCATGTGCCTAATACCACGTTGGCGGTCTTGCGCGCCGCGCCGGGAATTTGCAGTAGCTCGTCCATGGTGTGCGGGACTTCACCGCCGTAATCATTCACCAGTTTGCGCGCCGCGCCGACGATGGATTTCGCCTTGTTCCGGAAAAATCCGGTCGAACGGATGTCGGGCTCGAGTTCCTCCGGCTTGAGAACGGCGAACGCCTCCACCGTCGGATACTTCGCAAAGATTACGGGCGTTACCATGTTGACGCGCGCGTCCGTGCATTGCGCCGAGAGAATGGTCGCCACCAGCAGCTCCCAGGCGCTCCGGTGATGCAGCGCGCAGCTTGCCGCGGGATAGCGCTCGTCTAGCCTCCTCAGGATCTCGTTGACGCGCTCGGGCGCGAGCGGGTTGTAGCCTTTGGGATCGGCTGTGGTCTTTACGGCGGTTTTCTTCGCTGCCGATTTTCGTCCAGCAACTGGAGTGGCGACTTTGGCGGATTTTCTCGAGACCGGGAATCCCTTAGCGAATCGAGTCTTGCCGCTCTGCTGAGGCGCTTTGGCAACTTTATCTTGACGCCCGCTGCGTGACGGCTGGCGCGGTGTGATGCCTCGTGGCATGGTGGTCTCCGTTATGCTCACAGCAGTGTATAACGAGGGCGTGCGACGCGGAGGATCTCGGGGCGCCTCGTCGTGCTAGACTTTACCTAGGAGAACCCTATGGCGACCCTATACGTCGAAAACGTGCCTGATGATCTATACAAAGCGTTGCGTGAACGGGCCCGACAGCACCGCAAGTCGATTGCCGCCGAAGTACTCACCTTGCTGGAGCAGAACGTTCCCACAGCCCGCGAGCTGAAGGCCCGGCGTGAAGCCATTCGCCGCTTGGCCGAACTTCGCGCGCAGCCCTCGCCCTCTCCCGGACCTTTTCCTTCCACCGAGGAAATGCAGCGCGAGGACCGGGAGAGGTGAGCTTGCTAGTCCTCGACGCAAGCGTTGCCGCGAAGTGGTCACTAAAAGACGAAACTTTGGTCGACGAAGCGGTTGCCTTGCTTGACAGCTACAATCGAGGGGAGATCCAGTTGATCGTCCCGGACCTGTTCTGGGTCGAGTTCGGCAACATCCTATGGAAGGCTGTTCGTAGGGGCAGATGCATGCGGAACGCAGCCGACATCAATATCGCGGCGCTGAAGGACTTGAACTTGACGACAGTTCCTTCTGAGGGCTTGGTCGAGCACGCGTTCAATATCGCCACTCATTTCGACCGGACTTTTTATGACAGCATCTACGTTGCCCTCGCCGTCGAATCCCGGGCGCAGCTCATTACTGCCGACGAAAGGCTGGCCAACGCCCTTGCGGCCCACCTTCCCGTAAAATGGCTCGGAGCCTTGTCGTAGTGTAATGGCGGCTCGTTCGTCCTTGCATCACATCAGCCCGGTAGGAGCTAGGAGTTCCCAATGAAGGCCATCCGCATTCATGAGTTCGGCGGTCCTGAAGTCCTGAGGTACGAAGACATTCCCGATCCCGTGTTGCGCAAGGACCAGGTGCTGGTTCGCGTGCGCGCCTGCGCGCTCAACCATCTCGACCTGTGGGTGCGCAAAGGGCTGCCGGGCGTGCAGTTCCCGCACATCCTGGGCAGCGACATCGCGGGCGAGGTCGTCGAATGCGGCGAATACGTCAACGACCTGAGCGAAGGCGCGCGCGTGCTGCTGGCGCCCATGGTGTTCTGCAACCACTGCGAGCAGTGCAACCAGGGCCGCCACAATTTCTGCCCGAAATTCAACGTGCTGGGCAACGGGGTGGACGGCGGCAACTGCGAGCTGATAGCGGTCCCGCGCGTCAACGTTATTCCCATTCCCGACACGCTCGACTTCGTGCAGGCCGCGAGCGTGCCGCTGGTCTTCCTGACCGCGTGGCACATGCTGGTGGGCCGCGCGCAACTGCGCGCCGGGCAGACGGTTCTGGTACTGGGCGCAGGCTCGGGCGTGGGCTCGGCCGCGATTCAGATTTGCAAAATGCTTTCGGCGTACGTCATTACGACCGCCGGCGACGAACGCAAGCTGGAGAAGGCGCGTGAACTGGGAGCGGACCACACCATCAACCACTACCAGCAGAAAATCAGCGACGAGGTGCGGCGCATCACCGACAAGCGCGGCGTGGACATCGTCTTCGAGCACGTCGGCCAGGCCACGTGGAAGGAGAGCCTGAAGTCGTTGAAGCACGGCGGCACGCTCGTGACCTGTGGCGCGAGCACCGGTTACGAAGGCAACCTCGACCTGCGCTTCCTGTTCTCGCGCCAGCTCTCGCT
>Ga0209656_10003189_pt1 | contig 10632 bp, 8 predicted proteins | sample BogFormECP12_OM2_FD_188239 | JGI IMG/M metagenome (GOLD analysis project Ga0209656, IMG submission 188239) | Bog forest soil microbial communities from Calvert Island, British Columbia, Canada - ECP12_OM2 (SPAdes) (version 2) | ecosystem: Environmental > Aquatic > Freshwater > Wetlands > Bog ... | reverse complement strand
GTTCTGTGCCACGCGGCGGGCATCCGCCGCACTGTTCATCAGTTCTTCGACGGTCATTGTCATACCCCAAATATTGCCACACTTTGTGGCACATGCCGAGCATAGCCTCCTCTACTCAGAGCGAACGCCCCGCAGGGAGAGCATCACTTTCTGAGAGCGCTCCTCCCGTGACGCGATGTGAAAATCACGGAGCACGGTAAAAAAGTCGTTAAGGCCGTACTCCTGGCTCAGTGATCACGCGTCCCCCTTTATGAGGGAATGATGGGATTGCCGTGACTGCTGATGGCACCGCCATGACCCGCGCATCGGCCTGGGATACGGAGAGGAGGTGGGTACGGCGTTGGGGCATTCGCTTAGCATCCAGTACACCGGCGTCTCGGTCATGTTCGGTATCGGGCTCTTCACCCTGTGGCTGCTGCTCGCGGGCCACAGCATCAGGGCCCTTTCGGCCAGGGCGCTCCTCACTATCACCGGCCACCTCCGCGCACGCCCGGATCCGTGGCTCGAGGCCACCCTGCGCGCCGCGTTCGCTGAGTTCGACCACGAACTCGCCCTGATCATGCAGGACAGGCCGGCAGACCCGCCCCTGCCAGGCACCTGGTAACGCCTGGTCCGCTCCGCCGACCGCCTGACCACTGCACGCCGAGTCCCGTTCAACGTAGAGCAACCGTCTGGCTACCGGAGGCGCGTAACGTCCGAAAGGGCGCAATCCGCGCACGTCCACCCGGGGGCTCCCATGAGGTGCCGCCAGGAACGGAAGGACCGGCCTATGAGGCTGACCGTGATCGGGTGCGGGCATCTGGGCGCTACCCACGCCGCCTGCATGGCCGAGATCGGCCACGACGTCCTCGGTGTCGACATCGACGAAGACCGGGTCAAACTGCTGAACACGGGCCGCGCCTGGTTCCTCGAGCCGGGGCTGGACGACATGGTGGCCCGTCATACCCGCGGCGGCAGGCTGCGGTTCACCACTAGCTTCGAAGCAGCGGCCGCGTTCGGCACCGTGCACTTCCTCGGCGTGGGCACGCCCGGCCTGCCCGATAGCGACGGCTACGACCTTTCCCAGGTCTTCGGGTCCGTCGCCGCACTCGCACCGCACCTGACGATGCCCGCGCTCATCATCGGCAAGTCCACGGTTCCGCCTGGCACCACGAGCCGCCTGTGCGACGTGCTCGAGGAAACCGCACCAGCGGGCAACGCGGTCGAGGTCGCATGGAACCCTGAGTTCCTCCGCGAGGGCCACGCGGTCGCCGACACGCTTCACCCCGACCGGATCGTCGCGGGAGTGCCGAGCATGGCGGCCGAAGCCACCGTGCGCGAGGTCTACCGGCCGATGACCGAAGCCGGGGTGCCGCTGATCATCACCGACGCCGTGACGGCCGAACTCGTGAAGGGCGCGGCCAACGCGTTCCTCGCCACCAAGGTTTCCTTCATCAACGCGATGGCCGACATCTGCGCCTCGACCGGCGCCGACGTCGCCGTCCTGGCCGACGCGATGGGCATGGACCAGCGAATCGGGCGCGCGTTCCTCACCGCCGGCCTCGGGTACGGCGGAGGATGCCTGCCGAAGGACGTCCGCGGCCTGGCGGCGTTCGCGGCCACCGGAGGCGCCAGCGGCGCCGCTGACCTGCTCGCGGTGGTCGACGAGATCAACGCGGGCCGCCGCCAGCAGGTGGTCGACCTGACACAGCGCCTGCTCGGGCAGGTCGCCGGAAAGCGGATCGCCCTCTGGGGCGCGGCGTTCAAGCCAGGCACTGACGACGTGCGGGACTCGCCGGGCCTGGATGTCGCGGACCGGCTCTCCCGCCGGGACGCCGAAGTCGCGGTGTACGACCCGCAGGCCACAGGCAATGCCCTGGTCGCGTTCCCGCACCTGGGCTACGCCGACAGCGCCGCAGCGGCCGCGCACGAGGCGGACGCGGTGCTCGTGGTCACCGCCTGGCCCGAGTTCGCGGAGATCGATCCGGGCGCGACCACCCTCGCGGTGCGCAACCCGCTCCTCATCGACGCATGCCAGGCAGTAAAGCCCGCGCGCTGGCGGGCCGCAGGCTGGACCGTGGCCGCCCCGTTCCCAGCCCCCGATTATCCCGAACGTACTCGGCTTACTCTCGACACCTCACCCCGCTCTCCCAACGCCTAGCCGCGCCCGGCGGGGTCCTGGGGTCAGCCGGCGGTGATGGACTTAGGCCCGCGGCCGCCGAGGAGCCCGGTGCGCAGCGTCGGCGCGGGCACCGGCATCGGCGTTGGCGCCGGGCCGTCCTTGGCGCCGCGCTTCTTCGGGTCCGTGGCGAGCCGCAGCGCCAGTGCCGGGCACATCTCCACGGCCTGCTGAGCGTCCTTCTCCAGCCACGGCGGCACCGGGATCGGCAAGACGACCGGGAAGCCGGTCTTGTCGAGATGGATCAGCTCAGGCACCAGATGCGCGCACAGGCCGTGCCCCTCGCATCGCACCCAGTCCACCATGAGCTGCTTGGCGTCCGCCGCCTCCGGGCCGTCGGGAAGCGGCAGGACGCCACGGACCGGACGGCCGCAGGATGAGTGGAAGACGTGTGCCGCGAGGTCTTCGGTGAAGACCTCGAGCGCGGAAAGCACGAAGCGCGTAGTGCCGTCGGGATGGGAGCAGGCGCCGCGCCCGTTCACCGTGGCCGCCGCGCGGCGGGCCACGTCGAGCGCCTCGATCCCGCCCGACCCGTCGACGATGGACGCCAGCGCACGCGCGATGGAGGGCAGGCCGAGCTTGCACGGCCCGCACTGGCCGGCCGACTCGCCCGCCAGGTAGTTCGCGATCCGGGAGACTTCGCCGAGCGGGCAGGTGCCGTCGCCGAGCGGAAGGACGATGCCCGATCCGAAGGTGCCGCCCGCGGCGGCCAGCCCTTCCCGGCCGACCGGAACCTGGTAGGCGGCCTCGGCGTCTAGCCACATGCCGTGATAGCCGCCGACGAGGACGCCGTCTCCAGCGGGCGCCTGGCAGATATCGAGGATCGCGCCAAGCGGAACGCCGGTGGGGCACTCGACGACCGCCGGATGCTTGGCGGAGCCACTGACGCTGAGGAGCACCGTGCCCGGCTCCTCCGGCACGCCGACCGAGGCGAACCTGGCCGGCCCGAGCAGCGCCAGCACCGACATCTGCGCGAACGTCGACGCGTTCGAGAGCAGAGTCGGCAGGTCGTCCACGCCTCGCTCGGCGGCCAGTGTCTTGCGGCCCGGAGGGACCGGCTTCTTGCCGTTGATGCCGCGGACCAGCGCGCCCGACTCCCCGGAGATAAACCGCTCCGGCTGCTGGACGACCCGGACCATCTTGCGCAGGCCCGGCTCGGCGGCGATCGCCGCCTCGATCGACCGGTTGGCGAGCTCGTTGCCCGTCACGCCGATGATGATCTCCTCGGCCTCGAGTGCCTCGGCGACCAGGACCGCGCCGCTCAGGATCAGGTACGGCGACCTGATCATGAGCATCTTGTCCTTGAACGACCCGGGCTCGCCTTCGCTCCCGTTCACGACGACGATCGTCGGCTGGTCGGTCTTCTTCGCCGTGTCGATGACCGTCTTGAGCTTGCGCGCGAACGGGAAGGCGGCGCCGCCCTGACCGCGCAGGTCAACCTGGGACGCGATCGAGACCAGCTCGTCGGCCGACATCCTGGGCAGCGGCCCGAAGATCTCGGTGTGCGCCTCCAGGTCGAGCCGCGTCATCCGGTCCAGGCCAGCCGTCATGCGGGCAGCACCGATCCGCATGATCGTCGGCACATCGAGTTCGGCAGGGGAACTCGGGTTCATCGCCGGCCGTCACCACCACGGTACGGGTCGCGGGGTCCCCGGTAACCGGGCATGCCCGGCCCCGGCTCGCGGTACCTGAAGCTGGGATCTGGCTCCGGCGCCCCACCGTCCCATGGCGGCAAGTCATAGTTCCAGGTGACAGTCCCGTCTGTCATATCGGCCGGGCCATTCCAGGCCGGCCCGGCTGGCTGCGCCTGGCCGCGAGCGTTCCGCCCGCCGCGCGGCTGCTGGGCACCGCGGCCGGGCGGCGCGGAATTGCGTTGCCGCGGTTGCGGCCCCGTTCCAGTCCTCGGCGACGGCCCGGTGGCGGCAGGCGGCATCGGGCCACCGCCGTTCCCCGGCACCGGCCGCACGCCCGCCGCCGGCATCGGGCCGGTCGCTGCCCTGGGCATCGGCCCCGTGGCCGCGCGCGGCATCGGGCCGCTGGCGGCGCGCGGCATCGGGCCGGTAGCGGCGCGCGGCTGCGGGCCACTGGCGCGCGGCATCGGGCCGCTCCCGCCGCGTCGCCGCGAACCATCGCCAGGCCCGGCGCCGTATCCGCCGCCGGCCGCCGGCATCGGCCCTGACGGAGCCGCCGGCATCGGCCCCGTCCCAGGACGGGGCATGGGCCCTGAGCCTGACCCGGCGCGCGGCATCGGGCCAGTGGCGGTGCGGGGCATCGGCCCGGTGGCGGCGCGCGGCTGCGGGCCGGTGGCGGAACGCGGCATCGGGCCGCTCCCGCCACCCCGCCCGGAACCACCGCCGGCTCCTGGGCCGTACCCCTGGTCGATCGCTGGCATCGGCCCTGTCGCGGCGCGGGGCATCGGCCCGGTGGCGGCGCGCGGCTGCGGGCCGCTCGGCACGCGGGGCATCGGGCCCGTTCCGTGCCGGCGCCCGGCTCCGCCGCCGACCCGCGGAATCGGACCGGTCGTGGCCCGTGGCTGCGGACCGGTAGCCGCCCGGGGCAGGGCAGGGGGTGTCACTTGCGGCATCGGGCCGCTGGCGGCGCGCGACTGCACGCGCGGCAGCCCGGTGGTCACCTGCGGCATGGGGCCGGTCCCCGCGTTTCGCGGTGCGCCCACATACCGGGGCGGACCCACGTAGCCCGGCTCGTAAAAGGGCTGGCGCCCATCATCGGGGAGCGCGGGCGCGGCAGGGAGCACGGCCAGCGCGGGGGTCGGGCCGGTCGCCGGGCCGACGTCCCACCCGCCGACCGGAGCGGACAGCATCCCTTGCGCCATGGTGGGCGCGGACACCGCAGCCGACGCCGACGCGGCAGCGCGGACTATGCCGAGCTGAGCGAACATGGACGCGGCACGCATCGGCGCGGATCCGGAACCAGCCGATTCGGCGACCGCCGGCCCGCTCAGCTTCTCCTTGGGGCGCAGCGAATTCGCCAGGATCCGGATCGCGAGCCCGAGGGCGACGAAGGCGATGACGAACCCGTAGCTCCAGTCCACGTATGGCTTGCCTGGGCGGCCGCCGAGCAATCCGTGCCACACGCCGAAGACGAACGCGACATAGGACGTGTAGTGAATCGCCCGCCAGCGCCACGCCTTGCCATGTGCGGTGAACCGCTTGCGCACGATGCTCGTTATAACGAGCAACAGGATGAGATCAGAGGCGATCGTCCCCAGGCCGATGTAAAAGGTGCGGAACGGTGAGAGGAACGGCACAAACGCGTCAAGTACGTGGACACGCTGCGCGAGGATCTCGGTGACGATGTGGATGATGAGGAACGCCAGGGCACCGAAGGAGGCGGCGCGGTGCGCCGACTGCACGAAGATCCGGTGGCCAGGGTTCAAGACCATGCGGTCCGTCGCGACCAGTCCGAGCCCCACCGAGGCGCACAGCGCGATGAGCGCGAAGACGCCCGCGTAGAAGAGCATGAAGTGCTGGGTGGCTGCGTCGATGACGTGCCCGATGCTGGTCAGCGCCAGGAACGCCACGATGATGACGATAGAGCCGACCGCGACGCCGTAGATCTTCGTCGCGTGCTCAGTGACTACCCCGCCGGTAGCCGGGCGAGCGCTCTCACGGCCGCGGGGACGGCTGCGAGTCGTTGCCACGGGGTTACCTCCTCGACAGTGCTGTAAGCAAGGTCTGGTAGTGCGTAACTCCGGCGCGTGCCCGCCTCCGCGTCGGCTATCCGCCTCTCAGGCTGTCCGACTATATCAGCGCCGATAACCTTTCGGACACGAAATGATATATGTCACTTATCTAACCGGATATGGCCATTTCGAGGCGTGATGAACTGCACACCTCGCGCAGGTCCCCGCGCAGCTGTAAGCCCTTTATACCGTGGCCGGCAGTGCGATACCCGTCGAATTACCAACCACAAAGCTTACGATCCGGAAAACCGGACATGCTTTATGAAACGAGCCGATAGCTCCCCGTGACCGGTCGCGGCGGACGTCAGGCGAGCTCGGCGGCGACAAGCTCGGCGATCTGGGCGGTGTTGAGCGCCGCGCCCTTGCGCAGGTTGTCGCCGCACACGAAGAAGTCGATCGCGTTCGGGTCGTCGAGCGACTCGCGGACCCGGCCGACCCAGGTCGGGTCGGTGCCGACCACGTCGGCGGGGGTCGGGAAGTCCCCGCGCTCCGGCTCGTCGCACAGCACGATGCCCGGTGCGGCACGCAGCGTCTCCCAGGCGGCCTTCCGGCCGACATGCCGCGAGAAGCGGGCGTGCACGGCGACCGAGTGGGTGGTCACCACCGGCACCCGGACACAGGTAGCGGAAACGCGCAGCTGAGGCAGGCCCAGGATCTTCCGGGCCTCATTACGGATCTTGAGCTCTTCCGAGGTCCAGCCCTCGTCCTTCAGGGAACCGGCCCACGGCACGACGTTCAGCGCCAGCGGTGCCGGGAACGGGCCGAGGTCGCCGACCACGCCGCGCAGGTCACCGGCCCGCTGGCCGAGCGACCTGGTACCCGAGACCTTGTCTAGCTGCGCGTAGAGGGTGTCGATGCCTGCCTGCCCGGCGCCGGACGCCGCCTGGTAGGAGGCGACGACCAGTTCCTCGAGGCCGAACTCCCTGTGCAGCGCGCCGACCGCGACGATCAGCGACAGCGTGGTGCAGTTCGGGTTGGCGATGACGCCCTTCGGGCGGTTGGCCGCGTCAGCCGGGTTGACCTCGGGGACGACGAGCGGCACCTCCGGGTCCATCCGGAACGCCCCGGAGTTGTCGACCGCGACCGCGCCGCGTGCCGCCGCGACCGGCACCCAGGCCGCCGACACCTCATCGGGCACGTCGAACATGGCCACGTCGACGCCGTCGAAGACGTCCTCCGACAGCGCGATCACCTCGGTCTCCCGACCGCGGACGGTCAGCCGCCGTCCCGCCGACCGCGCGGATGCGACCAGCCGGATCTCCCCCCAGACGTCCTCGCGGGTGGAGAGCAGGTCGAGCATGACGCCGCCGACCGCGCCGGTCGCCCCGACAACGGCGAGGGTTGGACGATTGCTCATCGGCCGGTCCCCCCGTACACGACAGCCTCGACCTCGTCCGCCTCCAGGTCGAACGCCTTGTGCGTCGCGTTGACCGCGACGTCCACGTCGCTCTGGCTGACGACGACCGAGATCCGGATCTCCGAGGTGGAGATCATCCCGATGTTCACTCCCGCCTCGGCGAGAGCGGCGAAGAACTTGGCGCTCACCCCCGGGTGCGACCGCATGCCGGCCCCGATCAGCGAGACCTTGCCGATCCGGTCGTCGTAGAGCACTTCCTGGAAGCCCACCGTGTCCTGGGCCGCGCGCAGCAGGTCGAGCGCCTTCTGGCCGTCCGCGCCCGGCAGCGTGAAGGAGATGTCGGTGCGGCCGGTGGCGACCGCGGAGACGTTCTGCACGATCATGTCGATGTTGATGCCGGCCTCGGCGATGATCCCGAAGATCCGCGCCGCGACGCCCACCTGGTCCGGCACCCCGACCACAGTGATCTTCGCCTCGCTCCGGTCGTGCGCGACCCCGGAGATTATGGCCTGCTCCATCCCGGCTTCCTCCGAATCGTCAGTTGCGTGCCCGCTGACCCAGGTACCTGTCTTGTCGCTGAACGAAGACCGGACGTGGACCGGTACTCCGTACCGCCGCGCGTACTCCACGCACCGGGGCACGAGCACCTTCGCACCGCTTGCGGCCATCTCAAGCATTTCCTCGTAGGTGATCCGCGGGATCCGGCGCGCGCCAGGAACGATCCGCGGGTCGGCGGTGAAAACGCCGTCCACGTCGGTATAGATCTCACACACGTCCGCGTGCAGGGCGGCAGCGAGCGCGACCGCCGTGGTGTCCGTGCCGCCGCGGCCCAGCGTGGTGATGTCCTTGGTGGTCTGCGAGACACCCTGGAAGCCGGCCACGATCGGGATCGCGCCCTCCGCGAGCGCGCTGGAGATCCGGCCCGGCGTTACGTCGATGATCCTGGCCCGGCCGTGCACCGCGTCGGTGATCACGCCGGCCTGCGACCCGGTGAACGACCGCGCCTCCATGCCCAGGCTGGCGATCGCCATCGCGAGCAGGGCCATCGAGATGCGCTCGCCCGCGGTCAGCAGCATGTCGAGTTCGCGGGCGGGAGGCTGCGGGCTGACCTGGTTGGCCAGGTCGGTCAGCTCATCGGTCGAGTCGCCCATCGCGGAGACGGCCACGACCACCTGATTACCGGCTTGGCGCGTGGCCACGATGCGCCGCGCTACGCGCTTGATGCCCTCCGCGTCGGCTACTGAGGAACCACCGTATTTCTGCACGACAAGGGCCACCGGACGCGCCGCTCCTCCCGGTTGCTGATGGCGGAAAAGACGCTTGAGTGTATCCGCGCCCGGCCGGGACACCCAATTCTTTAGCGGCCGCGGCGGCCAACGTCACACGTCAAGCAGCCGACGGCCCTCGAAGGCACGGCCGAGCGTCACCTCGTCCGCGTACTCGAGGTCGCCGCCCACCGGCAGCCCGCTGGCCGGCCGGGTCACCCGGATCCCCATCGGCTTGACCATCCGGGCGACGAAGGTCGCGGTGGCCTCCCCCTCGAGGTTCGGATCGGTGGCCAGGATCAGCTCGGTAACGCTGCCGTCCGCGAGCCTTGCCATCAGCTCACGGATCCTCAGGTCCTCAGGTCCCACTCCGTCGATGGGGCTGATCGCCCCGCCGAGCACGTGGTACCGGCCGCGGAACTCACGTATCTTCTCCACGGCCGCCACGTCCTTCGGCTCCTCGACGACGCAGATGACCGATGGGTCGCGCCTGGTGTCGAGGCAGATCCGGCACAGCTCGGCCTCGGCGACGTTCCCGCAGGTCTTGCAGAACCGCACCCGCTCAGTCACCTCGATCAGCGCGTCAGCGAGCCTGCGGACGTCGTCGGCATCGGCGGCGAGCAGGTAGAACGCGATCCGCTGCGCGCCCTTCGGGCCGACGCCGGGCAGCCGCCCGAGCTCGTCTATGAGGTGCTGGATGACGCCTTCATACATGCCAGGCCGTCAGCTTTCCTTGTGTTCGTCTTCTACGTCTTCTACGTCGTCTTCGTCTTCGTCGTCGTACTCGTCGTCGAAATCCTCATCCTCGTCCTCGTCGAAGCCGGCGCCAACGCCGGGCAGGCCGAGGCCGGACAAGTCGAGCCCGGGCACGCCGCCGCTGAGCGCGCCAAGCTGCCGCTGCTGCAGGTCGGCAGCGGCGCGGCCGGCGTCACGCACTGCCGCGAGCACCAGGTCCGCGACGGTCGCGACGGTCTCCGCCGGGTCGGCCGGGTCGATCACGCTCGGATCGATCGTCAGGTCAAGCAACTCGCCAGCACCGCTGACGACCGCCCTGACGGTACCGCCCCCAGCCGTCCCGGTCACCTCGGTGTCTGCCAGCGCCTGCTGAGCGTTCATCAGCTGCGCCTGCATCTGTTGCGCAGCCTGGAAAATCTGCTGCATATCAAAGCCGCCAGGTTCCATACGCGAAGCCTACTTCTGTCCAGGCGCTACTTCCCCGCCCACGCGTTCACCACCGGATGAATGTGCCACCTATCCGCCCAGCGTCCCGCCCGCCGAGGGGCGCCTGCTGTGATAGTGGATCGTTATACACATCATAATGTGCACAACGATCCACTATCTTCGAAATCCCGCGCGATCCGATGCGCGACAGGAGGCGACTGCCGGTCAGTCCTCGAATTCGCTGATGATCTGGCCGCCTAGCTCGCGCTGGACCAGGGCCATGCCGGTCAGCTCGGCGGTGGTGGCGGCGGCCATGTCCTCGTCGTCGGGATCGAACTCGTCGTCGGAGGGGAACGGCACATCGCTGCCCCCGAACGGCCGCGTGGTTCCCCGCTCGCCCCCCGTTCTCCCCGCGGGCTGGACGGCCGGCGGCTCGGGCGCGGCCGACCGTGACGGCTGTGCCGGCGCGGGCTGAACGGACCCAGGCTGAGCGGGCGCGGCCGGCGGCGGTGCCGCCGGTACCGGTGCTGGTGCCGGAGGCGGTGACGGCGCCGGCGGGACCGGCTCGGGGCCAGGCCGGCGCCGTTCCCCAGGCGGCGGGTCCCCGCCGGAGATCGCGCGGACCACCACGTTCACCCCGAACCGCGCGTGCAGCACCTGCTTGAGCAAGTCCTCGTATCCGCTGCTCTGGAAGCCCTTCACGTCGCCCTGCCGCGGGAAGCGGAGGGTGAGCACCCCCTCGTCGAGGGAGACGACACTGGCGTTGCTGAGCAGCATCCAGGCGACCCGCCGCTGGGCCTTGACCGCGTCGAGCACGCCATCCCAGCCCTGCCGCAGCGCGTCGGCGGTGGCCCCTCCGCGCGGCGCGGCGGATGCGGCGGATGCGGCCGCGAACGCCGGAGCGGCCGAGGCCGCCGTCCGGGGCCGGGATTCCGGCGGGCCGGGCGACGCCGGCGGTTCGGCGCGCTGCGGGCGAGACGACTGCGGC
>Ga0209656_10003188_pt1 | contig 10632 bp, 6 predicted proteins | sample BogFormECP12_OM2_FD_188239 | JGI IMG/M metagenome (GOLD analysis project Ga0209656, IMG submission 188239) | Bog forest soil microbial communities from Calvert Island, British Columbia, Canada - ECP12_OM2 (SPAdes) (version 2) | ecosystem: Environmental > Aquatic > Freshwater > Wetlands > Bog ... | reverse complement strand
TCCGCATTTCATCGAAAACGTCGTAGGTCGGCAGCAGCATCTTCGATTGCAGAAAAGCAACCCTGCCGTCCATCAGCAGAGCCGCCGAGTTCATCGCCGACTTCCCTGTCCGCGACTCGGCCGGCGTTACCAGCCCGCAGATCACGGCGATTCCCCGCGTCTCGGCCGCGATGCGTTCCACGCTCTCCCGATTCCGCGCCACAAACGTTGGCCGTTCCACGAGGTCTCTGGGTGGGTAGCCGCAGACCGAAAGCTCCGGGAAAAGAATCAGGCCGGCGCCCGCCGTGCGGGCGCGGCACGAGAAATCGACGATTTTGGCGGCATTCCCGGAGAAATCTCCGACCGTGGGGTTGATCTGCCCGAGCGCGATTTTCACCCCTTCAGTGTAAAGCCGGGGCCATCATCCTTGCATATTTACGCTTTTCATACACCCCTCCTTGGAGGGTTTGACGGAATCGTCCGATAGGAAGAAAATGGCAAAACGCCGCTACATAATCGTTTCGGCAGATCCTAATACGAGGCCAACCGATGCCAAGAAGCATGCGGAAAAGGGTTTCTCTTGCATTCGCACTCCTACTCTTCAGCCTGATGCTCTCTGTCGCTACTGCGCAATCCGGGGGTGCGCATCCCTGGATGAACGCCAGTCTCTCCCCCGACGACCGCGCCAACATGGTCCTGAAAGAGATGACCCTCGACGAGAAGATCACCCTTCTTCACGGCACGGGCATGGCCGGCCTGAGTCCCCTGAGCCCATTAATCGTTCACTCCAATGGCGGCGCTGGATACGTCCCCGGCATTCCCCGCCTCGGCATCCCCGCGATTCAGATGTCGGACGCGGCCTACGGCGTTCGCATGAGCGGAGAGAATGGCCGCTACTCGACTGCCCTCCCGTCGGATATTGCCGGAGCCGCAAGCTGGGATCTGGAGGCCGGCTACGAGTATGGAGCTCTGATTGGCCGCGAGCTGCGCGCACAAGGCTACAACATGACCCTTGGTGGCGGCGTCAACCTGACCCGCGAGCCGCGCAATGGCCGCACCTTCGAATATCTCGGCGAAGACCCGGTCCTCGCGGGAAAAATGGTTGGGGCGGTGATGAAGGGCCTGCAGGCGCAGCATGTCATCGGCGACATCAAGCACTATGCCCTCAATGATCAGGAAAACGGGCGCAACGCGGTCAATATAAACATCGACAAGCGCGCTGCCCGGGAAAGCGATCTTCTGGCCTTCGAGATCGGGCTGCAGGAATCCGATGCCGCCGCGGTTATGTGCTCCTACAACCGGGCCTGGGGAGACTACGCCTGCGAAAATAAATATCTGCTGACGGACGTTCTGAAAAAAGACTGGAAATTCAAGGGCTTCGTTCTCTCCGACTGGGGCGCCGCGCACAGCGCGATCAAAGCCTCAGCTGCGGGACTCGATCACGAAGAGCCCGGCTGGATTTTCTACGGCGATGACATAAAGAAAGCCGTCGAGGCCAAGCGTGTACCGCAGGCAGAGCTCGACGATCACGTCCGCAGAATTCTCCGCTCCATGTTTGCCACCGGAGTCGTCGACGATCCACCGGTGCGCGGCGTCCCCGACGTGATGGGCGGCTTAGAAATCGCGCAGAAACTCGCCGAGCAAAGCATCGTGCTGCTCAAGAACGAACAGTCACTGCTACCGCTCGACGCCTCCAAGCTTCACAGCATTGCGGTCATTGGACCGCACGCTGACGTAGGCATGATTTCCGGCGGCGGTTCGGCGCAGGTCGACCCTCCCGGCGGAAACGCCATCATGCCCCCCGGCAAAGGCCAGACCAAATGGCAGGACAAAGTCTGGTTCCCGACTTCACCTTTGCGGGCAATTCACGCGAAGGCGCCCAGCGCAAACGTGCAGTTCATCTCAGGCTCCGATCCGAATGCCGCGGCCGCGCTAGCCAAAACCGCCGACGTCGCCATCATCTTTGCCTACCAGTGGGAAAGCGAAGGTATGGATCTGGAAAGCTTGTCGCTCCCCGAACATCAGGACGAACTGATCGCTAAGGTCGCCGCCGCTAACCCGCGCACCGTTGTCGTGATCGAAAGTGGTGGTCCCGTGACCATGCCCTGGGCCGATCAAGTGAACGGAATCGTCCAGGCCTGGTATGCCGGAAGCCGCGGCGCCCATGCCGTTGCCAATATTTTGTTCGGCGATGTCAATCCCAGCGCGAAGCTCCCGGTTACATTTCCACGGAGCGACGCCGATCTGCCGCACCCGAACCTGGTCAAGCCCGGACCGGAATCGATTCCGGACGAATCCAAGCCGGAGCCCTGGATCCAGATTGCCGCCGGGCTCGCCCCGTTTCAGGTCACCTACAACGAAGGCGTGAAGGTCGGCTACAAATGGTACGACGCCGAGAACAAGCCCGTCCTATTTCCCTTCGGCTACGGACTCTCGTATACGACATACTCTTACTCAAATCTCAAAGTAACGGCGGGAACCCGTCCCACCGTCTCGTTCACCGTTACCAACGCCGGGAGCCGCGCCGGCGCCGAGGTTGCCGAGGTCTACGCTTCCCTCCCTGCCGCGGCGCAGGAACCTCCCAAGCGCCTCGTAGGCTGGAGCAAAGTGAAGCTGAATGCAGGCGAAAGCAAGGACGTGACCGTAGAAGTGGACCCGAAGTACCTCTCGATCTTCAACGTCGCGCAGAATGGCTGGCAGTTGCTGCCAGGCGAGTACACCTTCATGATCGGCGGATCGTCGCAAAACCTGCCGCTGAAGGAGTCCGTGAATCTGAAATAGACCGCGCTAATCCCCGCCTGCGGCGACGACCGTATGTTTCGCCGCAGGCATCGGCGCCAAGCCTTTCTGGTCGCGCCACAAAACTTCATTCAGCTGTTGCGCGTCCGCGGCATCCGGACGCGAGAAGTCCATCTTCGACGAGATCTTCGCACCCGGGGCGTCGTGCCTGTTTCTCTCGTAGATCAGCCCATTGTTCAGATTGCGACGATCAGCCTTGAAAGCAGGCTGATCGCCCGGCCCTGAGAACATTCGCTCCATCACCGGCGCATAGGCATCGTTCTGGTTCATCGGCGGCAGCCCGAGCAGCGTCTCCATGGTGTGGATCATGCTCACCGTGGTGTGAAAGCTATGTTCGACGTAGGGATGCGCGATCGAACCCGGAGAATATTTGCTCACCACAAACGCAATCGAGCGGTGCGCATCCACATGGTCCGCACCATCCTGCGCGTCGTCTTCGAGAACGAAGATTGCCGTGTCATCCCAGTAAGGGCTGTGCGAAACCGCGTCGACCACGCGGCCCAGCGCCAAATCGTTGTCAGCCACCGAAGCCGCCGGCCGAGGATGGTCCGGCCTCGTTCCTCCCGTATGGTCGTCAGGCAGATAGAGCAGAACGAATTGCGGCAGTTCGAAATTTTCGCCTTCATGCTCTTCCCGCGCGCGCACATACGCACTAAATTCGTTCAGAAACTCGTCAGCACGCAACTGGTCGGGATAGTCGGTTTGGAAGTCGGGATAGAGCGGATCAAAATGATCGCGCAATACGGCCTTGGTCGGCTTGACGCCATTAAACAGCGGCACAAGCCACGGCCATGGGCTTGCCCCACCATGCGGATCGCCCACATTGGGCGGCAAGGCGCCACCCTGGTCGACCTCAGAGCGCGGACACTTTGCCTCCTGCCCTGACGGCGTTCCCTCCTGCGGATTCGCTGCCTTGCGCTTCTCGTTGCACCACACCGCATTCACATATTCGCCGTAATCGCGATAGCTGACATGATTGCGCGCCAGATTGTCCCAAAGAAATCCAGTCGAGGGATCGTCAACATCCGGCATGTTCAGGTCGAGCGGAAATTCGTCCGCCACCTGCCCCTGAAAATCGTACGTCCGCTCTTTGCCGCGATAAGCGATCTGCCAGGTCTTCTCGTTGTAATCAGAAGTGATGGCAGCCGTAGACCACGGATGCCCGTCTCCTGAAACTTCGCCGCTGTCATAAAAGTTATCGAGCACGCCGAATTGGCGAGCCAGTTTGTGCTCGTTCGGCGTGATCTCCTCGCCGTACATCGTCAACGAAGGATCGCCGTCGCCAACTTTCAGGTCGCCAAGAATCTGGTCAAACGTCCGGTTCTCCTTGATCACGTAGATCACATGCTTGATCGGATTCTTCCCGCCCGCGAACGCAATCGTTCCGGAATCGCCGTGCAGCAGGTTGTCGTTCTCGACGATCTTCGTCAGCTCAGGAAGCTTCGAGAGCGTGGACGCGATGTTCAGCCGAGCAATCGATCCCCGCAACAGCGTTGGGATATAGGGATGATCGCGGTGCCGGATTTCGTATAGGACTTTCCCCGTTCCTTTATTCGGGCCCGCACCCTCGCCCTTCGCCGAAGCGATCAAAAGATCATCGCCGTGAACCGCGAGCGCGCTCGGATACCACTCGGTCGGGATGAAACCGACAGCCTGCAGATGGCTCTCGTCGAGGTGAGATGAATTCTTTGACAGGTCGAACACTGCAACTGCGTCCAACGAAGAATCGGCGGCAAAGAGCCGCAGACCATCCGTTGACTGTGCCAAAGCTACCGGGAAAGCCCCCGAGAACTTTTGTGGCAGGACCGTTTCCAAGACACGGGAAACGCTCCCGTCAGCAGTCGCAACCGCAGCAACCTGGTCAAAGTTCGAAAGGGCGACATACAGTGTTTCTTCTCTTGGGCTGAGAAGCATTGAGGTGGAGTGCAAGCTCGGCGATAGCGGAGTGTCCGCTGTTCTGAGCTTGATCCACCGCGCAATCTTGCCGCTGGCCAGATCCAGTTCCGCGACTTGCGATACATTCCACAAACTGCACCACGCACGCTTACCATCATGCGTGGCAACGCAAGTGTACGGATACGAGGACGGAACCAGAGCGCCCGTGCTGAGGTCGAAACTGCGCAGCACCTTCCCGGTCTCCGCATCCATCAAGATCGCATTGTCCGAAAGATTATTTGCTACCAGCAGCTTGTCGTGACCGTGATCCGCAATCACCACCAGTCCAGCCGGATAAGGAATCGCCGTATGCGGAGCAGTCTTGCGCAATCCGATGGCAACTTTCTTCCCTTCCTCAAGCGGCTGCGGCGCGATCGCGATAAAGCGCTCGGGCGAAACCTTGCCGTCGTCGAATTTATAAACGGCGATCCCGTTGCCCAAGTCCCCCGCTTTCTTGCCAGTAGGGTCAGTAACGGAACCAACTGACGCATACAGATGCTTGCCGTCGGATCCGAACCCCAACCCGACAAAGTAACTCTGATGTGCGTCGTCCCCGAATCTCGCATCAGGGTAATCGGCAATCTGATTCGATTTCAGATCGAGTACCGAAATCGACTGGTGCGCGAGCGTCTCCTGGGTGCCGTAGCCATAGTTCAACGTCGCCGCATAGCGTCCGTCCGGGCTGACCACCATCGTCCCGGGAAAGCTGTTCGTGCTCCCGATGCGGCCGGGCGCGGGCGCGGACAGCATCTTGCTCGTCGGCAGCTTGATCTTGGAGGGGCCATCTGCCGCAGATTGCGCGCCAGCCAAAACGGCCAGCGCAATCACGACCGCACACAAGGAATAAGAGCGAAGATTCACGGCGCCTCCGAATGAGACTGGTGAGGAAATGTACTTGAGAGTAACGGAAGCCGCCGCGGATGGTCAAAGCCCCGGCAGCTAGATACCGGAAGCTTTCGATGCAGGATGCTGCGAGTCCGGCCGGTCTTCGTCATCTTCGTGAACGTTGTGCCGTACATCCGAGCCTTGCACCCAGAAGATGACATCCTCGGCGATGTTAGTGGCATGGTCCGCGACGCGCTCCAGATTGCGCGCGACCAGAAGCGCGTCCAACGCCTGACGAACCACCTCGGGCCGTTCGTTCATGGTTTTCACCAGTTGAATGAACGCATCGTCGCGCATGCGGTCGATCACGCTATCCATCTCAAGAACCGCTTGGGCCAGTTCGACTTTCCCCTCGATAAACGACTCAAGAGCCCGGCGCACCATGGCGCTCACGGCCGAGCCCATGCGCTGAATATCGACCGGGAGGTCGGCAGTGGGCAGTTCGACCATATCCATCACTCGCTCGGCGATATTTACCGCCTGATCGCCGACCCGCTCGAGATCGGAATTGATTTTAGTAACCGCAAGAATGAAGCGCAGGTCCACAGCCATGGGCTGCTGCATCGCCAGCAGGTCAAACGCGGCCTCGTCAATCTCGCGCTCGGCCATGTTGATCAGGCCTTCGCCTTCAAGCACCATCTGGCACCGGATCAGGTCCCGCTCCACATAGGCCTGGCGTGCGCGATCGACGGCCTGCTCCGCAAGACCTCCCATACGAAGCAACCGCTGCCGCAAATCGTCAAGCCCCATCTGAAAGCGCGTGCGCATGATGCGAACCTTCCTTGTAAGAATCTACTCTATCCGAATCGACCCGTAATGTAGTCTTCCGTCTTTTTGTCTGAAGGCTTGGTGAAGATTTTCTCGGTCTTGTCGAACTCGATCAACTTGCCCAGCAGGAAAAAGCCGGTAAATTCCGCCACGCGCGCGGCCTGCTGCATATTATGAGTCACAATCACAATCGTATACTGCTCTTTAAGCTGGAAAATCAATTCTTCAATTTTTCCGGTCGAGATCGGATCGAGCGCCGAGCAAGGCTCGTCCATCAGAAGAACTTCAGGTTCCACCGCCAACGCGCGCGCGATGCACAGGCGCTGCTGCTGGCCACCCGAGAGGCTGGCCCCGGACTTCTTGTGCACAGTGTCTTTCACTTCATCCCATAGTGCAGAAACCCTCAGCGAATGCTCCACGATCTCATCGAGCTTGCGGCGATTACTGTATCCATTCAACTTCAATCCCGCCGCCACGTTGTCATAGATTGACATCGTGGGGAAAGGATTCGCCTTCTGAAACACCATGCCCACCCGCCGCCGCAGTTGTGTCGCCGAGGTGCCGTTGTAGGCGTCGATCTCGCCGATCTGTACTTTGCCGGTGACGCGCGCCTCCGGAATCGTCTCGTGCATGCGATTGAGGCAGCGAATGAACGTAGACTTCCCGCAGCCCGACGGCCCAATCAGCGCCGTCGCGCGGTTCGCAACTACTTTCAGATTGATGTCATAGAGCGCCTGGCCTTTGCCGTACCAGGCATTCAGGTTCTCTACGTCAATTCCAACGCCCATAAACTATGCTCCAAAACTTCCGCGGCGTACGACATAACGGACGGCCGAAACCGCTCCCACAATCATGATGATCAGCACCAGCGATCCGGCCCACGCCAGTCGATGTTGCTCGTCGTAGGGAGAAATCGCATACACGTAGATCTGCAGCGGCAAAGCCGCTGTGGGCTGACTGTAATCCAGAAAGGGCATCCTCAAAGTCTTGCCAAAAAGCGCGAATGTCAGGTGGCGGCTCCAGTCCGAATTGCCGAAGGCGGTGAAGATCAAGGGCGCGGTCTCGCCTGCGACGCGGGCAAACGCCAGCATCACGCCAGTAATCACGCCCGAAGTTGCCGTGCGCAGTGTGATCGAAAGAGTAGTTCGCCAGCGCGGTACGCCCAAGCCGTAAGCCGCCTCCCGCAGTGCCTGGGGAACCAGCAGCAGCATCTCCTCCGTGGTGCGGCTGATGGTGGGGACCATCATGATGGCCAGCGCCACTCCGCCCGCCAGCGCCGAGAAATGCTTCTGATAAAGAACCACAATCGAGTAGGCGACAATGCCGATCACGATCGAAGGCACTCCGTTCAGCACATCGGCGGTAAAACGGATGGCGTTGCCCATCTGATTACGTCCGAACTCAGCCAGGTAGATGCCCGCCCCTATCCCGAAAGGCACCCCGATCAGGCTGGCAATGCCAAGGACGAAAATCGACCCGCCAATTGCATTCGCCATGCCGCCGCCAGCCTCGCCGGGCGGCCTCGGAATCTGGGTCAGGAATGCCCAGTCGATCGAGCCAATTCCCCGATATACCAGGTACCCGAAGATGGCAATCAACGGAGCGAGCACAATCACCACCGTGGCGATCGCCAATCCGGTCATCAGATGGTCGACAAAACGGCGGCGCAGGCTGATCGGTGGAACCTTGTGCAGCGTGATCGCAGCGGCGTTATCAGACATTGCCCCTCGCAGGCTGGCCGCGGGTTACGGTCCACACTAACAATCGTGCCAGCGCGTTTACCACAATTGTTACCAGGAATAGTGCCAAGCCTATTTCAACCAGGGCCGAGAGGTAGGTGTCTCCCGTGGCCTCGCTGAATTGGTCGGCGAGAACACTCGCCATCGTATACCCGGGAGCGAACAATGACTTCGCAATTTCCGGCCGGTTTCCGATCACCATGGTGACAGCCATGGTTTCGCCCAGAGCGCGACCGAGACCGAGAATGATTCCACCAACGATTCCAGCCCGGGCATTCCGCAGCACGCCGATGCGGATCATCTCCCATCGCGTAGCGCCCAACGCCAGCGCCGCCTCGCGCTGGTTCTGGGGCACGACCATCAGCACTTCGCGCGTGATCGAGGAAATGATCGGAATAATCATGATGGCCAGAATGATTCCCGCGGCCAGCATCGAATAGCCGTAAAAAGGCCCGGAAAAGAGCGGCGTCCAGCCCAGCGTTTTCGTCAGCGCCGGCGCAACATATTGCGTCAGGATTGGGACCATGACGAAGATCGCCCACAGGCCGTAGATCACGCTGGGGATGGCCGCCAGCAATTCCACAAAGAACGACAGCGGCCCGCGCAATACTTTGGGACACATCTCCGTCGTAAACACGGCCACACCCACGGCCAGCGGCACCGCAATAACAAGCGCCAGCAGAGAAGATACGACCGTTCCGTAGATGAAGGGGCGCGCGCCAAACCGATCGTTAACCGGATCCCATTCCTGGCTGGCAAAGAACTTAAATCCGAAGGCGTGCCAGGAGAGGCTCGACCGCAGCATCAACTGGTAGACAATGAGTACGAGGACGCCCAGCACCGCGAACCCGCAGACGGTCATTGCATAGTAAAAAATGCGATCGGAAGCCTCGCCCGAAGAGGCGTGCAGCAAGGGGCTCTCTCGTTCTGCTGGCGGAGGCGTAACTTTGGCCTGGTCAATAGGTTGCGGACCTTGCATGTCAGGCCGTCGAAAGGCAGGATTGGCCATTCACCCTTCACCGTAGCAAAGCCTTGTTACAAAGGTGTTAAAACTTTGCTGCCTTTCTTTCGTTATTAGACAAGATCGCTCCGCCGTTACGCCCCTCGATTTTAACTCACGGATTTAACTTACAGAGTTCGATGACGACTGCCGTCTGTGCATGTAAACTGTGAGGCTTCCCCATGCCAACGTTCGCTGCGGTCGATATCGGCTCAAACTCCGTGCGCCTGAAAATTGCGCGCCTGCAAGCCGGCCGCCTCCGTCCCTTGCACGAAGATCGCGAAGTCACACGTTTGGGCGAAGGCGTCTTTCGCTCCGGATTCCTTACTCCCGAATCGATGGCGGAAACCGTCAAGGTCCTGCGCCGCTTTCATCGCGCCACGCAACAGATCGTCACCGACACTGTACGCGTAGTCGCCACCAGCGCGCTACGCGACGCGCGCAATTCGCAGGCTTTTATCGAGTGGGTTCGATCCGCAACTGGCTGGCGGGTTGAGGTCATCTCCGGCGTAGAAGAAGCGCGGCTGATTCACCTCGGCCTCGTCTCTACTCCCCGCGCCGACAATTCGCCCACGCTGATGATCGATCTTGGCGGCGGAAGCTGCGAACTCACCGTCTCCCAGCGAGGACACATCCGGGATGCCGTGAGCCTGCCCCTGGGTGCGGTCCGGCTCACCGACGAATTTCTCCGGCATGATCCCGCCCGCAAGGGCGAACTGAAACGGCTGCGTGGATTCATCGCGCGCGAAGCCAATCGGGTTGCAGCGCGCATCGGAGCCGCCCGCATTAAGAATGTAATCGCGACTTCAGGCACCGCCGCGGCACTGGCTGCGGTTGCCATGCATCTGCGCCGCAGCGGAAATCGCGAGCGTCCCGTGGTCACTCGGGCGGAAATGGCGCGAACTGCGAAGCGCCTCGCGCGCCTTCCGCTCGCCGAGCGCCGCAACATCGAAGGCATCGGCCCGAGGCGGGCGGAAATCATCGTCGCCGGAGCAATCGTTTACCAGGAACTGCTCGACCGCCTCCATCTCAATGGCTTCCGCTATTCGCCCTTGGGACTCCGCGATGGCATCCTCGCACAGATGGCCGCAGACTACGATCGCACCACGCGCTCCGGCCGGCAGATCGAATCAGAACGCTGGGAATCGATCTTGAAGGCGGTCGATCACTACCACATTGATCGCAAACATGCGTTGGATGTGCGCGAGTCGGCCATGTTCCTGTTCTCCGCGCTGAAATCCGTGCACCGCTTGCCTCCCGAGTACCGCGAATGGCTCTCCGCCGCGGCCATGCTCTACGAAGTCGGCGATTACGTAGCCCGCACCGGCCATCACCGGCACACGCACTACATCATCTCCAACTCGGAGATCCTGGGCTACACCCCGCAACAACGGCGCCTGATCGCGGCCATTGCGCGCTATTTAGGCAAATCTCGGCCGATGGTCGATGACGGTCCGTTCAAAGCCATCGATGCAGCCGATCGTGCCGACGTGCAGAAGGCAATCCTGTTGCTTCGACTCGCCCGCG
>Ga0209656_10003187_pt1 | contig 10632 bp, 10 predicted proteins | sample BogFormECP12_OM2_FD_188239 | JGI IMG/M metagenome (GOLD analysis project Ga0209656, IMG submission 188239) | Bog forest soil microbial communities from Calvert Island, British Columbia, Canada - ECP12_OM2 (SPAdes) (version 2) | ecosystem: Environmental > Aquatic > Freshwater > Wetlands > Bog ... | reverse complement strand
GCTTGACCCGGTCTGGCATGACGCGGTGTCCTCACTGGCCGCCCCCTTCCTGGAAGAGGAGGGCAGCCTGGATGCCGGAAGCGCAATGGGACTGGCACGTCGGCTGGGCGCTGATCTCCTGCGCCGTCGTCTCCTGTCGGAACTGGACGGCGAGCTGCGCGAGTTTCCCGCGGTGCTCGCCGCCGCGAGCCAGAAGCCGCATAACCGGTACTTCCAGGACCTGCCCGACGACGTCATCTCCGACGACACCCAATGCCAGCGGGCACTGCAACGCCGGCACCTCGCCGTCCCGCTTTACCACGACCGGGCGAAGGGCACCGGAACCCTCGACGCGGCCGAGCCGTCGGGGCGCGCCAAGATCACCGAAGTGTGGCTGGCCGGACGCGGAATCCCACCAGACGAGCGGGCGTCCTACCAGGCTATCGTCGAGGAACTGTGGGCAGGCGAGCCGCCGCAAGTGACGGAGCAGGCGTTGCGCATGGCGGCCGACGGGCTCAGCCGCGACACGATCCTGGACAAGCTCGTCCAGGACCACTAGCCGCCGTGTGAGCCACCACGAGACCGTTCGGACGAAAATTCTCTGCGCGCCACCCGGCAGCCAGCACCGGTCCGACGGACAGCAGCACGAACAGGCACCGCGCGGCCGGCTGTCCGCAGCCGGAAACGTGTCATCTCGTGCGACCTGGGCGTATTCGCAGGCTAGGCCCGGTCCTGGTGCAGAACGCGCGTACCGGTCACTTCCGCAGGCGGATGTACACGTCCAGCGATAGAGTCGCTGCCGTAGAGGACCCGACCTGGGAGGGGTGCATGGGTCGCACGGCACGGGAACGGCTGGCCAGGCTGCTCGATGACGCGGAGGCGCCGGGGGCGTTCAGCGCGCAGATCCTGGCACCGGCGGACGCGCTGCAGGTCGAGGTCGAGGGCGTCGGGGCCGTGCAGACTCCTGTGCGCGCGCCGCTGGCTAAGAAGCTGATCGCGGTGGGTCGGCCGGCGAAGTTCGGGCGCGGGGAGCAGACGCTGACCGACACCAGCGTGCGTGATACGTGGGAGATCACGCCGGACCTCGTCACGTTGGGCGGCCCCGTCTGGGAGGCAACGTTTGGCGCCGTGCTGGACGGCGTCCGTGACGAGCTGAGGCTGCCGCCCACGACGAAGCTGCGGGCCGAGCTGCACGCGATGCTGGTGTACGGCAAGGGACAGTTTTTCCTGCCGCATCAGGACTCGGAGAAGGACGACGCGATGGTGGGCACGATGGTCGTGTCGCTTCCGTCGGCGCACACGGGCGGGGAACTGGTCGTCGGGCACGGCGGCGAGAGCGTCGTGTACCGGACGTCGAAGGAGGAGCTGTCATTCGTCGCGTTCTACGCGGACTGCCGTCACGAGGTCAGGCCCGTGAAGTCCGGGTACCGGGTGACGCTGACGTTCAACCTGTTCGCGGACAGCGAGGCCGTTGCGCAGGGAGCCGGTCCGGTCGCCGACTTGGCCCACTGCCTGACCGAGCACTTCACCACGCCCGCCACAGGACGCTTTGGCCGCACCGACCTCGGTCCGCCGAACCGGCTCGTCTACCTGCTCGACCACGAGTACACCCAGCGGGGCCTGAACTGGACCCGGCTCAAAGGCGTCGACGCGGAGCGCGCCACGCTGCTGCGCACCGCCGCAGAGCGTGCCGGGTGCGAGGCGGCGCTGGCGCTTGCCGAGGTGAAGGAGACATGGGATGCCTGGCCGTCGGATGAGGATCCGTGGGACGACTACGACTATTACGACGAGGAAGATGACGAGGACTACGACGACGCCTCCCGGGACCGGCGCAGCGACCACGATGACTACCAGCTCAATGACCTGATCGACGATGAGATCACCCTCGGCTGGTGGACCAGCCCGGACGGCACGGGGGGCGAGCCGATATCGCTGTATGTCCCCGACTCCGAGGTGTGTACCACCACCCCGAGCGCGAACCTCACGCCCTACCAGTCCGAGTACGAGGGCTACATGGGCAACTACGGCAACACGCTGGACCGGTGGTACCGCCGGGCCGCGGTCGTGGTGTGGGCGCGGGACCGGGCGTTCGCGGCGCGCGCCGAAGCCGGGTCGCAGTGGGCGCTGTCGGAACTGCACACCCGTATCGAGGCCGGAGACCTGGACGGGGCACGTGCTGCTGCGGAGTCGCTCGCGCCGTTCTGGAAAAAGATCGGATCGCAGGCGGGACTGCTGGGTACCGCGCTGCACGTGGCAGCGGGCCTGGGCGCGGCGGGGACGGCGGCGATGCTTCTGGAGCCGTTCCGGGTGGAGACGGTCGCGCCTGAGCACGCGGGCGGGCTGGCGGCGGCCGGGCGGTACGGCGAGGAGTGGATGCGCGGGGTCATCGACGGGTGGTTCCGGCCGAGGAGCTACCCCGGCGCCGACCGATACGAGTGGGCCGAGAGGCTGCCGGGGCTGTGCGGCGCGCTGCGTGCCGCTCGGGCTGCGGAGGTGGCGCGGCTGCTGACCGTCGGCACCTGGGTCTGGATAGCCGATCAGCTGCGTCTCTGGACGACTGCCGCGCGGGCCGGGATGCGGGAGCCGCAGCTGGAGATGCTGAGCTCGCCGCTGGTGCGGCTCATGGAGGCGGCCGGCGAGGAGCTGCGGGACGAGATCGTGGCGGCGCTGCGCGGGTACGGGGACAACGTGCTGGGGTGCCTGATGCCGGCGCTGCGTTCGGCGGGCGCGCTGCCGGCGGCCGCGCGGCGGGCCGCGGGGCTCGATGTGGTCGCGCGGGACTGCGGGGAGCGGCTCGGCGCGATCATCGCCCGGCCGCTGCGGGACGAAGACGACTGGTCGATCGGATGGACCGGGTGCGGGTGCGACCTGTGCGGCACGCTGGGGACGTTTCTGGGTTCCCGGTCGCGGCGAATCTTCGAGTGGCCGCTGGCAACGGACGGGCGGCGGCACGTGCACACCCGGATCGACTCGGCCGGGCTACCGGTGCGGCACCAGACGCGGCGGCAGGGGCGGCCATTCACGCTCGTGCTGACCAAGACCGAGGAACTGTTCACGCGCGAGAAGGACGGGCGGCACAAAGCCGTGACCGACCTGGCGTGGCTGACCTCGGCGTGGAGTGACGGTTCGCCGGGCACGTCCTTACTCTCAACCTGGCGGCATGATGGTGTTGTGTGTCCCTGGAAGCGACGGCTGTCCGATGACGAGCGGTCTGTCTTGCTGTCCGAGTTGCTCGTTCGGCACCCTGAACTGGTCGCCGAGGCGGAGGAGATCGCGTCCACTCTGCTCGTCGTGGACCACGATCAGGAGCTCGCCGACGAGATCACGGCCAGGCTGCGGGCGCTGCGCCCCAGCGGGCCGGTGTCCGTCGATGCGGGGCGGGGACGGGTCCTAGACGTCCTCAAGCCGTACATCGATGACCTCATCTGGCGGAAGGAACGCGGTGCCCGGCGGGCGGCCGCCGACATCGCGATCGCCGTCCTGCTCGGGTTGTACGAATGCCGCGACGACACCGACGAGGACATACTGCTTTTCCGGATGGGCGTACCCGGCGCGGCAGACGACCTCGCACACACGGTGTACGAGAAGGTGAAGCCACTGCACCTGCCGTTGCCGTCGCTGGCGGACGAGTGCCCCGAGTGGACGTGGTACGAGGAGAGCTGAACCCAATCCCGTGCCAGAACCCGTGTGTTGGCCTGACCTGCTGCTCCAGGCTCGGTGCTCGTCCAATCCGCCTCGTCTACTTGTTCATGGTCCGGGTGTTCAGGTGCTGCCAGCGCGGAGTAATGCCGCCAAGGATGCGAAGATCTTGGTGCTCCGCCATGAGTCCGACGGGCCGCAGGCCATGTTTGACGCTCTCATGTACGTCAAGGCCGGCCGCGCCCTCCAGGTCCCGGTCGCGCTGGAGGTATCCAGGTCAGGTGCCGGGGCGCACACCTGGGTGTTCTTCATCTCTCCGGTCCCGGCCGAGATGGCCCGGCGCCCCTCGGCCGGATGACCCCGCACGAGGTCAGGCGCGCCGCCGACCGTGCCGAGAAGGTCACCGTCGCCACCTAGGTCACCCGCCTCGTCACCCCGTCATCGACCGAGACCCGTCCCCAAGCCGCGCCGGTCCTGCGCGCCCGGCTCGGAGCCGGCATCCGGATGGAGCAGGCGCAGCTGACCCCTGGGCTGGCCGCCGCTGCGGCTGCGGCGTCCATGCACAACCCGCTGTTCTACGAACGGCAGCGGATGCGCGCCTCCACCTACAACATCCCCCGCTTCCTGCATAGCTACGACGAGACCCTCGACGGCGGCCTGATCCTCCCGCGCGGCATGCTCGGCACCGTCACCAACCTTGCCGCGCAGGCAGGCAGCCGCCCTGAACTCCCCGTCCTGCCACCAGTGGTCGTCGGCTGGGTCGTCAAGGGCGGCCAACAGCCTGTCCACCAGGCCGGGCCAGCGCTGCAGAGGCACCACAGTTAGCCCGGCCCGCTCTTCCCAGCCGCTCCAACAGCGCGGCGCGGACGATCCTTTCCCTAGCAGCGGAAGCGACTGTCCGCGCCTTCAGCAATGAGACTCGGCACATGCCGCATTGTATCACGAACGTGATACACTAATCGGGTGTTCGACGTTGACTGGACGGATGACAGCGAGACACACATCGCGCGGCACGGTGTCACTCCAGAGGAGGTCGAGGAGTCTACCTACCGGCCTTTTTATACGATGCCCGGCCGTGACGGCACGACCGTGCTCTACGGGCAGACTCACGCTGGCCGCTACCTGCTGGTGGTCTTGGCCGGGTCCGGTGACGGACGCTGGTATGTCGTGACCGCCCGCACCATGACCGACTCCGAACGCCGCGTTTACAACAAAAAGGCGACCTAACCATGATGAGCGACAAGGACAATCTGGCCGAGACGGCCGAATACTACGACACGCATGACATCTCCGCGGACATGCAGGCCGGGGAATGGACCCGCCATGAGGGCAAGCACGCCGAGACCGCGATGTCCGGGTTTAACACGCGACTGCCCACCGCGGTCCTTAACGACGCGCGCGCCATCGCACGAGCCCGAGGCATGGCCACCGGCGCGTGGATAAGGGAGGTCATCGAGGCGGCTGTCGCACGGCAGAAGGCGGGAGACGACATGGTGCCAATGTCCGTCCTGCTCGCCGCCGCGGAGGAATACCAGCAGCGCCGGGCCTCCTGACCCGCCCCCTCGGCGGCCGGCCAATCCCGCCCGGATCGTGCCGCGTCAGCCCGACGGCGTCGGTTACCGACAGTATCGGCCGTCCCGTACGCGAGCGTAGGCGATGTTTGCTCCATGTTTGCTCGGATGTCGCGGTACCATTTGACAGTAAGCCATATTAGGATATTAGGCGACATCAAAATGCGCGGAGTCGAGGACAAAACGGTATAGCCCGGCATTATTCGGTAGTAGATGAGGGTTATTCAGGCCGCCCGGTAGAAGTGCAAGCCGATTACCGCTGAGATGGTCGTCTCAAATGTTTTGAGCGGGCGCCGGTAGTCGGTGTGCACTATGGTCCAGTTCTTGAAGTGCGAGATCACCTGCTCGATCATCCAGCGAATCTTGTTGACTTGGCTGTTGTACTCCTTTTGCCAGTCGAGCAGTTCGCCGCCTGCTGGTTTCCTGTAGGGCGTGACCATGTTGTTTCCGATGTATCCTTTGTCGCCGATCCAGTTCTTCGGGTTCATCGTCAGTAGTACGCCGGATTCTTCCTGGCAGTGGTTATCGTGGCGGCTTCCGCTGACGGGGTCGGAGATCCAGGCGAGCCTGCCGTAAACCGTGCAGGCGACCTGGACGTTCATGCCGGTGGTTTTGTGCTTTCCCGAGTACAGTTCCTTGTGTTCGGCCCATGACCAGCATGGGAGCAGTGTGCCGTCCAGGATGTACTGAGCATCCGGGTCAAGGTCATCAGCTGTCGGGACGAATTCGCGTACCGCTTCCGGGATGAGCGGAGTTATAGCTGATATAGCGCGGCTGATAGTCGGCTGGGACACGCCGAATGACTCGCCGATTTCCGCCTGGGTGCGGTTGTGGCGCATCACCTGACCTTCACGGTCGAGCCGGGCCGGGTGACGGGGTTCCTCGGGCCTAACGGCGCTGGCAAGTCCACCACCATGCGCCTCATCCTGGGCCTTGACCGGGCGCAGACCGGCATCGCGCTCATCAACGGCCGGCGCTATCGTGACCTGCGGGATCCGCTGCGGACGGTCGGCGCGCTGCTTGAGGCCAAGAGCGTGCATCCCGGCCGCACTGCCCGCAACCACCTGCTGTTCCTGGCTCAGACTCAGGGCCTGCCTGCCCACCGGGTCGAGGAAGTGCTGGCCCTGGTGGGTCTGCAGGACGTGGCCGACAAGCGGGCCGGCAGCTTCTCGCTCGGCATGAGCCAGCGGCTCGGCGTGGCCGTGGCCATGCTCGGTGACCCGGAAGTCCTGCTGCTCGACGAGCCAGTCAACGGGCTCGACCCCGAAGGCGTCCTGTGGATCAGGAACCTGATGAAGAAGCTCGCCGCCGAGGGCCGCACCATCCTGGTGTCCAGCCATCTGATGAACGAGATGGCCGTCACCGCCGACTACCTGATCGTCATCGGCCGGGGAAAGCTCATCACCGAGGCCAGCACCGAGGACGTGATCGCGCGCAGCACGGACAAGTCGGTCCGGGTGCGCACCCCCGACGCGGACCGGCTGGCCGATCTGATCACGGCGGCGGGCGGGAAAGTGGTTCGGGGCGCTCCGGCGGAGGGCGCCGGGCTGCTCACGGTCACCGGCCTGGAGTCGTCCCGGATCGGTGAGCTCGCCGCGCGCGCATCCATCGTGCTGCACGAGCTGACCCCGCTGGCCTCGCTGGAAGGCGCGTTCATGGAACTGACGTCCGGCAGCGTGGAATTCGGCGTGCCCGGCCAGGATCCCGCGAACGCCGGCCAGGATCCCGCGAACGCCGGCCAGGATCCCGCGAACGCCGGCCAGGATCCCGCGAACGCCGGCCAGGATCCCGCGAACGCCGGCCAGGATCCCGCGAACGTCGGCCAGGGGAGAGCCCGATGACGACCACGCCGTCCGTTACCCCGACCCGCGAGCCGGTCGGCCCGGCTGCCGGGCGCCACGCCGGATTCGTGAACCTGCTGCAGGCCGAGTGGACGAAGATCCGCTCGGTGCGCTCCACGGTCTGGACGCTGGTCATCTTCGTCGTGCTGTGCGTCGGCCTCACCGCGCTGATCGCCTGGCTGACCGAGTCGCACTGGAACGGCCCGAGGGCGGCAGCGCGGGACGCCAGGGCCATGGCCGACCCGGTCGGCTTCATCCTGGGCACGGGAATCGGACTGGGGCAGCTCGCCATCTGCGTCCTGGGGGTGCTGGTCGTCACCAGCGAGTACTCGACCGGGGTTATCCGCGCCTCGCTCCTTGCCGTCCCGCGCCGGATACCGGTGCTGGCCGCCAAGGTGGTGGTGTTCGCCGTTCTGCTGATCGTCGTGACCGAGATCGTCGCCTTCTGCTCGTTCTTCGTCGGCTCGGCCATCCTGCACGCCCGCGTCCCGGTGTCGCTGAGTGGCCCGGGCGTCACCCGCGCCGTCATCGGCGCCGGCCTGTACCTCACCGTGCTCGGGCTGCTCGCGCTGGCGATCGGCACCATGATCCGGCACACCGCCGGCGCCATCTCCACGGTCATCGGCATCGTCTTCGTGCTGCCGATCCTGTCCGGGCTGCTGCCCAGCAGCTGGGGTGCGCACATCAACGCCTACCTGCCCGAGCAGGCCGGGACGCTGATCACGCACACGCAGGAGCAGTCCGGTGACCTGCTGTCCCCCTGGCAGGGGTTCGGCGTCCTGTGCATCTGGACGGTGCTGGCCCTGGCGGTCGCCGCCTACCTGCTCGAGCGCCGCGACGCCTGAACCTCCAGCCCATCCCGAGCCGGCCTAGGGTGCCCAGATCTCGCCCGCGGTCAGCCGGATCAGGTCCTGTTCGCCTGAAATGTCTGCGCGGACACGTTGTCATGGCTGCCGATCGTGACGAAGAGCAGCGCTCGGCGCTCGCCGTCGGCCGGGACGTTTCCGCGGAAACGTTTGGCAAATGCCTAAAGCAATTGCATCGGGCGTTTCCGCGGAAACGCCCGCTGGTGCTGCCGATGAGTTCGGCCAGCGTGGTGCGTCAGCACCAGTAGAGACCGAGAACCTGTCGAAGGGGCACCCCATGACCGAGCCAAAGACGCACACCCTGGACGTGCCGGGCGCCGTGCTGCACTATGACGTCCGGAGCAACGAAGCCAGTACCCACCCGGTCCTGCTGATCATCGGGTCGCCGATGGGCGCCAGCGGCTTCGTCACCCTGGCCAGCCATTTCACCGACCGGACGGTCGTGACCTACGACCCTCGCGGCGCGGACCGCAGTCGGCGCACCGACGGCGCCGCAGAAACCACCCCGGACGAGCACGCCGACGATCTGCACCGGCTGATCTCCGCGCTGGACGCCGGGCCGGTGGACATCTTCGCCAGCAGCGGCGGCGCCGTCAACGCGCTGGCCCTGGTGGCCGGGCACCCGGAGCAGGTCCGGACGCTCGCGGCGCACGAGCCGCCCGCCTCGCAGGAGCTGCCGGATCGCGAGCCGGTGCTCGCCGCGTGCGTAGACATCCATCAGACGTACCAGGACAGCGGCTTCGGCCCCGCGATGGCGAAGTTCATCGCGCTGGTCAGTTACCAAGGAGAGCTGTCGCCTGGTTACGCTGACCAGCCCGCCCCGGATCCCGCCGCCTTCGGGCTGCCGGCCGGGGACGACGGCTCCCGGGACGACGCGCTCCTCGGGCAGAACATCGTGACCTGCAACACCTACCGGCACGATTTCGACGCGCTCCGCGCCGCCTCGACCCGCGTCGTGATCGGGGTCGGCGCGGAATCCGGCCAGATGATCGCGGGCCGCGCCGGCCTGGCCGTGGCCGGACGGCTCGGCACGCCCCCCGTCACCTTCCCCGGCGGCCACGGCGGATTCCTCGGCGGCGAATACGGCCAGACGGGCCAGCCCGACGCCTTCGCCGCCACCCTGCACAAGGTCCTCGCCGGCTGAGCCGTCGCGCCTTCGACCGCCGGGTCCATGGGTACCGCGGCGGATCAAAGGGCGATCGCACGGGCCGTCCCGCTCACTCAGGCTCCGGGTGCGGGAAACTCTTCGACCGTGCCGGGAGTTGAAGTTGGCCAGCATGACCTGGCCAGCGGTCTGGCTGGCGTCCTTCGACAGTGAGGCAAACGCCCACCGGCCGTCGGGTGTGCCCACCATCGCAGTGGGCGCTCCAGGGACCGTCGCGGTTACCGGCCGCGGCGCCGACAAGAGTGTGCCCGATGCCACCTGCGTCGAGCAGCCGACGCTCAGGGTCGCGGCCTCGCTCCGGGTCACACGTCGGTGCGGTCGCTGGCCAAGTTACGCTCGCGTGTCCGCCGAGGCCTTCCAGCGGTACCAGGCCGAGCGTGATCCGGCCCGCAGGCGGTAGAGGATGGTCAGTGTTCTCGACGGGCGCCAGGCCTCTTCCTCTCCCAGCGGGTATTCCCCTGATAGGTGTTTTCGGATTACCGACTCCACCGGCGGCTGCCGCTTGGCCGGGCCGGTCTTCAGCGCCAGTCGCGTAAGGCGCCCGAGGTAGGCGTCGAAAAGACGGTCCCGTTCGGCCGCGTCCTGGTCGGCCATCGCACGCGCGACCTGCGCTGCCAGCTGCGCTTGGCGCGCTTGCCGGCGGGCACGCCATGCCGATGGTGTCTCGGCAGACCGCAGGGCACGGTAGCCGAGGGAAAGAAATCCGGCTGTAGCTGCCGTAAACAGGCACGCGCGAGTGGTGTCCTGGCTGTCATGGAGGGCCCGGCCAGCGAAATAGCAGGCCAAGCCGTCCAGTGCCACAGTACCGAGCGCAAGGGTCACTTGCCTCGGCAACGGTGCGGGCCGCTGCGGGCGTTCGGCCTGGATTGCCTGGTGAGCGATCGCCGCTCTCTCGGCGGCGGCAGCTGACAGCTCCGCAGCACGGGCACTGCGGGCGGCGATATCGGCGGCCTGGCGGGCGCGCAGGCAGTGCTCCTCCACCGCTTCGTCTGACGCGTTGACGCTACGGATCAGGCCCGCTCCATCGATCGGCGCAGCAGCACCCGCACCCTGGGTGCGAATCGGGGGAAACGGATCCTGGGAAATGGCGGCGCCCGGTCTCCTCCGGCCTTTCCCAGGACGCTCCGGTGCCTGGATGCCGGGGCGGACCGCCGATGATCCGCCCAGATCCTTGAGTACCCGGGCCAGCCCGATGTCAAGGTCAAAACCGTTGCTGATGGCAGCAAGCAAATCTTTATCAGCTGCGGCGAGTGCGGCGTCTAGCGCCGCGTCGCCTTCGTCCCCGGACCTGCCGGGATCAATCATCTGGTTCTCACTCACATCGCTAGCCCTTCTAGCTCGGTCCTGAGCTGGGGGTAGTGCCCGGCTGGGCCGATGTTCAGCGTCGGCCCGGCTGTCCGGGGCTTACCCGGCCGGTTATTGCCGCGATCCCAGATCACCGCCAAAGCACCTGTCTCCTACGTGATCCCGAGTAGTTCCTTCATCTTGCGCCTCGCTCTTTCCGCGTTTTTCCGCACTGCGTCCTCGCTCGTGCCCGTGATCTGCGCGATCTCGCCGTAAGAAAACTGGTC
>Ga0209656_10003186_pt1 | contig 10633 bp, 9 predicted proteins | sample BogFormECP12_OM2_FD_188239 | JGI IMG/M metagenome (GOLD analysis project Ga0209656, IMG submission 188239) | Bog forest soil microbial communities from Calvert Island, British Columbia, Canada - ECP12_OM2 (SPAdes) (version 2) | ecosystem: Environmental > Aquatic > Freshwater > Wetlands > Bog ... | reverse complement strand
GGGGACGGGTTCGACGAGCGGTTCGTGCAGGTGAGCACCACCTTCGGCGGCGCGTCCTGCGTGCGGGGGAACCTGACCCCGGAGTGCTCGGCGGCGGTGCAGGCGGTGCTGGAGTCGATGGGCAAGAAGCGCGGCCCCGAAGATCACCGCACCGTCGGGCAGCGGTACCACGACGCGCTTCAGGAAGCCTGCGAGCTGCTGATCCGCGCCAAGATGGTGCCCGATCGCGCCGGTGCCGACACCCAGGTGATCGCGCACATCCCGCTGCGGGAGCTGCGCGGCATGGACGGGGCGTCGGCGGTGGAGGAGGCGTGGATCGCCGCCCGGCTCGGCGGCCCCGGCTACCTCGTCGGCAAGGACGCCGAGGCGGCGGCGTGCGATGCGCTGATCGTGCCGGTGGTGACCGGGCACCCGGACATGACGGTGATCGACCAGATCATCGAACTCGCCCTGACCGCCGGTCACGGCGGCACCAGCGGTGGCGACAGCGGCACGACCGCGGCCGCGGCGGTCCCGCCCGTGGACCTGGCCGCGCTGCGGTACCGGGTCGCCCGGCTGGCCATCGACTTCGTCTCCGGCCCGCCCGGCATCGCCGCGCTGCTGCGCACCGGGCTCCTGGACGGCCCGTTCAGCACTCCCAGCCTCCCTTTGGACATCGGGTATTCCGACAGCATCCCGGCGCACATCCGCCGCGCCGTTGCCCTCCGCGACCAGGGCTGCGCCTGGCCCCGCTGCCGCCGGCCCGTCGCGGTCTGCGACGTGCACCACATCGTGCACAAGAAAGACGGCGGCAAGACCTCGGTTAGTGATTGTGTTCTACTTTGCCAATTCCACCACGATATTTGTATTCACCGGTGGGGCTGGGAGATCGTCTTGAACCCGGACGGCACCACCGAGGCCCGCGGCCCCGACGGGCAGATCCTGCGCAGTCACGCCCCGCCCACCCTCCGCGCGGGCTAGGAGGCTACGCGGATAGGTATGTCGGCACACAGGCCCGGAGCACGCAGCGCTTATCCGCGCCCGGCCGTAACGGCGTGATGCCGTGGGAGATGAAGTCCCAGACCTCGTCGGCGCTGAACGGACGCGCGGCGAGTGCGGTGCCGACGGCGCTCAGGTGAGGACCGCCCGTGTCCGGGTCGTCGTCGCCCTGATCGCCGTCCGCTTCGGCGGTGCTCGTAAACGGCACGCCGCTGGTCTGGGCGGCGAACATGGTGGTTTCCATGGTGAGGGCGGCGGCGCGGCGGGGTTCGGTGCCGGGCCTTAGGTGGCCGGCGTTGCTGGCGGTGGTGGTGAGGGTGGTGAGCAGGTCGAGCAGGGGGGCGTGGGCGCGGCGGACTTCGGCGGGGTGGGTGAGCAGCAGCGGGGAGGCGAAGTCGGTGAACAGCGGGCGGCGGGCGGCGGGGTCGGGGCGGGACAGCTCGAAGAGCAGCTGGACGGCGGTGCGCAGCGCGTCGATGGGGGTGGGCTGGGCGCCGGCGGCGGCGGCGATCTGGGCGGTGGCGCGGCGCAGGGCGTCTTCGAACAGGGCGAGCAGCAGTTCGTGCTTGCCGTCGAAGTGCTGGTAGAACGAGCGCAGGGACTGGCGGGAGCGGTCGACGACTTCCTGGACGGTGAAGTCGGTGGTGCCTTTTTCGGTGATGATGGCCTGGGCGGCGTCCAGGAACCGCTGGACGCGCTGCTCGGCGCGCAGCTTGGCGGCCCGGGTCGACCGTTCCACCGCCCGCTGCTTCCAGGACGGCTCATCACCCGGCGCGGTCACAACCACATCCATGTTCTGCGTCATATGTACAACCTTACTGCACGGTTACGGTAGGCGACGTTCCGCTCCGGCTCAGTAACTTGCTGCAATCGCGAGATCGCCGTTTTCGTTTGCTGACATTCCCATTATGCTCTTGATGTCCCGAGATTCTCGGTACTGACGCACGCCAGCTGTGGCGTCCTACCATCATGGCATACTTGATTCTCTCTTTAGGAGAAGGTAAGTTCCTCGAGTCGAGAGGAGGGCACCGGCATCATGCCTGCACCAGCGCTGAGCCTTCGCCCCGGCGATCAGCTCGAAAGCACGGTCTGCACGACGAGGGCGGTCGTCATCCGGGTCCCCGCGGACCGGCAGCCGCTGATCGAATGCGGCGGCAGCCCGATGGTCGCCGGAACGCCCGGCGCGAAGCCGTCGCCCGGCGGCCCCGACGCCGCCACGCTCATCGGCAAGCGCTACGTGGACGCGGCCGGGTCGGTCGAACTGCTCTGCACCTCCTCGGGCGCCGCCACCCTCGCCTGCGACGGCGAGCCGATGACCACCAAGTCCGCCAAGCCCCTCCCGGCGTCGGACTAGCCCGCCCGGCCCGCGCGGACGGTCACCCGGAAGTCCCCGAAAATTTCGTAGCCGTTCCCTTGTGAACGGCGGCTGAACCAATCTAGTGTGCGTTCAGTAGGTTGGTTGAAGGGAGCCTTGTGGCCGATCAGAGGCGATACGCCACGCTCTTCGCAAAGGGAGAGGACCGGCGGCAGCGCATCCTGGCCGTGGCCCAGCGTCTGGTGACCCGCAACGGGGGACGCGGCACCACGCTCGGCCAGATCGCGCAGGAAGCTGGCGTGACCCCGGCTGGCCTGCTGCACCACTTCGAGTCCAAGGAACAGCTGCTGCACGCCGTGCTCGACGCCCGCGACGCTGATGACCTGGCGAACGCGGATCTGGACGGCGACGTCATCGAGCAGCTGGAGAAGGTCTCTGAGCGGTACCAGCGGGCACCCGATCTGATCGGCATGTTCACAGTTCTCCAGACCGAAAACCTCGATCCAGAGTCCCCGCTGCACGACCGTTTTCTCGGGAGATACAGGGATGCGGTGGCGATAGTCGCCGAGCTCATCCGCCGGGGGCAGCAAGCAGGCCGGTACACCGCCGGCCTGGATCCGGCCGTCAAGGCCGTGGAGATCATCGCCTTTCTGCATGGAATGGAGACCTCGTGGCTGCTCGATCCTTCGATTCCACTGACCGACGTCTTCCGCGGGTACACCAGCTCTCTCGCCAGGGAACTCGGCCTCAGCCCCCAGCCAGGCACTCGCTCCGGCCCCGGATGACCACGCTCACGCCCAGCACCGCCGAGGCGGTGCGGTCCGCGGGCGGCTGGCTGTTCGACCAGGTGCTGGCCGGCTGGGACGTCACGGTTGTCACCGCGGACCGGGGTGATCCCCGCCCGCTGCACATCCTCGGCGTCCGCGCGCGCGACCTGGACTCCGTCCTCGCCATGCCCGTACTCGGGCCCTGCCTGAAGGCCATCGCCGTGCACGCGGACCTCTACGACGCCGACGAGCGAGTGCGGCGTATGGTCCTGAAGGCCGCCGAGGAGGGCGGCGCCGATGTCAGGTTCTGGGGCGACTGCCGGCCGGCGGACTTCGACGGCGGCGCGGACCCGGTATCCCACCGGCTGAGCCTGGCCGCGCGTGCCTTCAAGGCCCAGGCCATGGCCGCGGCGTCGCTGCCGGCGGAACCAGCGGTGGAGACCGAGGTGTTCCGCCGCGGGGATATCAGGCGTCCAGGGCTGGTCTCCGCGCGCTAACCCAGCTAAACTAAGCCTAACCTAACCATGATGGATGTTTAATTCTCGTAAATGAGAATGCTACTCTATCTGTAGCTCATCCATTAGCGGGAGTCAGGCATGTTCCGTTCTTCGCCGAAGCGCTCGCTGCTCGCCAGGCTGCTGATCAGCCTCGGGCCGCCCCCGCCTCCGCCGCGCCGCCACTTCAGCAAGCTCTCGGACCACGGCGGCCAGTACTACGGTCAGCCGGCCCGCAAGGGCGCTGGGCAGCACCACCAGCAGGCGCGGCGCGCCGCCTGATGACCGAAGCCGACGAAGGTGCCGCGCGCTGGTCGCGGCGGCGCACGAGCCGCTGGCGGGACTGGCCCGTCCGGCAGCTGGCCGAGCGCAAGAAGCGGCTCGGCGTGACGGCCAGCGTGGTGATTCCCGCCCGGGACGAAGAGCGCACGGTCGGCGGCGTGGTAACCGCCATCGCGCGCCTCGCGGCGGACACCGGGCTGGTCGACGAGCTGGTCGTAATGGACTCGGACTCCACCGACGCGACGGCTGAGGTCGCGGCCAAGGCCGGCGCCACGGTGTACCGGGCACGTGAGGTCGCCCCGGACCTCGGCGCCTTTCCCGGCAAGGGCGAGGCGCTGTGGAAGTCGCTGCTGGTGACCACCGGCGACCTGCTCGTGTTCGTGGACGCCGACCTCACCCACTGGGGACCGCATTTCGTGACCGGGCTGCTCGGGCCGCTGCTCGATGACCCGGAGGTCCGGCTCGTCAAAGGGTTCTACGAGCGGCTCTACTCCGGTGGCGACGGTTCCCTCTCGGCAGACGGCGGCCGGGTGACCGAACTGGTGGCCCGTCCGCTGCTCAGCCTGTGGTGGCCTGAGCTCACCGGTGTCGTCCAGCCGCTGGCGGGGGAGTGGGCCGCCCGCCGCGACCTGATGGAATCGCTGTCCATACCCGTCGCCTACGGCATCGAGATGGCGGTCCTCATAGACACCGCCCGCGAGCACGGGCTGTCGGCCATCGCGCAGGTCGACCTGGGACGGCGCGGGCACAAGCACCAGGCGAGTCACGACCTGGCGGTCATGGCCGCCGAAATACTGCTCGTCGCCGAACGCCGCCGGTCCGCGCGGGAATGGTCGTCCGACCCCATTTACCTGCGCCAATTCATTCGCGTCAATGGCGAAATGCGGCAACGCTCACGGCCGGTCCCGATAGCCGAGCGGCCGCCCGCGCGTTCCGCCCGCGGCGCGGGAACCGCGACCCGCGACGATCGGTAATATCGTTCTCGACTTTTGCTAACTTGTCTCACTTAAATAGGTAATCTGTCTATAACATCTGTTACGACACTGCTAGCGTTGCGGATGCTGACACATGAGGCTGCCAGAACAGGCCACAAAACTCTGCGCTGCGGCCGGCTTTCTGCTGTTCGTCACGAGGCGTGAGCGTGATTCCGCCTCCTGCTGATTAAGTAAGACAGGGAACGCAATGGGTCCGGGAAGAGCTGACCAGGAGCCGGCGATCGTACCGCCCCGCCTGGTGCCCAAGTCCGATGGTTACGCCGAGTACATAGACCAGCCCCAAGGGCAGGGGCAGCACGGCACTCCCCGGGCGCTGCCGCCCGGCCGGGCGGCGGGCTACGCGGGACGGCGCCGCAAAGGACACGGCGGCCAGGCCGGCCGAGGCCGGCGCCAGCGGTCGATCCGGTCCACGATCATGATCCTGCTCGTCATCCCGCTGCTCTCCCTCGTCGCACTCTGGGCGTACGCCGCCACGAGCACGGTCGGCGGGGCGTTCGCCAAGCGCAACGCCGACGCGCTGAACCATGACCTCCAGGGCCCGCTGTCCAACCTGACCGTCCAGGTCGACACCGAACGCGCGCTGACCTACGCGTGGCAGAGCGCTCACGGCAGGCTCCCGCGCACATCGATGGTGGGGCAGCGTGCGCTCACCGACCAGGCCATCGTCGCGTACCGGGCCGCTGCCGCCCAGGCGGCCAAGATCGAGCAGCCCGCGGCACAGCGTCTCTCTGCCGGAGTGCTCGCCATCCTGGCCAGCTTCCCCCAGCTCAGGGCGAAGGTGGACGCGGGCAAGATCGCCCCGCTCGCCGCTTTCCAGACCTACAACAGCTTCGAAACGGCGACGAGTCCGTTCTCCGGCGCGCTGACCGACCCCAACGCCGCGATCTCGCTGTATTCAGAGGGCCAGGCGGAGATCGAGATAGGCGCGGCCATTGATGACATCACCCAGGAAGCCACGCTCATGGGCGGCGCGATGGTGTCGGGTGGCACCATGCCCGCGGCGGTGCACCAGGCGTTCACGCAGGCGGTGAACAACCAGCGGCTGTACGAGAATCTCGGCGACAACCCCCTCCAGTGGCAGGTGAGCCCCAACCCCTTCCTGGCGGTCATGGCCTCGCCCGGGTTCGCGACCCTGCAGAAATACGAGAACGCGATCGTCGCGAGCCGCTCCGGGACGCGGCTTCCGGTAAACCCGCTGATCTGGCAGGCGACCGTTACCTCGCTCGACAAGCAGTTCATCGCGGCCGAGACGGTCGCCGCGCATGGCGTGACCGCCGGCGACACGCACGCGGGCAACGTCATCATCCTCCGGCTGGTGCTGGTCGGCGGCGCCGGTCTGCTCGCGGTCATCCTCTCGTCCGTCCTGTTGCTGGGCTTCGGCAACCGGATCAGTCGCGAGCTGACCGGGTTGCGCCGGGCGGCGCGGACGCTGGCCGGCGAGCGGCTGCCCAGCGTGGTCGGCCGCCTTCGCGCCGGCGAAGACGTGGACGTGACGGTCGAGGCGCCGCCGCTGGACCTGGGCACCAGGACCCGCGAGGTCACCGACACCGCGGACGCGTTCTCCGCCGTGCAGCGGACCGCGGTGGAGGCGGCGGTCGAGCAGGCGCAGCTGCGGAAGGGGGTCAGCCTCGTCTTCCGCAGCCTGTCCCGGCGGAACCAGTCGCTCCTGCAGCGGCAGCTGAAGCTGCTCGACGAGATGGAGCGGAGCACCGAGGATCCCGACGCGCTCGAGCAGCTGTTCCGGCTCGACCACCTGACGACCCGGATGCGCCGCCAGGCCGAGGGCCTGATCATCTTGTCCGGGGCGGCGCCGGGCCGGACCTGGCGCCAGCCAGTTCCCGTCGTCGAGGTGCTGCGCGGCGCGATCGGGGAGATTGAGTATTACGCCCGGGTCGACCTGCTCACGGACTCGCCGGACTTCATGCAGGGCACGGCCGTCGCGGACGTGACGCACATGCTGGCCGAACTGGTGGAGAACGCCGTCCAGTACTCGCCGCCGAACACTCGTGTCCAGGTCCGGGGCGGCCGGGTGGCCAACGGCTACGTGATCGAGATCGAGGACCGGGGCCTGGGCATCCCGCCCGACGCGATGGACGCGCTGAACGAGCGGCTGGCCCGGCCGCCGGAGTTCGACCTGGCCGACAGCGACCAGCTGGGGCTCTTCGTGGTCAGCCGGCTGGCCGGCCGGCACGGGGTCAAGGTCTCGCTGCGCGTGTCCGGCTACGGCGGCACGACGGCGATCGTCCTGCTGCCGCGTGCCCTCGTCGTAGCGGAGGAAGAAGTCCCCTTCCTGGCCGCGAAGAGCCCGACGGGCGAATTCCCCGGCCGGTCCACGGGCGCCGAGGTGCCCGCGGCCGCCGGAGCGGCTCTCGGCGGAAGGCGGCGCTCGCTCCCGGAGCGCGCGCTCGGTTCGTCTTACACCGCTGAGCGAACCTCGGGAAGCACCGTGGACTTGCCCGACGACTGGCCAGTGCCCGGCGGCGCCCCGGCCCTCCCGTCGCGGCCCGGCCCGCAGGAAGCCCAGCCGTCCGCGGCCGGCGCCCCCGGCCTGCCGCGCCGGCAGGCCGGGACGAACATGGCCCGGCAGCTCCGCGAGAACCGGCCAGGCACCCCAACCAGCCCGCTGGCGGGCCGGTCGCCGGAGCAAGCACGTGCGCTCATGTCCGCTATCCAGCATGGACTGCGCAGCGGTCGCAGCGCGCCGGCGGACGATGACGAGGACCCGGGAACCCGGCATAGCTGGGCCGATTGACGATGACCGGAGGAAGCTGCCATGGGTGAGCTGGACTGGCTGCTCAACAACCTGTCCTCGGCCGTGCTGGGCGTCAGGAGCGCGGTGATCCTCTCCCCGGACGGCCTGCCGCTTGGCAGGTCGCCGGGGCTGAGCGAGGATGACGCGGACCACCTGGCCGCGCTGGCGGCGGGGGCGCACAGCCTGGCGCACGGCGCTGGGCAGAAGTTCGGCTACGGCGATGTCAGCCAGACGATCATCGAGATGGACGCCGCGCTGCTGTTCATCACCCCCGCGGGACGAGGCACCTGCATCGCCCTGCTCGCCGACTCCGGCGCGGACGCGGGGCAGATCGCATACGAGCTGGCGGTGCTGGTCAAACGGGTCGGCCAGCATATGGTCGCGGACCCGCGGTTCCCCGTGCAGGACACGGTCTACCGGTAGGGTCTGGCCATGGGTTCCGAGGACGACAGATGGGGCTATGAGGACGCCGGGCCGGTCTCCCGCCCCTACATCGTGACCGGCGGCCGGACCCGGCCGCGCGGTACAAGGTATTTCGACCTGGTCGACCTCGTCGTCCGCAGCGCCCGACAGGCGGACATCTCACCGTTCAGCCCGGAGCGGGCCCAGATCCTGGACCTGTGCCGCATTCCCATCAGCGTGGCCGAGCTTGGCGCGGTGCTCGGCCTGCCGATCGGGGTGGTCCGCGTCCTCCTCGACGACCTGATGTACGAGAACCTCATCGAGGTCATGGAGTCGGCGCCGCGCGGCGGAGTGGTAACCGACCAGCGCCTGCTGAGCAAGGTGCTCGAGAGACTGCGGGCCCTCTAACAGATCTGATCAGCGCGGTGACACGCCGATAATGGCGTTCTCAATTTTGATCAAGCATCTCACGTTAATGAATAACGCCCTATAACGCCTGGTACGACGCTGTTAGTGTGAAAAAGGCGGACAGTTGTGGCTGCCCAGCACAGGCGAACCCTGTGCTGCGTAAGCCACCGGTTGCATTGAAGATCACGCGATCGAAGCTGTCTTGGGTGCCATGGAGCGGAGCACCTGGCTGCCTCAATTTTCATAAGGGGGGGTGACCGTCGCTCCATGGAGACGCGGCAAGGCCACGGAGTACGCCAGGGCCACGGCAGGGAGCCCGGACAGCACGGCGCTGCCCGTGGGCGCCAACCAAGCCAGGCAAGTCAATCAAGCCGGGCAAGCCAGCCGGGTTACACGAGCCATCGCCGCCGCGGCCGGGCTGCCCGTCAGCAGACGATCCGTTCCACGATCCTGGTCTTGCTCGTCATCCCGCTGATCTCGCTCGTGGCGCTCTGGGCGTACGCCGCGTCGAGCACCGTCGGCGGGGCGCTCGCCAAACGCAGCGCGGACACCGTCAACAGCACCATCGGCGGTCTGCTTCAGGGGCTGGTCCAGCAGCTGGACACCGAACGGTCGGACACTTTCGTCTGGCAGAGTGCGCGCGGCCTGCTGCCGCGGACCACCCTGGACGCGCAGCGCGCGGCCACCGACAAGGCCGTCGCCGCGTTCCGGGCGGGCGCCGCGAGGGTGACGGGACAGTTGCCCGCGGCGGCGAAGTCGCTGGACCCCGCAGTGCTCGCCAGCCTGAACCAGCTCGCCGTGATCAGGACGGAGACGGACACCGGAAAGATCGCGCCGCTGACCGCCTTCCTGGATTACAACGGCGTGGTGGACGCCTTCTACCCGTTCACCGCCGCGCTGACCAACCCCCAGGAATCGTTCGCGCTGATCGAGGAGGGCACAGGGGTCCTGGATGAAGGCGAGGCGCTGGAGGACGTCGCCGAGGAAGCCGCGCTGGCGGGCGGCGCGCTCGCGTTCGGCGGCACCATGTCCGCGACCGAGCACCGGGTGTTCACGCAGACGGTCGATAGTCAGCGGCTCCTGGACCGGCTAGGCGAGTCGCCGGTCTACTGGGAACAGGCACCCGACCCGTATCCGGCCGTCTACGCCTCACCCGCGTTCGCGGCCTTCCAGGCGCTCGAGGACAAGATCGTCGCGGCCGCCCCGGGAACGCGACTTCCCGTCAGCGTGACGGCCTGGCAGGCCGGCGTCGGATCCGCCATCACGGAGCTGACGGCCACGGAGACCGCCGTGCGGCTCAACATAACCAAGGGGCAAGCGCACGCCGGGGACATTATCCTGCTCCGCCTGATCCTGGTCGGGGGCGCCGGGCTCGTCGCGGTCATCGTGTCGTCCATCCTGCTGCTCGGGTTCGGCAACCGGATCAGCCGCGAGCTGACCGGGCTGCGCGGCGCGGCCCGAATGCTGGCCGGCGAGCGGCTGCCCAGCGTGGTCAGCCGGCTGCGCGCCGGCGACGAGGTGGACGTGGCGGCCGAGGCGCCGCCGCTGGACCTGGGCACCCGGACGCGTGAGGTGACCGAGACGGCGGAGGCGTTCTCGGTGGTCCAGCGGACGGCGGTGCAGGCGGCGGTCGACCAGGCGCGGTTGCGGAACGGGGTCAGCCTCGTCTTCCGCAGCCTGGCCAGGCGCAACCAGTCGCTGCTGCAACGGCAGCTGAAGCTGCTGGACGAGATGGAAAAGGGCGCCGAAGACCCCGACGCGCTCGAGCAGTTGTTCCGCCTTGACCACTTGACGACCCGCATGCGCCGGCAGGCCGAGGGCCTGATCATCTTGTCGGGTGCGCTGCCGGGCCGGGCCTGGCGGCAGCCAGTTCCCGTCGTCGAGGTGCTGCGCGGCGCGACCGGTGAGATCGAGGACTACGCCCGGGTCGACCTGCTGACGGACTCGCCGGACTTCGTGCAGGGCACGGCGGTCGCGGACGTGACGCACATTCTCGCGGAGCTGGTCGAGAACGCCGTGCTCTACTCCGCGCCCGGCACGCGTGTCCAGGTCCGGGGGGGCCGGGTGGCCAACGGCTACGTGATCGAGGTCGAGGACCGGGGGCTGGGCATCCCGTCCGACACCATGGACGCGCTGAACGAGCGGCTGGCCCGGCCGCCGGAGTTCGACCTGGCCGACAGCGACCAGCTCGGCCTGTTCGTGGTCAGCCGCCTCGCGGCCAGGCACGGGGTGCGGGTTTC
>Ga0209656_10003182_pt1 | contig 10637 bp, 9 predicted proteins | sample BogFormECP12_OM2_FD_188239 | JGI IMG/M metagenome (GOLD analysis project Ga0209656, IMG submission 188239) | Bog forest soil microbial communities from Calvert Island, British Columbia, Canada - ECP12_OM2 (SPAdes) (version 2) | ecosystem: Environmental > Aquatic > Freshwater > Wetlands > Bog ... | reverse complement strand
TATTCGGTCAGGCATGCATCGACGAATTGAGTTTCGACGAAGCGAGAGAGGCTTTCGATCGCGTTCTGGAGAATGAACCGGGGAATACGCAAGGCAAGCTCGGCATCGCGCAGGTTCTTTACCTGAGCGGGAACACCTCCGAGGCGGTCGTCCGCGCCGAGGCGTTGACTAAAGCCGATCCCGGCTTCGCTGAAGCCTGGATATTGCTTTCCCGGTTGGCGGTTGCAGAAGGCGACCGAGACTTGGCGGCGCGTTATTACCAAAAGGCGCTTAAGTTGAACCCGAGTCTGAGCGATGCGGGCATGGAGCGCGATCTCCCGGCTGAACAGGTGGCGCCGGCTGCGGAGCCGTCAGCCGATGCGTCGTACGACACCGGACCGGTCATCTGGGGGTCGGACAACGACAATTTGCCCGATATGCAGAAGCCGGATGCCTCTTTTGAGGACGTCGGGGGTATGGAAGAGATCAAGGAAGAGATCCGGATGAAAATCATTTATCCGCTGCAGAACCGGGCCCTGTTCAAAGCGTACGGCAAAAAGCTCGGCGGCGGTGTATTGCTATATGGCCCGCCAGGCTGTGGAAAGACGTTAATCAGCAAAGCGGCCGCGGGCGAGATCCAAGCCAACTTTATCTCTGTTGGTGTGCACCAAATCCTGGATCTTTACGTTGGGAACAGCGAAAAGAACCTCCACCAGGCGTTTCAACTCGCTCGTGACCACGCGCCCGCGATCCTTTTTTTCGATGAAGTAGACGCCTTGGCCGCCGATCGGAAAGATTTTCGCGAAAGCGCCATTCGTACCGTCATCAACCAGTTCCTCGCAGAGATGGACGGAAACATTGGAAGTAACGAAGGCATTCTGATCCTTGGAGCGACAAACGCGCCGTGGCACCTCGATCCAGCGTTCAGGCGGCCGGGGCGTTTCGATCGGATAATATTCGTTCCCCCTCCGGACGAACCGGCTCGGGAATCGATCGTTGAAATCCTGGCACGCGACAAACCGGTTAAACGTCTCGACGTAAAGGCGATCGCGAAACGAACAAAGGATTTTTCGGGAGCCGATCTAAAGTCTATGTTCGATTTGGCGACGGAACGCGCTCTTTCGCGCGCAATGAAAGAAGGCCGGCTCGTTCCATTGGCGACCGAGGATCTTACCCAGGTGGCAAAGTCGATGAACCCATCAACGCGGGCATGGCTCGAAAACGCGAAGAACTATGCGCTTTACGCGAACCAGGCTGGGTTTTACGACGATGTTCTGACATTCTTAGGAATCCGCAAATGAACGACCCATTCACGCGCGCACTTTTGTTCGTCAGGCAGGGCCGGTACCGGGAGGCTGAATCGTATCTGCGGCAAGCGATCCAGAGTGATCCGGACGATCCGCAATGCTTCTTCTTTTTGGCAACCTGCCTGATGCATGAGCCGAAAACTCGTCCCGAGGCGCTCTCGATGATCGACCACGCATTGAGGCTGCGTCCGACGCAGGCTTTTTATCATGCCCAGCGAGCGAACATATTGATTCTGCTTAGCCGCACCAAAGAGGCGCTTGCGGAAGTTCAATCGGCGCGCGGGTTGGCGCCGAATTCTCCGGATTCGTACGTGTCGGAATCGCTGGCCATGCTCGTATCCGGCAAACCGCGCGATGCAGAACGTGCGGCGCGCCAAGCGCTGGGTCTTGATCCCGGAAACGAAGCGGCAGGCGATAGCCTCGCGGATGCACTCAGAATGCAGGGCCGGCTTGAGGAAAGCGCCGCCGAAATTCGCGGATTGCTTGGGCAAAACCCGGAAAATCCGTGGGCTCATTCTTCGGCCGGTATGCTGGCGCTTCAGCGAGGAAACGGCCGGGAGGCAGAAGCGCATTTTCATTCTGCGCTACGAATTGACCCTGAACATCGCGAGGCGCGCGAAGGATTGTTGCATGCATTTCGCTCCAGATCGGCATTTTACCGAGCCTATCTGAAGTACAGTTTTGCGATGGAGAAACTGGGGCGTGGCGGTCGGACGGCATTCGTGATCGGTCTATTGGTGCTGATGCAGATTACGAATGTGGCATTCGTTGGTCGTCTTGCACCGGTCGGTGTTACAGTCGTCGCAATTTATTTTCTGTTCGTCCTCTGGATCTGGGCGGCAAAATCGATCGGGAACCTCTTTCTTATGTTCGATCGCTCTGCGCGGCTTTCGCTGCGATCCGGTGAGAAGCGGGAGGCTGTTGTGGTCGGTGGGGGAGCGCTTGGTGGAGTGGCTCTATTCGTGGCCGGGCTGGTGTTGAAGCAGGTTGGCGTCATAATCGTAGGCTTAACACTGGTAGCCGGAGCGTTTCCGATGTCGCTGGTTTTTACGAATAGTTCGAAAATCGGATGTCTCGTTTTCGGGGTGATCGGCGTCGTCGTTTATCTCGGAGGTTTGGTTTCGCTCCTTTTAACCGTGCTGCCGACCGGGGCGACAGTGGACTCTGTGACCGCCCTGTTCGGATGGATAATGCTTCTCGCACTTATTACCACATGGGTTGGTAATATTCCCGCGCTCAGGAGGTGACGGGGGCAAGGGGAAAGGCAGAAGTGAGAATGCAGAATGCAGAAGCCCAAACGAATCGTTCTCGTCCCCGTCCTCGATCACTAATCGCAATCGCCGCCCAGATGGTGACGCAGATACGGAGAGATCTTCTCCACGACCATGTTGATTGGGGTCTCACGTCCGGATTCTGCGCTGATGGAGGTCATCGTGACGCCGGAGAGTCCACAGGGCACTATGCTGGTGAAGCCGCTCACATCGGTCGCAACGTTGAGCGCGAACCCATGCATCGTCACCCACTTCCGAACGCCGACCCCGATTGAAGCGATTTTCCGATCTTGGACCCAAACACCCGTCTTTCCCTCGATTCTGGTTCCCGTCACTCCGAATTCGTTCAGCAAATCGATTAGCAGACCCTCCAACGCGCGCAGATAACAATGTAGATCACGTCCGCGGCTGCGCAGATCGAGGATCGGATAGCCAACCAGTTGACCGGGTCCGTGGTAAGTTGCCTGGCCCCCACGATTGGTCTCGAATACCGGATACGGGAGTTCGTCGACGGCGCGCAAGCTCGATTTATCCGGCAGCCGCCCGATCGTGTAGACCGGTTCGTGCTCCAGCAGTAGCACGGACTCTACACCCCGGTCAATGCACGCTCTGAGCCGCTCTTCCTGGATTCGCAACCCGGACTCGTAACTGATCCGACCGAGCCATTCGATCTTCATATTGGCCGATTTGCTCGATGAACTGCGACGGGCGAACTATGCATTTGAAAGTGAGTCCACCCAATCGCGAGAGCGTCTGCCGCGTCGGCTTCGGGCGTTTCGGTGAGACCCAGCAGAGACCTCACCATGAATCCGACTTGCGATTTTTGTGCTGTGCCGTGGCCGACCACCGCCTGCTTTACTCGTCGTGGCGGATATTCGTAGATCGGCATCCCATGCTGCGCCGCTGCCAAAAGCGCTGAGCCGCGGGCTGCTCCGAGCGTCATCGCGGTTCGCAAATTCTGGACGTAAATCAGTCCTTCGACCGCGCACTCTTCGGGCGAGTGGAGCCGGATCAGATCGTCGATCTGTCGATGAATTTCCAGAAGGCAGCCCGGCATCGATAACTGGGCCTTGTTCCGAATCACCCCGTAAGCGATCGCCCCTAATTTCGAACCTTCCTTTTGAAGGATCGCATATCCCGAATTTCTAAGCGCAGGATCGAGAGCTAACAGGCGCACGTGTCCTTAGCATACTGAAGATCGGAGATCACACAAAGGCCGAAAGTGAAGGAGTTCAGGAGTTACAGAATCGGATCGCGGTTTCCCGGTTCTGTGAATGGCGATGAAGAATTCGACTTGGCGGATTCCGGTCCAGCAAACTTGCGAAAAGTCGCAGTCACACGATGTTTTTCTTACTTTGTTAAATCAATTAGCACGATGAGAATGATGCAGGCGCTCGTAAAAAGAGAGCGTGGGCCGGGTCTTTGGCTGGAAGAAATCCCTGTGCCGGCGGTGGGCGAGTTCGACGTTTTAATCCGCGTTCTACGCACTTCAATTTGCGGTACCGATGTTCACATCTACGAGTGGGACGAGTGGGCGCAGCGCACGGTTCCTGTGCCGATGCAGATTGGTCACGAGTTTGTTGGGATCATCGAATCGGTTGGAAGCCACGTAATCGATTTCCAACCCGGCATGATCGTTACCGGCGAAGGGCACATTGTGTGTGGGCGATGCCGGAACTGTCTCGCCGGGCGCCGTCATCTCTGCAATAAAACCAGCGGCGTTGGAGTCAACCGGCCGGGGGCCTTTGCCCAGTGCCTCTCGATTCCGCAAACAAACGTCTGGGTCGCTGATCCCAGGATTCCTCTCGATGCTCTCTCATGCTTCGATCCGCTTGGGAATGCGGTTCACACGGCTCTTTCGTTTAACGTGCTCGGCGAAGATGTACTGATAACTGGTGCAGGCCCCATCGGAATCATGGCGGCAGCGATAACCAGGCACGCGGGTGCCCGTTTCGTGGTGATCACCGATATCAATCCTTACCGGCTTAAACTTGCGGCGAGCATGGGCGTCACCCGAGCGGTTGATGTGACAAAGGTTTCGCTCCAGGAGGTGATGGACGATCTTGGAATGAAGGAAGGGTTCGACGTCGGCCTGGAAATGTCCGGTAACAGTAACGCGTTGAACAGCATGCTCGGCGCGATGTGCCACGGCGGAAAAATAGCGGTCCTCGGCATCCAATCGAAAGATGCCGCGATCGACTGGGACCTGGTGGTTTTCAACGGCCTTACGATCAAAGGGATTTACGGACGGGAGATGTATGAAACGTGGTACAAAATGACGACGATGATACAGTCCGGCCTCGATATCTCATCGGTTATCACGCATTGCCTTCCGTACCAGGACTTCGATTACGGGTTCAACCTTATGCGAAACGGTCAGGGAGGAAAAATCGTTCTTCATTGGAGCGACGCTTGAACGGTTGCTGACGCAGCTGACTAATTTTCCGGGGACAGGACACTAGCCCGCATTTCCAATTATGCTTGGAGCCTTTCAGGAAAAGCTTTCGGATCAGCTCAACGGGATTCATGCGGCCGGCTTGTACAAAAACGAAAGATCGATCAGCACACCCCAGCGGGTTCACATACGGACTGCGGACGGCAAAGAAGTCTTAAACCTGTGTGCGAACAACTACTTGGGATTGGCGGATCACCCGGAGGTAATCGAGGCCGCGAAAGAAGCCCTGGATCGATGGGGATTCGGCCTTGCATCGGTGCGTTTTATTTGCGGAACCCAGGAGATTCATAAAGAGCTCGAAGCGGCCCTAAGCCGGTTTTACGGTACCGAGGATACGATCTTATATGGCAGTTGCTTCGATGCAAACGCGGGCCTGTTCGAAACAATCTTGTCGAGCGAAGAAGCCGTGATCAGCGACGAGTTGAATCACGCCTCCATTATCGACGGGATCCGTCTCTGTAAGGCACAGCGCTACCGGTATCGTCACAACGACATGAACGAGCTTGAGAGCAGGCTTAAGGATGCTCAAACGAGCCGGTACCGACTGATTGCGACAGACGGCGTCTTCTCAATGGACGGTACGATCGCGAACCTGAGAGAAATTTGTGATCTTGCGGAAAAGTATTCTGCTCTGGTCATGGCTGATGAATGTCATGCGGCGGGGTTCCTTGGCAAAACCGGGCGCGGAACTCCCGAATACCACGGAGTCGCGGACCGGATCGATATCATCACTGGGACCCTTGGAAAGGCATTGGGTGGAGGGAGCGGTGGTTACATCACGGGTCGACGCGGAATTATCGATCTGCTTCGTCAGCGGTCGCGACCATATCTTTTTTCAAATAGCCTGACACCTTGTACGGTTGCAGCGTCCATCAAAGCGCTGGAGATCGTTTCACGGTCCACACAACTTCGAGACGTGCTGGAAGAGAATACGCGGTTTTTCCGCAACGGGCTCGCAGAGAAGGGGTTGGCTATTCGTTTCGGGACACATCCGATCGTCCCCGTCATGATTGGAGATGCCCTACTTTCCCAAAAAGTGGCCGATCGCCTTCTGAGTCTCGGACTTTATGTGATCGGATTTTATTTCCCGGTTGTGCCGCAAGGTAGCGCGCGAATCCGGACGCAGGTCTCGGCGGCTCACACAAAAGAGGATTTGCAGTTTGCTATCGATCAATTCGCGAAGGTGCGCGCCGAGTACGAACTCGATTACAACTTCGGGTGCCAGTTGAACCCGCCGGCAGAGTAGCGGTCGCGATCTGCTTGTTCTGACTGAGTGAGGGAACGCTGTGACCTGGATCATCGAATCTTCTTAAGTTTGAGAAAAGGCTGCCGATATTTGAGTGGCGGGCTACGCAAATCGTTCGGTCTTCGAAAGGCGCTCGTGTGGTTTTGGAACAAAAGGAATTGCGTCCAGGGAGCCGGTAGCGCGTTGTTTCGAAATGAGGATTCGCAGAATAAGGACTTCCATCGCCCGAATATGGCGCCACTTCATAGCCGCATATCCTTTTCGTTTGGCATCGCGCTTGCGCTGTTGGTCGGCTGTTTGATCTATATTCCGCAGTGGAAGCATTACGCTCCAATTGTTCACCAGTCCGAGCAGGTCCCGATTTATTTGACACCCTGGACCGTTTTGTTTGTCACCTCTCTTAGCCTGGCGCTGGCCTTGCTCTCAGCACCGGTGCAAAGGCAATATCCGGTTCTGGCGGTGATTTCAAAGGTGGTCTGCGCTCTCGTGTTGTGCAGCAACGTCGTATTTCTCCTCGAGTACGCGACCGGGATCCGTTTCCCAGACCTGGACATTTTCTTTCTGCCCGATGCAACGAGTGGGCGAATTTCTCTTTATGCGGCCCGACCTTCACCAAACAGCGCGGCGACGAGTCTGTTTTTTTCGTCCGCGCTTCTTGTGTTCAGGAGCGATTTGCTCTGGCGTAAACGGGTTTATCAGATCCTCCTCGTCGCGGCGCTCCTGTTACCGACGATCGCGGGAGTAAGTTACCTGGGTGAGCTGTTATTCGCCCGGCACGCATTTGGGGCGCTGCACGTCGGACTATCGCTGCCAGCCGTCCTCCTCTATTTTCTGCTCGGATCGGGAACGCTTGGCCTTTCTTTTCGGTCGCGATTACAAAAGGCTCCAGGCGCCGAATTTCGTAGAAATTCCGTACACCCAGTCTGAAACTTGCCGAATACACCCGGCTCAAGCTCCTCCGAGGGGAACCAAAGATATTGTTGCGACCCGCTCCCGTCGCATGAGTCTCACTGGAAAACAGTCGTGATCCCCGGCATCTTAATGGTGCCTCGACCTCTGATGGCGGACGAATTCCTTTATGAAAGCGTACGAAATTCAGACATATAGCGGATCCGACGGCCTCCGACTTGTCGACCGTCCTCTGCCGGAACCGGCAGACTATGAGGTGCTCGTTCGAATCAAAGCCGCTTCGCTCAATCATTCGAAGAAGGAGCGACGCTCCTTGCGCGGCGTTGACTGCCTGGCAATCATTAATTGTCCGCGGTTGCCTGATTCCGGGCGAAACAGTTCTGCTACTTGGGTACTGAGGCATGCATTTTGCGCGGCCCTTGTTTGACTTCCGCCATGTCCGCAATGTCTTCACCGGAACTCCGATCCGAGTTGCAATCTGGCGAGGAGTATCGTCGGTATTCCTGGCGTATTTGCAAAAGGCTTCAATGACTTTTGCCGCAGTCATACGTAACGGCTCAAGACAAAGCTGAGGGAGAGTGAGCGAATATTTAAGCCCGACATTCCGACAACGGCTTCGGCAGCTTCACCGAACGAATGGCGTGGAGTAGCGCGAAACACCCGAGAATTTTCAGACGCGGTTGGTAACGGCGTTGGGTTCCCTTAGACATACCTTGTAATACGGTCAAATGCGCTGCCGCTTTAATTTCGGTATTCGGCAATGAGCGAATATGATTTTCCACAACGGTTTTCCTCCTTTGCAGTGGGAAACCTAAGCATCGATCGCTCCGCTTCAATCGCCCGAAGGGAGTATATTGTCCGCGCCAACGCCCGATACTTCTCCGCGACCACAAAGGCGGAAGAGTTTCGAGTTTGCGGTATTTCTACGATACGCTGGGTCGCTCCCCTCGTAGAATCACCGCCGTGAAAGGGTGATCGCCGGTACGCACCTGGCACCAACGCTCAATACTTCTCCGAATCAAGACCTTCCGCGTACATCGAGCGAAATACCGTCTATTTGCACCTGGGCGTGACACTCGAGAACCGGGGGTATCGGACGCGCGGACTGTCCTGTTCCTCTTCTTTGCCGGTATCACCTCAAATGGCGGACGGCGGAAATCCTTTCGACCGCTTCCGCGAATATGAAAGCGATGGGCGCATTAGCGTGGCTTTAGTGGAGATTTGAGTGTATGTCTCTCAGGAGCGCCAACGTAGCTTAGAGGTAGAGCAGCCGATTCGTAATCGGCAGGTCATGGGTTCGACTCCCATCGTTGGCTCTGATTCATAGACCAAGTCTGGCAAAGTGGACATTGGCAAAACCTTGTCTAAGGAAGATATCCGCAGAGTGATTGCCCGAGTAGGTGCCAACGACGGCGGCCCACAACCGGGCTTTCATTGGGACCCGGTAAAGGCCCAATAAAATTGAATATCCAGGGCCAGCGCCTTTTAAGACAGAGTCACGATAGGGGTTTGGTTCCTCCGAAACAATTAATTCCAAGAAGAAATGCCTAATCTCCAAGACGATCCCCTAGCCACCTTTTTGCAATACTACGGCGAATACTTCGATGCCAAAGAAGCGAACCACGCGCTTAAAATTTGGCTGCTCGCTGTGCGGTGTAGATCGCAGCTTCAGAAAATGGGTGAGCCCAGCAAAGAAGCAGAAACTTGCGAGAATATATTCAAAGCATTCGTGACCCACGAACAAGCAGTGCAGATATATCACGATCTCTACGAAGACAGTAGATCCTACCCTGGATCACGCGAAGCTCGCCCGCCGCGACCGATGCCCTTTGGTGATCGCTGACTGCATTCGAACATTCCGCGAAGGGCTGTTACGCCACCAGCTCGGGAAACAGGAGTTTTTTGAAAAATATCCTTTAGCCCGATTTTGCAACGGTCGGAATCGCTGCCTGGCCAACAACAGCAAAGGAGGTGCGCGGATTTGGTGAGAATTAATGTCGCCGCCCCGCAGATAAGAAATTGTCTGGATGGCTATTTGAGCACGGCGTCCATCCGCACAAGCCGCCAGAAACGAAGGATAAGCGGATAGCGACGATGAAAATTGCCCAAATTGCTCCGCTTTACGAGAGCGTGCCGCCAAAACATTACGGTGGCACGGAAAGAATTGTTTCGTATCTGACCGAGGAGCTCGTTGCCGCAAACCACGATGTTACGCTTTTCGCGAGCGCGGATTCTATAACCCGCGCGCGGCTCGTTCCAGCATCGGAGAGCGCGCTGCGACTGAGCTCGACCCCGATTGTTGACTCGGTCGCGCATTACATCCGCTTGCTTGAACTGGTTTTTCAGGAAGCCCATCAATTCGACATTTTGCACTTCCATATCGACTATCTCCACTTTCCGTGGACAAGGCGCCAGCCAATCCCTGCTGTTACGACTCTTCATGGCAAGCTTACTATTCCTGATCTGATCCCGCTCTATAAGGAATTCGAAGATATGCACGTCGTCTCGATTTCCGATGCGCAGCGGCAGCCTTTGCCGTGGATCGGGTGGCGCGGCACAGTCTACCACGGGATCCCAGAGGGCCTCTATCATCTTAAGGAAAAACCGGGGGAATATCTTGCATTTCTGGGACGCATCTGCCCGGAAAAGCGTCTTGATCGCGCGATTGAAATTGCGAAGAGATCCGGGCGGAAGCTCAAGATTGCCGCGAAGGTGAACCCGGTTGATCGGGAGTATTTCTCCGACCATATAAAGCCGCTGTTAGTGCATCCGTTGGTCGAGCTCATTGGGGAGATCGGAGAGGACGAGAAACAGGAATTTCTCGGGAACGCCCTCGCACTCTTATTTCCCATAGATTGGCCCGAACCCTTCGGCTTGGTTACGATTGAGGCGATGGCCTGTGGCACGCCAGTCATCGCCTACAGGCAAGGAGCCGTTCCAGAAATCATTGAGGACGGGAAAACCGGCTTCATTCTCGATAGTCAGGACGACGCAGTCGCGGCAGTTGATCGCCTCGCGTCGATCGACAGAGTTCTGTGCAGAAGAGAATTTGAGAGTAGATTTACCGCACGCCGGATGACCGCGGATTACATTAGGATCTATGAAGAACTCTGGTCTGGAATTAAACCGGCCAACAAAATAACGCCTTTCTCGCAGGCGGCTTGAAGGATTGGTCATCGCGGCCGGACCCTGCCCGGTGGCAAGACGCAGCTTTGTCGATTTGGTTGTGCTTCCCGAGAACTGATTTAATCCTGCACCGAAGCCGTGCTTCACTCTGCCATCGAGACGAGCGGATGTAGTTTTACCTGTTTTAGCCTCTTCTGCAGCGAACGATCGGTCTTGACGCATCTTCTTTTATGATTTGACGGGAGAACCGCTTCAATGCTTGATTCGCAGCCATTTTGTATTTCATTTGTAGCCATACATTATGTCGTTTTTTCTTGATTATTGCTATTTAATGTGCTTATTTT
>Ga0209656_10003180_pt1 | contig 10642 bp, 7 predicted proteins | sample BogFormECP12_OM2_FD_188239 | JGI IMG/M metagenome (GOLD analysis project Ga0209656, IMG submission 188239) | Bog forest soil microbial communities from Calvert Island, British Columbia, Canada - ECP12_OM2 (SPAdes) (version 2) | ecosystem: Environmental > Aquatic > Freshwater > Wetlands > Bog ... | reverse complement strand
GAGATGCGCAACTTCGCGCCGGCCGACAGCCAGCAACTCCTTTGCCTTGGAAATAAGCAGGTAGCGCTCACGATTTGCGAAGACGCCTGGAACGACAAGCATTTTTGGGACCGCCCTCTCTATGGTCTCGATCCGGTGGAGGATTTAATTGGCGCCGGAGGTCAGCTCTTGCTGAACATCTCGGCATCGCCGTTCTATCTGCACAAGCGCGAACTCCGTCTGGATATGCTGCGGGCTATCGCCATCAAGTACCGCGTGCCGGTGGGATTCGTGAACCAGGTTGGAGGCAATGACAGCCTGGTATTCGACGGCTCCAGTTTTGCCCTGGGGCCTGATGGCGCTGTCATCGCGCAAGCGAAGTCTTTCGAGGAAGACTTGGTCTGCTTCGATACCGAGTCGCTCACCGGCGATATGCATCCACAGGATGCCGGCGTTGAGGCCAGCGCGTATTCAGCGCTGGTGCTTGGTACCCGCGATTACGTGCGCAAGTGCGGATTTCAAAGAGTTGTGCTCGGGCTCAGCGGCGGCATCGACTCCGCGCTCACTGCGTGCATCGCCGTGGACGCACTAGGCCGAGACAACGTCATCGGCGTCGGCATGCCGGGGCCTTATTCTTCGCGAGGCAGTATCGATGACTCTGCAGAATTGGCGAAGAACCTCGGTATCCGGTTCGAGACCGTTCCAATCGGTGACATCTTCGATACGTATCTGAAATCACTGAAGCCGGTGTTCGCCGGCCGCGGGCCGGACGTGACCGAGGAAAACATTCAGGCCCGTGTTCGGGGCTCGCTGATGATGGCCTTGTCCAACAAGTTTGGCGCGCTGGTATTGACCACGGGGAACAAGTCCGAGATTGGCGTCGGCTATTGCACCCTTTACGGTGACATGTGCGGCGGGCTGGCGGTGATTTCCGACGTTCCTAAGACGTTGGTCTATCGCCTAGCGCGATATGTGAACATGCGCTCGCCGGTGATTCCCGTCTCAACCATCGAGAAAGCGCCATCCGCTGAACTGCGCCCCGGCCAGAAGGACAGCGACTCCCTACCGCCGTACGAGGTGCTAGATACTATCCTCGAAGACTATGTGGAGAACAATAAGTCTCCTCAGGCGATTGCTACCGAGCGCGGTTACGAGTTGGCGCTGGTTCAAAAGGTGGTTCATATGGTAGACCAAAGCGAATACAAGCGGCAGCAGGCCGCGCCGGGATTGAAGATTTCAGAGAAGGCCTTCGGCTTTGGACGCCGGTATCCGATTGCAGCCAAGACAGAGATGTGAAGAAGAAGCAATTAGCAGTTTGCACTTGGCAGTTAGCAACAAGTCCGTGGCGCCTCACGGTGACTGTACCCACCCACACGACCGTCTAGTTGGGGATTTTGAGGAAAAAGGCAACGTCGATTGCTGACTACCAATTGCTAAATGCTAACGGCCAACTGCTAATGGCCAACTGCTCCACGAAAGGAACCATGAATCGTAGTACTCCGGTAATTTTGATGCTTACGCTGGCCATGGCCAGCCTTACTTGTGTTGCGCAGACACCGACCGCTCCTGCAAAGACAACATCTGGCGCTTCTGCCAATGCCGCCACAGTACCGAGCGAAGCCACGTTCAACGAATTCCTCAAGAAGATGTTCGGGTGGAACCCGGACCTTACGTGGAAGTTGATCGAGATCAAACCGTCAGAGGCGTCCGGTATCGCGGAGGCCACGGTCATGTTCAGTACGCCCCAGGGACAGCAGCTACAGCGTATTTATGTGACCTCCGACCAGAAGCACGCTTTCAGTGGCGAAATCATCCCGTTCGGCGCCGATCCCTTTGCCGCAGCGCGGGAAGAGTTGAAGGCCGCCAATGGGCCTTCCTACGGGCCGAAGGACGCAGCCCTGACTATCGTCGAATTCGGCGATCTGGAATGTCCGGCCTGCCAAAGAGCCCAATCCAACGTCAACAAGTTGATGGAAGAAGAGCCGAAAGCCAGACTGGTCTTCCAGAACTTTCCCTTGATGACTATTCACAAATGGGCAATGGCTGGAGCGAAATATTTGGATTGCTTCGGACGCCAGAATAACGATGCGGTGTGGAAATTCATTAGCCTGGCGTACGAGCACCAGTCGGAAATCAACGAGCAGAATGTGGACCAGATGCTAAAGGGCTACATCAAAGATGCTGGCGGTGACCCAGACGCGGTGTCGGCCTGCGTTGCCAAACCGGAGACCGAGAAACGCGTGCGCGACTCTATAGCGCTGGGCGAAAGGCTTGGTATTAACAGCACGCCGACCTTCTATATCGACGGTAGAAAGCTCCTCGGTTTCGGAAGCAATGCTCCCTACGAGGTGGTCAAAGAGATGGTGGACTTCTATATCAGCGGTCAGGGGAAATAGGTCGGTCTTGTAGATTAGTGCGCTCCACTTAGGCATAGTCACAAATCCCACTACCATCCCGAGCCACGTGTAACCGTGGCTCGCTCAGGATGAACACCGACAATTCATCCTTCAGTGCATCCCTGCACCTGCTTTTCATGGCACAAATTCCGGTGACAAAAGTATTACAAACGGAATCCGCTTTAGTTGTTAGAGTGAGGTTGCTTCTCAGGTGAGCAGGCGCTGAGACAGCAGACAACAACCAAGAGGGGACATGACGGGTAAAACAACGAAAATCAACTGGATGACCACGATCATCATGGTCGCGTTTCACATTGGCGCAGTCGCGGCATTGTTCATGTTTAGCTGGAAGGCGCTGGGCGTCGCGATCGTGCTGTATTGGGTCGCGGGCAATCTGGGCATCGGCATGGGCTATCACCGGCTGCTCACTCATCGTGGTTACAAATGTCCCAAGTGGCTGGAATACTTTCTTACTGTTTGCGCCACGCTGTCGCTGGAAGGCGGCCCCATTTTCTGGGTGGCCACGCACCGCATTCATCATCAGCTCACCGACAAGCCGGGCGATCCCCACTCACCGCGCGATGGCGGCTTTTGGGCGCACATGGGCTGGATCCTCATGGGCGAGACCTTCCACAACAACAACACCGAACTGCTGGCCTACGTGCCGGATCTTCGCAAAGACAGGTTTCACCTTTGGATCAGCCAGTATCACTGGGTGCCGATCACTGTCCTCGGTCTGATCTTATTGGCGGTTGGCGGCTGGGCGGTCATGTTCTGGGGAATTTTTCTGCGCACCGTGTTGCTCTTGCATTCCACGTGGTTCGTGAATTCTGGGACCCACATGTGGGGCTCGAAGCGTTTTGCCACGGACGACGACTCGCGCAATCTGTGGTGGGTCGCGTACCTCAGTTTCGGCGAAGGCTGGCACAATAACCATCACGCGCATCCGCAATCGGCGCGCCATGGTCTGGCGTGGTATGAGTTCGACATGAACTGGTACGGCATACGAACGCTGCAAGCCCTCGGGCTGGTCTGGGATGTGAAGCTGCCTAAGCTCGGGTCGTCGCGCGTCCAGCCGGTAATGAAGCCTGAAGTCGTGGCGGAAACTGTGGCAGAAGGGGAACTGGTCGGGGTATAGCCCAGCGTTGCCGAACATTTGCAAAGGGACGGCGTCAAAAGCGCTGTCCCTTTTTGTGTCTGGCTACGACCCCTAACCGCTGGGATAGAATTGCGTCACAGGTAGCATGCCGATGAATCTCCTTCGTCCATTTCCCTCCACTCTGTTCTCCAAATTATCCTTGCCTGCCATCGGTCTGTGTGCGTTGGCTGTCGCGCTGTCGCTTACCCAAGGAATCTCTGCTCAGACACAAGAGACCGTTTGGAGCCCGCAGGAGAAGCCAATCGCCGAGCAGATACATGGTCTTCGGCAATTGCCGGACGACGTTCGAGCAAGGACAACCAGAGAACTTGCGCTGCAGATTCGGCAATTGCCGGCAACGCCGAATAAGCTCCGGCTTGCTGTTGGCCTGGCGAACCTGTCCACGGAAGGCGATTTCGGTCACCAGACCTTGCAAGAGGTGGCGACGACCCTGGCTGATACGCTTATTCAGCAACCCGCGCCGGACGAAAAGGGACAACCGGCCGCGCCATATGTTGAGCTCGCGCAATTAGTGCGCTACGAGCATGTGCAGACGACGATGGACGCTCCGCCATTCAAGGAAGCCATGGCCAAGCTTGAGGCGGACGACCAGGCCCGGCAAAAAGCCGACTTCACTCTCACCGACTTGCATGGAAAATCCTGGACATTGAGCCAGTTGCGGGGAAAAGTTGTGCTGGTGAACTTCTGGGCGACGTGGTGCCCGCCGTGCCGCAAGGAAATGCCGGACCTCGAAGCACTCTACAATCGCTTTAAGAGTCATGGCCTGGTAATCTTGGCGATTTCCGATGAAGAGCTCGGCAAAGTACAGCCCTTTATTGCCGAGCGAAAGATCACGTACCCCGTGATGCTCGACCCGGGGCGCAAGGTCAATGAGATGTTCCAAGTGGAGGGCATTCCCAAGAGCTTTGTCTACAACCGCGAAGGCAAGCTAGTCGCTCAGTCGATCGATATGCGCACCCAGGGACAGTTCTTGCAGATGCTGGCGCAGGCTGGACTTCAATAGGAGGGGGATTGGTTTCGGCCGCGTCGCGATCTAAGAGCAAGAAGAAAACTCAGAAAAGGACTGATGCCCGGTCCGGCGCACGCCGCGCTGCTACGCCTCGGCGGGTGACACCTCTTCTTGGGCTTCTCCTCATCGGGGCGACTGTTGCCCTGTATTCTCCAGTAAACCACCACCCGTTTGTTAATTACGACGATAACGGGTACGTAACCGATAACATCCACGTGAAATCGGGACTGAGCGGCGACACCGCCGCATGGGCGTTTACAACCTACGATGAGGCCAACTGGCATCCGTTGACCTGGCTTTCTCACGCGCTCGACTACCAGCTCTTCGAGCTGGATCCTGCCGGGCACCATGACGTCAATCTTCTGCTTCATGGGCTGAACGTCGCCTTGCTGTTCTGGGTGTTGTGGCGGGCCTCCGGCTATCCCGGCCGCAGTCTGATGGTAGCTGCCCTGTTCGCCCTGCACCCCATCAACGTCGAATCGGTGGCTTGGGTTGCGGAGCGCAAGAACCTGCTGAGCATGTTGTTTTTTCTGCTCGCTCTGGGCGCGTATCGCTGGTATGCCCGCGCGCCGCGCGTGGGACGCTACGCTGTCGTTGCCCTGCTTTACATCTTGGGCTTGATGTCCAAACCGCAAGCGATTACTCTGCCCTTCGTGTTGCTGCTGTGGGATTACTGGCCCTTGCGACGGATGGCCATCCGCGGAAGCGACCCGGTCACCACCACGGAGCCTGCTGACATCTACCCGCAGAAGAGCTTTGCCTGGTTAGTAAAGGAGAAGCTGCCTCTTTTCGCTTTGTCCGCGGCCAGCGCCGTCATCACCATGAGAGCGCAAGGGCAGAATGGCGGGCTAAATACAGTCATTCCGCTCTCCAGCCGAATTGCGAACGCGATCGTCTCCTACGCACGCTACCTGGGACGGGCGTTCTGGCCGGAGCGCCTGGCTCCCATCTATCCGCATCCTGGAAGCTCTCTCCTGGCGTGGCAGATAACGGCAGCGTTGCTTCTCCTGATAGTCATAACCGCGTTGGTGATCGCAGGTCGAGGTCGGCGCTATTTCCTCGTTGGCTGGTTGTGGTTCGTGGGAACTCTGGTGCCAATGATTGGCCTGGTACAGGTGGGGCGGCAGGCCATGGCCGATCGCTACGCATACCTCCCGTTCATAGGACTGTTTATCGCGGTCTGCTGGGGAGTGGGCGACTGGGCGCAGCGAGCGCATGTTCCTCTCGCATGGCAGGCCGGTACCGGCGTCGCGGTCTTTTTGGCGCTAGCGACGGTTACACATCGTCAGATTGACTTCTGGGGCGACAACGTGCGGCTCTGGACACACGCCGTACAAGTCACAAGCGGCAATTACCTGGCTGAGGACAACCTGGGCAGAGCTTTCGAGGCCGAAGGGAATCGGCAGGACGCCATGCTCCATTACGCAAGGTCTGTTGAGATTGAGCCGTCTTATGTCTTCGCCCACATTCACTTGGGGACCTGCCTGCAACTGCAAGGCGATCTCCAAGGGGCGCTGCAGCAATATCAAAAAGTGATCATTCTCACGCAGAACGACATTGCTCATTATGCAGAGGTCCGGCATCTCATCTTCGCCAACATGGCCTCTGCTTATGGCGGTCTAGGGGATTTCGCCCGCGCACGTGAGTGCCTCGAATCGGCGCTCAGCCTCAACCCTGACAACTCCGAGGAGTGGACCAACCTTGGAATCCTGGCGCTGAAGACCGGTGACGTTGACCGGGCCATTGAGGCATTCTCTCGGGCCATCAAGATTCAACCCTCACAGCGGGGTTACCAACTGCTCGCACGGGCCCTCCAACAAGCGGGCAGGCCACAAGAAGCTCAGGCAGCCATGCAGCAAGCCACGTTATTACCAATAGCCAGTAACCAGTAGCAGTTCACACTACCGACAACTGCCTGCTCACTACTGGCAACTGCTCAAGTGCTATTCTGACCTCGTCTCCATGCGCATCACCAGCCGTAAGACCACCATTGCGTTCTTTGTCACGCTGGGCGTCTGCCTGGCCGCGGCAGCGATGGTGCTCAACGTCAGTTGGATCATCTTCAACTGGCGCGAAATCGTTCCTCTGATTCTCGGTGTGATCTTCTTTGGCTTTATTATCGCGGGGGTCATCCTCAATACCATCTTTCTGGTGCGCGAGATCCGCCGCAATGAGCAGCAGGACAGCTTTCTGAACGCGGTGACCCACGAGCTCAAGACGCCCATTACCTCGATCCGCCTTTACCTGGAGACCTTGCAGAAGCGCGACCTAAATGAGAAGCAGCGCGGCGAGTTCTACCAGGTGATGCTGGAAGACACGCAGCGGCTGATCGGCACGGTTGAGCAGGTGCTGCGCGTGGCCCGGGTAGTACAAAAGAACGCCGTCCTTTCCCGCAGCGAGGTCGCCGTGAGCCCGCTGGTGCAGGAAGCAATGGATCTGGCACGCTCCCGCCATCACCTGTCGCAGGATGCAATGGATTGGACGCAGGACGGACGACCCGCCGAGCAACTCACCATCATGGGCGATCGCGAAGAGCTTTTCACGGCGTTATCGAATGTGCTCGATAACGCAGTGAAGTACTCGCCTGCGGGCCCCAGTATCCGCGTCGAAGTGCGCACGCCCGACCTGCAACACGTACAAATTCGCGTGCGCGATAATGGTGTCGGCATTCCACGCGGCGAGCTGAAGCGCGTCTTCAAGCGGTTCTATCGCGTGCTCACACCCGGCTCAACGCAAGTGAAGGGCAGCGGTCTGGGACTCTTCATCGTGCGCGCCATTGCGCGCCGTCACGGCGGCGACGCTCGCGCGGACAGCGAAGGCCCGGGTTGCGGTACAACTGTAACCATCGAATTGCCGGGGAACATGCGGTGAACGAAATCTTGTTAGTGGAAGATGAAGAGCACTTGGCGCGCGGGCTGCAGTTCAACCTCGAGGCCGAGGGATATCCCACGAAGGTTGTGGGCGATGGCGAAACCGCGCTTGACCTGTTGCTGAAGGAACGCAAGGAATTCGATCTGGTGGTGCTCGACGTCATGCTACCCGGTAAGGACGGCTTTGCGGTGGCGACCGAGTTGCGTAAGGCGAGCAACTACATCCCGTTGCTGATGCTTACCGCGCGCGGCCGTGCGGAAGATGTGCTGAAGGGATTCGCTGCCGGCGCCGACGACTATCTACCGAAGCCGTTCGACCTTGGCATCCTGCTGGCGCGTATTCGCGGCTTGTTACGGCGGCGGGATTGGGGACGTACGCTCCTCTCCAATCCGCCGGCCGAGTCGCGGGTCGCAGAATCCAAACAGGCCGATGTCCTGCGCGAGTTTGACGTGTACACCTTTGCCGATAAGCAGGTGGATTTCGGCACCCTGGAACTGCGGGCCAATGGAAAGGTCTTCCGCCTGACCTTGATGGAAGCTGAACTCCTGCGGCATCTCATCCGCAATAGCGGCAAGATCGTAGCGCGCAAGTCGATTCTCGAAGAAGTCTGGGGACTGCGCGAAGATACCGACACGCGCGCCATCGACAACTTTATTGTGCGATTGCGGAAGTATATCGAGACGGATCCGTCGCACCCGCAGCACCTGCTGACAGTGCGGGGCGTCGGATACCGCTTCCTGCCGGCCCCTTCGGTTACGTAGAGCGGTTCCCGAGTAGGTGTGTCCGGGTAGAGCGGACCTTCAGGTCCGCGTCCAGCCTGCCGCCCAAGATTCAGGCTTTCAACCCACTGCACCGCAGCGGGTTGAAAGCCCCACTAATAAAAAACCGGCGTTGACGCGGCGCTAAAGCGCCGCTCTACCCGAGCTTCGCGGATACACCAATCGAGCAACCGCCCTAGCTCGCTGAGCTGCTTAACGCGCTCGCGCCAGCACCAGAGTGACGTCGTCAGGCTGCTCGCCACCGGCGATCCAATCGGCCACCGCTCCGGTAACAATGTCGCTGATGCGCGCCAGTGGCTGATCGCGATGGCGCTGGATGAGTTCGATCAGGCGCTCCTCGCCGAACTCGCCGAATTCGTTTTCCGGCTCGGTGATGCCGTCGCTATAGGCAACGAAGATGTCGCCGGGCTCCATGTGGACGGTGCTCTCCTCGTAGCTCATTCCGTCGAACAAACCGACAACGGTGCCCGATGTCTCCAGCCGCGTGACGCGGTCTTTGCCGCCCAGCAGGAGCGGCGGCAGGTGTCCCGCGTTGGAGTAGGTCAACGCGCAGGAGTCTGCATCGTAGCGGCCAAGGAACATAGTGGCGTACTTTTCGATGGGAGTGCTGCGATAGAGCTGATAGTTCAGCGTGGCCATCAACACTGCGGGGGAGAGTCCCGAATCGCCGTTGCCGTCGCTGCGGCAATACATTGGAAGGCTGCTTCGGCCGCTGACGCCGGCACCGACTGCGACCGACTCCAGCGTGCGTTCCGGCTCCAGCGAGTAGGCGCGTACGAAGGCGTGTACTGTGGCCATCAGCAGCGCCGCCGAAATTCCTTTTCCGCTGATGTCGCCGACGGCGAGTATGAGCTTGTCCTGGCGCAGGGGAATGAAATCGTAGTAATCGCCGCTCACGGTGCGCGCCGGCCGACAGGTGCCGTGTACCTCCAGCGAGGGCAGGCCGGACAAGTCGGCAGGGAAGAGCAGATCCTGCACTTCATGTGCGATGGCCAGTTCGCCTTCCAGCCGCTGTTTTTCTTTTTGCTCGGCAATCAGCTTGGAGAGCGATTCGGTCATGGAGTTGAACGACTGCTCCAGCGCTGCCATCTGATCGCTGGTGCGTATTTCGATGCGGTGCGCCAAGTCTCCACGATTGATGCGTCCGGTCGCGTCGTAGAGCTCGGCAACCGATTTAGTGATGCTGCGCGTGAGCCGCACGCCGATCCACAACGCGATCAACTCGATCAGGCCAAAGAAGATGGCGATGCCGGTCAGCACATCGAGAAAGATCCGCGATTTCTCGCCCAGGGTGCTGAACAAGGTGGCGTACACCATGGAGGGACGGGTATCGACCAGCATCAGCCCGCCCAGCGTTTTTCCGGTCTGCCAGTCGACGGCGTTGAAGCGCGTGGCGAAGGGGAACTGGAAGTCAAGACTGTTAGCCGGTGGCGGAACTTGACCTACGCCGACCCGCCCGCTGTCATTGGCCAGGCTGACGGTGGTCTGGGTGTCGCCACCGCTAATCGAGAGCCTGTTGGGTTGGGACGCGCGTTTCGCCGGTTCACCCGCGGGCGAAGGCCCAGTCGTAGCCGCAGAAGGTTGCGGAGCGGCAGCGGAAGGCGGGGCCGCAGGTGTCTCGTCGCTGTCGATCTCGGGTGGAAGTATAGTGACCGATCCCAGTTGGGAAGCGGCTCCTCGCAGCAGTTGCGCCGTGACCGGAGCATTGGAAATCACGACAAGGTGGCGTGTGCCTTCATCGAACCTCTTTATTACGCGCAAGTACAGCCGGTGCCCGTCAAGCACAATCCCGCTGAAATCGCCCTTGATCCCGGCCGGCGCCTTGATGGGCTGGGCCTCCTCGCCCTGGCGGTCCGGCGGAACGGCGAAGCCTCGGTCGCCTTCCCAAATCGTCACCGTGCGCTGGCGGAAATTTTCCGCCGAAGCGCGGGCGATTTCTGAGGCCACTTGCTCCGTGAGCCCACCGGTTCTGACCAGACTCCGGAGTTGCAGGGCGAGCGACCTATTGGCCGACTCCAGATGCTGCAATTCGGATTGCAGGTCGGCCGACGCTACATAGGTGGCAAACTGCCCGGCAAACAAGTAGCCCGCAACCAGGGCCATTGAAACCAGCAGGATGACAGGGATGACGCCGATGAAAACGTAGGTGACGATCAGCCGGTTGCGCAGGCGCCACATGAGACGGCGGCGCAACCAACGCCATCCCATGATTAGCGCGCAGCTAAGAAAGACGATCAGGATGAAGCTGGCCCAGCCGCTCAGCATGGTTCCCGATGGGGACCGCGTAATCAGCCGCAGAAGCTCAAGAAGCAGCGTGAGACCGCCGAACCAGAGCGTCGTCTTCCCAAGCTTCGTCTTGGGGCGCAGGACGCACCGTAGCCAGGCTTTGATCGCAATCGAATCTGGGAGTTGAAACGCCATAAGGACAGTTGTCAGTTCTCAGTGGTCA
>Ga0209656_10003179_pt1 | contig 10642 bp, 3 predicted proteins | sample BogFormECP12_OM2_FD_188239 | JGI IMG/M metagenome (GOLD analysis project Ga0209656, IMG submission 188239) | Bog forest soil microbial communities from Calvert Island, British Columbia, Canada - ECP12_OM2 (SPAdes) (version 2) | ecosystem: Environmental > Aquatic > Freshwater > Wetlands > Bog ... | reverse complement strand
GAGGCGGCTCGAGCGAAGCTGTGAGCTACGTGATCGTGCGCTACACCTCCAGCGGCGGCTGGACGCGCGAGCCGGCGATCGAGGACACGACCGGCGCGCCGCTGAGTGGGTTCAGGCCTGTCGAAGACGTCCTCGCCGGGCAGATGGCGCCGAACGGAACGGGTGCGGTGGCCGGCTTCGTCGCCAACACGAAGGTCATCGTCGCGCGTGAGCCGGGCGCTGCATTCCAGGAGCTGCCCCAGCCCGAAGCCTCGATCCTCGCGCCCGGCGAAGCGCTGTTCGCCAACCATGGCGCTCCTCTGATGGCGCCGCTGGAAGAAGGCGGCGGCGGCGGCCTGCTGCTGGCGCCGGTCGGCGGCTCGGAAGCCGAGCCGGTCGTCCTGCACTGGGCCGGCGCGGCGCAACAGTGGACGCGCGAGAAGGTCGAACTGCCTGCAGGCACCAGCCAGTTCCAGGCGGTCGCGCTCGGGGCCAGCTCGTCCAGCAACGCCTGGCTGCTGGCGCGGGTGTCCGGGGGTGTGGCCTTGTTCCGCCGCGAAGCGGGTGGCGAAGGCACGGCGATCTGGAAGCCGGTGGCTCCGGGTCCGTCGCAGGAACCGGGGGCCCCCCTCAGCGCGTCCGGCGAGCCGCTGGAACTCGAAGGCACGGGCAGCGGCCAGGCGCTCACGGTGACATCGCAGGGGCTGTGGATCGACGGCGAACGATCCGGCACGACCGGCGGCGTGACCGTCTTCTTCCAACCCTCGGGCGAAGGCGACAGCGGCGAAGTCCTCTCGACCTGGTGCAACGCGACGACCGGCTCGCCCTGCCAGCACACGCTGCCCGAACCGCTGCCCACCGGTCCGTACCGGAGCTACGCGTGGGCAGATTCGGCCACCCCCTACGGGGAACGGGTGATCACCGGCTACAGCAACGGCGCCGTGCTGCGCCTGGAACAGGCTGGCTGTACGAGCGCCGCCAGCTGCGAACTGCGCCGCGTGCCGACGATCGGTGGCCCCGGCATCGGCGCCACCCTCGGCGCCGCGTTCTCCGCGCCGCTCGAAGGGTGGCTGGGAAGCCAACAGATCCCCGTGCACGTTACGACCAGCCCGCAGCCGGCCCGCCTCTCGAGCTGGCCGGTGCCGTTCCACCAGCCGCTGCTGGCACTGGCGCCGGCCCCCGGTGTCCCGGTCGGCGCCCTCACGAGCGAAGCGGTCTCTGTGGGCGAACGCGGCGAGGTTGCCAGATACGTTCCGGGCGAGGGCTGGCAGCCCGAAAGCCTGCTCAACGAAGCGGGCCGCCGCATGACGCCGCAACTGCGAGCCGTGGCCTGGCCCCGCCCCAACCGCATCTACGCGGTCGGCTTCGAACCCGAACAGCACACGAGCTCGATGTGGTTGTGGCGGGGCGAAACCGGGCTCTGGGAACCGGACGCCGCGATGCCCGTGAACCTCCGCGCCAACCTGCTTGGGGTCGCCTTCGACCCCAACAACCCATCGCGCGGCTACGTCGTCGGCCAGGAAGGGACGCTGCTCAGCTTCGGCAAGACCTGGACACAGGAAGCGAACCTGCCGGCGGCCGCCGCCGGCGCCAGCTTCACCTCGATCGCGTTCGCAGGATCCGAAGCGCTCGTCGCCTACCGCCTGCCGCACTACGCGAACGGGTCGCTCAGCTACACGGGCGGCGTGCTGGCCAACGACGGCAGCGGCTGGCACGTCGACGCCGAAGTCGCCGCGGGGCTGCCACCGGGCTACATACCGTGGGCGGTCGCCGGCCTCCCCGACGGGGGCGCAGCGCTCTCCGCGGAGGCTCCGAGCAGCTCATCCCGCGATCCGCTCGTGCTCGAGCGGGGCGAAGCGGGCGGAAGCTGGCTGCCCTCCGCGCAGCCGTATCCCGGCGCCGGGCTCGAAGCACCCGGGACGCTCGCGCTGTTCCGCGAAGGCGGCGCGCTCAGGGTCGCCGGCGCCGGGCGCATCCCCGACACGGCCAACGTCGACAGCGAAACCCCGGCCCAGCCCGGCCATCCCCCGAACCTCGTCGAACCCTACCCGGCCGCGGTCGCGCCGCAGGCCGGGATCATCCGCCAGACCGCCTCGGGCTGGAACGACGAGCAGCACGAACGCAACATCATCGGGCCGCCGCCGGGCGGCTACGCCAACTGGGACATCCCCTACGAGCCGGATGGCGTCGCCGCGGTCCTGCTCGACGAAGCGGGCAACGCCGGCTGGTCGGTGGGCGGGAACTCGAGCCTCGAATCGAGCCAGGCGGCGGCGGCTGCGACGACGTCGGACATCGCCCGCTATCCCGCCGACGGCAGCGTCCCGCCGGGCGTCGCGAGGGTGCCGATCGAAACGGAAGCCGCCACGGGCCCGCAGGCGACGTTCGCCGTGGGGGGCGGCTCGCAGTGCGCCGCCCCGTGTGCCGACCTGCGCAACACCGCCCACGCCGTCGGCGCGAGCAGCGGGATCGGGCCCGACGCGTGGCTGAGCGCGGCACTCGAAGAGGCCAGCAGCGTGCACGAACTGAGGGCCTTCCTCTACACCGGCCCGCGCGTGACATCGGGCAAGACGGAAGTGAAAGAGACGATACCCGTGCCCTACGAACGCGAGCTCGGCCGCTACGCGGAACTCCTCAGCGGGAGTGCCCGCCCGGTCTTCGCCGCCGCCGCCGCCAGCGACCGCGACCAGGGCAGCCTGTGCCAGTTCAAGAGCGCCTTCAGCCACTTCCAGGCGCCGTTCGGCCAAGAAGGGTTGGAACTGGCGGGCTTCACCCCGGCCGGGCCGATCCCCTCCTCGCGGGAGCCCTGCGAAAGCGGCCAGGCTGGCTATTACGCGTTCAGCTCCAGCGGCGGCGGAGGCACGGTGAGGGTGCTCGTGCTCGACGACAGCGGCGGCGTCGGGCCCGAACAGCTCAACTGGCTCTCGCAGCAGCTCGCGGCTGCCAGGCGCGTGGGCGAAGCGGCGATCGTGGCGGGCGCCGCGAACCTTCCGGAAGAAGTCGAAAAGCACGTCGAAGCGGCCCGTGTGGCGTCGGAAACGATGGTCATCGGCGGGGCCTCCGCGTACCTCTTCGACGATCCCGAAGCGAACGTGAGGGCCGAACTGCGCTGCAGCTCCTGCGGCCGCGCGATGCCGGCTTTCGGCTCGGGCACGTTGGGCTACATGAACGCGACGGCCTCCCAGCAGAGCGACTTCGTCGGCGCCGCGGGCTTCCTGCTCGTACGCGTGAACACGGCCGCCAGCACGGGCAGCAACATCAAGCCCGTGACGGCGACGCTGATCCCCGCGATCGGCGAACTGTCGCTCGACGCGGAAGGGGGGACGCTGCTGCGCCGCAGCCAGGCGGCCCGCTTCGCGGCACTCGCGCGCAGACCGCGCTCGGGCGGCCTCGCGCCGAGCTCGACATCGAGCGTGAGCGAGTCGGCGAACTACATCCCGATCCCCTCGGAATGCGTCGGGACCGCGTGTGCCCTGGGGATCCTGCCCGAATACACGTTCAGCTCCTCGAGCCCGGACAAGGGCAACTTCGTCAAGCCCAACCTGGCCTCCGGCGAAGCGAACGCGGTCCTCTTGAACGCCCAGGGCGAACCCGAACCGGACCCGAAATCGGGGCTGTTCTGCGCGTTCAACGCGGGCAGCACGACGGTCACGATCACCGCCGGGGGGCTGTCCGCGTCGCTGCCCGTGAAGATCGAGGCCGGGAGCGTGCGTCGGCCATGCGGGACCGTGCCGCTGAAAAGCCCGCCGCCCCAGGAAAGCACGGTCGTGCCGCCGCTGCAGCCGCTCGAATCCACCCCCGCGAGCACGCCATCCTCTGCGCCGCCGCCGGTGGTGCCCCTCCCGCCGCCGCCGGCCGCGGTCGTCGCCCCGCCGGCCCGACCGGCCGCGCATCCGGCGACGCCGCTGCAGCCGTTCATCCCGCTTGCAACCCAGGCCGCGCTGATCATCCCGTTCCTGCCCCCGCCGCTGCCGGCGCCGGCCGAGCCGACGCCGCCGAGCGGGACCTCGGCCGTGACCTCGCCGGTCGAGGCCGCCCAGAAAGAAGAGGAAGAGGAGGAGGCGCCCGACTCGGTCAGCGCCTCGGCCGTCGCCTACCACCCGAGCGAAAACGAGCCCGCGCCCGAGTACCTGCTCGGCCTGATCGTGCTGGCCGCATTCGCAGGGGCGACCATTCGCCGCCAGGGACGTCGCGGACGTCGCGACGTCCCGATCGCGCCGGCGACGATCTCGACGCAGCGCTCACAGCGGCGCTTGGGCCGGCGGGGCGGGCGCTGGTGACACGGCGTTCACGAGTCGGCAACAACGGCCGGACGACGGCGGGTATGGTTTTTCGAGCACGGTCGCCGCTGGGGGATCACGTCGGCGCCGCGCGGCCACGCCGTGGCCGTCGCTGTCCGACGCCGTCGACACGCACGTCGCCAAAACACGATAGGAGCCCGATGTCCGCCTCGCATAGAAGTCTTCGTCGCCTGCTGCTCACGGTGCCCTGTCTGCTGATCCTGGGGGCCGCCTGCGCACCGGCGGCGGGCGCGGCCTCCTATGGCGAACTCTCCCGCTTCGGCGAACGCGGCGCGGAAACGAAAACCCCGGTCGGACAGCTGGCGCGCGAAGGCGAAGAAGGCGGGGAAAAGCACTACCTCCTCGGCGTCGACGCGAAAGAAGGCGACGCCGTGTTCACGCTGGACGAACCGGAAAACCCGAAGACGGCGACGGAAACGATCGCGGGCGAAGAAGTCTTCCGCACGACCCGCACTCTGCGGGTGCAGAAGTGGAGCTCGAGCGGCGCTCTCCTCGCGAGCAGGCAGTTCACGACCACCTCGCCCGCGACGGTCGTCCAAGAAGACGGCGAACAGGAACACGTTGAGGGCATCGCCGTCGACGAAGGGTCCGGGCGGATCTACCTGTTGACCGTCCAGCCGCGGCAATTCGAATTGACCAAGGACGAAGAAGCACCGGCCGCCACGACCCTGTACGCCTTCGACACGGCGACCGCGACCAAAGAACTCGAAGCGGCGCCCGCCGCGAACCCTGCCACGGGCGTGCTCGTGGGCCCACAGGAACTCGGCGCCGAATCGAATGAAAAGGGCGTCGCCCTGCTCGAACCGCGCGGCATCACCGTCGACCCGTCGACCCACGAAGTGATCATCCTCGGCCACGTCGATGATTCCGGCTCACACACCGACGAAATCAGCAAATCGGGCGACCACTACGTTCTGCGACGCGTGAGCGAAATGGGCAAGCTCGGCGCGCTCTACGTCGACACGAGCAACTTCCTCAAGAAGGGGCAAGAAGAAGTCGAAGCCGCCCCCAGCTCGCCCGTCGTGACCGCCTCGAAACACGTGTTCGTGCAGTTCGAAGGGATCGCCGAAGTGCCCTACGAATTCAAATCGAGTGCCTCGCCGAGCCAGCTCTACCTGGAAAAGAACTTCCTCAACACGACGGTCGAGACGCCGTCGCTGGAAGAAAACTCGGCGTTCGGGGGCACGCTGGCCGTGAGCAGCGACGGCACGAAGTTCTACGAAACCGCCGAAATCCACAACGAAGCGCTCACCGGCGGCAGCAACGGCTCCTCGGCCGTGCTGGAGCGCAACGAAAAAGGCGAACCGATCGGCTGGACCGGCGGTCAGACCCAGGTCAGCCAGGGCGAAGACAAGTGCGCGATCGAACCGACGCAGGAATCGCATCCGTTCTACGTCGGCAGCGGCGAATCCGGCAAGCTGTTCGTGTTCGCGCCTGCGTACCTGGAGAAGATCATTGCCGGCGCGGAACCAAAGTCGAAGGACGCGATCCTGCAGTTCGGCGAAGGCGGCTCGTCCTGTCCGGGCGCGAGCGCGTCGGGCGTCAGCGTCGAAGAAAACGGCGTCCGGCTGGCGGAAAACGAACCGGTGCGCACGGGCAGGGAAATCATCCTCTCGGGTGCGCCGGGGGCGCCGTTGGGGCCGCTCGTGAAGCAGGCCGACGCGCTTGTTGTCGAATGGACGATCGAAAACGAGGCCACGCACGAAAGGTTCACGAAAACCGACAAGCCGCCGGTCTTCGAGGAAGAAAAAGAAAGCCCCCACCGGCTGCTCGAGCAGCAGCCGAAGCTGATCCACACGTTCTCCGCGGCGGGCAAGTACGCCGTCAGCGCGAAGATCACGACCGACGACCTCGCGACCCCGATCGTCGAAACACCGAAGCGGACGGTTGAAGTCGTCGCGCCGCCGAAATGGGAAGTCGTACCGGCCGGTCCGATCGAAATCAAAACGGGCGGCACGAAGACGATCACGGCGGAAGCAAGCGGCACGAACCTGAAAATCCGCTGGGAATTCTCCAACGACGGCGGCACGAGCTGGTCTGCTGTGAGCACAGGCGTGACGACCACGCCCACGGCCACCGGCGATCGCACCGAACTGAAGGTCGAACACGCGGCGAGCGCCCAGCAGGGCCTGTACAGGATCCTCGCAGAGGAGCAGATCGGCTCGAATCTCGAAAAGGCCACGTCCTCGTCGATCGAAGTCCTCGTCGGGCGCGAACGACCAGAAGTGCTGCAGCAGCCCGCCAACGACACGGTGGCGGTGGGCGAAACGGCGACTCTCGCGACGGAAGCCAGCGGCGAACCGACGCCGACCGTCCAGTGGGAAGAATCGACGGACGGCGTTCACTTCGGCCCCGTCTCGGGCGCGACCAGCCCGACGCTGACGATCCATACCAGCAAAGAAGGCAAGACCGACTACCGCGCCGTCTACACGAACGAACACGGACAGGCGACGTCGACGACCGCGGCCCTGACGGTCGTGAAAGAAGCGGTGGCGCCCACGGTTACCGTCCAGCCGAAAACGACGACTGTCGTAGCAGGGGAAAGCGCGACGTTCACGGCCGAAGGGGACGCCGTCCCGACGCCCACGGTCACCTGGCAGGTCTCGACCAACGGCGGCTCCACGTGGGCCACGGCCGCGGGCGGGAAGACCGAAGCGAAGGTGGGCACTCACGGAGAAGTCCACACCGAACTGACCGTGTCGGGGACGAACGCGGGCGAGAACGGCTCCAAGTACCGGGCGACCTTCAGCAACACCGTCAAAGGCACGCCGGAGAGCGCCACGAGTGAAGCTGCGGAACTGCTCGTTCACCAGAAGCCGGAAATCACCGCGCAGCCGGCCGGCACGACCGTGACCGAAGGCCAGACGGCGACGTTCAGCGCGGGGGCGTCCGGCAGCCCGGCGCCGACCGTCCAGTGGGAAACGTCCACGAACGGTGGCGCCAGCTGGAGCGCGATCGGCGGCGCGACGAGCACGTCGCTGGCCGTGGAACACACGAACGCGGGCCAGAGCGGCACCCAGTACCGAGCCGTGTTCAAAAACACGCTCGGCACGGCGACGAGCGCCGGGGCGACGCTGACGGTCAACGCGGTTCCGTCCCCACCGCCTACGCAGACGACGACCACCATCACGACGCCCGAAGTGAAAGTTGAACCCTTCAAAGAAAGCCACGACCCGATCGCGAAGATCGCCGGTACGACGTCGCTGACGGTGAGCTCGAACGGGGCGGTCCAGATCAAGGTCAGCTGCCCCGCGGCGGAGTCCAAGAGCTGCATCGGGACGGTCGTCCTGAAGACGCTGACGGCGGTCGCGGCGAGCGCTCACACGGCGAAGAAGCCGAAGAAGGCGATCCTCACGCTCGCGAGCGGGTCCTTCACGGTCGCCGGTGGAAAGACCGCGTCGATCACGCTGCACCTGTCGGCCACGGCGCGCAAGCTGCTCGCACAGGCCCACGTGCTGAAGGCGCGGGCGACGGTGGCGGCCCATGACGCGGCGGGCGTGCAAGGGACCCCGCAGGTGTCGGTGGTGACGCTACGTCCGGCGCCGCCGCCGAAGAAGAAAAAGAAGCACTGACGGAGGTCGGAGAGGGTGTGAGGGCCGCGTGGCCGAGCCGGCCGTGTAGCCCTCATGCTTGGGCAGTGTGAACCTCCGGTCGGCCCCCACGCCTCCGCCGTTGACAGCCCGCTCACATCACGTTTACAACTGCCGAAAACCCCGAGATCTGACCATTACAGCTTGATAACCTCACGCTGGGGGCGGCGTGAGAGCTTGTGCGAGGGGGCGGACGTCCCCGTCGGTATTCCAACCGGAACACTGCTAATCACGGAGGTATGCAAGACCATGACGGGACTTACCAAGGCCCGCCGGATCGCTTGCGCATGCGCCATCTCGGCGGCGTCGGTGGCGGCAATCGCCGCACCGAGCTCCGCCAGCGCGGCGTGTGGCAGCGGGACTGACATTCACGGCAGCGGCTCGAGCCTTCAGGCGAACGCCCAGGTCAAATACTGGGGTGAAAACTTCAACAAAATCTGCACCAGCGAAGGCAAAACGAACGAACAGACCAGCTACACCTCGACGTCGAGTGGTAAGGGTCTGGCCGCATGGCGTTCGGGCAGCGCCGGCAAAATCGCCGAATTCTACAAGGGCTTCGGCCCCGACGTCACCACAGGTGAAAACGCCTTCATCGGTACGGACCTCGCACCGAACGCGGGGCAAGAGTCCGAAATCCTGGCTGGTGCGGCGGCGAGCGTCCTGACCTTCCCGACGCTGCAGGCCGCGGTGGCCCTGCCGATCCACCTTCCGAAAGCATGCACGGAAGCGACAACCGGCAAAGGCAAAACGATCAAGCACCGCTTGGCCGTACAGAGCAAGACGATCGAGGAGATCTTCCGCGGCGAAATCAAAACGTGGAAAGAATTCATCGAAAAGGAAGACACGGTTGGTAAAAACTTCGACAAACTCGTTGGTGCGGGTTGCGAAGAAACCGCCCCGATCTCCCTCGTCGTCCGCAAAGAAGGTTCGGGTACGACGAACATCTTGAAGAAATACCTCGACCAGCTCGTCCCCAAAGGCGAAAAAATCAAATTCGGCAACGGCGAACGGACCTGGGCTGAAAGCGCCGAACGGAACGAAAACGAAGAATGGCCTGAAGAAGCGCACCTGATCAAAGAGGAAAAAGGTTCCGGCGTCACGTCTGGTGTTGCCGCAACCGAAGGCTCGATCGGCTACGCGAACGTCAACGAAGTGCGTGAAAACACCCACTTCGTCCCGCCGCCGACAGGCACGGGTGGCGCGAGCACACCGACGTTCTGGCCCGAAGTCCAGCTGAACGGGACCAAAGCGGGTGGCAAGTACATCGACCCGGCCACGAACGGCGAGGTCGACGCTGCCGAAAGCGCCAACTGCAACGCGGTTGACTACATCAGCGCGACCGGCGAAAAATACCCGCCGGCGAGCGTTGAAAGCCTCTGGACCGGCACGACCGCGTCCATCAAAGAGACGAAAGCCTACCCGATCTGCGGGTTCACGTATGACCTCGCGGTCACGAAATACAGCCTCGTCCCAGGCGTCACGGAACCGACGTCGGCCGCCGAGGTTGAAACGGTGAAGAACTACTACACGTACATCCTCAGCGCCTCGGGCCAGAAAACCGACCTCGCGAAAACCGACTTCGCGGGTCTGCCGGAAGGCACGAAAGGCAAAAACGACGTCCTTGCAATCGCCCAGAAAGGGCTCGAAAAAATCGGCTTCTAGTCAGCCGACGCGCAAGGACTGAAGCTGCCCGGACGGCAGCGTCCTGAACAGCAGCAAGCGAGCGGGCCGCCCCAGGGAAGGGGCGGCCCGCTTCGCGTTGCGTGGCGGATCGGCCCTCGACGCTCGGGCCGTTGCGTCTTGCTCAGGCTCCGACGGACACCGGGCCGGACGCGCTGGCCTCTGGGACGCTGGCGCCGTCGCGCAGGTCGCGTAGGTCACGTGCTCGCAGCGCGCCGCTCCCGGCGCACACGACCACGCCCGCGAGCTGCTCCTGCCGGCGTTCGGCGAGCGTCTCTGCTGCGAGCGCCATGTCGCCGAGCGCGGCCGCACGGCCGAGCAGCACGCAGAACACGCACACGGCGAGCCAGACGGCGGGGATCAGGATCAGAAGGATGGTCATCGGGCTCGTAGGGGCGAGGCCCGGCCGCTGCTGTCTTTCGCGCGGGGGCCTCGCCTGTCCGGAGCATCGGGATGCCGCCCCGTCTGGCCTTAGCGGCGGCGGCCGGCGCTAGTACAGGCGTCCGGCGGATGACCGCGCCCCGGCGCTCACTCCAGGAGCGTCGGCTCGACCGCCCGCTCTGCGAGGGGCGGCCCGCCGCCCTCCTCGAGCGCCGGCGTGCTCGCGAAGGGCCGCTTGACGGCGGCCCAGGCTACGAACCCTACGAGTAGAACGGACACCAGGATCCAGCCCAGTTCTTCGGTGCCCACGCCGATGTACTTCAGGCCCGAGGCGAAGATCACGAACGTGATCACGGGCCGGATGTAGCGGTCCGGGGCGCTCGAGGACAGCACCGAGCCGACCAGCACCGCCGGGACGCTGCCGAGGATCAGCGAGAGCGTGACGCCGAACTGCACGTGGCCGAAGGCGAGCGCACCGAGCGCCGCGGCCGCGGTCAGGGGGACCGCCTGGGAGAGGTCGGTCCCGACGAGCTGCTTGGCCCCGATCGTCGGGTACAGGAACAGCAGCAGGATGATCATCAGCGAACCCGAGCCGACCGACGTCATCCCGACGATGAGGCCGCCGATCGCTCCGATCAACAGGGTCGGAACGGGCCGGGCGACGATTTCGTGGATGTGACCGGTGCGGGCCTCCTGGCCGCGACCGTCCAGGTA
>Ga0209656_10003177_pt1 | contig 10647 bp, 8 predicted proteins | sample BogFormECP12_OM2_FD_188239 | JGI IMG/M metagenome (GOLD analysis project Ga0209656, IMG submission 188239) | Bog forest soil microbial communities from Calvert Island, British Columbia, Canada - ECP12_OM2 (SPAdes) (version 2) | ecosystem: Environmental > Aquatic > Freshwater > Wetlands > Bog ... | reverse complement strand
GGGTGGCACTTCTGATCTGCCAAGGGCGGGCGCCCCGGTTCGGGCCCGAATCGGTTTTGGCTCGCGGCGGGATTTGGGCCGCCTCACGGTGCCTCGTGGCCCTGAAGCTGTCGAAGTCCATGGAGGCAGGGCCGCCACCAGGCGTCGCTTGGTTTCGGCCCGCAGCGGTCGCGCTGCTGGCGGTCGCGCTGGCCCTGCGGCTGACCGAGCTGAACGGCAGCCTATGGATCGACGAGGCTGGTTCCCTGGCGCGGGCCTCCGCCGGCGACTTCTGGGGCGCGGCGCGCGCGGACGTCCATCCGCCCCTGTATTTCCTGCTGCTGCGCCTGGGGCTCCGCCTGACGCACTCGTTCGCGCTGCTGCGGCTCTTCTCGCTGGTCTGCGGCCTCGCGCTGGTCGCCCTGGGCATCTTCTTCCTTCGGCGGACGCCATTCGCGGCGATCGCGCTCGGCGCGATCCTTGCGGGGCTGCCGGAGTGCGTGCGGCACTCGCAGGAGCTCAGGCCGTACTCGCTTCTCCTGCTCCTGCTCGGACTTTCCATGATGATATCCATCCGGATCGCCGCCGGCGAGGGGGCCCATGCGACGCGGATTTGCCTTTGCCTCGCGCTGGTGGCGGCCGCCGCAACCCATCTCGTGACGGCGTTCTTCCTCCTGGCGCTGGCCCCGCTCCTCGCGGCGCCGGCGCTCGAGTCCGGGGCCCGCGGCGTCGCAGTGTCGCTGGCGCCCCTGATTCCGGCCGCCCTGCTGCTGTGGTTCGAATCGGCTTTTCTGCGCGGTCCGGGCGCCATGCCCGAGGGGTGGTGGATTCCGCCCTCGACGATTGGCCAGGTCGCGGGGTCGATGTCGGACGCCACGGGCTGGTCGGAGGTGCGCCATCTCGCCGGCGCGCTCTCCCGGCGAATTCCCGGCGGCCGCGCCCTCGTAGAGGGCGCGGGAGCGGCGGCGGCGGCATTTGTCATCTGGGCGGCGATGGGGCGCCGCGCGTGCGGACGAATCGCCTGGCTGCTTTTGGCCTCGGGCGCCATCTACATGGGATCGCTGATCGCCTATTCCAGAATGTTCGAGCCGCTCGTGATCGGTCGCACGCTGCTGCCCGGCCTGCTTCCGGTGGCGGCGGGATTGGCGTGGGGGATCGGCGCCAGCCCTTCCGGCTTCCGGCGGGTCGGGGCGGCCGCCGCCATCTCGCTTTTCTTCCTCCTGGCGTCGGTGCCCGGGGTGCTCCGGGCACTCAGGCCGCCGCAGGGACTCCGGGGCCTGTCCGCGGCGGCCCGCGCCGAGTATCGGCCCGGGGACCAGCTGGTGCTGTTCCGGTCGATGGACTACGGGATGCTTCCGTATTGGCCGGACCTGATGGTTGCCCATCCGCTCCTGATCGACCAGACCAAGAGCATGGAGCAACAACTTGCCGACCTGCGCGGCAGGCTCTCCCTTCTGTCTTCATCCGGACGCGTGATCCTTGTGAGCCGCGACGACTACTACATGCGTGCCCACAGGGCGGAGGCCTCCGCTGTCATGGACGTGCTTTCAGCGCGAGGGCTGACGCCGCACGAGATCTGGCACGAAGGCGACATGGAATTGCAGAGGGCGGACGGGCGAGACTCCGTGGGAAGCCATAAGTAATTATCAATTGGCCGCTAAGCGCTGCGCTCCCGGCGGGCGACGAAATTTTCCAGCCCGTGCCTGGAGCTTTCGCGCCGGTCCAGCGTCTCGCAGTTGAACCCGGCTTCCCTCAGCAGTGCCTTGACCGCGGTCTCGCCGCCGGAGTCCTCGAACACCACGGTTGCCAGCGAGGGCGAACGCAGGACCTTTGACATCCCCTCCAGCGCCTGAAGCTCGTGGCCCTCGACGTCGAGCTTGATCACGGTCGGCGCCGGAACGAGCCCCCGGTCCACCAGGTCGTCCCCGCGCCACACGGCTACGAGGCATGTGCCCGCATAGGTTGCGCCCGACCAGGGCGACAGCGTCGACATCCCCGGGTTCCCGGGGGATCCCAGGGAGAGCGGCTGGAATCCCGTGCGGTTCGAAAGGGCCGCGCCGACAATGGCGATGTCGACACCGTTGAGCGCGCGGTTGCGCGCGAGTCGGCCGAGCATCTGAAGGGAGGGCTCGAAGCAAACGACGCGGGACGCGGGGCAAAGGCGTTTGGCGGCGATGCCGTGCAGGCCGAAATTCGCCCCGATGTCCCACAGGACGCCGTCGCCAAGGCTCGACGCCAGGGCGTCGAGAACCTCGGACTCATAGTAGCCCTCCCGCATGACGATGGAATCGATGTACGAGAACGGCGAAAGCTCGAAGACGGCTCCCCGCGACGTTGTGGCGCGCAGGGTGGAGTCAAGATCGCGCCCGCTCAGCCTCCACAGGCGTATGAATCCGCGCCAACCCCTCGTCGCGTAGGCGCGAAAGAACCGGTCAACCGGGCTTGGCTTTGCGATCACCAGGGCCAAGGGAAGCCGGGAAACGCGGCGGGCACAACACCGGAGCCCCCGGGCCAGCCGTTACGGGGATGCGCGATCCGTCGTGCACCGCCTGTCGCAGCGGCAATCACGCGCCGGGCGCGGTCACGGATTCCCCCCCGGGAGTCGGACCGGCCGCGCCCAGACAAGGCCGTTGCAATCGGCCGCCTGCTCGTATCCGCAGTCTCGCAGCAGGCGCGGCACGGCCCCTGCGTCGAGCCTTCGCCTGAGCAACATGTCGCGATGCAGCTCCAGGATGAGGGCGCGCACGGCGCCGGCCCGGAAAAGGGCCTCGCCCCCGTGGATCGCCTCATGCTCGAAGCTCTCGATATCCATCTTCACCACCGGGGCCGCACCGGGCGCCCGCGCCAGGAGCTCCGCGAGGGTCATTAGCGGGGTGGACTGCTTCGCCAGAACGTAGCGGGTCGGCGCCTCAAGGCCGGAGGCCGCGTTGTTCATGTCCGGCGTCAGGTGGAGCACTGCGGTTCCGGAATGATCCGAGATGGCGGCCTGGACCACGACGACGTTGGAGCAGCCGTTCAGGGACAGGTTTCGCGAAAGCACGGGCTCCAGCCTGAGCTGGGGCTCGACGGCGAGAACCCGGCCCGCCGGCCCGACGAGCCCGCTCGCGACGACCGTGAAGTACCCCTCGTTCGCGCCGATGTCGACGAACGTGTCGCCGGGGCGGACCAGCCTGCGGATCGCCGCCAGGGTGGCCGGGTCGTAGACGCCTGTCCCGGCCAGCTCGAGGCCCGCATAGCTCGCGGGGTCCACCCAGAATGTGCCCTCCCTTGTCGTGATCTCGCAGCGGCGGATGCGAAGGAGACGCTTCACAAGGGAAGCCAGCGGCGCGGGCCGCACGCGCATGAGGAGCCGGCCGGCCGAGAACCCGAATGGCAGGCGCCCGTTCATGCCGCGGGCTCCCGTCCGGCATCGGCCCTGGGCGCCGGCGGCCCCGCGGCGTCCGGCGCGCCGGGTTCAACCGTGGCTTCCCATGTCAGAGGCGTCATCTTTGGTCGGGACTCGGGCGTTCGCCTTCCGGGCCGGGAGTGCTGAGGCGCCCCTCAGGGAATCGGGACGACGGCCCGGATCGAATCGAGGAAGCGCGACTTCTCCACGTCCCAGCAGTAGCGCTCCTGGGCGAGACTCCAGGCGGCGCGACGGGCCGAGGCGACGCGGGCCGGGTCGGCGAAGAACCGGTCGAGCTGTTCCGAGGCCGCGTCCGGCCGGGCGAGGTCCGCGAGGATCGCGGCCTCGCCGAGTTCGGGAGCGAGCGCGCTCTGCGCAGCCGTGTTGGAAAGCAGCTGCGGAATGCCGGCGAGGAGGTACACGAACACCTTGTTCGTCAGGCAAAGGTTGCGGTTCGGCGGCAGCTTCTCCTCGGACGAGACACCGAGGTCCGCGTCCGCGGCGAGGCGGGCCATTTCGGTCGGCGGGCCCGGCGGGAGGAATCGGATGGGCCGCGCCATGCCGGCGCGGAGCGCGAGGGCCTGAAGGTGGTCGGCGTAGCCCGCCGCCGGGAAGCCGCGCAGCTGCAACTCGGCCGGAGTGCGCGACCGGCCGAGAATGGCCACGACGGACTCCAGGCCGCGGCCCGGCCCGACGGTCTGCGAGAACCAGTAGATCCTGGCGGGTCTCGCGTCGGAGACGGGGCCGGGGTCGGCCGGCGAAGCGGGCGCCTGCGACCTCGGGAAGACGTTTAGAACGGTGCGCGGCTCCACGCGATAGGTCCCGAGGTATTGGCGGCCGATGAGGGGGGAGGCCGCCGTCAGGTGGGAGCAGCCCCCGAGCAGCCTCTCCTGCAGCTCGCGCGCGGCGGCCCGCTCGGCGGGCCCGTTCATCGCGGCTTCGGTCTCGGCATCGTGAAAATCCTCGGCGTCAAATCCATACGCGGCGCCGCAGGCCCGCGCCGCCAGCGCAGCGGCCGGCAGCCCGGGAAGGCAATGGCCTATGTAAAGCTTGGCCGGACGGCGCGCCGCCACTGCGGCCAGCCGCAGCGCCTCGGCGTGGCTCGCCCTGGCCGCTATCCTTACCGTGGCAAGGCGGGGGTGCACCACCATGCGGCGCGCGAAGCTGCGCAGGACCTTCCTGGCGAGGGCGCCGGCGCCCGCATCGTAGCTGACCCGGGTGCAGGACCATCGCGCGGGGCCGAGGACGTCGGCGTCGAGCGGATCGGCGGGCGCGAAATGGCGCCCGGCGACGACATGGACCCGGTATCCGGCGTCGACGAGCGCGTCCGCCTCCTTGACGAGGCGCGGCGTCGAGGCCACGTGGCCCGGCGTGACGAGGCAGATGAGCGGGGCGGCGGGGCTCATTGGTCTGGGCCGAAGAGCTGCGCGCCCCGCAGGGCGGCGGCGAGCGTGCGCCGATAGTCGGCCCACTGCCAGTTCCTGGCCGTGGCGACCGAGGCCTCGCGCATCGCGCGAAGCTCCTGCCTGTGGGAGAGGCACCAATCAATAGTCTCCCTGATGGAGCCCGCGTCGGCGGCGCGGACGAGCAACCCGTTCTGGCCGGCCTTCAGGAGGTCCGCGGCGCCCGCGCACGGCGTGGTGACGACCGGGAGGCCGCAGGACCAGGCCTCGGTGGCGACCATGCCGAAGCCGTCGCAGAGCGTCGGGAACATGAGCGCGTCGCTCTCGCGGTACCGCGCCATCAGCTCGTTGCGGGGGATCGAACCGTGCAGCTCGACGCCCTCGGGCAGGGGCCTGAGCACGCGGTCCGGCAGCTCGACCGCCCCGAACACCCTGAGCCGGGCGCGGCGCCCGAACTCCCCGGCCCTCCACGCGTCCAGCAGGTAGTGGGCGCCCTTCCTGACGCCGAACGTGCCGGCCCAGAGGAAGGTGGGCCTGGCGTCGGGGGCGGAACCCCCGCGGAGCGCCTCGTCGCCCGCCGCCACCGGGGGCGCGCCGTAGGGGATCACCTGCACCTTTCCGACGTCGAAACCGGAGCGCACGAAGCTGCCCTTCGTGTAGTTCGAGGCGGCGATGACAACGTCGGCGCAGCGCCATTCCGCGTGCCGGTGCGCGGTGCGCTCGTCCTCCAGCCTGGCGGTGTAGCGGTGATAGGGAGTGCGCAGCTCGGGGAACCGGCCGACCTCGGTCTCGAGGACCTGCCGGACGAAGCGCGGCTCGGGGGCCGGCGTGTCGTAGGCGACCCTGAGGCCGAGGCCGCGCGCCCTCTCGAACGTGAAGCGCGAGCTGTACTCGAAGCCGTAGACGCCGGTGAGACCCCGATGAAGCCCGCGCGAGACGAGCCGGTCGAATGCGTTCTCCGTTCGCTGCCACACGAAATCCGTGAGGCGGCCCGTGCGATCAACCGCGCCGACGGCTAGGCGCAGCAGCTCGCCCCACGGATGCGACTCGATCCTCTCTTCCGGCACCTCGGTGACGGCCCTCCTCTTGAACTGTGCCCGCAGGTCGCGGCCCGCCAGGCGGGCCGCGCCGCACAGGACGCGCTGGGCGAGACTTCGCGGGTCGTCGCGCACCGTCGTCACGAAGCGCTCGAGCTGGCCCTGCTCGAGGATGGCGCGCGCGGCCTGCTGCACGAAGGGGGCGACGCTCGGGTGTGAAATGACGACGCTCACGGCAATCGGATCCCGAGGTTCGGATGCCTCCCCGTCCCGTGGGCTTTCTCGGTCTCCGGTGCCGAATGGGTCATCATCTTGGATCGCCGGCGGCGTGCTTTGAGGACAATGAGCCGGGGCCGAGCGAGGTCCATCCTGCCCGGCGGGCCTCCTGCGTGCGCGCCCCCGTCTCGGCGCGCAGCCAAGCCCACAGACGGGCGTGGGTCTTCCTGAAGCCAAGGGCGCGGACATTGGTGCGCAGGTTCCCGGCGAAGCTGTAGGCAAACCGCGCGGCGTCGCCCGGGGACACGCGCGACAGGATCTCCCTCCGCCGGACCCCGGCCAGCGCGAGCAGGAGGAGCAGGCTCGCGCGCCCCGGCGCCGACCGGCGTAGAAGCCCCGGGAGCTCGTCCCACGCCTCGGCCGTGAGCGGCACCTCCTCGAGGAAGGAGGCCGCCAGCAGGAGCTGGCCCTCCGCCCAGAGAAGGCGCTCGGCCGATCGGGCCGAGCGGCGGGTCTGCGCGTAGTTTGCGAGCACCTGGGGAACAAGCAGCAGGCGCCCCGAGATGGCGCGTTCGCGCACCGGCTCGATGATCGCGAATGGCGTGCCATCCGGCACGGTGGCGGGAGCGCCGCTGGGCCGCCGGAACATCATCGCGCCGTTGGAATGGAGCGCGTCGAAGGCCTGGAGAAGAACGGGCCACGCGAATTGGCGCGGGGCCGCGCCGACCGGCCAGACCGTATTGCCGGTGTCCGTCCATGATGCGTCGTCGTTCTCGCTCCAGATTCGCATGTTCGACCAGGCGAGCGCGACCTCCGGGCGGTCCTCGAGCGCCGAGCGCAGCGCGGCCAGCAGCTCCGGTTCCCACCAGTTGTCATCCTCGAGGAGCGCGGCGTAGGTTTCGGGGCCCCCGCGGAAACAATGGTTGAACGATCCCACGGCCCCCCACGGGGGGTCGTGGTGATGGTAGGTGAACCTGGAGTCGCCCGGCGCAAGATCGGCGATCGCTCGGGCGGGGCCGTCGTCATCCGGGGCGTCATTGTGCAACTCGCACGCCCAATCGGTGCAGGTCTGCGCCAGGAGGCTTCCGAGCGACCGGCGCAGAAGCTTGGGACGCCGGCACGTGAGCAGGTAGACGCGGATGTCGGCCATTCTGGTCAGCGGCTCTTCTCGAAAACCCGGTTGTGCCCCACGTTGAGCACGTTCGCGAAACCCAGGCCGGGAAGCAATGCGCAGGCTCGCGTAACGGTCTCATAGCCCTTCCAGAACCCTTCGCCCGGCAGGTCGAACGAGGCATCGTCCATGACCAGCCAGCCGCCGGCCACAACCTTCGGGGCGAAGAGCCTGATGTCCCCTGCGGCGCCTTCGTACGTATGGGACCCGTCGATGTAAGTGATGTGGAACCTGTCATCCTCCAGCGCCGCGGCGACCGCCGGATCGCTTGAATAGCCGCGCACCAGGCGCACATCCGAGAAATCCAGCCCGAAATGCGCGAAAAGGTTCCGCACGGTCCCCTCGTAGTCCTCCTCGGCATAGAAGTCGCCGCTTCGGATGCGTTCGCGAAAGCGCGGCACCAGCCGGTACTTGAGCGAGCTCCACCAGCGCGGGCCCCGCAGCGCCTGCCCCTCCAGCGGCGTGACGGCGTGCACGCGCACGGGCCAGCCGCGGGTCTTGGCGAGGAGGGCCCAGAGCGAGATCACCTGGCCCTTGAACACGCCTATCTCGAGCGCGTCCACGCGGCCGAAGCGCCTGTGCGCCGCCAGCAGGAGGACCTTCCACATGGAGTGGAACGCGGCGTCCCCGAACCCTAGTTTTTGCCGCTCAATATGTCGCCTGTGGGCGTTCAGCAGCGGATCAGCTGCCGTCGCCGAAGTGAACTCCCGGTGCACGCGCTCGTTGTGCCCGGCCGTGCTGCGGTAGGCTGCGACGTGCGCCTCAAGCTCCTCGGCGAAGGCGATCATCGGCTGAAGCGGTCCGCGGCACGCCTGGCGAGCTTCCAGCCCACGAGGCGCGCCAGCAAGGCCTGGCGCCGGCCCATCGGCGGGCGCAGCTTGGACCCTCCCAGCTCCCGCACTTTCGCCTCGGCCCGCCTGAACAGGTCCGGCGCGGCCGGATAGACCTCGTAGGCGAGCCGCTGGTAGTAGTCCGCCCGTGCGCTGCGCGTCCTTGGGGAGTCCTCGGCGCGCTCAAGGTGCTCCGCCACAAGTTCGCAGGAACGAAAGAGCGAGTCGAGCGAGCGACGGTCGCGCCGTGCGCTCAGGCTCCCGGGCAGGTGGGAGCGGTAGAGCGTCAGCGAATCGGATGCGTGGGCAATCCCCTTCGAGGCAAGGCAGACCCGGGCGAAGTACTCGCCGTCGTCGTTCAGGGAAAGGGTCTCGTCCCAGGGACCGGCGGCGAGGGCGACCGCCGAGGGCAGCAGCCAGGCGGCCGGGTGCATCATGTGGCCCCCGGCCGTGTGCAGAAGGAGGAAGTCGACCGCCGAAAGGTCGGCAAACAGCGGGGAATCCTCCTGCGTCGCCGAGGAGGCATCGCCCCGGAACCGGGCCCAGCGGGCCGAGGCCACGAAGCCGGCTCCCCGGTTGGCGAGGAGGGCGACCTGCTGCGCGACCTTTGCCGGCGCCAACAGGTCGTCGGCGTCCAGGAACTGGATGAATTCGCCCCCTGCGGCGCGAAGCCCGGAGTTCCGCGCTGACGACGCGCCGCTGTTGGGCTGGTCGATCACCCGCACCCTCGGGCCCGCGAGGCGCCGAAGGACCCCCGCGCTGCCGTCGGTCGACCCGTCGTTGACCGCGATCACCTCGATGTCCTCCCAAGTCTGCGCCAGCGCCGATTCGACCGCGGCCGCCACCCAGGGCTCGGCATTGTGGCAGGGGATGATGATGCTGACCAGCGGGTTCATGCGGATCGGGGGACGGCGCGCCGCCAGTTGCGCTGGAAATACCAGCGCTTGGACTCGGCCACGTAGTGGTGCATCACCGCCCGGCAATCCAGCGCCTCGGGCGGGCGCGGCATCGTGACGTAGTCCGCCGCCGGGGCGACGGAGCAGGAGCGACCGGCGAGCAGCATGGCCACGAGCGCCTGCTCCAGGAAATAGCTCTTGCCCTCGCGCTCCACCAGCTCGGCGCACCACCGCTCGATCCGCTCCCAGTCTAGGGATCCGCTCTCGAGGCCGCACAGCCCGACGTTGAGGAGCTCGGCCACCGGGGAGCCGGCGAGCCGGTCGAGCAGGGGCCGCGAATACCCGTACGAGCTCCTGACGTCGACGGCGTGAAGGGGGGCGGCCGGCGAATCGCACCATCCCGCGAGGAACGTGGGCTCCCTGAAGAAGAGCATGTCCGAGTCGATCACGAGCTTCCATCCGCCGGAGCCGAGGTGCGGATCGACGAGCTTGCGGATGTTGGGATAGTGATCCCATCGCTCGCGCAGCGCGGGGAAGCGTCCGCGCGGCAGGGATGCGTCAAGCCTGGCCGCGGAATCGGCGAACGCCACGACCCTCGCGGCCGGGAAGAGCCGCTTGAGGATGCCGGTCTCCCCGGGCGGCAGCGTGCCGTCGTCGTAGAGAACCGGATGGACGGGGCGCCCGGCCCGCGTCGAAAGCGTGTGCAGGCAGAACGCCGTCTGGTGCCAGAACCGCCGTCCCGTGAGCACGTGCACGGGGATCGGGCTCGCATCGCCCCGGCATGCCGGCGGGGGCAGGCCTCGGGCGGCCTCCTCCATCTCGATGCTGCCGCGCTCCGTCCTGCGCGCCTGCCACGGGCCGCCGGCCTTGAGTGTGTCGCCCAGCATACCTGTTGGGGCGTGGTAGAGGCGGTAGAGGACGCGGCCAAGGCCGAGCTTTCTTAGAAGGGCGCGCATGGGGGCCGAGCCGGTCACCCAGCCGGCGGGGGTGGCGCATGCCACTTCGGGTCGTCCGCCGCCGCGGCCTCGGTGAAGCGGTTTCGCAGGAACAGGCGCCGGACAAGGGCGCTCCGGCGGAGCCAGTTGCGCAGTCCGAGCGGGGTGAGCCGGCGTCCGGCCTTGCGGATGACCTGCAGCGTGACCATCCACCAGAGGTGGCGCAGCTCGGGTCCGAGCATGTCGTCGTGGATGACCGCGTCGAGCCTCGGGACGTAGGCGCGGTTCCCGAGCTTGGCGTTGAGCCGCCGCTCGAGATTGGCGAGGCTCGTGCGCCCGCGGCCGTGGATGATCCTCACCTGGGCGCAGGAGAAGACCAGGTGGTGGGGCGTCAGGTTGTATTCCGGGCCGAGGACCGCGATCCGGAGGTCCGACTCGTAGAGGGTCTGGCGCAGGCTCTTCTGGTCGCTGGAGTTGGAGTAGTGGTAGTTCCCGGCGCTGTTCTGCGCATAGTAGGCGTCGTACCGGGCGAGCCACCGCGCGAAGAAGTCGCCGAGGGCGGCCGAGCGGCGGAAACCCAGGACGCCGCCGTTGAACTCGGGAAACGCGTCCGGTATGCCCGGCAGCGGGCAGTCGTGGCCCTCGAAGAGCTGGTGTCCCGCAAAATCGAAGCGTTCGAGGAGCGCGAGGACGTCCGACAGGTCGCCTATGGCGCGGGTGTCCGTGTCCAGGTATAGGAACCGCTCGAAGGGACAGAGCCCCATGAGGATCTTGTCGCGGAAGCCGAAGGCCGGG
>Ga0209656_10003174_pt1 | contig 10653 bp, 8 predicted proteins | sample BogFormECP12_OM2_FD_188239 | JGI IMG/M metagenome (GOLD analysis project Ga0209656, IMG submission 188239) | Bog forest soil microbial communities from Calvert Island, British Columbia, Canada - ECP12_OM2 (SPAdes) (version 2) | ecosystem: Environmental > Aquatic > Freshwater > Wetlands > Bog ... | reverse complement strand
GACGTCGCGGTCGCCGAGATGGACAATTACCCCTATTCTTGCCGGCGGCTCTCGCCGACCCGAATACGTCCGATCGTCGCAAAGCGCTGGCTGCAGATAGCTGCGTTCCCGGGCAATCGAATTGCAGAGGTGCACCGGCGCTTGTTGCCGCTGTTCCCACAGGCCGTGGCATCGCCGAACGCTCTTTACACAGGGTTCACCAATGCCAATGCAATGCTGCATGTGGCTAATTGCGTGGCCAACGCCGCGCGGATCGAGAGCGGCGACAGCTACAGATTCTACGCCGAAGGTGTGACGCCGGCCGTCGCCCGCCTCTACCAGGCGATCAATCGCGAGCGAGTGGCGGTTGCTGCGGCCCTGGGTGCGGCTGTCCCGACGTTGGAGGACTGGTTCGATCGCGTCTACGGCGTGCGCGAAGTGAGTCTCGTCGAGACCTGTCGGCGGCTCACTTACAACAGCGACGGGCCCTACCAGGCGACCGGCACGCCAAGTTCGCTCGAGCACAAATTCATCACGGAAGACGTCCCGACCGGCCTGATCCCGATGAGCGCGCTGGGCGCTGCGGCAGGGGTGCCGACGCCCGCGATCGACGCGCTCGTCGCGGTCGTCCAAAGCATGACCGGGAGAGACTTCGCGGCCGAGGCACGCACGCTCGCACGCTTGGGCCTGAGTGGAATGAGTGCCACAGACATTCGCCGTGTGATGGACGAAGGTTTCGGCTAGCCAAATCTCGCGCAGGCCAAATCTTGCGCAGGACCATGACGCCGCCGGGCAGCCGGCTTATCCTAAATTTTTCCGAGGAGGGACTCCGATGCGCATACACAATCTCTACACCGACGCCAGCGGCCAATCGCATTTCCGCGACATCGAAGTGGAATGGGTCGAGGAAAGGCGCGGCAGCAAATTGTCCAAACGCTTGCCGGCCACCGGCATCATCTTTCGCGAAACTCAGGCCGAGCACGATATCGACTGGCACCCGGCGCCGCGTCGCCAATACATCATCAATCTCGACGCCGGCGTCAAAATAACCGCGAGCGACGGCGAAAGCCGAGTGATCGGCACCGGCGAGGTGATCCTAGTCGAGGACACCACCGGGAAGGGCCACTTGTCCCAGCATGTCGAGGGCAAGATCCGGCACTCAATCTTCGTTCCGGTCGAATAGCGCGAGGGCGGTCGTCCGATGTTGGCCGCCCGAGCCGGTCAATGCTTGGCCACGTCGTGAACGATCGGGGGTTGGGCCAACAGGTAATCGGCAATCGCCTCGAGATCGTAGTCGCTCAGATATTTGAGACCGTCCTGGATGGTCTCCCGCATCGCACCCTTGACCTTGCTCCGCTCGGGCGTAGTACCGATCCGCAGGAGGTCGACAATGATTGCCCGGCTCCGCGCCATGACTGCTGACCCCGGTTACTGAAGGCTGACGAAGGCCTGCCCGGCATTGCTCACCGTCACCACGCCAGCCCAGGCGCAGTGGCACGTGCTGTCGCCATCCAGTGCGCGGACCTCGCCGATCGTGACCAGCGCGGAGCCCGGCGACCACGGCGACATACGGGACTGGAATAGGCTTCCCGCCGGGCTGATCGCTGCCGGCCTGGTCCCGCAGCTGCAGCGCTGCTGGCGTTCCGTCGGGCCTGATGTTGATGAGCCAGCGGACCGTGCGGTAGCGGTAGTAGGGCGGAGCCAGGTCACCGCGGTGCGCCGCGTGCTCGGCCAGGCGGGTGAGCAGCATCAGGTTCCCCTCTCGCTCCGCGACCCGGCCGCGGTCAGCTCGATACCGTGCTCGGGCACCTTGAGCACGCCAGCGTTCAGGCGGGCGCGGAACCCGCGGTAGGTTTCCCCGCTTGCGCTATAGCCGATGCTGTGCAGCATCACCCGGGATCCTCGGTGTCGAGAACCGGAGGCCGGTCGGTGCTCTTACTAAAGACGGCCGAGCATTCCCGGGTGCCGAGGAACGGCTGGGAGATTGATTACGCGAGTTCACCAGTCCCGGCGGAGGTGGCCCGGCGACACCGGCTCGGCGCCCGGCGCGGACTGCGGGTAGCCGCGGGATCTCGCCGGACGGCACCCTCAGGAGGCTGTCACGGTGGTGTTGGTGGTGATGAACTCGGCGATACCGACCTTTTCCACGTCGGGATCAGGCACCTCGCCGGCCATCGCCGGCTTCTCCACGGTGAACGTAGCAGGGAACTCGCCCTTGATCACGATCGGCTCGCCACGGGATAATGTCAGCGCCGTCACGTTCGGCTGCCCCAGGGTGAGCGTACCGGTGCCCGGGATGTCGAACACCGGCGGCACGGTGTAGAAGAACGGTCCGGCGAGCAATGCGGGCACGTCGCCGGGCAGGCAGACGGGCCTGTCCTCGACGAGGACGTCCGTGCCCGAGCCCACGAGCGGCGGCAACGGGGGCACCAGCACGACCGCCGGGAGCGGGATCGTGACCTTGAGCGAGTCGCCGGTCTTGACGATGAAATTACCCATCGCGGAGCCCTTCGTGTCTCCCCCGTCCTCCTCGTCCTCCGCCGCGCCGCGGCGCGGCGGGCCGTTCCCGCCTGCCGGTGCCGGGCCTCTTCCCTTCGCTGGTCATGACGGCAGCTGACCCGGAGTCATGAAATCTGAGGCTGATCTCATAAATTCGACGGGTTTGCTCGTATTCTGCAATCGGCGCATGATATCTGGATGTCGAGCCCAGGCCATCCCTTTCTCTTCTGGTTCACCATGAAGTTCGGGATGTATATAGAACCCTTGCTCATTGAGAGGCTTTTCCTTCTCCACCTCCAGCGGATTGGCTTGTGCCCAGGCATCTTTGCCGACACCTGTCACCTGCCAGGATACTTCCAGACCTGATTGCCCTCCGGCAATCGCAAAACGACCATCCGAGACCTTCCGCGCGATGTGAAGGTCGGGAGCGGGCGCGCCAATTGGCGTCAACTGGTAGCGGAAGTCGCGATTGAGCGCCTCAAACCAAGCTGGAATCTCTACCTCGATCCGGCCCGTCGAATCGAGAGTGACCACCCCGTCGTAGACATTCTTCATCTCAGATGACTCGACGAAGGAATGGTAAAGGTACTTGTTCGCCGGGTCGAGCGGGTGATCAATCTTGAAGCCGCCATTAGCCTTATAGAGTGTTCCATCAACTTCAAGGTCACCAGCGACAGCAACAACCGGCGATCCCCCCATAAACCAGCCAGCGGGCCCACCGTCGCAGGAGCACAAGATGCCGCCCCCGATGCTGCCAGTGCTTTGGGCGTAGACGGCCCAGCCGCCGCCAGCGCTTTGAGCCACTACAGCGTTGCCGCTCCCGTTGCTCGCGCCGGTGACACCAGTGCCGGTGGCACTAGTGCCGTAGACACCAGTGCCGGTCTGAGTAGCGATGCCGATGACGCCGGGACCGGTGTCACTGGCGCCGGCAGCCCCAGCTGCGCCGTTGGTGCCAACGCCACCTACGGCGGTGCAGCTGCTGTTACCGCTGGTGGCGTAGACGCCGTAGCCAGGACCGCCCTCGGCAAAGATCGCCGCCGCCGGGACGGGAGGCGTAGTGAAGGTGGCTCCTCCGCCAACCGCGTGCACGCCGATCCCGGTGTCACTGGCGGCGTAGACGCCGGTGCCACTGCCGCTCCAGCCATAGACGCCGTTGCCGCCGCCGTTATGGAAGCCGGAGACGCCGTTGCCACTGCCGCTCGTCTCGCCGGAGACGCCGTCGCTGCTGCCGCTCTGGCCAGAGACGCCGTTGCCGCTGCCGCTCTGGCCATAGACGCCGTTGCCGCTGTCACTGGCGCCCTCGACCCCAGCTGCGCCGTTGGTGCCAACGCCACCTACGGCGGCGCCGCTGCTGCTGGTGGCGTAGACGCCGGGGCCAGGTCCGCCCTCGGCAAAGATCGCCACCGGTGAGCCCAACACTGACGCGGAGGCTCCTCCGCCAACCGCGTGCACGCCGATCCCGCTCTGGCTCTGGCCATAGACGCCGTCGCCGCTGCCGCTCACGGCGAAGACACCAGCGCCGCTGTTACTATTGCCGACGACGCCGTTGCCGCCGCCGCTCTGGGCATAGACGCCGTCGCCGCTGTCGCTGGTGGCGTTGACCCCAGCTGCGCCGTTGGTGCCAACGGCATTTACGGCGGCACCGCCGCTGTTACCGCTGGTGGCGTAGACGCCGGGGCCAGGTCCGCCCTCGGCAAAGATCGCCGCCGGTGAGCCAAGCACTGACCCGGTGGCTCCTCCGCCAACCGCGTGCACGCCGATCCCGCTCTGGCTCTGGCCATAGACGCCGTCGCCGGTGCTACACAAGCCGGAGACGCCGCTGCCACTGCCGCTCTGGCCATAGACGCCGTTGTCGGTGTCACTGGTGGCGTAGACGCCGGGGCCAGGACCGCCCTCGGCAACGATCGCCGCCGCCGTGACGGGAAGCGACGGAGCGGGGTTGGCTCCTCCGCCAACCGCGTGCACGCCGATCCCGCTGACGCTGCGGCCGAGGACGCCGTCGCTACTGCCGCTCTGGCCATAGACGCCGACGCCGCTGTTACTGGTGCCGGTGGCACCGTCGCCGGTGTCACTGGTGGCCTCGACCCCAGCTGCGCCGTTGGTGCCAACGGCAGTTACGGCGGTACTGCCGCTGTTACCGCTGTTATCGCTGGTGGCGTAGACGCCGTCGCCAGGACCGCCCTCGGCAACGATCGCGGCCGCCGTGACGGGAGGCGTCGTAGCGGGGGTGGCTCCTCCGCCAATCGCGTGCACGCCGATCCCGCTGAAACTGCGGCCGCGGACGCCGTCGCTACTGTCGCTCTGGCCATAGACGCCGTGGCTACTGCCGCTCTGACCATAGACACCTTCGCCCGTCTCACTGATGCCGGTGACACCGTCGCCGGTGTCACTGGTGGCCTCGACCCCAGCTGCGCCGTGGGTGCCAACGGCATTTACAGCGGCACCGGTGCTGTCACTGGTGGCGTAGACGCCGGGGCCATCAGGACCGCCCTCGGCAACGATCGCCGCCGCCGTGACGGGAGGCGGCGTAGTGGCGGTGGCTCCTCCGCCAACCGCGTGCACGCCGATCCCGCTACCGCTCTGGGCGAAGACGCCGGTGCCGGTGGTACTAAAGCCGATGACACCGTCGCCGCTGTCACTGCTGCCGCCAATCCCAATTGCGCCGTTGGTGCCAACGGCATTTACTGCGGCACCGCCGCTGTTACCGCTGGCGGCGTAGACGCCGTCGCCAGGACCGCCCTCGGCAACGATCGCCGCCGCAGTGACGGGAAGCGTCGTAGCGGGGGAGGCTCCTCCGCCAACCGCGCGCACGCCGATCCCGCTGATGCTCTCGGCGAAGACGCCGGGGCCGCTGTCGCTCTGGGCGAAGACACCGTTACCGGAGCCACTAAGGGCGTGGACACCAGTGCCGTGCAGACTCTGCCCTTGGACGCCGTTGCCGGTGTCACTGCCGCCGCCAATCCCAGCTGCGCCTTTGGTGCCAAAGGCATTTACGGCGGCACTGTCGCTCTCACTGGTGGCGTAGACGCCGGGGCCATCAGGACCGCCCTCGGCAACGATCGCCGCCGCCGTGACGGGAGGCGGCGTAGTGGCGGTGGCTCCTCCGCCAACCGCGCGCAAGCCGATCCCGCTGATGCTCTCGGCGTAGACGCCGGGGCCGGTGGTACTAAAGCCGAAGACGCCGCTGCCACTGTCGCTCTGGCCAAAGACGCCGTTGTCGCTGCCACTGGTGCCGAAGACACCGGAGCCGCTGCCGCTGCTGCCGGAGACGCCGTTGCCACTGCCGCTCTGGCCGGAGACGCCGGGGCTACCATCAGCGCCGGTGGCTCTTATGGTGCCGGCGACACTTAGCGCGTCCGGCATGATGCTCTCCTGCTACGGTTGGAAATGCCACTGTCAGGAATGCCATTGCTCATTTGTTTATCTCCGTCTGCGGGCAATCAAGCCTAAGATACTAAGGAATGCAACACTGACCCACATCACTCCTATCATGATGGCAGTGGTACATTTATTGTTAGGGTAGCCGAGAAAACAGTGGTGTCAATCCCCTCGTGTTTCGCACTTACGCAGCGGCTGCCGCGCAGGCTAGGGCGTAGTCGCGCAATAGGTCAGGGTTTGGTTGACCTGGTCGAACGGCGGTAAATCGGGCGATGATCAGGGTGCGGCGGAGCTTGGTGAGCATGTCCTCGAAGGACGGCTCGGTCTTGGTGTCGTACCAGGGCTCGGCCAGTCGGCGGGCGGTGATGTCGTCGGGATGGTAGCCGTGCAGGCCGTACCAGACGATCACCAAGCATTGGATGAGCATCGCGAACGGGACCGTCCGCTCGACCGCCTTCTTCACCCGGTTGCGGGTCTGCCTGACGCCCATCTGCTGCTTGCCAGCCGCGTTCGCCGGCTCGGCGCCCGGTGCGGACTGCGGGTAGCCGCGGGATCTCGCCGGACGGCACCCTCAGGAGGCTGTCACGGTGGTGTTGGTGGTGATGAACTCGGCGGTACCGGTACCGGTCTTGACATCGACGGGATCAGGCACCTCGCCGGCGAGCGCCGGCTTCTCCACGGTGAACGTGGCAGAGAACTGGCCCTTGATCACGATCGGCTCGCCGCCCGATAATGTCAGCGCCGTCACGTTCGGCGCCCCCAGGGCGAGCGTACCGGTGCCCGGGATGTCGAACACCGGCGGCACGGTGTAGGGGAGCGGTCCGGCGAGCAATGCGGGCAGTTTGACGTCGCCGGGCAGGCAGACGGGCGTGGCGTCGACGAGGACGTCGGTGCCCGAGCCCACGAGCGGCACCGGGAGCAGCAGCTCGGGCACGACCGCCGGGGTCAGGATCGAGAACGTGACCATGAGCGAGTCGCCGGTTCTGATGATGAAATCACCCACCGCGGAGCCCTTCGTGTCTCCTCCGTCCTTCTCGTCCTCCGCCACGCCGCCGCGCGGCGGGCCGTTCCCGCCTGCCGGTGCCGGGCCTCTTCCCTTCGCTGGTCATGACGGCAGCTGACCAGAGTCATGAAATCGGGGGTAATCTCACAAATTCGACGGTTTGCTCTTATTCTGCAATCGGCGCATGATATCTGGATGTTGAGCCCAGGCCATCCCTTTCTCTTCTGGTTCACCATGAAGTTCGGGATGTATATAGAATCCTTGCTCATTGGGAGGCTTTTCGTTCTCCACCTCTAGCGGATTGGCTTGTGCCCAGGCGTCTTTTCGGACACCTGTCACCTGCCAGGACACTTCCAGACCTGATTGCCCTCCGGCAATCGCAAAACGACCATCCGAGACCTTCCGCGCGATGTGAAGGTCGGGAGCGGGCGCGCCAATTGGCGTCAACTGGTACCGGAAGTCGCGATTGAGCGCCTCAAACCAAGCTGGAAGCTCTACCTCTATCCGGCCCGCCGAATCGAGAGTGACTACCCCGTCGTAGACATTCTTCATCTCAGATGACTCGACGAAGGAATGGTAAAGGTACTTGTTCGCCCTGTCGAACGGGTGATCAATCTTGAAGCCCCCACCACCCTTAAAGACTGATCCACTAACATTAAGGCCACCAGCGACAAGAACAGCATTCGGCGACGATGGCCCCGACACAAAGAAGCCAGCGGGCCCGCTGTCGCTGGAGCTGAGGATGCCGACCCCGTTGCTGCCAGTGCTTTGGGCCTCCACACCGGTCGCGCCGCTCCCGCTGCTAATGCCGAAGACACCAAAGCCGCTGCCGCTCATGGCGTAGACGCCGGTGCCAGCACCGCCCTCGGCAAAGATCGCCGCCGGTGAGCCCAACACTGACCCGGCGGCTCCTCCGACAACCGCGTGCACGCCGATCCCGCTCGTGCTCTGGCCATAGACGCCGTCGCCGGTGTCACAGATGCCGGAGACGCCGCCGCCACTGAGGCTCTGGCCATAGACGCCGTCGCCGGTGCTACAGAAGCCGGAGACGCCGCTGCCACTGCCGCTCTGCCCATAGACGCCGTCGCCGGCGTCACTGATGGCGTAGACGCCGCGGCCAGGACCGCCCTCGGCAAAGATCGCCGCCGGTGAGCCCAACACTGACCCGGCGGCTCCTCCGCCAACCGCGTGCACGCCGATCGCGCTCTGACTCTGGCCATAGACGCCGTCGCTGCTGCCACTGATGCCGGAGACGCCGCTGCCACTGCCGCTCAGGCCATAGACGCCGTTGCCGGCGTCACAGAAGCCGGAGACACCGTTGCCGCCGCCACTGCCGCAACCGCCGTAGACACCAGCTGCGCCGTTGGCGCCGAAGCCCTGTACGGCGGCACTGCCGCTGTCACCGCTATAGCTGGTGGCGAGGACGGCGGGGCCATCGCTGGTGGCGTAGACGCCGGGGCCAGGACCGCCCTCGGCAACGATCGCCGCCGGCGTGACGGGAGGATCCGTAGCGGGGGTGGCTCCTCCGCCAACCGCGTGCACACCGATCCCGTTGCCGCTCTGGGCGAAGACACCGGGGCCGCTGCTACTCTGGGCGAAGACACCGGGGCCGCTGCCACTGCTGGCGGCGGCGCCGGCTCCTCCGCCAACCGCGCGCACGCCGATCCCGGTGCCGCTCTGGGCGAAGACACCGGGGCCGCTGCCACTGCTGGCGGAGACACCGTCGCCGGTGTCACTGGTGGCCTCGACCCCGGCCGCGCCGTTGGTGCCAACGGCATTTACGGCGGCACCGCCGCTGTTACCGCTGGCGGCGTAGACGCCGGGGCCAGGACCGCCCTCGGCAACGATCGCCGCCGCCGGGACGGGAGGCGGCGTAGTGGCGATGGCTCCTCCGCCAACCGCGCGCACGCCGATCCCGCTGATGCTCTCGGCGTAGACGCCGGGGCCGGTGGTACTAAAGCCGAAGACACCGTTGCTGCTGTCACTGATGCCGGAGACACCGGGGCCGCTGCCACTGCTGCCGGAGACGCCGGAACCGGTGTCACTGGCGGCGCCGACCCCAGCTGCGCCGTTGGTGCCAACGGCATTTACGGCGGCAATGCCTCTGTTACTGGTGGCGTAGACGCCGCGGCCAGGACCGCCCTCGGCAACGATCGCCGCCGCCGGGACGGGAGGCGGCGTAGTGGCGGTGGCTCCTCCGCCAACCGCGTGCACGCCGATGCCGCTGACGCTCTCGGCGAAGACACCGGGGCCGGTGTCACTGCTGGCGTTGACGCCGGGGCCGGTGTCACTGGCGGCGTTGACGCCGGGGCCGGTGTCACTGCTGCCGGAGACACCATAGCCGCTGCCACTGGCGTAGACGCCGGCGCCAGGACCGCCCACGGCAGCGATCGCCGCCGCCGTGACGGGAGGCGGCGTAGTGGTGGTGGCTCCTGGGCCAACCGCGAGCACGCTGATCCCAGCGACGCTCTGGGCGAAGACAGCGGGGCCGCTGTCACTGGGGCCGAAGGCGCCGGGGCCATCGCTGGTGGCGTAGACGCCGGCGCCAGGACCGCCCTGGGCAAAGATCGCCGCCGCCGTGACGGGAGGCAGCGTAGCGGCGGTGGCTCCTCCGCCAACCGCGTGCACGCCGATCCTGCGGCTGCTCTGGGCGAACACACCGGGGCCGCTGTCACTGCGGCCGGAGGCGCCGGGGCCGGTGGTACTAAGGCCGTAGACACCGTCGCTGCTGTCACTGCTGCCGGAGACGCCGAAACCGGTGTCACTGGTGGCGTCGACCCCAGCTGCGCCGTGGGTGCCAACGGCATTTACGGCGGCAATGACGCTGTTACTGGTGGCGTAGACGCCGGGGCCAGGACCGCCCTCGGCAAAGATCGCCGCCGCCGTGACGGGAGGCAGCGTAGCGGCGGTGGCTCCTCCGCCAACCGCGTGCACGCCGATCCCGCTGACGCTCTGGGCGAAGACACCGGGGCCAGGACCGCCCTCGGCAACGATCGCCGCCTCCGGGACGGGAGGCGGCGTAGTGGCGGTGGCTCCTCCGCCAACCGCGTGCACGCCGATCCCGGTGACGCTCTGGGCGAAGACACCGGGGCCGCTGCCACTGCGGCCGGAGGCGCCGGGGCCGGTGTCACTAAGGCCGTAGACACCGTCGCCGCTGGCACTGCTGCCGGAGACACCGGCCCCGGTGTCGCTGGTGGCGTCGACCCCAGCTGCGCCGTTGGTGCCAACGGCATTTACGGCGGCTCTACCGCTGTCACCGCTGGTGGCACTTATGGTGCCGTCGACACTTAGCGCGTCCGCCATCATGCTCTCCTGCTACTGTTGGAAATGCCACTGTCAGGAATGCCATTGCTCATCTGTTCATCCCCGTCTGAGGGCAATCAAGCCTGAGATACTAAGGAATGCAACACTGACCCACATCACTCCTATCATGATGGCACGATGGCAGTGGTAGATTCATTGTTATGGTAGCCGAGAAAACAGTGGTGTCAATCCCCTCGTGTTTCGCACTTACGCAGCGGCTGCCGCGCAGGCTAGGGCGTACTCGCGCAATAGGTCAGGGTTTGGTTGACCTGGTCGAACGGCGGTAAATCGGGCGGTGATCAGGGTGCGGCGGAGCTTGGTGAGCATGTCCTCGAAGGACGGCTCGGTCTTGGTGTCGTACCAGGGCTCAGCCAGCCGGCGGGCGGTGATGTCGCCGAGATGGACAATTACCCCTATTCTTGCCGGCGGCTCTCGCCGACCCGAATACGTCCGATCGTCGCAAAGCGCTGGCTGCAGATAGCTGCGTTCCC
>Ga0209656_10003173_pt1 | contig 10653 bp, 6 predicted proteins | sample BogFormECP12_OM2_FD_188239 | JGI IMG/M metagenome (GOLD analysis project Ga0209656, IMG submission 188239) | Bog forest soil microbial communities from Calvert Island, British Columbia, Canada - ECP12_OM2 (SPAdes) (version 2) | ecosystem: Environmental > Aquatic > Freshwater > Wetlands > Bog ... | reverse complement strand
ACCCGACCCGGAGCCGTTGAGCGCGGCAGGGTGCCGTGCGAATGCGCCTCGCCACCGCCCTCACCCTGGCGGTGGTCTTCGCCTGCATCTGGCAACACCGGGCGGCGTCGGCCGGGCGAGCAGGTGCGATCCTCGGCCAGGCGGGTGCGGTCCTCGGCCGGGCGGTCCGGCTGGGGGGGAAATCCTGGTGGTGAACCGGCGGCGGCGCGTCCTGACGGATAGGCGGCGGCGCGGTCGCCGGTCCGCGCTGCGGACCAGCGCTGTGCGCACCGGCGTTGGCCGGCCTGTTCGCCATGCACGTGCCTCCTGGCTTTCCCGCAGGGAAGTTTACCGGGGCCGACACGGGCCGGGGTCAGGACCTGCCCGGCGTCGGGTGACATCTCGCGCTGCGACCGTGACACTGGGGGTGACCAGATGGTGAGATGTCCCTATCGATTCCGTTAGACGGGAGGGTCGCCGTGGATACACCGTTTCTCCGCGTCGAAGACAGCGGCGAAGTGGTCTCGCTGCGCGGGGAAGTGACGACCGTCGGCCGCGGCCGGGGCGTCGACATCCGCCTCGACGACCCCAGCGTCTCGCGGCTGCACGCCGAACTGGTCCGCCGCGGTCCCTACGTCTACGTCGTTGACCTCGGTTTATCACGCAACGGAACCAGGGTTAACGGCCGGCCCATCGCCCGCCGGGTACTCAGCGAAGGCGACGTGCTGAGCTTCGGCGCGGCCCGCTGCCGGATCGGCGGCCTCCCGCAGGAGGACCTGGAGGAGGCTGAACTGCGCCGGTCGGCCGCCCCCGACCTGACCCGGCGCGAGGTCGACGTGCTCACCGCCCTGTGCCGACCCGCGCTGTCCGATGAGGCGTTCGCGATGCCCGCCACCGCCCACGAGATCGCCACCGACCTGGTGGTGACCGAGGCGGCCGTCAAGCAGCACCTGCTGCGGCTCTACCAGAAGTTCCGGGTGCCCGAGGGCCCGAACCGGCGGACCCGGCTGGCCAACGAGGTGGTGGCGCTCGGACTCGTCAGGCCGATGCCGTTGCCGCAGGCCGATGCGGGCACCGCAGGCGAGACGTTAGGCGTGCGAGTGCCGGAACAGCCAGTCCCGCGCCGAGGTGAGCAGGCCCCCTAGCCGCGGCACTCCCACATTGGGCAGGTGCGGCGCGGCGTGCAGCCGGGGCAGGTGCGAGCCGGTGAACGGCCAGCCGGGCAGCGTGGGCAGGTGCGGGTTCAGCACCGGCCAGTAGTACGGGGCCTGCGACGCGGCGAAGATGATGGCGCCGGCGGCCAGTGCCCACACGGCCAGCGCGGTCACCGTGGCGGTCAGCGGGGTCCGGGCCAGCGCTCCTGCCATCCGGTTCAGCTGCCTGCGCGGCCGGCCGGAGCCGGGGCCGATGCCGTACCAGGCGACGACGGCCGCGGCCGCGTACGAACCGGCCCGGGGCAGCTCCAGGCTGTGGGTGAGCGCGAGCGTGGCGACGTAGACCCCGGCGCCGACGATGAGGGCCAGCGGGGCCATCAGCGCCTCGGTGAACAGCGCCCGGACCACGCTCAGCGGCGCCGTGCCCACCACGACCAGCAGGTCGCTGGCCCGCGGCCCACGCACCGACCGGCGCACGGCCAGCGCGCTCTGCGCCTGGTCGGCCGCCCGGAGCAGGGTGATCGCGGCCAGCGACACGATCAGGCCGGCCACCGGGAGGATCAGGGTCAGCCCCACGGCGGCGATCATGAGAGCCAGGCCCGCCTGGGTGGTCCGGCCGGGCTGGGCCGGGCGGCCGGGCTGGGCCGGGCGGCCGGGCGGGCCGTTCGGGCCCGGGGCCGCTTGCGGGCGGGGGTTCGCCGGGGCGGCGGGGGGCGGGAACGGCGCGTAGCCGACCGGAGGCAGCAGGTCGGCGACGTCCCGGGCGGCCTGCTTGGGTCCGGGATAGGCCGGGCCGGGGGCGTTCTTAGCCCGCTTGCCCTTGCGGCCGCTCTTGCGGCCGACGACGTTCGATCCGGGGGCCGCGCCGTTCGGCCCGGGGGCTGCGCCGTTCGGCGCGGGGGCCGGGCCGGTGAGGACCGCAATCGGCCGCGGCCCGACCGCGGTCGCGGCCGAGCCGGCTGCGGACAGGTCCAGGGCGCTGGCCTGGGCGCTCAGCCAGGCGGCCGACGGGCGGTGGGCTGGGTCCCGGGCCAGCGCCGCGGACACCAGCGGCACGAGCGGCGCGGGAACCCCGGACAGGTCGGCGCGGCCGGAGACGATGCGGTAGAAGATCGTCTGGTAGGAGTCGCCGCCGCCGCCGTAGGGCGCACGGCCGGTGGCCGCGTACGCCATCGTGGCGCCCCAGGAGTGCACGTCGGAGGCCGGGCTGCTGGGCTGGCCCTCGATGACCTCGGGGGCCAGGTAGCCGGGCGTCCCCATGACCAGCCCGGTCTGGGTCAGCCGGGTGGCGTCCGGGGACTGGGCGATGCCGAAGTCGATCACCACCGGCCGGTCGTCGGCGAGCATCACGTTGCCCGGCTTCAGGTCGCGGTGCACCACGCCCGCGGCGTGGATCGCGGTCAGCGCATCCGCCGTGCCGTAGGCGAGCCTGCGCAGCCCCGGGCCGGACAGCGGCCCGCGGCTGCGTACCATCGCCTCCAGCGTCGGACCGGGCACGTACCGGGTGACGATGTACGGGAACTCGCCGGCCACGTCCGCGTCCAGCACCTCCGCGACGAACGCGCTGCGGACCCGGCGCATCGTCTCGACCTCGCGGGCCAGGCGGAGGCGGGCGTTGGCGCTCTCGGTGGCGGCGGGCTGCAGCACCTTGACGGCCACCAGGCCGCCCTGCGGGTCCAGGGCGAGATGAACCACCCCCATGCCGCCTTCCCCAAGGCGGTCCTGAAGGCGATACGGGCCGAGAGTCCCCGGTAGTCGATCCGTAGCAGGCATCCCAGAATCCAGGGTACGAAACAGATGCCACATTGGGGAGAGAACGAGACGTTGCCTATCTGTAACGGATCGGGCCGCCGACTAGAATTTCGGCATCGCTACCTGTGGAGCCGCTACCGATGACTGAGCATGACGACGCGCTCTCGCTGGACATGGTGACCGCCGCGCTGCGCGCCGACAGCACGGACGTGGCCATTTACGCCCGGGTCCTGACCCAGTCGCTAGGCGAGGCGCTGCCCAGCGAGTTCGTGACGGTGGACCGGGACCGGAGCGTATCGGACCGGATGCGCGGACGGCCCGGGGAGATCACCAAGATCGCGGTGCAGCTCGGCGACCAGCAGATGACGCTGTCCGTCCGCAACGGCCAGGCGGTGGCGGAGATCTGCCGCGCGGTGCGCGGCGTGGTCCTGTCCCGGCAGACGGTCCCCATCCACGAGTGGGCCGCGGCCCTGGCCAGCGCCCTGGTCGCCTACGCCGAGCAGAACGCCCAGGCCGCTCAGGCCCTGCGCCGCCTCGTAGCCGGCGCCACCGACTGAGTCGGGGTGCGGGCAGGGGCCCGGGCGCTCCGGGAACGCTGCTGAGGGTCAGCGGCCGGTGAAGGTGGCCTGGCCGGGACCGTGCTCGAGGAAGCTGCGCATGCCGGTGCGCTGGTCCTGCGTGCCGAACAGGGCGGCGAACTGCACCCGCTCGATCTCCAGGCCGGTGGCCAGGTCCACGCCCAGGCCGTAGTCGATGGCCCGCTTGGCCGCGCGCAGCGCGAGCGCGGGACCGTTAGCGTAGCGCTGCACCAGGTCCAGCGCCGCCGAGTACACCTCCGCATCCGGCACGACGCGATCCACCAGGCCGATCTGGAGCGCATCGGCGGCGGTGAGCATCCGGCCGGTGAAGACGATGTCCTTGGCCCGGGCCGGACCGACCAGGCGGGGCAGCCGCTGGGTACCGCCGGCCCCGGGGATGACGCCGAGCAGGATCTCGGGCTGGCCGAGCCGGGCGCCGGCGCCCGCGACCCGGAAGTCGGCGGCCAGCGCGAGCTCGAGCCCGCCGCCGAGGGCGAACCCAGTGATCGCGGCCACCACCGGCTTGCCGATGCCGGCCACGACGTCGAGCGCGGCTTGCAGCCGACCCGACCGCGCCGTCATCGCGGCGTAGTCCGCCTCAGCCATGTCGTTAATGTCGGCGCCGCCCGCGAACACCCTCTCGCCGCCGTAGATGATCACCGCGCGGACCTCGTCGGAGGCCTCGGCCTGCTGGGCCGCGGCCGCCAGCTCGGCGGTTAGCTGGTCGTTCAGTGCGTTGACCTTCGGCCGGTCCAGCCGGATCGTGCCGATGCCGTCCGCGACCTCGAGCCGAACGAACTCACCCATAGCAACTCCTTATCGAAGATCTCCGTTGGTCATGCCGGCCGGGGCCTGCGGGTAGGTGACCAGCCCGAGCTCGGCCCGGCTGTCCAGCAGCGGATGGCTCGGCAGCACGCGGACCGTGTAGCCGAACGGCCCGGGCCGGTCGAGCGGGACCTCACCGGAGTACCGGACCGCGCTGGGTTCATCCTCGGCGGCGCCCGGTTGATCCTCGGCGCTGGCCTCGGCGCTCGGTTCATCCTCGGTGGCGCTCGGTTCATCCTCGGCGCTGGCCTCGGCGCTCGGTTCATCCTCGGTGGCGCTCGGTTCATCCTCGGCGCTGACCTCGGCGCTGGGTTCATCCTCGGCGGCGGCCTCGGCGGCCTCAGCGGTCAGCGTGGTGTAGGCGGGCCGGACGATCTCGTTGTCTTCGGCGGCCTCGGCGGTCAGCGTGGCGTAGGCGGGCCGGACGATCTCGTCGTCCTCGTCGAGCCGCCCGTAGACCACCTCGACGGTCACGTCGTCCCGGGTCAGCTCGCCCAGCGCCAGCGAGACCCGCACGGCCAACGCGGAGCCGAGGCGCTGGCCCAAGGACCCGGAACCGGCCGTCTCGGACTCCACGTGCTCGATCCGCACCTGCGGCCAGGCGTCGATCACCCGCCTCTTCCAGGCGGCCAGCTCCCGGGCCGGGCCGAACCCGTCGGCGTCGGTCAGTGCCCGGGAGGAGGCCGCGGCGGGCACGTACAGCGCTGTCACGTACTCGCGGACCATCCGCTCGGCCTGGACCTTGGGCCCGAGCGAGCGCAGCGTGTGCCTGATCCGCTCCACCCAGCCCTGCGGCAGATCGTCCGCGTCGCGCTCGTAGAACAGTGGCGCCACCGACTTGGCGAGCAGCTCGTACAGGGCCTGGGCCTCGAGCTCGTCGCGGCGCGCGACGTCGGCCACGCCGTCGGCGGACGGGATCTCCCACCCGTTCCCGCCGTCGTACCACTCGTCCCACCAGCCGTCCCGCACCGACAGGTTCAGCGCGCCGTTCAGCGCCGCCTTCATGCCCGAGGTGCCGCAGGCCTCCAGCGGGCGCAGCGGATTGTTCAGCCACACGTCGCAGCCCTGGACCAGGGTGCGCGCCATGGCCATGTCGTAGTCGGGCAGGAACACGATCCGGCGCCGCACGTCCGGGGTGTCGCTGTACTGGACCATCTGCTGGATCAGGGCCTTGCCGCCGTCGTCGGCCGGGTGGGCCTTGCCCGCCACGACGATCTGCACCGGCTGGGACGGGTCGTTCAGCAGCTGGGCGAGCTGGGCGGGGTCGTTCAGCATGAGCGTGAGCCGCTTGTAGGACGGCACCCGCCGGGCGAACCCGATGGTGAGCACGTGCTCGTCGAGCACGTCGTCGATCCAGGTCAGCTCCGCCTCGGACGCGCCGCGCTGGCGCCAGGAGGCGCGCAGCCGCCGCCGGGTCTCGGCCACCAGCCGGGACCGCAGTGCGGACCGGGCGGTCCAGATCTCGGCGGCCGGAGCGGCCGCGGCCCGGTCCCAGTCCCAGCTGCTGGCCTCCTGCGGGGGGGTCTGGGGGGGTCGTCCCCCCTGGCCAGCACGGCTGGCGAGGAAGCCGACCTCCGGTGCGATCCAGGTGGGCGTGTGCACGCCGTTGGTGACCGAGCCGATGGGCACCTCGCGGGTGTCGAAGCCTGGCCACAGGCCCGCGAACATCTGCCTGCTCACCTGGCCGTGCAGGAGCGAGACGCCGTTGACCCGCTGGGCCAGCCGCATGCCCATCACGGCCATGTTGAACACGTCGGGGTCGCCGCCCGGGTAGGTCTCCGCGCCGAGCGCGAGCACCCGGTCCACGGGCAGCAGCGGGTCGTCGTCGAAGTGCTGGCGGATCAGCTCGCGGCCGAACCGGTCGATGCCGGCCGGGACCGGGGTGTGCGTGGTGAACACCGTGCCGGCCCGGCAGACCTCGATGGCCTCCTCGAAGCTCAGCCCGCGCTCGGCGTACTCGCGGATCCGCTCCAGGCCGAGGAACCCGGCGTGCCCCTCGTTGGTGTGGAACACCTCGGGCGACGGGTGACCGGTCAGCGCGCAGAAGGCCCGCACCGCCCGCATGCCGCCGATGCCGAGCAGCAGCTCCTGCCGGAGCCGGTGGTCGCTGCCGCCGCCGTACAGCCGGTCGGTGACCTCGTGCAGGTCCGGCTCGTTCTCCTCGACGTACGAATCGAGCAGCAGCAGCGGGATCCGGCCCACCTGCGCCACCCAGACCTGGGCGGCCAGCTGGCGGCCCGCGGGCAGGCTGACCGCGACGTGCACCGCGGACCCGGCGGCGTCGCGCAGCAGCTCGAGCGGCTGCCCGTTCGGGTCATCGCTCGGGTAGCGCTCGGCCTGCCAGCCGTCGGCGGACAGCGACTGGGTGAAGTACCCGTGCCGGTACAGCAGCCCGACCCCGATCAGCGGCACGCCCAGATCGCTGGCTGACTTCAGGTGGTCCCCGGCCAGGATGCCCAGGCCGCCTGAATACTGCGGCAGCGCGGCGGTGATGCCGTACTCCGGCGAGAAGTACGCCACCGCCGCGGGACCCGCCCCGGTCAGCCCCGCGTACCAGCGCGGACCCGACATGTAGTCGCGCAGGTCCTGCTCGGCCTCGGCCAGCCGGGCGAGGAAGTCCGGATCGGCGGCCAGCGCCGAAATCCGGTCCGGCGGCAGCGCGCTGAGCAGCGCGATGGGCTCGCCGCCGGACGCCTGCCACGCGTCCGGGTCGATCGAGGCGAACAGGTCGGCGGTCGGGGCATGCCAGGACCAGCGGAGGTTCAGCATCAGGCCGTGCAGCGGAGCCAGCGGCTCGGGCAGCGTGACGCGGACGGTGAACCGGCGAATCGCTTTCACGGGCAGACCATAGTAGGTCCGCGCCCCCCACGCCGAACGGTTCGGGAATAGCCGGCCGCTGATCGATGGCTCGTTCAGGAAAAATGAATTTGAATTATATGGAACGAACAGTGGTGACAGGATCCGTACAGGCCCTGGCAAAACCGTGGCCGCGCCCCGCCGCGCAGAGCGGTACCCGCGCTGGCATGAAGCGCCTCGCGGTCGGTAGCGTAACCAGCGTGATTGGACGAATCCCGATCCTTGATGTCCAGCCGGCAGTGGACTGCGGCACCCGCCCGGCCAAGGCGGTGGCCGGGGAGACCTTCGAGGTCAGCGCCACGGTCTTCCGCGACGGGCACGGGCTCATCGGCGTCGGCGTGGTGCTGAGAGATCCGGATAGGAACCCGGGCCCGCTGACGCCGATGCGCGAGCTCGCGCCCGGCACCGACCGCTACGGCGCGGACGTGACCGTGACCGCGGAGGGGCTGTGGCGCTTCCACGTGGAGGCGTGGGCCGATCCGATCGCGAGCTGGCATCACGACGCGGCCATCAAGGTCCCGGCCGGGCAGGACGTGGAGCTGATGCTCACCGGGGGCGCGCTGCTGTTCGAGCGGGCCGCGCGGCGGATCCCCCAGCCGCCCGGGGCCACTCGCCCGGCGGCGGCCCGGGCCGCGCTGCGGGCGCTGGCCGCGCGGATGCGGGACACCGAGCTCACGCCGTGGCAGCGGTTCACCGGATCCGAGGATCCGCTGATCGCCGCCATCTTGGCCCGCTGGCCGCTGCGCGAGCTCGTCACCCGGTCCCGGTCGCTGACCGTGCAGGCGGACCGGGAGCGGGCGCTGTACGGGGCCTGGTACGAGTTCTTCCCGCGTTCCGAGGGGGCCCAGGTCGATCCGGCCGGCCGCACGCCGCCGGTCTCGGGCACGCTGCGCACCGCGGCCCGGCGGCTGGACGCGATCGCGGCCATGGCCTTCGACGTGGTGTACCTGCCGCCGGTGCACCCGATCGGCACCACGTTCCGTAAGGGCCGGAACAACACGCTGAACCCGCAGGAGGGCGATCCCGGCTCGCCATGGGCGATCGGGTCCGCGGACGGCGGGCATGACTCGATCCACCCCGACCTGGGCACATTCGAGGACTTCGACGCGTTCGTGGCCCGCACCCGCGAGCTGGGCATGGAGGTGGCGCTGGACCTGGCCCTGCAGGCCTCGCCGGATCACCCGTGGGTGAAGGAGCACCCGGAGTGGTTCACCACCCGGGCGGACGGGTCCGTCGCCTACGCCGAGAACCCGCCGAAGAAATACCAGGACATCTACCCGCTGAACTTCGACAACGACCCGGAAGGCATCTACGCCGAGGTGCTGCGGGTGGTGCGGCTGTGGATGGACCACGGGGTCAGGATCTTCCGGGTGGACAACCCGCACACCAAGCCGGTGCGGTTCTGGGAGCGGCTGCTGACCGAGATCCGGATCACCGACCCCGACGTGCTGTTCCTGGCCGAGGCGTTCACCCGCCCGGCCATGATGCGGACCCTGGCCAAGATCGGCTTCCACCAGTCCTATACGTACTTCACCTGGCGGAACGGCGACGAGGAACTGACCGAGTACCTGCGCGAACTGTCCGGTGAGACGGCGCCGTACATGCGGCCCAACTTCTTCACCAACACTCCGGACATCCTGCACGCGTACCTGCAGTACGGCGGGCTGCCCGCGTTCAAGATCCGGGCCGTGCTGGCCGCCATGCTGTCGCCGACCTGGGGCATCTACTCCGGGTACGAACTGGGCGAGAACGTCCCGGTGCGGCCGGGCAGCGAGGAGTACCTGGATTCGGAGAAATACCAGTACCGGCCGCGCGACTGGGCGGGCGCCGCCCGGCACGGTTACGGCATCGCGGACTTCATCACCGAGCTCAACCAGATCAGGCGCGCCCACCCGGCCCTGCACCGGCTGCGTAATCTGCGCTTCCACCTAGTCGACCAGCCGGATCTGATGTGCTTCTCCAAGCGGGCGAGTAGTATCCCGCCAAGCCCGGTGACGGGTGGGGGTCAAGGGGCCCAGGGGGACGACACGGTGCTAGTCGTCGTCAACCTGGACCCGCACCGGACCAGGGAGGCGACGGTCTGGCTGGACCTGCCTGCCCTCGGCGTGGACCGCGAGTTCATCGCGACGGACGAGCTGACCGGCGAGTCCTACCTGTGGGGGCGGGCCAACTACGTCCGCCTCGACCCGCAGACGCGGCCCGCGCACATCTTTACGGTCACCCCCGGTATGTAAGACCTTTGTATTACAGACGGCCTGAACCAGTAAGACCAGGAGATCCGCCAGTGACAGAGCACCACGAGGCGATAACCGACTCGTTCGACGCGGACCAGCCTCAGGATCCGGAGTGGTACAAGCGCGCGGTGTTCTACGAGGTGCTAATCAGGGGTTTCCAGGATGCCAACGGCGACGGCACCGGCGACCTGCGTGGCCTGATCTCGAGGCTGGACTACCTGGAGTGGCTCGGCATCGACTGCCTGTGGCTGCTGCCCATCTATGAGTCCCCGCTGCGCGACGGCGGCTACGACATCGCCGACTTCATGGCGGTGCTGCCCGAGTACGGGCACATCGGCGACTTCGTCGCGCTGGTCGACGAGGCGCACAAGCGGGGTATCCGGGTCATCGCCGACCTGGTCATGAACCACACCTCTGACCAGCATCCCTGGTTCCAGGCCTCGCGCAGCGACCCCGACGGGCCGTACGGGGACTTCTACGTCTGGTCCGACACCGACGACAAGTACTCCGGGGCCCGGGTCATCTTCGTGGACACCGAGGCGTCCAACTGGACCTTCGACCCGGTCCGCGGCCAGTACTACTGGCACCGGTTCTTCTCCCACCAGCCGGACCTGAACTTCGAGAACCCGCGCGTGCAAGACGCCATGATCGAGGTGCTGCGGTTCTGGCTGGACCTGGGCATCGACGGCTTCCGGCTGGACGCGGTGCCCTACCTGTACGAGCGCGAGGGCACCAACTGCGAGAACCTCAAGGAAACGCACGAGTACCTCAGGCGGATCAGGACCGAGATCGACAAGCTCTACCCGGACAAGGTGCTGCTGGCCGAGGCCAACCAGTGGCCTGCCGACGTGATCGAGTACTTCGGCGACCCCTCGGTCGGCGGGGACGAGTGCCACATGGCGTTCCACTTCCCGCTCATGCCGCGCATCTTCATGGCCGTGCGCCGGGAGCAGCGCTACCCGATCTCGGAGATCCTGGCCCAGACCCCGCCCGTGCCCGCCGGCTGCCAGTGGGGCATCTTCCTGCGCAACCACGACGAGCTGACGCTGGAAATGGTCACCGACGACGAACGCGACTACATGTACGCCGAGTACGCCAAGGACCCCCGGATGAAGGCGAACATCGGGATCCGGCGCCGGCTGGCGCCGCTGCTGGACAGCGACCGGAACCAGCTCGAGCTGTTCACCGCGCTGCTGCTGTCGCTGCCCGGCTCGCCGGTGCTGTACTACGGCGATGAGATCGGCATGGGTGACAACATCTGGCTGGGCGACCGGG
>Ga0209656_10003172_pt1 | contig 10654 bp, 11 predicted proteins | sample BogFormECP12_OM2_FD_188239 | JGI IMG/M metagenome (GOLD analysis project Ga0209656, IMG submission 188239) | Bog forest soil microbial communities from Calvert Island, British Columbia, Canada - ECP12_OM2 (SPAdes) (version 2) | ecosystem: Environmental > Aquatic > Freshwater > Wetlands > Bog ... | reverse complement strand
CCGGCGGTGCCACCCTGGCCTGCGCCGCGGCGGGTCTCGGCGCCACCCTGGCGTCCAGGGACGCGGTGTCACGGCAGCTGCAGCACGGCGAACTCGTCGAGGTCGCGGTCCCCGGCACGCCGCTGCGGCGCCCGTGGAACGCGGTGACCCACGGCCGCCAGCCGGGCGCCACCGCGCTGCTCATGCGGCACCTGCTCGACCGCGAGGGATGGCGTGAGCCCAAAGCCGCGGCACGCACCCAGCCCGTTCGGGATAATTAATGTTTTAATCAAGTAAGAAGCAAAACACTTGATTGATATTTAAATGCCGATCTCTCATCATCGGTGTGACGGACAACGCGATGGGAGACCGGTATGACCGAACGCTGGAGCGCGGGCGTGCTCCACTACGCGGAGATGGGCTAGTGGCAGCCGGACTACGTGCCCAAGCCGACCGACGTGCTGGCCGCCTTCCGCGTCACGCCGCAGCCGGGGGTGCCGCCCGAGGAAGCGGGAGCGGCGGTGGCCGGCGAGTCATCGACGGCGACCTGGACGGTGGTGTGGACTGACCGGCTGACCGCCTATGAGCACTACCAGGGCAAGTGCTACAGCGTCGAGCCAGTGCCAGGCGTCGACGGCCAGTACATCGCCCGCATCGCCTACGACCTGGATCTGTTCGAGGAAGGCTCGGTCGCGAACCTTACCTCCTCGATCATCGGCAACGTGTTCGGGTTCAAGGCACTCAAGGCGCTCCGGCTGGAGGACATGCGTATCCCGCCGCACTACACCAAGACATTCCAGGGTCCTGCGCACGGCATCGTGATGGAGCGCGAGTACCTGAACAAATACGGCCGTCCGCTTCTCGGCGCGACCGTGAAGCCGAAGCTCGGGCTTTCGGCGAAAAACTACGGTCGCGTGGTTTACGAGGCGCTGCGGGGCGGCCTCGATTTCACCAAGGACGACGAGAACATCAACAGTCAGCCGTTCATGCGCTGGCGTGACCGGTTCCTGCACAGCATGGAGGCGGTCAACCGGGCGCAGGCAGAGACCGGTGAGATCAAGGGCCATTACTGCAACGTCACCGCGGCGACGATGGAAGACATGTACGAGCGCGCCGAATTCGCGGCCGATCTCGGCAGCGTCATCGTCATGATCGACCTGACCGTCGGCTACACCGCCATCCAGTCGATGGCCAAGTGGGCCAGGCGCAACGGGGTGCTGCTGCACCTGCACCGGGCCGGCCATGGCACTTACACGCGGCAGAAGAACCATGGCGTCAGCTTCCGCGTCATCGCCAAATGGATGCGGCTGGCCGGCGTCGACCACATCCATGCCGGGACGGTGGTCGGGAAGCTCGAAGGTGACCCGAACATGGTGGCCGGCTACTACGACGTGCTGCGAGCCGACAAGGCAGAGCCAGACCCGCTGAAGGGCTTGTACTTCGAGCAGGACTGGGCGTCGATGCCGGGCGTCATGCCGGTCGCCTCAGGCGGCATCCATGCCGGCCAGATGCACCAGCTGCTGCACTACCTGGGCGAGGACGTGATCCTGCAGTTCGGCGGGGGCACGATCGGGCACCCGCTGGGCATCGCGGCAGGCGCTACCGCGAACCGGGTGGCGCTGGAAGTGATGGTCAAGGCACGCAACGAGGGGCGCAACCTGCTGGCGGAGGGACCCGACATCCTGCGGTCGGCGGCCAAGCGCAGCCGCGAGCTCGACATGGCCCTGTCCACCTGGGGTGATGTGACCTTCGACTGCCGACGCTAGGGGGTGTCTGACATGCGGATAACCCAGGGAACTTTCTCTTACCTACCGGACCTCACTGACGAGGAGATCACCAGCCAGCTTGACTACGCGCTCGGCAATGGCTGGGCCCTGTCGGTGGAGTTCACCGACGACCCGCACCCGCGGAACAACTACTGGGACATGTAAGGGCTGCCGATGTTCGGCCTGGCGGACCCCGCGGGTGCGCTGCGCGAGATCAACGAGTGCCGCGAGGTCTACCCGGATCGGTATATAAGGGTGTCCGCCTACGATGCGCGGCAGGGCCGGCAGACGGTCGCGCTGTCGTTCCTGGTCAACCGGCCCGCCCAGGAGCCGGGCTTCCGCCTTGACCGGCAGGAGGCGGCCGACCGGCGCATCCGTTACACCCTCCATCCGTACGCGCTGGACCGCCCGGCCGGAACCCGGTACGGCCCACTACGAGGCGAGCGGGAGGTAGTAGCGCGTGAGCGGCCCGAATGACAAGGCGGTCACCCGCTCGCTGTTCGCGCTGCCCACACCGGAGGAACCCGCGGGGGGTAACCAGCCTCCCGCCGTACCCGAGCCGCTCGCCGACGACGCGACCGTGGACTTGGCGGCCGAACGGGCCTCGGCGGGAGTGGACGAGATCATCGAGGCGCTGGACCGGGATCTCGTGGGCCTGCGGCCGGTGAAGACCAGGATCAACGAGATCGCCGCGCTGCTCCTCATCGACCGGGTGCGGACCCGGTTCGGCCTGTCGGCCGGTCCGCCCAGCCTGCACATGTCCTTCACCGGTAACCCGGGTACCGGTAAGACCACGGTGGCGCTGCGGATGGCCAGGCTCTTGCACCGGATGGGCTACCTGCGGCGCGGCCGCGTGGTGTCCGTCACCCGCGACGACCTCGTCGGGCAGTACGTCGGGCACACCGCGCCGAAGACCAAGGAAGTGCTCAACCGGGCCATGGGCGGCGTGCTGTTCATCGACGAGGCCTACTACCTGTACCGGGCCGACAACGAGCGCGACTACGGCCAGGAAGCCATCGAGATCCTGCTCCAGTACATGGAGAACTACCGGGACGACCTGGTCGTCATCATGGCCGGCTACGCCGACCGGATGGAGACGTTCTTTTCGTCCAACCCCGGGATGAGCTCTCGGATCGCGCACCACCTGGATTTTCCTGACTACTCGCTGGACGAGCTCGTGGCCATCGGCGAGCTGATGCTGAGCGAGCGGCGCTACCAGCTGTCACCAGAGGCGGAATCGGTGTTCCGCGACTACCTCGCCCGCCGGATGACCCAGCCGCGGTTCGCCAACGCGCGCAGCGTCCGCAACGCCCTCGAGCGCGCCCGGCTGCGGCACGCGAACCGGCTGATCGCGACCAACGGCACCCCGGCCAAAGACGACCTCATGCGCCTGGAACCCGCCGACTTCCTAGCCAGCCGCGTCTTCAGCAGCTAACCGGCCCGCGTCTGCTAATCGCGCTGCGTCGAGCAGGTGGTATAGGAGCAGCAGCTGGGTGATGGCCCGCGGCTCGGTGCGCTGGCCTTCCCTGGTCCGGCCCAGGCACGCGGGCGGCTCGTAGCCGGCGTCGAGCCTGGACCAGATGGCCTTCTCCACCGCCTCGCTATCGGCCCGGGCCGCGTCCCCATGGATGTGCAGCGCATCGACCGGACGGCCGTCCGCGTCGCGCGCAAGCTTGAGGTGGATAGCCGGCCGCGTGCCGTCGGCGATGTCCTCGGGCACCACGCCGTCCAGGTCGGGGTGCCTGATCGTCGGCCGTAGCATCAGCTCGGCGGACAGCGGCGTACCCTCCGGCACGACGCGGCCCGGGATGGGCGCGAACCTGATGACGATGTCCGCGAACGCGCGCTGCGGCTGTATGAACGCCGCGGACTCGGCCTCGCGGCGTTCCAGTTCGGCCAGCACCGCCTCTACCGTGTAGCCGCGTTCCGCGGTGTCCCGGCTGACCTTCCAGGCCCGCCGGATCTCTTCCGGTGGGTCCAGGAAGACGGTCGCGTCGAAGCAGACGCGGGCGACCTTGGTGTGCAGCGGCAGGAGTCCCTCGATGATGACGAACTGACGCGGCTCGACCAGCACCGGGCGGGTGAACTCCCCGGTGTGGTGGTCGTAGACGGGCTTGAGGATCGGCTGGACCCTGGCGAGCAGCTGCAGGTGCTGCTCCATGACCTGTATGTAGTTGCAGTCGGGGTGCAGCGGGGTGAACGGCAGCGTGCGGCGTTCGGTCCGGTCGTACTTGTGGTAGTCATCGACGCAGACCGCCGTGCAGCGATCGGCCCCGAGCGCCTCGACCAGGCCGCGCGTAATCGTCGTCTTCCCGGCGGCGCTGTCGCCGGCGATGGCGAGCATCACCGGTCGCGCCTGGGCATGCTCGGAGTACTCAGCCTGCTGCATCCGGAACAGCTTGTGCGGCACGTGATCACCCGCCTCGTTCGGCACAGGTCTCGACTGTAGGCCGGCCAACCCGAGACGGCTTCCCCCGTCCGGGGGACATGCCGGGGACGCTGCACTTATGCGGCGGTCCTTCCGAACGTATCCTGACCGCCATGGGACCGCTGCGCATCGTGCTCGTGGACGACCATGAGATGGTGCCGCAGGGGCTCACCACCATCCTGGGCCGGTTCCTCGGCCGGGTCCGCGTGGTCGGCCAGGCGCTGGACGCGGACACGGCGCAGAAGCTCGCCGGATCGTTGCACCCGGACATCATCCTGTGCGACCTGCGGCTGAAGGGGTCAAGCGGCCTGGACCTGTGCCGGAAGATCCTGGAGCGTGACCCGGCCGCGAAGGTCGTCCTGCTGAGCGCCTACGACGATGAGCAGTACCTGTTCCAGGCCATGCGCGTGGGCGCCAAGGGCTACCTGCTGAAGCAGATCACCGGCGAGGACCTGGTCCGGCACCTGGAACGGGTGGCCGAAGGCGAGACCGTCATCGACGCGGCACTGGCCGGGCGGGCGGTCGCGTCCGCCGCCCGGATGCGCGGCGGGGAGTTCTGGCCAGGGGCTGGCCTCGGCCTGACCCAGCGGGAGAGCGAGGTGCTGGCGCTGGCCGTAGCGGGCCTGTCCAACCGGGCCATCGCCGGCCGGCTCGTCGTCGGTGAGGAAACCGTCAAGAGCCACCTGAGTTCCATCTACCGCAAGCTCGAGGTCGGCGACCGGGCCGGTGCGGTGGCGGTCGCGCTGCGCGAGGGCATCTTCCATTGAGCCACGGCCCCAGCCCGCTGCCCTTCCAGGATCCTGAGGGTGAGAACGCCCTGCTGGCGGGCGTGGTGGAGGCGATCTCGGCCGGGCTGGAGCTCGGTTCGCTCGCGGCCAGGATCGCCGGCCTGATCGTCGCGGCGACCGCCACCGACGTGTGCTTCGTGCACGTGCTCGACGACAGCGGCACCGCGCTGACCCTGACCGGTGCGACCCCGCCGTTCGACGCCGCCGTCGGCAAGATCCGCCTGCTGCTCGGCGAGGGCGTCACCGGCTGGGTGGCCAGCCACGGCGAGCCGGTGACGATCACCGACCACAAGGAGGCCGACCCGCGCTACCGGTACTTTCCCGAGCTTCGCGGCGGCGAGTTCACCTTGATGGCGTCGGTGCCGATGGCGAGCCAGCCCTCTGGGCTGGCGGGGGTGCTGAACGTCCACACCCGTTCCCGCCGGATTTTTACCGAACGGGATGTGGCACTTCTGACGGCCATCGGTTCCTTGTTCGCCGGGGCGGTCCACCAGGCCCGGCTGCATCGCCGGCTGGCCGCGCGCGAGCACGCACTCGAGCAGTTCGCCGAGCGGGTGATCGCCGCGCAGGAAGCAGAAAGGCGGCGGCTGGCCGGCGATATCCACGACGGCATCTCGCAGCGGCTGATCAGCTTGTCCTATCACCTGGACGCGGCCGCCGACGCACTGCATGAGGCGCCGGAGTTCACCGCCGAGCAACTCGTGCTGGCCAGGCAGATGATCGACCTGACCCTGAACGAGGCGCGGGCCGCCATCTCCGGCTTGCGCCCGCCGGTCCTGGACGATCTCGGCCTGGCCGACGGCCTGGCCAGCCTGGCCCGCAGCATCGGTGGCGTGCAGGTGACGGTCGAGGCCGATGAGTGCGCGCTGCCCGAACACGTCGAGATCGCCCTCTACCGGATCGCCCAGGAGGCGCTGCAGAACGTCGTCAAGCACGCCGGGGCCGCGGCCGCCAGCGTCATCCTGCGCTGCGACCCGGGGCTGGTGTCGCTGCGGGTCACCGACGACGGCGCGGGATTCTCTCCGGACGCCGCCGCAGGAGGCTTCGGCCTCAGCGGCATGGCCGAACGCGCCGAGCTCGTCGGCGGCCACCTCGACGTGCGCTCCGGCCGGGGCCGCGGCACCACGATCGAGGCCCAGATCCCGGTCACCCCGCCCCGCTAACCCCGCCAGTCTCGTAACCTCGTCAACCTCGTCAACCTCGTCAACCGCGAAGACCCCATCAGCCCCGCTAACCCCGTCAACCACACCGGCTCCGTCACCTCGTCAACCACACCAACCTCGTCAACCTCGCCAATCCCGCTAGCCCCGATAGCCTTTGCTTGTCGGCCCGTCCGACCCACTCCAGCCCCGGGCGCCCCATCCGCCCCGGCACCCATGCGCTCAGGTCGGCACGATGGAGCATCGAGCCGGTTGTAGCCGGCTCAATGGAACATCGTGCCGGCTGGCCGGGACGCTGCTGAGGTCCGGGGCGCTGCTGAGGTCCGGGACGCTGCTGAGGTCCGGGACGCTGCTGAGGTCCGGAGCGCTGCTGAGGTCCGGAGCGCTGCTGAGGTCCGGGACGCTGCTGAGGTCCGGAGCGCTGCTGAGGTCCGGAGCGCTGCTGAGGTCCGGGGCGTGGCTGAGGTCCGGGGCGTGGCTGAGGTCCGGAGCGCGTGGGTGGGTCATCGGCCTTCGCGGAACGCGGAAGTATTTTGAGGTCAAATGATTTGACATGGAAATAGTTGCTGGTGAAGACTGGCGGCGTGAATGAGGCGGAAGCTGCCGGGCCGGACGAGTCGGCGGCGAAGTGCGGGCCGGAGCAGGGGCACGCGGGATGGTTCTGGGGAGACCCGTCGGACGGGCCGCCCGCGGACGCGCCTCTGCACGTCCTGCTACTGGCCGCGTCCAGGATTATGGGCGCGTTCTACGCGGGCACGCTGGCGAAGGCGGGACTGCGGATCAGCCCGGCCGGGCTCGGCGTGCTGCGGGTCCTGCTGGCCGGAGACGGGCTCAAGTCCAGCGACGTCGCGGCCCGCGGCTTGTCGTCGCCGGGGACGCTGACGTCGGTAGTGAACACGCTCGTACGCGAGGGGTACGTCGAGCGGCGCAGCGATGCCGGCGACCGGCGGGTGGTCCGGCTGTTCGTGACCGACAAGGGCCGCCAGATCGTCGAGGACTACTACGCGCTGGCCGCCCCGCACTGGCGGGACGCCTTCGATTTCGTGGACCCAGCCGACGAGTCGGTCATCCGCAAGTTCTTTGTCGACATGATCGGGCAGTTCAGCGAGCTGATCAGGAAGGAGCGCGGCACGTGACGCGAGACGTCAGGTTGTCGTGGTGTGGAATCCAGAGGTGTCAACCGAAGTTGACGCGAGTCCCTCGTCAACGTAGGTTGACATCATGACGGTGACATCATGACTGGCGCAGCCGGGCTCGCGATACGCACCGAGGATTTGCGCAAGACATATAAGTCGTCACGCGGGGACGTGCCCGCGGTTCGCGGTATCGACCTGTCCGTCGGCTCCGGCCAGTTCTTCGGGCTGCTCGGGCCGAACGGTGCAGGCAAGTCCACCACCATAGGCATGCTCACCACCCTGGTCCTGCCCACCGGTGGACGAGCCTGGGTGGCCGGCCTGGACGTGGTGGCCGACCCGGTCGGGGTGAAGCGCAGGATCGGCGTGGTGACCCAGAACAACACCCTCGACATGCAGCTGACGGTCGCCGAGAACCTCGAGTTCCGCAGCCGGTTCTTCGGCCTGGGGCTGCGCGAGGCATCGCGCCGCGCCAGCCAATTGCTCGAGGTGTTCGGGCTTGCGGACCGGCGCAAGGCGATGTCCACCGACTTGTCCGGCGGGCAGGCCAAGCGACTGCTCATCGCACGGGCGCTGGTGCACCGGCCGGACGTCCTGTTCCTGGACGAGCCGACCGCCGGACTCGACCCGCAGACCAGGGTGAACCTGTGGGACATCCTGCGCGTGCTGCACGCCCAGGGGCAGACCATCCTGCTAACCACGCACTACATGGAGGAAGCCGAGGCACTGTGCGAGCAGGTCGCCGTCGTCGACCACGGCGAGGTGCTGGCCTCGGGCACCGTGAACGAGCTGAAGGAAGGGACGGGCGCCGAGACGGTGATCACGGTCAGGTACGAAGATCCGGTCCCCGGTGACATGACCGAACGGGCCGGGCTGGCCGACCGCCCGGGCGTCAGCAAGGTGGAAACTGACGGCGACTATGTCCGGGTCTTCACCCGCGAGCCCGAGGGTGTGCTCGGCGAACTGGTGACCGCGGGTTCCGCGGCCGGACTGACCGTGCGTGACGCCACCCAGCTCAAGCCCAGCCTCGAGACCGTGTTCCTCACCCTGACCGGACGGGAGTACCGCGAGTGACCACCACAAGAACAGCCCCACCGGTAGCGCCGGAACACCCTGGGGTTCCCTCGGCGTCTGAGGTGGCCGCCCTGATCGCCGAGGCGCCGGTGCCGCGGCCCACCCTGGTCAAGACGTTCAACGCCATGATGGCCAGGGAGTTCCGGGTGCTGCGGCGCAACGCCATCGCTACCTTCACCCGAGCCGTCATGCAGCCGCTGCTCTTCGTCTTCGTCTTCGCTTACGTGTTCCCCAAGATCGGTGGCGGTTTCATGCTCGGCGGGGGAGCGGGGGCATCCGCCGGGGTCACGGGCGGCATTAACTTCGCCACCATTCTCGTGCCCGGCCTGATGGCCTCCATGCTGCTCATGCAGGGCATTATGGCCGTGACGTTCCCGTTGGTGATGGAGTTCTCCTGGCAGCGCACGATCGAGGACCGGGCGCTCGCTCCCGTGCCGATCCGGGTGCTGGCGATACAGAAGATCGTCGCGGGCGCGGTCCAGTCGTTCATCGGCGCGGTCATCGTGTTCCCGATCGTGCTGTTCGTGCACGCGGCGGGCCAGGCTCCGCACGTGCACGTGACCAACTGGGCGCTGTTCGCGCTCATCCTGGTCTTCGCGTCGCTGCTCACCTCCGCGCTGGGGCTGCTGCTCGGCACGATCATGGATCCGCGCAAGATGCAGATGCTGTTCGCGGTGATCCTGCTACCCGCCACCATGCTGGGCTGCGTCTACTACCCCTGGGCCGCGCTGCACAACATCCGCTGGCTGCAGATCGCGGTGCTCATTAACCCGATGGTGTACATGTCCGAGGGCCTGCGGGCCGTACTCACCCCCGTGCTCCCGCACATGCCGATGTGGGCCGTCATGCTCGCGCTCGTCGGCGGCACGGTGGTCTTCGGCTACCTGGGCACCCGCACCTTCACCAAGCGCGTCCTCAACTAGGCCCTGGGGCCGAGGGAGCGCGGGAATACCGCTGCACGGCCCGGTGCTGTTAGGGTTAGACGTTGACCAGCTCGGTACTCGGGTGCCGGGCGCGCAAAGCGGAGGACCACCTCCCACCCAGTCGGCCCGGTACGGGCAGGCGGGTCTGGCCAGACGTACCGGGGGCCGGTGCGCGCAGTAGCGCGCATGGACTCCGTGTACTTGCTGGCACGGCGCACCCATGAAGGGTGACGCCGTTGTCGTGGTTGCCCCGCTGAGCGCATCGCTCGCGGGGTTTTCTCGTGTCCGGGGCATCCGCCCGCGACCGGGAAAATCCCCGGGCCTGGTCAGAAAAGCCGCCACCGGAAGCACCGGCGGCGGAGATGAGGCTCAAGGAGGTCACATCAGCACCGAAGCACGCATCAACGAGCGCATCCGTTCTCCCGAAGTCCGGCTGGTCGGACCGAAGGGGGAACAGATCGGGATCGTTTCGGTCAACGACGCACTCAAGCTGGCACAGGAGGCCGATCTCGACCTGGTCGAGGTCGCACCCACTGCGCGGCCACCGGTCTGCAAGCTCATGGACTACGGGAAGTTCAAGTACGAGTCCGCGGTCAAGGCTAGGGAATCGCGCAAGAACCAGACGCAGACGATCGTCAAGGAGATCAAGCTGCGCCCGAAGATCGACCCGCACGACTACGGCACCAAGAAGGGCCACGTCGAGCGGTTCCTCAAGGCGGGCGACAAGGTCAAGGTGACGATCATGTTCAGGGGACGTGAGCAGTCGAGGCCCGAGCTAGGCTTCCGTCTGCTGCAGCGTCTCGCCGGCGACGTTGAAGAGCTCGGCTTCGTGGAGTCGCAGCCCAAGCAGGACGGGCGGAACATGATCATGGTGATCGGGCCGCACCGGAAGAAGAGCGAAACAAAGGCGCATACGGCAGGCCAGGCCCAGAACCGGTCGGTGCCGAGCCCGCGCGCTGCCGCACCAGCGGCTCCTGAACCAGCGGCGAGTGAGCCCGCCGCCGACGGCGCCGCGGTACCGGGTCCGGCCTAGTAGCCGGTAGCAACACCCGGCGGCAATAAACCCCGGCGCAAGCGCCGGGGTCGGTTACTGCTGTGCGCCTAGGAGGCGCGCAGCCACAAGAATGGAGACGACGGCCACCATGCCGAAGATGAAGACACACAGCGGCACCGCGAAGCGGTTCCGGCTGACAGGCACCGGCAAGGTGATGCGCCGCCGCGCCAACCGAGGCCATCTGTTCGAGCACAAGTCGTCCCGCGTGACGCGGCGGCTCTACGGGGAAGTGCCGGTCGCGCACAGCGACCTCAAGGAGATCAAGAAGCTGCTGGGCAAGTAGCCCGGCCCGCGCGAGGGAGACAGAACAATGGCACGCGTGAAGCGGGCAACCAACGCCCACAAGAAG
>Ga0209656_10003171_pt1 | contig 10655 bp, 10 predicted proteins | sample BogFormECP12_OM2_FD_188239 | JGI IMG/M metagenome (GOLD analysis project Ga0209656, IMG submission 188239) | Bog forest soil microbial communities from Calvert Island, British Columbia, Canada - ECP12_OM2 (SPAdes) (version 2) | ecosystem: Environmental > Aquatic > Freshwater > Wetlands > Bog ... | reverse complement strand
TCGACTTTGACCGGTTTCCCGGTGGCTTCCACCGCAGCGCTGGCGATCCTGAGCGCGGTCTCCGCATATTCGCGTTCCATCCCCACAGTGCCGACCGATGCCAGCGGGGCGGGCTCGGCCTGTTCGGGGATCACCTGGACCAGGCGGAGCGGGATCTCTCGACTGACAGCTTCATCGACTGCCCATCGCGCGGCTTGGATCGCGGCCTCAGAGCCGTCGATGCCGACTACGACAGCGGATTGTGGTGTGTTCGAATCGTGCATCGCTCGTTCCCGTCAACTTTCCAGCCGAAGTACTTCAGAGAGGTGCCGCCGCGGCGTGGGCGGCGGTGCTTTCTCGGTGACTGGCACCACGCCCACCCGGAGCAGGACCTGCGGTACCGCTTCGTGATCCATCAGCGACTGGATGAGTTCGCGGGTGACGTGGAGCTCGGTGAGGTGCGTTACCGGGCAGGTGGCGAGGCCGTGCATCGTGCATTCCAGCGAGACGGCGGAGAGCGCTTCGCCGGAAGCCAGTGCGTCGGCGCGACCGTTGCCATCGGTGGACAGCAGCAGGACCTTGGCGTGGTCTTCGGGAATTTCGCCGCGCCGTTCGGGCTGATGGGTGATCGGGAAGACCCGGTCTATCCCGACTCGGTCACCCTCGGCGGCCGAAACGAGCGCACTATATGGAATACCCTCTGATGCCTCGAATGGTGCTGTCCACCAATGGAGTTCGTCGTTGTAAGGAATGTCATAAAATCGTAACGACTCGGCAATCTCGGCTGCTTCCAGGAGTCGGGGACGCAAATCGTCGGAGAAGATGTCCAGGTGCACGCCGGCTTCGTCGACCGCGCTTTTCACCACCGGTTCGAAGGATTGCCAGTCCGTTGGTCCGCTGAAGGGCAACCGATCGGTGTGGCGTGCCCAGATGGCGTTGGCGCGACGTCGATCTTGCTCAGTCACGGCGTCGATCGGGGTGAATTGGATCGACGCCAGGTGATTCGGGTTGTTCGGACTTGGAAACCGTTCGACGTGCGACCGCCAACCGGCCGCGGCCATCGCCACCCGAAGATGATCGAGGGTCGCGCCGCAGCCGATCAGCGCTTCTCGCGCGGACTGATCGGTGTTCGGGACTCGACTTGGATCGAGGAACAACTGAAGTTGACCGCCATCGAACACCCACTGCCAGGGTTGGCTATTGTGCTGTGACGGGGCGCGGCACGCTGACCGCACCGCATCCTCGATGACTTCGACTTTCACCGCGGTGGCAGGCATCTTTCGACCTCCAATCTTTACCTGCCATCAAGGGTTATCCGGCGGCGCTGCCTGCGGCAGGGCCATTAGTCCTCGATCGGCGTGCCATCGGGCCATGTGCCGGCAGGCGGTTACCGCGCGTCGATTGCTCGTCTTGCCCGCGGGCGTTCGTTGGCGAACCCTCGGACCAGATGTGCCCGCACAAAGTCGGCGACGACATTGGGGTCGTCCATGTCCAGTGTCGATGACGGTGTGCTGAACAGCGAGAACAGGATGCGCGCGAACCATTCTCCGGCGGACTGGATGTCGAGGTCCTTGCGAACCTCACCGGTGAGCCTGGCGGCGGCGAGGTGGGGCGCGAGGAAGTCGACGCACTCACGCAGCAAGACGGCGGCGTCTTTGGTCAGCAGCAGGCTGATCGCTTCTTCGTCGAAGTACTTCTCGGAGGCGATGGCCCGTCGCGCCTGGGTGACGAACACCGCTGCGCGGCTGAGCTTGTCTTCCAGCGAGCTGCCCCGGTCCATCGCCATGGACATTTGGCGATAGAACTGCTCGGAAGCGTGTTCGGCGCATGCTTCGACGATGGCGGCCTTGTCACGGAAATACTCGTAGATTGTGCTGCGGGAGATACCCGCCATCTTGGCGATGTCGACAATTGTGGCCTTCTGCAGTCCTTGCTTGCGGAAGCAGGTGTAGGCGGACTCCACGATCAGCTCGCGGGTATCCGTCGCCTGAGTCAACGCAGAAGCTTGAGTCATCAGGGAACCAAAGCGCCTCTGGGCACCAACCCGGCATTGGCTGATTCGAATGCGGCGTTGACGTCAGTGAGATGGAACGGCTTGGGCATCAGCCGGCTGAACGGAAAACTGGTGTGCTGCAGAAACGACAAGCCGATCGCGAGGGTGACCGGGTCGTAGAGCATGACGCCGCGCACCGACTTGTTTCCGTAGACCAGAACGCTGGGGTCGAGCTCGAAGGTGCGTCCGGTTCCGATATTGCCGACCTCGAGCAATGTTCCGCCGTTGTTCAGGAACCCGATGCCGTCAGAAATGACGCCGGGAGCGCCGACGACTTCGAGCACCCAGTCGGCACCGACGCCGTCGGTGCGACTGCGGATCTGTTCGGTGATTTCGGCGGTCGAGATGTCGCCGGCGTCGATGCAGTGCGTGGCGCCGAAGTCGGATGCGACGTCGAGCCGCTCGGCGATCTTGTCGATGACGATGACCTCCGCGGCGCCCGCGGTGTGCGCGACGGCGGCGGCGTTGATGCCCAGCCCACCCGCGCCCTGGATCACGACGGTGTCGCCCAGCCGAACGTCTCGCAGCGCGAACAGCACTTGGGCCAGAGCGCAATTGAGCGGCGCGACCGCTTCGTCGGTCAGGTCCTCGGGCACCTTATACAACGGCTGTCTGCGGGTGGTGTAGTAGTACTCGCCGTGTGCGCTGACGAAGTGCGGGGCTTGGTCGTGGGTGCGGAACTCGCCCGCCATCAGGTTCTGGCAGGCGTGCGGCCGGCCGCGTGCGCACGCGTGGCATTGGCCGCACAACCAGAAGTAAGGGGTGACCACACGGTCACCCACCGCCAGCGGCTTGCCGGTCGCGTCGGTAGTCAGTCCGTCGCCGAGTTCGGCGATTTCGCCGACCATTTCGTGGCCCATCGCGAACGGGTAGAACAGGGGGAGCTCGCCGCGGAAGATGTGCAAGTCAGATCCGCAGATTCCGGCCATCCGCAGTTTCAGCGCCGCGGTACCCGGTGCCGGCGCGGTGAGCGGAAACTCGGCGAGCTCAATCGGTCCGCCGACAGCGGTCAGCAATGCGATCTTCGGCATGACGGTATTCCCTACCTGTCCGGCGCCAGAATCAGACCGCTGGTGGGCACCCCGGTGCCCGACGTGACCAGGACATGCTCGACGTTGTCGACCTGGTTGTACGAGGTTCCGCGTATCTGGCGCACGCCTTCGGTGATGCCGTTCATCCCGTGGATGTAGGCCTCGCCAAGCAGTCCGCCGTTGGTGTTGATGGGCAGTTCCCCACCCAGCGACAGCCGTTCGACCGTGGCGAAGTCTTTGGCTTCGCCACGACCGCAGAATCCGAGTTCCTCGAACTGGGTGAACACGAACGGGGTGAAATGGTCGTAGATGAAAGCGGTTTGGATGTCTTGTGGCTTGCACCCCGAATCACGCCACAGCCGGTCTGCGACCACGCCCATCTCCGGTAGCCCGGTGATGTCGTCGCGGTAGTAGCTGGTCATCATTTCACCGTTAGCGGCTGCGCCCTGGGCGGCTGCGGTGATGATCGCCGGCGGCTGCCGCAAGTCGCGGGCGCGTTCGGCGCCGGTAACCACCAGCGCGACGCCGCCGTCGCTTTCCTGGCAGCAATCGAGCAGTCGCAGAACCGGTTCGATGATCCAGCGAGAATTCTGATGGTCTTCCAATGTGATCGGACGCTGGTAGAACCACGCGTCGGGGTTCTTGGCCGCATGCAGACGGTCCACGACGGCGATGCGGCCGAAGTCTTCGTTGGTGACCCCGTAGGTCGACATGTAGCGCTGCGCGTGCATCGCGACCCACGCTGCGGGAGTGAGCAATCCGAACGGCGCGTAGTGCGCCATGAACAGCGGCGTCTCCGCGCTGGTGCGTCCGCTACCGCCGAAGCGAAAGCCGGAACGTTCGTTGAAGGCGCGCCAGCACACCACCACATCGGCAACGCCGGACGCGACGGCCATCGCCGCGTGCACCACCGTGCCCGCTGCCGCCCCGCCGCCATGATGGACTCGGCTGAAGAAGCTTAGGTCGCCGATGCCCACATTGCGGGCGATGTCGATCTCGTCGCTGGAGTCCATCGTGAAGGTGACCATGCCGTCGACGTCGCTGGGGGCCAGAGCGGCGTCGTCGAGTGCGGCACTGACCGCCTCGCACGCCAATTGCAGCTCGCTACGCCCGGATTCCTTGGAGAACTCGGTTTGGCCGATGCCCACAATGGCGCAGCTGCCGGGCAGCGAACCGCTCATGCGCCTGCTCCGTCGAGCAGGCTGAGAACGGCGGTGCCGGAGACGTGATCGCCGAGGCTGTTGGATGCCTTGAAGGTCACCTCGACGAAGTTCTCACCGTCCGATCCTTCGCTCTTGCCGGTCACGCTGCCGGTGAAGCGCAGCGGGTCGTCCGGAAAGCACGGCACGCCTAGGCGAATCGACAGCTTAGTGACCATCGCTTCGGGTCCTGCCCAGTCGGTGAGGAAGCGCACGCAATATCCATTGGAGGTCAGGATGTTCATGAACAGGTTGGGCGAACCCTGCTTGTTGGCGTAGTCGCGGTCGTGGTGCACCGGCATGAAGTCACGCGACGCGATCGCGCCAGCGACGATCATGGTGGTGGTGATCGGGATCTCGAGTGGCGTCACCTCGTCACCGACCTCGATGTCGCTCCACTGCAGGGTTGTGGCACGGGTCTTGGCTGTCGTCATAGCCGTCCTTCCGGGTCTTCTGGGTAAGTGCTTCCAAGGCGAGCCAGCTGCTGGAAAGCCGAACCCAGGGTGAGTTCGTTCTGTTTGGCCCATAAGAAGTAGCGATGCAGGGGATAGGTGATGTCGATCCCGATCCCGCCGTGCACGTGTTGGGTGGTGGCGGCGACCCGGGCGCCGGCCTCGGCAGCCCAGAACTTCGCGATGCGTGCTGCGCGGGCGGCTTGGTCAGGGGGCCGTCCTTCCGCGATCAGCCAGGCCGCATGCCAAGTGGTCCACCTGATCGCCTCGACGTCGATGAATCCGTCAGCCATCCGCTGCTGCACCGCCTGGAAGCTGCCGATTGGACGGCCGAATTGCTCACGCCCGGTGGTGTATTCGGCAGCCATCCGCAAGGCGCGGTCGGACACGCCCAGCTGGATCGCGCACAGGCCGACCAGCGCGCGGGTGTAAAGCGAATTGACCAGATCGCCGGGCCCTTCGAGCCGGTCTGCAGCGGAAACCGTTGCACCGTCGAGGAATACGTCGGCATGTGGTTCGCGAGTGGTGGTGGCCACCGGCCGGATTTCGACGCCGCGGGCGTCGGTCGTCAGCAGGAACAGGCCCACAGCCCCGTCATCTATCGCGACGGGAATCAGCACGGTGTCGGCTAGCTGGGCCGCCGGCACTAGCTCTTTGGTGCCGTCCAGCCGCCAGTTCGGGCCGTCGCGACGAGCGGTGGCGGCGGGGTTCGTCGGGTCGGAGCGGCCCGGCTCCTGTAGACCCGCGGTCAGGATGCGGGTTCCTTCGATGACGCCGGGCAGGAAGCGTTGCTGTTGCTCGACGGTCCCGTGGCGGGCGATCGAGTCGGCGCCCAGCAGCAGCGTCGGGTAAACGGGCACCGGCGCCACGCCCCAGCCCACTTCGGCCAGCAACACCGCGAGTTCCAGGAAGCCATCGCCTGAAACGCACGAGCCGCCGACCGATTCCGGCAACGCGACGCCCAGCAGGTCGACGGAGGCGAGTTCTTTCCACAGCGCGGTGTCGTACCGGGAATTGCCGGCTTCGAGTTCGGTAAGTCGCTCCGGGGTTGCTCGCCGCTCGAACAGGTCGCGAGCCAGCTTGCTGATGCTCTCTTGCTCTTCGGTGAACGTGAAGTCCATGGAAAGGTCACCCCGGTCATTCGGCAGCGGGGCGGAACTGGTGCAGCACAAGGTCTCCGTCGGCTCCGTCGAAAGTCTGGTAGAACACCTCGACCGGCATCCCGACCGTGACGTCAGCCGGGTCGATCTCACACAGGTTCGACACCAGCCGGATGCCTTCGGCGAGCTGGACCAGCACGACGATGTAGGGATAGTCAAAGAAGGGAAATCTTGGCTCGTGTGGCATCACGTAGCTGTAGACAGTCCCTCGGCCCGACGCCTCGATGGGTTCCCACTCCAGGGAGCGGCAATTCGGGCACATCGGCCGCGGTGGGTTGCGCAACGTTCCACATCCGCCGCAGCGCTGGATAAGGAGCTTGTGCTCACGCAGCCCGTTCCAGAAGAACTCGGTGTCCGGGCTGATCGTCGGAGCAAGCCGGGTCGCCATCAGCGTTCCGGCCTGAATCGCAGCACCCGGAATCGCTGGCGCCCCAGCACCTCACCGTTCTGATCGGTATAGGTGATCAACCAGGTCAGGAAGAAGCCGGTCCCCTTCGCCGTCTTCTTCTCGTCGGAGACCTCCTCGAATACCGACGTCGCGCTGATGACGTCGCCCAGCCGGGGGTAGCGCTCGATCTCGAACTCCGAGTTGGTCGCCACGGTGCTGCTGTATCCGGCCTCATCGAGGAACGCCGTGGGATTGTTCGTGATCTCCATCGGTGCACCGCCCCGCTCCCCGATGCCCTCCAGTTTCGGCGACGGCATCGTCCACGTTTGCAGCATGACCGGCGGTGACACAATGCCGCCGAACCGCGACGCGGCCGCGAACTCCGGGTCGAGATAGACAGGGTTCATGTCGGCGAGTGCGTATGCCCAATGCCGGATCATCGGTTGATTGACCGGATCCGGCGCCACCGACGGCTTTCCGGCACCGCCGGTGGGTTGGCCGACAAGCGCTTTCAGCTTGTTACGGAACTCGGTATCTGAGTCGGTCACTGAGTTGATCCTCCTGACTTGTCCGTCGCGCGAAGGTCACGTGGTGCTCGCGGCATGCCCAATCCGGCCATCGCGATGATGTCTCGTTGAATCTCGTTGGCACCACCGCCGAACGTGCTGATGACCGCGACCCGATAGGCCGATTCCAGCGCGCCACGCATCGGTGCATCGGCGCCGCGCCGTAACCCGTTGTGGTCAAGCACTTCCAGCAGCTGGCCGGCGACCTGCTGGGTCAGCTCGGTACCGAAGACTTTCACTGCTGAGGCTTCGCCCATGTTGAGCATCCCCTGGGTCATCGCGGCGTTAACCCGAAGGTTCATCAGTTTGTATGCGGCGACCTGCGCCTCGACCCGGGCCAGCGTCATCTGCACCCAGGGCTGGTCGATGACGCGACCGCCGTCGAGTTCGGTGCTGGTTGCCCACTGCAGCGTCTGCTCGAACAACGGCTCGAGCGCGCTGAGGTTGCCCAGGGCGGCCCGTTCGAAGTTCAACTGGGTGGTGATCAGCTGCCAGCCTAGGTTTTCACCGGCGACGATCGCGCTCGCCGGGACCCGCACATTGTCGTAGAAGGTGTAGAAGGTGGAGATGCCCGGCATGGTGTGCAGCGGCTGGTAGGAGAATCCGGGCGACGAGGTGGGCACGATGAAGATGGAAATGCCCTTGTGCTTCTTGGCGTTTGGATCGGTGCGCGCGGCCAGCCAGATGTAGTCGGCGTAGGCGGCGCCGCTGGTGAACATCTTTTGGCCGTTGATCACATACTCGGCTCCGTCGCGGACCGCGGTGGTGCGTAGCGAGGCCAGGTCGCTGCCGGCCTCCGGTTCGGAGTAGCCGATCGCGAACTCGATGCTGCCGTCGAGGATTGCCGGCAAAAACGTCTGCTTTTGTTCCTCGGTGCCAAACTGCATCAGCGTCGGGCCGACCGTGTTAAGGGTCACCAGGGGAATCGGCGCGTTCACCCGTCTCGCCTCTTCGGCGAAGATGAACTGTTCGATTGCTGAGAAACCGCGTCCACCAAATTCTTTGGGCCAACCCACACCCAGCAGATCGGCAGCCGCCAGAGCGCGTACGCATTCGCGTACCGCGGGACCGCCCTCCATGCGTTCGCTGACGGCGGCCTGCCGTTCCGGCGTCATGACCTTTTCCATCGTCGCGCGGATCTCGTCGCGCAGCTGTTCTTGCTCGGGGGTGTAGTCGAGTCGCATTAGGCCCCCAGCCGGACCGGCATTCGCTTGACCCCGGGCACCATGGTCGCCCGCATCCGGTCGACCTGACCGGCCAGCTCGAGCCTGGGGAAGCGGCCCAGCAGCTCCTCGAACATCACCGTCGCCTCCAGACGCGCCAGTTGCGCGCCGACGCACGAATGTTCGCCGCACCCGAACGCGATGTGTGGGTTCGGATGGCGAGTTACCTTGAACTCCTCTGAGTCGCTACCGAATACGTCTTCGTCGCGGTTGGCCGACCCGTACAACATCACTACCACGTCGCCCTCGGCGATCCGCTGGCCGCGGATCTCCACATCGGCCACTGCGGTGCGTGCCATGTGGACCACCGGGCTGTTCCACCGCAGCATCTCCTCGATGGCGCCCGGGATCAATGCGGGATCCTCGACCAGCAGGCGGCGTTGGTCGGGGTGCGAGATCAGCGCGAGGGTGCCCAGCGCGATCAGATTGCGGGTGGTCTCATTGCCGGCCACCAGCAGCAGAAACGCGAAGTTGAGCAGGTCTTCGTCGGTCAACCGGTGTTCGTCAATCTCGGCTTCGGCAAGGACCGACAGGAGGTCGTTTCGCGGTTCGGCCCGGCGGGCTGCGATCAGCTTCTGGAAGTACTCGAAGAGCTGTCCCATCGCCACGAACGAGTCGAGTTCGATCTCGGGGTCGGCGGTTCCGGTGGCCGCATCCGACCATGCGCGGAACTGCTCCCAGTCGTCGGGCGGGGCGCCGATCAGCTCGGCGATCATGCGAGTGGGCAGCGGAGCGGCGATCTCCTCTGCGAACTCGTGCACCGAGCCGGGTTCGATGCCGTCGAGAATCCCACGGACGATCTCGCGAATCTTCGGTTCGAGCACGGCCACCCGCCGCCGGGTGAACCCCGAGTTGATCAGCTTGCGCAGCTGCCGGTGCCGCGGTGGGTCGCTGAAGATCAGGTTGCCCTCCTGCACCGGGCTCGGCATTGCCGGATCCGGAATGGTGATGCCCTTGGTCGAGGTGAACAGAGCCGGGCTGCTCGACACGAAGCGGATGTCCTCGTACTTGAGCAAGGCCCAGAACTTGGTGACATCGTTCCAGCACACGGGCGCCGTTGCGCGCAGCTCGCGGTAGGCCGGATAAGGATCGCCGGCGTAGAAGTCGGGGGAATGCAGCGGGATGGCCGACGAAGACTTCGCGTGCACGGGCCTCCCTCGGTACACCACGGCGGTCGTACATTTTCATACGATCTGTCCGGTGCACTCTGTTTACTCTGGCGGTACCGGCAATGTCAATATGCTTGCCGTCAAGCAGAAATAGGCACGCGGTAGTCGGAGCCCGATCTTGACCATTGACGACAGCAGGCCGACAGGTGTACACCAAACGTTGAGCCGCCAGACCGTCCGAAGGAATCAACATGGCTGAACAACGCTCACTCATCGACAGCTACGCGGTCTACATCGACGGGCAGTGGGTCGAACCGGAGAACGGGCGCTACGACGACATCAATCCGGCCACCGAGGCGGTTATCGCCTCCGCTCCTGACCCGAGTCCGGCCCAGGTAGAGAGCGCGATCGCGGCCGCCCGGGCCGCGTTCGACGCCGGGCCGTGGGCCGACGCGGGACCCGAGCAGCGGGCGAGCTGGCTCAACCAGCTCGGTGCGGCGTTGCTGGAGCACGCGGACGAGTTCTACGCGCTGGGTCAATTGGAGTGGGGTTGCACCGCCAACGAGCGAGTCATCCACATCGACGGGGCAGCGTTTACCACGTTGAACATCGCGGAACTGGCCAGCCATCCGGTCGAGGAGCAGATCGACGCGTACGGCGCGGCCGGAACCACGTTGCTGCGCTATGAGCCACTCGGGGTGGTGTCGATTCTGACGCCGTGGAACTTCCCGCACTATCTGAATGTCATGAAGGTGAGCGCAGCACTGGCCGCGGGCAACACCGTCGTGCTCAAACCCTCACCACTGGCCCCACTTGCTGGTCTTGCGCTGGCGCGAATCATCGACGAGCACACCGACATTCCGCCTGGCGTGGTCAATGTCGTGACGCCGTCCGATATCGAGTCCAGCAAGCTGCTGACCGTCGACCCGCGCATCGACATGGTCAGCTTCACTGGAAGCTCGGTGGTCGGCCGGGACGTGATGGCAGCGGCCGGCGGCAGTATGAAGCGGCTACTGCTGGAGTGCGGTGGCAAGTCGGCCAGCATCGTGCTCGACGACGTCGCACTGAGCGACGAGACGTTGCAGCGGATGCTCTTCGAGTCCTGCTCGTTCCACGCCGGGCAGGCCTGCATCCTGCACAGCCGGATGCTCCTTCCCGACTCCGTCCATGACGAGGTGGTCGATCGGCTAGTCGCGCTGGCTCGGGCCGTAAAGGTCGGCGACCCAACCGATCCCGACGTGCAAATGGGTCCGCTGATCAGCGCCGCACAGCTGAAACGCGTTCAGGCACACGTGGACCAGGCGCTCGACGACGGCGCCAAGCTGGTGACCGGTGGCGGGCGGCCGGCCGGCTTGGACACCGGCTTTTACTTCGAACCGACGATCCTGACCGAGGTCACGCCGGATGCGACCATCGCCCAAGAAGAGGTGTTCGGACCGGTGCTGTCGGTGTTGCGCTACAGCGACGACGACGACGCGGTGCGGATCGCGAACAA
>Ga0209656_10003170_pt1 | contig 10656 bp, 17 predicted proteins | sample BogFormECP12_OM2_FD_188239 | JGI IMG/M metagenome (GOLD analysis project Ga0209656, IMG submission 188239) | Bog forest soil microbial communities from Calvert Island, British Columbia, Canada - ECP12_OM2 (SPAdes) (version 2) | ecosystem: Environmental > Aquatic > Freshwater > Wetlands > Bog ... | reverse complement strand
GTCGTACGACCGATGAAGCCGGGTAATGCCGGTGGAGGGAAGGACCCTGACTTCTGGTGTGCTTGTCGAAGAAGGTGACGGTTGGTGAATTGGCGCGAGCCTGCGAAGCACCGACGAAACCAGAAACCTTCCGAGCAGGCTGTGTCGCGGCGCTAAGGCGGGATGGGCGCATGGAGGACGCTCATGTCGCCCAGCCGCCGTATGCCCGCGATGAAACCAGTCGGAGAGCGTAGTGCGGGAAATCCGCATGCTGCGTTCGATGAGCGGGGAAGGGAGACGGGATCGTGTGTGACACCCGCGCCCTTCCTCGACTCTACCACGTCTGGAGCGGCCGGACGCCGAACTCCCGAATTTGAGTCTGAAATCAACGTGCTATGGGGGACGGGCGTGACAGCAGCAAAAAACGGTCTGTTTTTCGGTCCGCCCGGCGTGTCGCGTGGCACGTGCCGTAAGTGCTTGATGAGATTCACGGAATTGCGGCGCGGCACTCGATCCTCGGGGACTGCGAGAAATCCAGGCTAGTTGCGAAATACGACGCGGACGTGGCGGCGCTGATTTTCGAAAGCTCACAGCGCGGCGACAGCTTGGTGAAGCGCGATTACGATCTAGCCAGCATGGACCTCAAGAATATCTGGGGCCGTCGCGTCGAAGTCGAAGGCTGCTTCATGCCGAAGGATGCGACGGAACCCGGCCTGGAAGTGGCAGACCTCATCGTCCACACGGCCGGACGCCAGCGTCGCCATGAGATTGCGGGAAAGCCCGGCCACACACCGGATTTTCAGCAGACCTACTGGCATAGCCTCATCCCACCCGAGGTCCTGGCGATTGGCAAAGTGGAGATCGCGAGGGCCATTGAGGACGGCCAGGCCGTGCCTTCCCGGCCACCAAAGGACACGTGATAATGGATTTTGTCGTCCATCGAGCGAGCGCGGGATTTTTGGATCGCGCTTGACGGCTGTTCAAGCCATATCGGCTGCAATCGCATTCCGAACAGTAGGAGATAGCCGATAGTACTGATGGGAGGTAAGGAAATTACGATCAAAATCGTCTATTCGACTTGCATCGAATGTTTTGTAGATAGCGGGCGGGAATTCTGTTGGGTTATCGCTATCCTTGGGGCCGTGCTGGCCGAGACGTTGAATGCCATTCAAGACATTGCTTAGTTTTAGAACGTCATCAGCCGTGCTGTAGTAACTGGATATTCGCGAAGACAGCAGCGACAGACCGTCCAGACCGGCAAGGTTGGGCTGCGCGAAGGCATCGAAGCCACAGTCGGCGGCGGCAAGAATGGAGACGTTGAACAGTTCCGCATTGCCATTCCCGTGCAGGAACCAGTTTTCCACCGCGCTTGAAAGCGCGAGGTTGCCCATGCTGTGTGCAAGCAGATAAGTCCGGAGACCGTTGGCGCGCGCCACGCGCAGCAAGGGTTCGACCTGCGCGAAGAAACTCATCACATGGACGCCGGATAGCCGAGCCATGTTCTGGTCGTGCCGATAGTCTCCATCCAGCACGGGGACGCTGACAATCTTGCCGAGCGATGGCCAGCAAAACGCCAAGACGGTCGTGTCGGTGCTCGGTTGGCCAGAGGCCGCAAGGAACTCCCGGTTGAATGCGGCGCGGGTGATCCCGTCTTCGAACGTGTTGTCGAAACCGTGGATGAAGAGGAGGAGATTGCGGCCCGCGTTGGACAGGTCGCCCGCTACATCGAGGGCGAATGAGCCCGTATTCGTGTCCTGTAAGGACGTGATTGAGCCCTGCTGGTTCGTCGTGATGTCCACGCCATCCACGAAGGCTGTGCCGTAGGTGATATCAGTCGTGTCGGAAGGTGGCTGGATATTCGGGCCGTAGCTTGTCACGGCTGAAGGGTCACCGGTGAGGATGCGGTTGCTCGCAAAGTACACGGTAGTCGGCATCGGCTTCGACCTTGATGGACGCACGAATCCTATCCGAACCCGGCCCGTAACGACAATCCTTTTGAGGCATGCATAGGGTGGGTCCGGATTGACCTCAACCGCCATTCCCCCATCTGGCCGCCGGAGCCACCTTGTTGCAGGGATCCGGTGGCTGGCGTCCTGGGTAGGGTAGCGCAGAAGGCCGGCCTCCCTTCGGAGGGGGGTCTTCGCGGTAGCTGGCCAGGGTTGCACGGCCGCAAGCCTCCGCGGGCGGCAAATCCCGGCATGCAGTCCTACATGGATGGCCCTGCCCTCATCCATAGTCCCGGAATGTCCGCCGTGCCCTTCAAGGTCAATGCCGACCGCCGTCACCACATCCCGCAGCAGCGGCATCGGATAACGAACTGGTCGGAATATGATGCAGCCCTACGCCAGCGTGGGAGCTTGACGGTCTGGTTCACCGACGAGGCGATCGCGGCTTGGCGTGCGGAACCACGGACCACGCGAGGTGGTCAACCGCACTATTCGGCTCTGGCGATCACAACGGCACTGACCTTGCGTGCCGTGTTCCGCCTGCCTCTGCGGCAGACCGAAGGTCTGATCGGATCCGTCATCCGCCTGCTCGGTCTCGATCTCGCCGTACCCGACCATTCTACATTGAGCCGGCGAGCCGAGACGTTGGCAGTGCCGCGACCGCCATCCAGCGCCGAACCCGTGCATCTATTGGTGGACAGCACGGGGTTAAAGCTCTCCGGTGCCGGCGAGTGGTTGGTCGAGACGCATGGCACGAGCCGGCGCCGGTCGTGGCGCAAACTGCACATCGGTGTCGATACCGACACTGGGCGGATTGTCGCGGCGACGCTGACTACCAACGATGTCGATGACGGCTCGCAGGTCGGCACCTTGCTTGATCAGATCGACGGTCCCATCGCCTCGTTCACCGCCGACGGTGCATACGACCAGGATGGCGTCTATGGCGAGATCGCCGAACGCCATCCCGATGCGGCTGTGATTGTGCCACCGCGTTCGAGTGCGGTGCCGAGCAAGACGGCCGAGACTGCGCCCACGCAGCGAGACCGGCATCTGCAACTGATTGCAGAGCGTGGCCGAATGGGCTGGCAGAAAGCATCGGGGTATAACTTGCGTGCCTTGGTGGAAGCCGACATCGGCCGCTGGAAACGGGTGATCGGCGGGACGCTGCACTCGCAGACGAACGGCCGTCAGGCGACCGACGTAGCGGTTGCTGTCGACGTCCTGAACCGCATGCTGGAGCTGGGACGCCCGAATTACGTCCGTATCACATGAAACCTCTGAGGCTAGGTATCACTCCGTCCACCGGCTGATCCGTGCAACAGGGTCGCAGCCGCACCCACCAGCACTTGCCCTTGCGGGTAGTAGTCCTCAACGCGCATCGCGACGATCGCACCGTTGCGGGCGAAGGCGAAGTGCCATGCCGTAGGGCGAACTTGGAGCGCGCCGAGGGGAGACCCTAAGCCGGGCTTAAGCCCGGTCAGGGCACGTCCACGGGGCCAGCAGGCGCTTCCGCGCGAAGGATCGTCACCGGATGGCCGGGACGCCGCTTCCGCGGCCCGGGGAGCCGCCCCCCCGGCGGCGAGGGGAGGCTGGCCCCGCAAGGAGGGGACGCGGCCAAGCGGATTTCCCTTGCGCGATATGCTGAAAAAGATATATTTTAGCGATGACGTGGCGCGTGGAGTTCCTGGACGAAGGGGTGCTGGCCGAGCTTGAGGTCCAGCCCGTGGATATCCGGGCCAGTTTCCTGCGCATCAGCCGGCTGATCGAAACTGAGGGCATTCACAAGCTGCGCGAGCCGTACGTGAAGCACCTCGAAGGGCCGGTATGGGAGATGCGCATGAAGGGCCGCGACGGCATTGCCCGCGCCGCCTACGTCACCGCATCGGGGCAGAGGGTCGTCGTCGTGCATGTGTTTGCGAAGAAGACCCAGAAGACCCCACGGCGTGAAATCGAGATAGCCCTCAAACGGGCGAAGGAGGTGAGATGACCCGCAGGTATATCCCTGTCGAGGAAGCCGCGAAGGAGTGGATGAAGGACCCGGAATTCCGGGCGGAGTACGACGCGCTGGAAGACGAGTTCGCCCTCGCCTCGGCCCTGATCAAGGCGCGCGGCGACGCGGACCTGACGCAGGAGCAGGTGGCCGCCGCGATGGGAACGTCGCAGGCGTTCGTCGCCCGGCTGGAAAGCGGCAAGGTGCTGCCTTCGACGCGCACGCTGGAGCGCTTCGCCAAGGCCACGCATACCAAGCTGCGCATCAGCTTCGAGCCTGCGAAGTCCAGGCCGGAAGCACCAAGGTGATAATCGGCAGGGCACAGGCGCCGGTCCCGGATAGGCCGAAAGCGAGCGACACATGACCGTCCTCAGCCTGATCGCCAGGCAGGACTACCTCGAAAAGGTCGCCCGCACCCGTGACCCCATAAAGGCCAATTCCGAATTCGTGTGGAACGCCCTCGACGCAGACGCGACCAGAATCTCCGTCGAGTTCGGTCTGAACGTCTTGGGCGGGATCGAAGAGATCGTCGTGCGGGACAACGGCATCGGGATCAGCCGCGCCCACGCTGAGCGCGATTTTTGGAACCTGGCGATTCCCGGAAACGCACGCCGCATAGAACGCCGAAGCTTCAGCGGGCGCTGCACGGCAAGGAGAGCCGGGGTCGGTTACGCTTTCAGCGACCTGCATCAGCACGCCGATCTGCTCGCCGTCGCGGATTACAGTGTGGTTCCGGAATATCTGTTCGGCGGGGATGGAAAGACCGCCTACGCTGACTGGTATGCCGGTTTTGCACGCAACGCCATTACCTTTGTTCACACGGACAAGAGCAAGTTCTCCAACGGTACGAGTATCTGACCCGGCCGGGTATGCAAATCGGCCCGTTCCGACCCCGATACAGACCCGTCGGGCTGCCAGACCCTGCAGATGCTGGCCCTGGCGGAGAAGCATTATCAATCGCCGGGTCTCGAGGCCAAGGTGCTGGCAAACTCTCCGCTCGCGAACATGCGGGATACGGAGACCGAGCTCATCGCCGCGCTACAACTGGGACAGATCGACTATCTGGCGATGTGTCGTTCCGACGCGCCACAACACCATCTGATGTATCTCGACCTGCCGGCGGAGATCGACCTCAGTGATCCCGCCGACGCGGCGGCGTACGCGGTGGCCGTCGCCCACACGAAGAACGGTGATGTGGCAGCTGCCCGACCACGCCGCCGAGGGCATCGCTGAAGGCTGCCAGAAGATCCACACCATGCACCTGCGCGGTCGCGCTGCCACGCAGACGCTTGCCGTCAATGGCGATATGCCCAAGCGGTCGGCCGCCTCTGCCCGAATCCCCGAGAGCCGCCTCCAAGCTTGCCACATCAAGCCCTTGGAACAACTCGCACCAGACCGAAGGACTGGCACACGCTCGCGCTTGATCCCCAGGCTGGCCAGCGCTTGCGCGCTCAACTGCCGCCCGCAACGCACAATACCAAGTTGATCTCGCCGTTCCGCCAACAGCGCGGCGACCGCAATCAGAAGAAGCCCAGCCAAGGGGTAACGCTGGCCCTCACGGCGACGATGGTCGCGCACCCGACCAAGCGCCTGCCACAGGCTCCCGCCGCCCTCATCCACACATGCCAACATACGCAGAGATCCCCCCGATCAACGAGGATCAGCCTGAATCGCTGCCCGTAGCCGCCGCCAGCCCATTTCAACCATTATCAGTCCGAACCGAATCGCCCTGCTCTCGCTACGACTGACTATTGACACTGATCAATGACCGGATGTCCTCTGACTGCAGCGGCGCGCCCGCATCCGATCAGCCGGGCGGTCCGTACCCTCAAACAGCAAGAAACAGCAAGGAGACGTCATGAGCACGGCCCTGGAAGCCACGCCCGCCACCGCTGAATCCGCCCCCGTGACACGGTTCGACGCCCTCATTATCGGCGCAGGCGTTGCCGGCTTGTACCAGCTCTATCGCCTGCGCGAGCAGGGATTCAAGGTGAGGACGATGGAAGCCGGGAGCGATGTTGGCGGCACCTGGTACTGGAACCGCTATCCAGGAGCGCGCCTCGATTCGCCGTCAAACGTCTATCAGTACTGGTTCTCCAAGGAGCTGAACGATGAATGGAGCTGGAGCGAGCGCTACCCCACCGCACCCGAGATCAAGCGCTACCTGGACTTCGTGGCCGATCGCTTTGATCTGCGCAAGGACATCCAGTTCAACACGCGAGTGACGGCGGCCAGCTACGACGAAGCGGCCAAGCGCTGGACGATCACCACGGACAGGGGCGAGACCTTCCAAGCGCAGTTCTTCATCAGTTGCGGCGGGATGCTCTCGGCGCCGCTGATTCCGCAGTTCCCCGGCCAGGACCAGTTCAAGGGCCGGATCTTCCACACCGCGCGCTGGCCCGAGGACGTCGATTACAAGGGCAAGCGCGTCGGCGTCATCGGGACCGCCGCAACCGGAATTCAGGTCATCCAGTCCCTGGCGCCAGAGGTGGCCCAACTCACGGTGTTCCAGAAAAGCCCTGAGTTCACGATCCCCATGAGGAACCCCAAGTTGACCGACGCGGATCGCGAGGCCTACCGGAAGCGTTTCAACGAATTGCGCCACCGCGTGATGAGAACGAACGCTGGTTTCGACTTCGACTTCATGTACGGCAGATGGGCCGACTTGACACCCGAGGAGCGACAGCAGGACCTAGAAGAGCTGTGGGCAGACGGCTCGTTGGCCTTCTGGGTTGGCTCGTTCCCCGAGGTGTTCGTCGATGAAGGGGTCAACAACGTGGTCACGGCGTTCGTCAAAGAAAAGACGCGCGCGCGCATCAAGGATCCAAAGCTGGCCGAGAAACTGATTCCCAACAACTTCGGCTTCGGCGCAAAACGGGTCCCGCTGGAAACGAAGTACTACGAAGTGTACGAGCGCGACAACGTGGAACTGGTCGACGTGAATGAAACGGCGATCGAACGCCTTACCGAACACGGCGTGCAGACCGCCGACGGCAAGCTGCGCGAGATCGATATCCTGGTCCTCGCCACCGGCTTCGACGCCGGCACCGGTGCGCTGACCCGCGTCGACATTCGCGGACGCGGCGGCCGCTCGCTGAAGGAGGACTGGAGCAGGGAGATCCGCGCCACGCTGGGCCTGCAGATCCACGGTTACCCGAACTTCTTCACCACCGGCGCGCCGCTCGCGCCCGCGGCAGCGCTGTGCAACATGACCACCTGCCTGCAGCACCAGGTCGACTGGATCACCGGCTGCATCCGCTACCTGAAGGCCCACGAGCTGAGCGAGATCGAGCCGACCGAGCAAACGGAGAACGAATGGATTAGCTACCACGATGGCTTCGCCAACGCGACGCTCATGGCGAAGACCGACTCCTGGTATATGGGCTCGAACGTGCCCGGCAAGCAGCGGCGAATGCTGTCGTTCGCCGGCGGCGTGGGAACCTATCACCAGAAATGCGAAGAGCTCGCCATCAGGGGCTACCCCGGTTTTGTAATGCACTACTGAACGAGCCCTTCACAATCCGGAGTCCGCCATGAGCGGACTCCATTGAGACAGAACATGAATCGAGAATCCCTACTACTCCCAGGAGGACCACGGCCCTTATGAGCTGCACGATGCGGCTGCTCTGACGTCACCAGCCGCTGATAAGAAAGGATGCCTCGCGCGAGGGCGGCAGGAAGAAAGCGAGATTTCGCCGCCGCGCGCATTTCGGGGTCACGCCGGGAAAAGACCTGGAGTCACGCAAAGCGGGACAGAACGTCAGGGGGTCGTGGATCAGGATCTGGTCGGAGCTGTTCCGGCGTCTTCGGGGGATGGCGCCGGCTAAACCCGCAAGGCGCTCGATGCAAGGCCGAATGATTCCACCCATTGCAGCTGTTACAACGGTTTCGCGTCGGCGCCGGTCTTTGGCGAGAAGGCGGATTTTATCGTTACGCTCGGGACAGTCGTCGGTTTTTTTGGGCGACCGTCGGCCGCCGCAAACAAAAGAGGATGAGGCAATGGCCAAACACAGCGAGTATTTTGTCGAGCGGCGCGACGATGGCAATTGGGCGGTGACGTTACCCCATGCCGGTCGCGCCAGCGCGGTAACAACGACCCAGCAGCAGGCAATTCAGCGCGCCAAGCAGCTCGCCCCTACCGGGTGCAAAGCACGCTCGGCGTAACGTCCGGCAAGCACGCTAGAAATCAGCGCGGTTGGCGGCGACGACGTCCTCGTCCCATTGCAGACTGATGCCGGGAATGTCCGGGATGTGCAGCATGCCGTCTTTCACGGCATAGGGGCGGCGCAGAAGCGGGTCGGCCCAGTCCTGCCATTCCAGCCAGTGCGCGGTTTCTGCCGATAAGGGTACGATCGGCCGCATACGGCTTCTCACAGGCGAGCGCCAGAACTGGTCATAAAACGTGTTATGCACCGACACACTGTAACACTGTAGATCACCGATAGAAATGTCACCGGCCTCCCCGATAGAGATGTCACTTAAGGCATCCATCATCGAGGCACGTGGGGTGGCACACGATGACGGTGATCCAGATGAGCCAGCGGGAACTGGGCAGGCTGCGCGTTGTCGTTGATCTGGTGGATGGCCGGCTGACGGTTGATGCAGCGGCGGAGCTGATGGGTGTCGGGCGCCGCCAAGTTTTTCGCCTGCGTCGTGCCTTTGAGGCGGCTGGAGCCGCGGGTTTGATTTCCAAGAAGCGTGGTCGTCCGAGCAACCGCAAGCACGGAGACACCTTCCGGCGCACCGTCCTGGACCTGGTCCGCGAGCATTACGTCGACTTTGGGCCGACATTGGCGGTCGAAAAGCTTGCGGCACGGCATGGTCTTCACGTCGGCGTGGAGACGCTGCGGCAATGGATGATTGCCGCCGGACTATGGATTGACCGACGGCACCGACTGCCTTCGCCGCACCAACCGCGCCGCCGGCGAGAGTGCCTGGGTGAGCTGATACAGATCGACGGCTCCGAGCATGCCTGGTTTGAGGGTCGCGGGGCGACATGCACCCTGCTCGCCTTCATCGACGACGCGACCAGCCGGATCATGATGCTGCGCTTCGTCGCCTCGGAGTCCGCGTTTGATTATTTTCGTGCGACCCGCCTCTATCTCGAGATGCATGGCAAGCCCGTCGCATTCTACAGCGACAAGCACAGCATCTTCCGCGTCAACAGCAAAGATGCGGCCGGCGGTGACCGGATCACGCAGTTCAGCCGGGCGCTGACCGAGCTGAACATCGACATCATTTGCGCCAATGTGCCGCAGGCCAAGGGTCGTGTGGAACGGGCTTTTGGCACGCTGCAGGATCGTCTCGTGAAGGAGCTGCGTCTCGCCAACATCGCGACCATCGAGGCGGCCAATTCCTGGTTACCGGCGTTCATCGCCGACTACAACGCCCGCTTCGGCCGAGCGCCACTGAACCCGAAGAACTTGCATCGCGCTTTGTCGCCGCAGGACGACCCCTCAGGGCCGTTCGCCATGATCTACCGCACTTGACCTCTCTTGTTGCAGCGCAGCAAATTACCCCTTGATGATCAGCCAGGACCCTGCCAATTGTAGTTTGCTGCAGTGCGGCACGGAACATTCTTAGAGGCTAGGGGACTGAAGATGAGAAGCCGAAGACATCCTGCTGGTGCAGATCATGCCCGAGGAAGTTGATACCATACCGCAACTGCCGTCGGAGATCGCGCAGCGCGCGCACGCGATTGGCTTCAATGCGTCGTTGCAGCACGAGCTGCAGGCGCTGGAGGATCTGCGCGCGGGCTGCCACGGCGCGACGGCGCCGTTTTCGCCCACCGCCCGCAAGCTGCAGCGGCTCCGCCTGCATCGCATCGCGGCGACGGACTGGGTGAGCGATCTCGGCGCGCGCAGCATGCTCGATACCTCGCGCACGCTGCTGACCGAACTGCGTGCGGCAGGGCGCAAGGCCGTACCGGATGGGCGCGCGGGCGAGACGAGGCAAGCGGCGTAGTGTCCCGATACCGTAGAGATGAGTAGTCGCCAGTCCGACGCCCTCAAGGTCATCCGCGACGGGCGCGAGGTTCCCGAGCGCAATGACCATCCGGTAGCTTCCGGTGACGGGGCGGAGCTGCCTGGCTGGGACGGGCATTCGCTGTTCCAGCCGGACGCTCAGCTTGACTGGCCACCATCCGAAGATGCATGGAACTCGTAACGACCGTGCGGCGTTCGAGGAGGCGTCGCCGCATCACCTATCCCCTCCGGCGATCGCTCGGCGATCTATTCCTCGGTCCTTATTCGGCATGCTCCGTGCTGAACGAACGCATGCAGCCTCGCCGAAAACCATCCAGGTTGTCGCCGCGCATTTTTACCGGTCGCCGCCATCAAGCCCGCCGCTACGTGGCCCCCTCCAGGGCTTCGAGGCTTGACGGCGCCGCCCAGCCGAAACTCGAGCTCAGGATGCCATGAATGAGAGGATGTCGGTCCGCACGCGCGGCATATTGCGAATCCGCCGGTCGAGACTCTATGCGGTGCGGCCGGGCGCCGAAGGAACCAGCACGATGATGCTGCACGATGATGCTTGTGGGTGAAATTGCGGCCACCGACGATCTGCCGGCGATCTACAAGTCGGCCGTCACAGCTTGCACCGTGCGCGGGCTCACCTCGGCGCAGGTGTTCGAGATACTCGATGCCGGCACCCACCTTCCTGCATCGCTTGGCCGAATTCCGCACCACGTATTCGAGCGGGGCGAGGTGGAGAAGTCGAGCGACCGCCATGTCGCGAACCAAG
>Ga0209656_10003169_pt1 | contig 10657 bp, 7 predicted proteins | sample BogFormECP12_OM2_FD_188239 | JGI IMG/M metagenome (GOLD analysis project Ga0209656, IMG submission 188239) | Bog forest soil microbial communities from Calvert Island, British Columbia, Canada - ECP12_OM2 (SPAdes) (version 2) | ecosystem: Environmental > Aquatic > Freshwater > Wetlands > Bog ... | reverse complement strand
ATACCAACTACCAAGTACGGCTCTTATGAACAAAGAACTCATCGAACTTCGCGTCAACGGGCGCTCTTACGAGCTGGCTGTCGAGCCGAACAAGCTGCTGCTTGACGTCTTGCGTCAGGACCTCGACCTTACCGGCTCCAAGCGGGCTTGCGACGATTCCTCCTGTGGCGCCTGCACCGTGCAGGTGGACGGCGTCCCCATGCTCTCGTGCACCATGCTGGCCGCAAGTTGCGAGGGGCAGGAAATCACCACCGTCGAAGGCGTTGCTAACCACGGCGCGCTGGCGGCGTTGCAGAAGGCCTATGGCGACTTCGGCGGCTCGCAATGTGGGTTCTGTACTCCCGGATTCATGATGACCGTGCGATGGCTGCTGGCGAACAATTCCGAGCCTACGGAAGAAGAAGTTCGAGAAGCGCTCAGCAGCAATCTGTGCCGCTGCACCGGATACACCCAGATGTACCAGGCGGTTCGTGCGGCGATCGATGCCGAGCAAAAAGGAATTAAGGAAGAGCTGGTGGAAACGAAGTGAGCAACAACGGGTTTTCAATTATCGGCAAGCCCATCGCCATGGTGGACGCCGCCGGCAAGACGACTGGCGCTGGCAAGTACACCGATGATCTCAGCCTTCCCGGCATGCTGGTGGGCAAGATTCTGCATTCACCCTATCCGCATGCGCGCATCAAGCACATTGATGTCTCGCGCGCCAAGGCGCTTGAAGGGGTGGTCGCAATCATCACTGGAGAAGATGCGCCGAATCGCTACGGCATCCTGCCCGTTGGCCACGATGAGACGGCGCTGGCGGTCGATAAGGTCCGTTACATCGGCGACAACGTCGCGTGTGTGGCCGCCATCAGCGAAGAGATCGCTGAGCGTGCGCTGGAATTGATTGATGTGGAGTACGAGCCGCTGCCTGCTTACTTCGACCCCGAAGAATCGATGAAAGCGGAGATTGATCTCATCCACGAGCACCGTCCGCACAATCTGGAAAAGGATTATCACCACGTCTTCGGCGACCCGGAGAAGGGCTTCACCGAGGCCGATTACGTGCATGAGGCGCGCTACATTGCCAACGAAGTGACGCACGCGGCAATGGAACCGCACAGCACGCTGGCGAACTTCGAGCTCGACCCTCATACGGGCAAGCTTGGCCGGCTTACGGTGTGGTCATCCACGCAGGTTCCCTACTACTTGCAGCACAAGCTGTCGCTGGTGCTGGAGATGCCGATGTCTCAGATCCGCGTCATCAAACCGCTGGTCGGCGGCGGGTTCGGCGGCAAGAGTGAGGTCATCCCGCTGGAGATCATCGCGGCGGTCGCGGCGCGTGCGGCCAAGGCGCCGGTGAAGATCACCTACACCCGCGAAGAGGTGTTTTGGGCGCATCGCGGACGCCCGCGCACTATCATCGACCTGAAAACGGGCGTGAAGAACGATGGGCGGGTGACATCGGTCGCTTGCAAAGTTATTCAGGATGGCGGCGCCTACTGCTCCTACGGCGTGGTTACGATTCTCTACTCCGGTGCGCTGCTCGGAGCGCTGTACGACATTCCCAACATTCGCTACGACGGATATCGCGTTCTTACCAACAAGCCGGCCTGTGGCGCCATGCGCGGGCACGGCACGGTCAACGTGCGCTTTGCTTTCGAGTCGCAGATGGACGAGATCGCCGCGAAGCTCAATCTCGATTCCGCTGAGCTTCGGCGCGTTAATCTGCTAAAGCCGCCGACGGTCACCGTCAACGGGTTGCGCGTGTTGAGCTATGGCCTGCCTGAGTGCATTGACCAGGTAGTCACGCGCTCCGGTTGGGACGAGCGCCGCGGCTATTTGCCCAAAGGGCGCGGTCTCGGTATCGCCTGTAGCCATTACGTAAGCGGCGCCGCCAACAGCATTATTCGCTCTGACATGCCGCATTCGACGGTTAACATCAAGATCGATCGCGATGGCGGCGTCGTTGTGTATACGGGAGCTGCAGAAATCGGCCAGGGATCTGACACGATGACCGCGCAGATTGTTGCCGAGGTGCTTGGATGTGAACTGTCGCGCGTAAGAGTGATCGCCGCCGACACCGACCTCACGCCCATCGATCTCGGGTCGTATTCCAGCCGCGTTACTTTTATGTCGGGCAATGCCGCCCTGCGTGCGGCGGAAGAGGTAAAGAAGAACATTGTCAGCGCCGCCGCAAAACGCATGAACTGCGCCCCGGAGGACGTAATCATGCGAAACGGCGGCGTTTGGAAGCGCAGTACCACAGCGTCAGACATTACTCACACAACGTGGGATACTCACAAAGAGAAAGAAGTTGCGAGCGGACACGTGGATGGTCAAATCCTGCGGGGCTCCGTCCTGCAGACACGCAAGGAGGAAGGCCCGAAGGAACACATGAGCTTCGAGGAGGCTGTCGTTTCCGCCATTGACTTCCACGGAGCGCTGACCGGCACGGGGTCGTATGCGCCTCCGGTCGAGGCGCGAGGCGGCAAGCACAAGGGTGGAGGCGTGGGCCCCTCGCCGGCGTATTCCTATTCGGCGCAAGTTGCTGAAGTAAGTGTCGACGAAGACACCGGCGAAGTGACAGTGCACAAGATCTGGGCGGCGCATGACTGCGGCCGCGCTTTGAATCCCGTCGCCGTTGAGGGCCAGGTGATCGGCTCGGTTTGGATGGGACTTGGGCAGGCTCTCGAAGAGGAGATGATCTGGAAAGATGGCCTGCTGATGAATCCGAGTCTGCTGGAATATCGCAGCCCGTCGGCGGCGGAGTCGCCGGAGATTGAATGCATCATTGTTGAGAGCGTTGATCCTGAAGGCCCATTTGGCGCGAAGGAGGCTGGCGAAGGCTCGCTGGCCGCAACTATCCCTGCCATTTCCAACGCCATCTACGACGCTGTGGGAGTTCGCTTGCGGGAGGCGCCGTTCACGCCTGAACGCATTCTTGCTGCGTTGCGCGCAAAGAGAGGGTTGAAACGCATCGCCATGACCGAATCAGTTGATCCCACAGCGCCGATGACCTTCCGTGAACATGGCGGCTCGTTGTGGTTTCGTGGCAAGGGCCCAATCCGGCACGCGCTTGACCCATCGCGGCAGAAGACCCACGCAACTGGCGGTGAGCAGTGAGCCTGCCCAGCTTCCGACTGTTGCGTCCGAAAACGCTTGATGAGGCCATCGCACTGCTGGTCAGGCATGATGGCGAAGCGAGAATTGTCGCCGGCGGCACAGACCTGCTGCCTTCGATGAAGCAGAAACTGTTCACGCCGCCTTACGTGCTCGATCTGCGCGGCATCAGCGAACTGCGCGGTATTCGCAGCACACCGGGAAACGGCGTCGAAATTGGCGCACTCACCACTCTCAGCGCTATCGAGCACTCACCTCTCATCCGCAAAGACTACCCGGTGCTGTACCACGCGGCACGGACCGTTGCTTCGCCGGTTCTGCGCAACATGGGGACCATTGGCGGCAATCTGTGCCTCGACACCCGCTGCCTGTGGTACAACCAGTCGCTATTATGGCGCAAGAGCTGCGGCTTCTGCCTCAAGAAAGACGGCGACCTCTGCCACGTTGCGCCGGGCGGGAACTTTTGTTGGGCGACGTTTTCCGGCGACACACCGCCGGCGCTGCTATGCCTGGGAGCGGAAATCGAAATCGCCGGACCGAGCGGCCTGCGGCGTACCCCATTGTCAGAGTTCTACGTGAATGACGGTATTGTGCGTCTGCATCTGGCGCCCAACGAGGTCGTCACGCGCGTCCACCTGCCCGAGTCATCCGCCGGGTGGCGCGGCAACTATCAAAAACTGCGCGTCCGGGGGAGCATTGATTATCCGCTGGCCGGAGTCGCTGTTGCACTCAAAATGCGCTCAGGCCGTGTGCAAGATGCGCGTGTCGCCATCACCGCCGTTAACCCGGCACCGTTTCTGGTTGAAGATGCCGGCGCGCATCTTGTCGGCGCGGTTCCAAGCGAGGAGCTTGCTGAGCGCGTTGGCGATCTGGCAGCGAGTACGGCCAAGCCGCTGACCACCTCGGCACTGACGCCGGAATACCGTCGCGAGATGGTGCGAGTGTTTGCCAAGCGTGCAGTGCTGGCGTGTATGAACTGAATGATCACCGACTGCCACGTCCACATCCAGCCGATGGAGCTGTTCAAGCCGGAAGCCCTGGCGCTGATGAAGAAGTCCCGCAAGGACTTCGACTTGGTCGCAGAATACTGCCGCTCGCCGAAGGCGTTCCTGAGTTACCTTGACCAGATCGGCGTCGACCGCGCCGTGCTCATCAACTACGTTGCGCCGGAGGTCATCGGCTTCACGCCGGCCGTTAACGAGTTCGTGGCCACGTATGTGAAGGAAAATCCCAGGCGGCTTATCCCGTGCGGCAGCGTACATCCGCGGCACACGACGAACGTTCTGGCCGACATGGAGCAGATCGTGCGGCTGGGCATCAAGCTCATCAAGATCCATCCGCCGCACCAGTTGCTTTACCCGAACGACTACATCCACGGGGTAAAGGAACTAGAGATCATCTATCGCGCTGCCGAGGCCAACGGAATCCCGATCATGGTACACACGGGCACGTCGATCTTCCCCGGTGCGCGGAATAAATATGGCGATCCGATGTACGTGGACGACGTGGCGGTCGACTTTCCCAAGCTGAGGATCCTGCTGGCGCATGGCGGGCGTCCGCTGTGGATGGACACCGCATTTTTCCTGGTGCGGCGGCACCGCAATGTTTATCTCGACATCAGCGGCATTCCACCCAAGACGCTGCTGAAATATTTTCCGCGGCTGGAAGAGATCGCTCACAAGACCCTCTTCGGCACCGACTGGCCCGGCCCGGGGGTGCCCGAGATTGAGAAGAACCTTGTTGAGTTTCGCGCGCTGGAGTTGAGCGAAAGCGCCAAGGAGCAAATCCTCAGCAGAACCGCATTGGAGATTTGGCCGGGATAGCTCGGGCTGACGGCAAGTAATCCGCGGTCGCTACGAGCCAGTAGGCTGCAAGCCTTGCGGACCGGAGTTCTCAACTCCGGCTGCTTTGCGAATCGCCCGCCACAGCTCGTCAGATCCGACACGCGCCTTTGCAGAAAAGGGAATAATCTGCTCGGGTGAGACCTGCAACTGGTCGCTGAGCTTTTGCAACGAGCCGCGAAGTTGGTTGTGTGAGATCCGGTCCGACTTGGTGGCAACTACCACAAAGTTGCGCCTGGCGTGACGCAACCAATCCAGCAATTGCAGGTCGATCTGCTGCGGGGGAATCGTGACATCCACCAGCGCCAGGCAGAGTACCAGTGTCTCGCGGTTTTCCAGGTATGGATTAACGAACTGCGCCCACTTCGCCGTCACTTCCTTGGGCACGCGCGCGTAGCCGTACCCGGGAAGATCGGTGAATATGAAATCAGGCTCCGGCTTGCCGGGGCGGCGTACCTGGAAGAAGTTGATGGTCTGGGTGCGGCCAGGCGTGTTGCTGGTTTTGGCGATCTTGGTGCCGACGAGAGCGTTGATCAAACTTGACTTGCCAACGTTGGAGCGGCCCAGGAAGGCGATCTCCGGCGCGCCCGGAAGCGGGAATTGCCTCGGGTCAACCGCTGCCGTCAAGAATCGCGTCAAGACCTTCATGCCATGAACCTAGACTTCTTCAGGTGTCGAAAGCTTTGGAATGAGCACAGAGCTTTCGGGTTGTACATAGGCCCCTCTCCTCAGCGATGCGGAAAATCGGGACCCTTGAGCTCGTGTGATAGTCGAGTGGATGGTTGCTGCAATCGCTCAAAGCGAATGGCAAAGAGCGAGAAACCGTTTCACTGGTGCGCCGTCGGGACCTGCTCCGGAGGTGGCGGCGGCAGGGGTGCGATTCCGGGAGGCTCGTCCGCGACCTCAGGCAACGGGCGTTCCAAGGCATAGGCCAGCACTTCATCCATGGTGTTTACGAAGCGCAGCTTCATCATATTGCGGAGGTTCTCCGGCACGTCGGCCAGGTCCTTCTCGTTGTCGGATGGGAGCAAGACCTCCAGGATGCCTGCGCGTTGGGCGGCCAGCAGCTTCTCCTTCAGTCCGCCAATAGGCAGCACCTTGCCACGGAGCGTGATTTCGCCCGTCATGGCAATGTCGCGGCGGACCGGAATCCGGCTCAACGCGCTGGCAATTGCCGTCGCCATCGTGATACCCGCAGACGGGCCATCCTTGGGAATCGCTCCCTCGGGCACATGCACGTGGATGTCGAGGTTGCGGTAAAAGTCGCGCGCCAGTCCCAGCCGGTGCGCGCGCGAGCGCACGTACGACATGGCTGCTTGCGCCGACTCCTGCATCACGTCCCCGAGCTTGCCGGTCAGTGTGAGCTTGCCCTTGCCGTCCACGGTGGCGACTTCGGTGGTGAGAATCGAGCCGCCGGCCTCGGTCCATGCCAGACCGGTAACGATGCCGATTTCACTGCGCTCGTGGATCTCGCTGTCGCGGAACTTCATGACGCCAAGGTACTCACCAACGTTGTCGGCCGTAAGCGTCAGGGTGAACTTTCCACCTTCCTTCACCACCTTGCGTGCGACCTTGCGGCAGATGTTGCCGATTTCACGCTCCAGATTGCGCACGCCCGCTTCGCGCGTGTAATTGCGGATGATGGCGGTAAGAGCTTCGTCGGCGAAGACGATGTTCTGTTCGGTCAGTCCGGTCTGCTTGCGCTGCTTGCGCACCAGATACTGCTTGGCAATCTCAACCTTTTCCGGCTCGGTGTAGCCATGCAGCCGCAGCACCTCCATGCGGTCCTGCAATGCCGGAGGAACGGTATGCAGCACGTTTGCTGTCGCGATGAAGAAGACCTGCGAGAGGTCGTACTCCACGTCGAGGTAGTGGTCCACGAACATATAGTTCTGTTCCGGATCAAGCACTTCCAACAGCGCCGCAGACGGATCGCCGCGGAAATCCATGGACATCTTGTCCACTTCATCCAGCATGAATACCGGATTCTTAGTGCCGGCCTTTTTCATCATCTGAATGATCTGGCCCGGCAGCGCGCCGATATAGGTGCGGCGGTGCCCGCGAATCTCGGCTTCGTCACGCACGCCGCCCAGCGACATGCGGACGAACTTGCGGCCGGTGGCCCGAGCAATACTCATGCCGAGAGAAGTCTTGCCCACGCCCGGAGGCCCGACGAAGCACAGGATGGAGCCCTTCGGGTTCTTCACCAGTTGCCGGACCGCCAGGAACTCCAGGATCCGCTCCTTGATTTTCTCCAGCCCATAGTGATCTTCGTTCAGCGTTTTCTCAGCAACTTCGATGTTGCGGATTTCCTTAGAGCGCTTCTTCCAGGGCACCGCCAGCAGCCAGTCAAGGTAGTTGCGCGAGACGGTGGACTCCGCTGACATCGGCGGCATCGCTTCCAGCTTCTTCAGTTCCTGCAGCGCCTTCTCGTGCGTTTCCCGGGGCATGCCGGCAGCATCGATCTTCTTCTTCAGCTCGTCGAACTCACTCTTCTCGCCGCGGCCCAACTCCTTCTGGATGGCCTTGATCTTCTCGTTGAGGTAATACTCTTTTTGGGCCCGCTCCATCTGGCGCTTTACGCGCGACTGGATGGTGCGGTCCATGTTGAGCTTCTCGATCTCGACGTCGAGTACGTCGCCAATGCGGTTCAGGCGCTCGGCAGGATCGAAGATCTCCAGCAACTCCTGCTTCTCCTCAATCGAGAGCTGCAGGTTGGCGGCGATGGTATCGGTGAGCTTTGCCGGGTCGTCATTGCGAACGGCGGCAATCATGGTCTCGTAGTTCAGTGACTGGCAGAGCTTTACATACTGCTCGAACAGGCCAGTGACGCGCTGCATGGCGGCTTCCACCGGCGGCGCCGGCTCGGCTGAGTATTTCGCGGTACGGACCGTGGCCTCGAAATAGCCGTCGGTGTCCACGACCTGGAGAATCTTGCCGCGTTCCAGGCCCTCCACCAGGACCTTGATGTTGCCGTCGGGCAGCTTCAGGCTCTGCACGATGTTGACGATGGTGCCGACCTGGAAAATCTCGTGAGGCTTGGGCTCGTCTATGCTGGCGTCGTGCTGAGTGGCAAGAAAAATCTTCTTATCGCCGGCCAGGGCCTCTTCCAGTGCCCGCACGCTGGACTCCCGCCCGACCACGAACGGCGTCATCATGAACGGGAAGATGACGACGTCCCGTATCGGCATCATGGGGAGTTTCTTGGTCTCAAATTTTTCGCGCTGGGTCACTAATACCGCCTTATCGTTCGAAGTGGCTCAATCCAGTCAGAGCCGAAGCGTTGATTTCGCTGCCACACTCGGGCACACAACAACACCCAAGCATCAAGTTACTCCAAGCATAACACGCGGTGAAAAGGGACAGAAGGCGAAACCGCCCAGTACCAATATGTGTGCTAGCCCGCCTTCTCCAGTGGCATACTCACGTTGCGCTTCTGCACCATTTCGGCGGTAACTTCGAAGTCCTTCACCCGCCGTTGGCTGGGCAGGTTGTACATGAGGTCGAGCATCAGCTCTTCCAGGATCATGCGCAACCCGCGTGCGCCAACTTTCCGCAACATGGCTTCTCTGGATATGCAGCGCAGGGCGTCATCGGTGAAGCGGAGCTTCACGTTTTCGAACTCGAAGAGCCGCTGATACTGTTTCACGATGGCGTTCTTCGGCTTGGTGAGAATCTCGATCAGCGCGTCTTCGTCGAGATCGCTGAGTACGCCGACTACCGGCATGCGACCGACGAACTCGGGAATAAGTCCAAACTTGATGAGGTCTTGCGGTTCCACCTGCGACAGCAGTTCGGTATCGCGCTTGTTGCTCTCGGTGAATGCCGCCTCTTTCGCTTCGTTGGTCCGGAATCCCATGGAGCGCTTGCCCAGCCTTCGACCGATGATGCGCTCCAGGCCCACGAACGCCCCGCCGCAAATGAAGAGGATGTTGGTGGTGTCCACCGGAGTGAACTCCTGGTGGGGATGCTTACGTCCTCCCTGCGGAGGAACGTTCGCCACAGTGCCTTCCAGGATCTTCAGCAGCGCCTGCTGCACACCTTCGCCGGAAACGTCACGAGTGATGGAAGGGTTCTCGTCCTTACGGCCGATCTTGTCAACTTCGTCAATGTAGATGATGCCGGTCTGCGCTCGCGCCACGTCACCTTCGGCTGCCTGCAGCAGCTTGAGAATGATGTTCTCCACGTCCTCGCCGACGTAGCCGGCCTCGGTAAGCGTGGTGGCGTCCACGATGGCGAAAGGCACATCGAGCATCTTGGCCAGGGTCTGCGCCAGCAGTGTCTTGCCGGTGCCGGTCGGGCCGATGAGCATGATGTTGGACTTCGAGAGTTCCACCTCGCCGCCGCGCTGGCGGTTCATGTACACGCGCTTGTAGTGGTTGTAAACCGCGACCGCGAGCTTCTTCTTGGTCTGCTGCTGGCCGATGACGTACTCATCGAGGAAGGACTTGACCTCGGCCGGCTTGGGAAGCTGATTGGGCGTGGCAACCGGCGCTGTTTCTGAGCGGTCGTCTTCCAGAATGGAATTGCAGACGGCCACGCACTCATCGCAAATGTAAGCGCGCGGATAGTCCGTGGGCGACGAAATCAGCTTGGCGACGGCGTCCTGAGACTTGTGGCAGAACGAGCAGCGCAATACTTCATCAGAACCGGTCCTGGTCCTCACAGCAAGACTCCTTCACTTCACACGCTGTCAGCCGGAACTGCGAATTCCGCGCCACATTTCACCGGTCTTTCAACCCCGGCCAGGAGCCGTGTTGCTCCTGTGAGGAACGCCGCCAACATCGGCCAGTTGGCGAACCTCTCTAGGACCCTTCAGCGTTTTCACCGTGAGACTATTGAACCACAGTTCCGACGCTTTGCACGCTGACCTTAGTGCCACATCAGATACAACTTTGGAAGCACTGCAAGTAAATTTTTCGCGCCTTCACTTGTGCTTGAAAATAATGTCGTCAACGATACCGTACTCCTTCGCCTGATAGGCGTTCATGATGAAATCGCGCTCCACGTCCCGCTCCACTTTCTCCAGCGGCTGACCGCTGTGCTTCGAGAGCAACTGGTTGGTGATCTCGCGCATGCGCAGAATTTCGCGGGCATGAATGTCGATGTCCGTCGCCTGCCCCGACAGACCCGACATCAGCGGCTGGTGGATCAGAATGCGTGACGTCGGCAGCGCGAACCTTTTTTTCGGCGCTCCACCCGCCAGCAGCGTCGCTGCCATGCTGGCTGCCTGGCCAATGCAGATGGTCGTCACGTCGGGACGAATGAACTGCATGGTGTCGTAAATCGCCATGCCCGCCGTGATCGAGCCGCCGGGCGAATTGACGTAGAGCGAAATGTCCTTCTCCGGGTCTTCGGCTTCAAGAAACAGCATCTGGGCGATGATCAGGTTGGCAACATTGTCATCAATAGGAGTGCCAAGAAAAATAATATTGTCCCGCAACAGGCGGGAATAAATGTCGTACGCCCGCTCGCCCCGGCTGGTCTGTTCAACTACCATGGGCACAAGCATGTTTTGCGGCTCCCTTCTGGGTCCTTACTCCCACTCTACACGAGTACTGGTTCTTCGCTGCCCACACTTCTTCCCGAGGGTCAAAGGGGGAAAGCAGAATGCAGGCCGCCCTATGCGGACCTGCGGTACAGTGCATCCAGGGCCTTCTCGTTGCGGATGCGATGCCGAATTCTATCCAGCCCCCCATCCTGCGTCAAACGCG
>Ga0209656_10003168_pt1 | contig 10664 bp, 12 predicted proteins | sample BogFormECP12_OM2_FD_188239 | JGI IMG/M metagenome (GOLD analysis project Ga0209656, IMG submission 188239) | Bog forest soil microbial communities from Calvert Island, British Columbia, Canada - ECP12_OM2 (SPAdes) (version 2) | ecosystem: Environmental > Aquatic > Freshwater > Wetlands > Bog ... | reverse complement strand
CCAGCAGTGCCGCGACGAGCACGATCCCCGCCGCCTGAAGCGACACGACGATGGTCACCGCAAGGATGACGAGCAGCAGATTGCTCAGCGCGGTCGTCGGCAGGCCGCTCGCCTGCGCCATGAGCGGATCGAACGACGCGAACAGCAGCTCTTTGTACAGCGCGAAGATCACGAGCAGCACGCCGATCGTGAGGCTGGCGACGAGGAAGATGTCGGTGCGGTCGACCGAGAGGACGTTGCCGAACAAGAAGTCCTGCAGATCGACGATATAGTTCCGCGCACGCGACATGAGCAGTACGCCGAGCGCGAAGACGGCGGTGAACATGACGCCGATCGCGGTGTCGGTCGAGACTTCGGAGCGACGGCTGATGGCGCCGATGCCCAGCGCGGTGAGGATGGCCACGATGAGCCCGCCGACGTACAAGTTGGCCTTGAACAGATATGCGATCACGATGCCGGCGAAGGACGCATGCGCGATGCCGTCGCCGATGAACGAAAGGTTGCGCAACACCACGTACACGCCGACCACGCTGCACACCAGACCGATGAGCGTGGACGCGATGAGCGCGCGCACCATGAACTCTTGTTGCAGCGGCGCGAGCAACCAGTCCATGGGCTAGAGCTGCGCCGAACGGACGGCGGCTTGGGCCTCGGGGATGACGAGCACGTGGCTGCCGAACGTCGCCGACAGCGTCGCATCGGTGAGCACCTCGGTCGGCGGGCCGTATGCGATCACGCGGTGGTTGAGGCACAGCACTTTATCGAACCAGGTGGCGACGCACGAGAGGTCGTGCGTGGTCGCGACGATGGTCATGCCCTTCTTCTTGCGCTCCTCGAGCAGGGTGAAGATCGCATGCTGGCTGGTCGCGTCGACGCCTGCGATCGGCTCGTCGAGCAGCAGCAGCTGCGGGTTCTGCACGAGCGAGCGCGCGACGAACACGCGCTGTTGCTGGCCCCCGGAAAGCTCGCCGATCTGCGATGCCGCGTGATCGGCCATGCCAACTTCTTCGAGCGCGGCCATCGCCGCGCGCTTTTCGGTCTCGCCGGGGCGCCGGAACAGCCCGAGCTTGCCGTAGACGCCCATGAGCACGACGTCAAAGACCGTGACTGGGAATGACCAATTGACGTCTTCGGTCTGCGGCACGTAGCCGACGCCCGGGCCATGGCCGGGCGGCGCGCCGAGCACTTCGATCAATCCGCACTGCGGTTCCAATAAACCGGCGATCACTTTGAGCAGCGTCGACTTGCCCGAGCCGTTTGGGCCGATGATGCCGACGAACTCACCGCGCACGACCTCGAAGCTGATCTCGTCGAGCACGTCGCGGCCGAAATAGCCCGCGCACATGCCCTCGCACAGGATCGCCGTGCCCGCCGGGGCCTTGCCCGCCTGGTGCCGCGCGGGATGGTGATCGGCGTGTCGATGAAGATGCGGCGCAACGGCAGGGACCGCGTGGCTGTGATCTTGCGGCGCGACCGGTGCCGCTGGATCGACGTGCGTGTGGTCGTGCTCGTGGAGTTCGCTCATCTCAAAGCCTGCACGATCGTGTCGACGTCATAGTGCATCATCCCCTCGTAGGTCTGGAGCTGCGGCGTGGTGCCAAGCGTATCGTCGTAGAGATCGCTCACCGTCTTGATGCCGGCGCTTGTGGCGAGCGCCTGCGCGAGCTTGGGCGAGAACTGCGGCTCGGCGAACACCGCGCGCACGTGATTGGCGCGCGCCTGCGCGATGAGCGCGGACAGATACGCCGCTGAGGGCTGCTGGCCCGGCGATGGTTCGATGGCTCCGATGTCGCGCAAGCCGTAACGCTGGTCGAAATAATACCACGCATCGTGGAACGTGAGCATCGTGCGATTGGCTTGCGGGATGGTCGCGATCTGTTCGCGGATCCACGCGTCGAGCGCGCGCAGCCGCGCGGTCTCGCGCGTTTCATTCGCGCTGTAGTATGCCGCGTTGGGCGGGTCGACGTCGCGCAATGCCGCCGCGATCTTATGCACGTACACTTGCGCGTACGTCACATCCAGCCACAGGTGCGGGTTGCCGGGCTCGCCTGCGGCTTTGGCCCCCTCGACCGGCATGCCATCCGATAGCACGATCACTTTGGTGCCCGGCTTGGCGACGTTGCGCAGGACCTTGTCGAGCCACAGCTCCAGACCGGCGCCGTTCTTGATGATGAGTTGAGCATTCGCCAGCGCCACGAGGTCTTGCGGCGACGGATCGTAGGTCTCGGGTGATGCGCCGATAGGCACGATGCTGATGACATCGGCCTTATCGCCGCCGACGGCTTGCGCCAGCGCTTGGATGGTCGAGATCGTGGCGGCCGCCTGGACGCGCCGACTGCCTGCCGGCGAAGGCTCCGCGGCGGGCTTTTGAGACGAACAGCCCGCGCAAAGTACCGCAAACGCCAGCGCACCGGAGGCCGCGTACGGCCGAACCTTATCGAGAATCATTCTCGATAAGTCTAGCCCGCGGCGCGCCGCTCTGTCAAGTGCGTTCGCGCCGGGTCAGGCGCGCAGGGCGCTGGCCTTGTAGTCGTCGAGGATGGCGTGCACGTAGTTACGGGTTTCGGCGAACGGCGGCACGCCATGATACTTGTCGACCGCGCCGCTGCCGGCGTTGTAGGCGGCAAGCGCGAGATCGAGCCGGCCGCCGTATTGATCGATCAAACCGCGCAGGAGTTTCGCGCCGCCTTCAAGGTTCTGCGCGGGATCGAACGCATCGGTCACGCCGAGCGACTTTGCCGTGTCCGGCATGAGCTGCATCAGCCCCATCGCTCCCGCGCTTGATCGGGCTTGCGGGTTGAAGCCCGACTCTTGACGGATGACCGCGTTCAAGAGCGCCGGATCGAGATCGTGTCGCTGTGCGGTGCGTCTGATCATCCCATCGTATGGATTCGCGCCGCGCGGCGCGGTGCCGCTTGGCGCCGCAGCGCTTGACGACGGCGACGACGGAGCGCTTTCGACGCTCTTCGCGAGTTGTTGCAGCGCTTTCGTGAAGGTCTGCTCGATCGATTTCAGTTGCCGCGAGAGCTGCGCGATGAGCTTCGAGAGGCTCAGCTCGGGCGACGCGTCCTGCGCGGCCGGCGGAGCGGGCACGCTGTCGGCCGGCGTGCCCTGCGGATCAAGCCACGCCGAGCTCGGCGAGGCGGGCACAGGCGGCCACGGCCGCATGGCGATGGGAAGAGTACGGCGCGGCTGCTCCGGCATGCCTGTGACGTCGTTGGGTGCCATGTTCATCTCGCCTGACCTCCTTGCAGCAGCTCTATCACGCGATACCGGCGGATCGTCGAGGGGCGCGGCGCAGTTCGACGGCGATCGCCGCAAGCACAGCTACCGGGTCTTCACGCATGCCGGCACCGTCGAAGATCAGATTTTCGATCGAGTCGCGCAGCGCGACGCATGTGTCCAACCATGCGTCGTTTCCGCTTTTGTACGCGCCCAGTGCGAGCAGGTCGTCGGCGTTCTCAAGCGTCGCAAGCGCGTGACGGACGATCTCGGCATCGGCCCGGTGCTGGGAGGTCACGATATCGCTCATGGCGCGGCTGAGACAGCGCAAGACGTCGATCGCCGGGTAGCGTGCGGCATCCGCGTGGCGTCGCGAAAGACTGATCTGGCCGTCAAGCAGCGCCCGCACCGCATCGGTGACGGGTTCGGTCGGATCGTCGCCTTCGACGAGGACCGTGTAGACGGCGCTGATGGAGCCGTCGCGCCGCGCGCCCGCGACCTCGACGAGCTTGGCGAGCGCAGCTGCCAGCGATGGCGGGTAGCCGCGTGCCGCCAACGGTTCATCCGCGGCAAGCGCGAGCTCGCGCCATGCCGTCGCTGCGCGCGAGAGCGAATCGACGACGAGCAGGATGCGCCGGCCATCACGGCAGAGCCGCTGCGCTTGTGCGCTGGCGCTGCGCGCTGCCGTGAAGCGCTCCAGCGCGCCGGTCTCCGAGGTCGCGCAGTAGAGCGACGTCGACGACCAGGATGGCGAGGCGCGCAACCGCCGCACGGTCTCCTCCAGCTCCCGGCCCCGTTCGCCCACCAGCGCGACCACCCGCGCGTCCACGTCGGCGTTCTCGACGATACGGCGCAACAACGTGGTCTTGCCGACTCCAGCTCCGGCAGCCAGCGCCACCCGCTGGCCGTGCCCGAGCGTGGCGAACGCGTCGATGGCTGCGACTCCGGTGTGCAGCACCCGTTCGATCGGCACGCGCGACGCCGGCGGAATTGGCCGGGTATCGAGCGGAGCGATCGATCGGCCAGGGACGCGGGCGCCGTCAACACAGCGACCCCACGCGTCGAGCACGTGCCCGAGCAACGCGGCTCCCACATACGCGCCGAGACGCCCGCCGTCGCAGCATGTCGGGGCACCGGTGCGGATGCCGGCTACCGGCTCAAGCGGCGTGCAGCGCGCGCCGTCGCCGTCGACCGCGTTGACCTGTGCCAGCACGGGCAGCGCGTTGTCGCGAGCGATCGTGACGACGTCGCCGGGCGAGAGCGCGGGCCCGGCGACGTCGATCGAATCGCGCTGCGCACGGCGCACTTCGCCGCGACGCACGAATCCGTCGGCATGCGCGTAGGTGATGGGAAAGGCGCTTCGCGCTCGTCTCACGCATGCGCCGCCGCGCGGGCGAGCAGCTCGGCGCATTCTTCGATCGTCGCTCCGACCTCGCCGCCGCGCGCTTCGATACGGACCTCGCCCCGGGCGCAGCCGGCGTCGGCGATGACCTCGACCCCTCGTTGCGCGCGATATGCGTTCGCATCGTGGGGATGAAGCCGCACGACTTGGCGCTGGGCGCGCCCGCACGCGCGCAGTGCGCTGTCGACGTACGCCGTCAGCACGTCGGGATCGCGCAGCCGCTCGCGCAAGGCGCGTGCGACGGCGATCGCCGCGAATCGTATGGCCTCGTCGCGCACGGCGGCCGCGAACGCCTCTCCACTGAACCCCGCGTCGTCGGGCCGCGTCTTCTCTTCGCCGAGCGCCTGCGCAGACGCAGGGACGGGAAGCACCTGCGGATCCTCGATTGGCGGTGCGGCTACTGCATCGTCCGGCGCGGACGGCGCCGTCACAGGCTCTGGAATTTGAATCGGCGTCTCTTGAGCCATAACCGCGCTTCGCCGGCGCCGGGGGCGCAGCGGCGTGAACTCAGCGCGCTCGCCGCTCACGCAGACATGCTTCGATCGACGCGCGCCGCAGCGGTCCATACGATTGCAGGACGCGTTCGCGCAGTGAGCTCGGCAGCGTCGACAAGACGTATGCGGCGGTTCGCGGGGACTCGCGCTCGAGCGATGATCTCAACCCTGCGATTGCGGGATCGGGAGTCTTCCTGTGACGTTGCGGCCACAGCGTGAAGCCGAACGCCACCGCGACCAACGCCAGGGCGGCTGCTGGAAGCACGGCACGCGCCAGCGGCATAGGCGCGGCGGCGATGGCCGGTTTGGTACGAACCGCGAAAGGCACCGACTCGACGACCACATCGTCGCCCGCATCGAGATCGGCGCCCGCTGCGGCGCGGACCAGCGATGCGATCGCCGGTTGATGGCTGGCATCTGTCCGCGCGGCATCCAGAAAGACGGCGACCGACATGCGCACGAGCGCGTCGGCTGCCGTGGTGCGCCGCTCGACGATGGTGTCGTACGCATAGTGGCGCGTCGTGCGTTCCTTGTCGAGCTTGCGTCCGCTCTCGGTGCCATTCTCGCGCCCGGTGTCCGCGTCGAGGAGCCCATGCGGCACGACGCGCGTGCTTTGGGTTGATTGCTCCGAACCCGCGCTGCGCATGCTCACCCGGACGATCGCGGCGCCGGGGCCGAGCGCAGCGTCGAGCGCGCTCTGGACGTTCGATTGGATGCGCGCCTCGCGGCTCGCCCCGCGATCGGGCGGCGAGCCGATCAATTCGCCCGAGCCGTCGACCACTGCCACCTTGTCGGTGCTCAAACCCGGATATCCCGCGGCCACGAAGCGCTTGATGCCGGCGACCGCTACGGCGCTGAGCGCAACTCCCGGGCCGAGGATGAGTTGCACGCTGGCGCTGGGCGGCGAGCGCTCGCCTGAGTCCGCGAACGCGTCTGCCGAGGCGGGCGCGATGACCACCGTCGCATCGGCGACGCCGTCGATGCGGCGCAGCCCTGCGACGAGGTCTCCCTCGATGCCCGCGCGCCGGCGATCGTCGACGATCTCCGGCGGCGTCAGCGGATTGTCTTGCGCGGCCAAGACGTCGGCGGTCGTCGGGACGTAGCCGTGCGGCAGATCCGCCAGCGCGAGCCTGACCAGCAGTTCGCGCCTCAGGCGCGCAGGCACGTACAACTGCGTGCCCTGCACGTTCGCGCTGAACGGCTCGTTCCAGAGCGTCAAGGCCTGTTCGACTTCGGCTGCCTGACGAGGATGAAGCGGCACGTCGAACAGCGGCACCGGCGCCGTGTTGTGTGCGAATAGCGCGCCAGCCAGCACGGTGACGATCACGCCGCATGTCACGGCGGCGACCGGACGGCGGCGATGGTGCAGCCAGATCGTGCAATCTTCGACCAGTCTGGGGACGGACGCCGGCAGTCGCGCCAGCACGCATCACACCTGCGTTTGGAGCAGTGCGGTGACGGCACCGCTCACGCGCGAAGCGGTGATCGCAGCCACCTCGAGCGCCACGTCGGCTTTGGCTCGCGCGATGGCCGCTTGCGCGATGCTTCCACGGCCGGCCGCGAGCAGTGCGGTCTCGTCGTCGGCGCGCTGCAACGACGAAGCGGCCGTGTCGAGCAGCGCCGCGAACGAGGACCCGCCGCCGGCCGGCGCGGCTTGATCGGTTTCGATCAGCACCGCTGGACGAAGCGGCCCGATCGCCTCGATGCTCGGCGTCATCACAACTGCTCGATGTCCATCGCTTCGGTATCCATCTGTTTGGCGGCTTGCAAAGCAGAGACGTCCGCGTCATACGTGCGCCCGGCTGCCACCAAGCCGACCATCTGCGCGATCGGATCGACATCTGAGACCTCGACGTACCCTTTGTGCGGGCCGCTGGCCGGCGCGAGCGGATTGGTCGGATCGAGGCGATACGCAGCTTGCGACGGCTGCTCGATCAGACCCGCGAAGCGCACGCCCGCGGGCGTCGCATCGTCATCCAACGCGGTGTCGAAGTCTGCGTCGACAGCGGTCTGCATCGCGTCCGAGAACGACGTCGATGGTTCGAAGATCGCCGTGCGCGCGCGATAGACCGAGCCGTCCGCTTGCTGCACGTTCGCGTTCGCCAGGTTCTGCGCGATGACGTCCATCGAGAGGCGTTGGGCCGCCATGCCGCTTGCGGCGATGTCGAATGCGGATGGGCCGTCGTTCATCGGCGCTCTTCCTCTGCGACGGTGCGGAATTCGCGCAGCAGAGCGCGCGTCTGTTGGGTCAGCGCGCGATACCAGATGGCGTTCTTGGCGATCGCGCCCATCGCATACTCGACCGTCGAGACCGGGTCGGCCGTGGACACGTCGTGCATGGCCGACGCAAAGCGCAGACCTCCGTCGCCGGGGCCGGCCGTGAGCGTGACATCTTTCGGCGCAAAGCCGGTCGAACCGGCATTGGCGACGTCGCCGGCGAGCACCGCCGCGCGATACCGTGCGAACTGCATCGCGCCTTCCACCATGCGAAGTGCCGTCATGAAGTTCACCTCGTGTTGCTGAATGCGGGCTTAAAGCTATCCTCAGAATGTGAGCGGGATTGGTCCGAGAGGTGGGCAAACCAAGTATCCGTTATGAACCGGCGTTTGATTCCAACCCTGATGTGCGCGGCCGCATGCCTCGCGATCGCGGCGGCAGCTCGCGCAGACAACAACGACCAAGACACCTCGGTGCAAGTCCAGCTGCCCAACGGATTTTGGGCCACCTCGAGCTACGCTATCCCCGGCCCGAGCGCCGACACGAAATACATCGTCATCTATGAGATGCACATGTCCAATCAGAGCCGCACCTCGCCGCTCAACGTGGACTACAAGGACTTCGTGCTGCGCTCGGACGGCTATGGCACCGACGACGGCTACCACGTCGATCGCAAGAAGACCGCATCGCTGGTCACCTCCCTCTCCGAGGGGGTGCTCGGGCCGGGCCAAGGGCAAAGCGGCTCGCTGGTCTTTCTCGTCCCGGCCGGCATGCGCCGTGCCACCTTGTGGTACTACGTCGTCCAGTTCGACGCCACGTACCCCTCGTATTAGGCTCCCCCGGCCCGTGCGCCGATGTAGTAAGCATGGAGCACGACCGGCGGGATAACCCGTGGGAGCGCATCGCCGCGCGGCTGGATGAGGCGCTTGACGACGCCCGCAGTCTGGCCGGACGCTCGGCCGCGCCCCGTTCCTCGGCCTCGACCGCCAACAAATTGCTCGACCTCCTCGCGCGGGCGCGCAGCGAGGTCCACGCCCGCGAGTTAGAGGCCAGCGTCGCTTCGGCGCGGGCGCAACGCCTGCAAAGCGAACTCGAGACCCAGCGGCGCCGGGCCGATACGCTGGTGCGCATCGGCAAGGCCATCAACGTCGTGCGCAGGCTTGACCAATTGCTGCAGCTCATCGTCGACCTTGCGGTGGAAGCGGCGGGCGCGGAGCGGGGATTGATCGTCGTGCCCGATCAAGCGGGCGGGCGCCAAGAATATAGCGCCGGCGCGAATCTCGACCCGGACGCCGTCACGCGTCCGGAATTCTCGGTCAGCCGCTCGATCATCGAGCGCGTCTTCAAAGAAGGTGCGCCGCTGGTCACGACCGACGCGCAGAACGATCCGGAAGTCAACGCGTCGCCGAGCATCCGCTCGCTGCACATCCGCTCGATCAACTGCGTGCCCATCGTCGGCAAGGGCGGCACGATCGGCGTGATCTACGTCGACTCGCGCATCCGTACGGACAGCCTTTTCCAGCACGATCCCGAACTGCTGGCGACGATCGCCGATCAGGCCGCGGTCGCGATCGACAACGCGCGCCTGTACGACGATTGGAGCCGCAACTTCGAAGATCTTTCGAACATCAAGTCGCAGACCGACGAGATCCTCGAGTCGATCGCGTCAGGCGTCATCATGCTCGACGGCAACGACACGATCGCGCAGTTCAACCGCGCCGCCGAGATCACGTTCGGACTGTCGGCCTCGACGCTCGAAGGGCGGCACGCGCGCATCCTCAACTCGTGGCTGCCCGGCTTCACCACCTTGCTCGAGCAGTACAAGTCGATTCCGGAAGGGCGCGCCGAGGTCGAGATGCGCGGCACGCACTTCGTGCGCGGTCCGATCGTGCTGCAATCCACCTTCCTGCGCGTGCACTCGCTGACCGGCGAAGGCGTTGGCACGGCCGTCGTCCTCAACGACCTCACTGCACGGCGCAAGCTCGAAGCCGAGAACAAAGCGCAGATCGAACGCAGCGAGCGGGTGGCACGGTCCTTTGAGAGGTATCTGGCGCCGCATGTCGTCAGCGAGCTGCTGCTGGACCCGGACAACGTGCCCCTTGGCGGTACCCGCCTGACCGCCACCATGCTGTTCGCCGATATCCGCGGCTTCACCGAATTGTCCGAGCGCCTCATGCCTGAAGAGGTCGTCGATATGCTCAACCGCTATCTCGCGCCGACGGTCGACGTCGTGCTCGCCAACCTCGGCCTCTTGGACAAGTACTACGGCGACGGCATCATGGCTGTGTTCGGCGCGCCCCGGCCTGCGGCTGACGACCCGAATCGCGCCGTGCTCGCCGCGCGCCAGATCCTCGAACAGGTCGAACTGCTCAACGCTCAGCCCGGCGTGCACTGGCCGCTGTCGGTCAGCATCGGGCTTGCGACGGGCGACGTCGTCGCCGGCAACATCGGCTCAGAGCGCCGGGTCGAATACACCGTTGTCGGCAGCGCGGTCAATCTCGCGCAGCGGCTGCAATCGATCGCCGAGCCCAATCAGATCCTCGCCGACGCGCGGACCTACGAGAAAGTGCGCGGCCAAGTGGCGGCGACACGCCGCCAGGCGCGCATCAAAGGGCGCGCAGGCCTCACCACGGTCTACGTCCTGCACGGATAGCGGCGCCCGTGGTCGCTCGCGTCCTCAAAGCCATCGGCTGGGCCGCGCTGCTCGGCTTCACGGTCGGAGCCGGAATCTACATCATCGCCGCGCTGCTCGCCCAGCTCTATGGGCCGGTGTTCTACGCGATGACGTTCGCCAACCACGTGGGCTTCCTGATCCTCTACGGACTGGGAGGCGCGGTGATCGTCGGCGGCGCGCTACTCGTCGGATACGCGATCTTCTTGCACGGCCTGCCGGTGTCGGCAAGCATGGCGCGGCTGGCAGCCGTTGCATTCGCTGGGCAACTCCTCGAACTCGGAGCGCTCGAAGCATTCGCGATCCGCGAACCGCAAAGCCTGACCTGGCCGATCGCGGAGCAGCTCATGCCGTTCAACATCGGTTTGTTCAGGCCGGTCGGGATCTGGGAAGGCAGGCCTGACGCCGCCTTCTTCTGGTTCTCGGCGGCGCTCGTCGCGGTCAGCTATGCTTGGTGGAGCCGCAAGCGCTAGGCGTTCTTTGGCTAGGGTTTGCAGCCTTGCGTTTGCCACGCCTTGAAACGCGCGCACATCTGCGGCGTCCATTGCGCGCCGGTTCCCTTCGGCGGCATGCTCCCGTCGCTCACCGCGGCATAGATCGCGTCCGCGTGCTGCACGACCTCGTCGAAGCTGCTGAGGTCCATGCCATACGCTTCCAT
>Ga0209656_10003167_pt1 | contig 10671 bp, 8 predicted proteins | sample BogFormECP12_OM2_FD_188239 | JGI IMG/M metagenome (GOLD analysis project Ga0209656, IMG submission 188239) | Bog forest soil microbial communities from Calvert Island, British Columbia, Canada - ECP12_OM2 (SPAdes) (version 2) | ecosystem: Environmental > Aquatic > Freshwater > Wetlands > Bog ... | reverse complement strand
ATGCTGGGCGTCGCCGAGCTCGATGACGACAATCGGATAGCGGCACACGTCCTGTTCGACCCTGACAACATCGACGCCGCCTTCGAGGAACTCGACGCACGATATCTCGCCGGCGAAGCGGCCGCCCATGCGCACACGTGGTCGGTCATTATGCAGGCGTGTGCCGCGCTCAACAGACGCGAACTTCCCGCGACGACTGCAGACTTCGTCGACATTGACCATCGATCCCTTGCCGCGATCGGGTCTGGTGACCTGAATGCATACATCCGTACGGCATCAAACGATGGCGAATACAGCACCTACATCGAGGCCGTACATCGGCTGAGCGAAATCGGAGCCGTCATCACCCAGGTGTCGAGCGGGACCTCACAAGAGGGATTCGAGGCCGAGTGGCAAAGCATCGACCTGTTGACGGTTGAAGGCGACCTGATCAACCGTCTCGAAATCTTCGACGAAGCAGACCTCGACACTACCTTGGCTCGCCTGGATGAATTGCAGCGGCAGACACGCCGACTGGAAAACGCAGCAAGCGCAAAGCACGCGCGCCTCACGGCGTGCGTTGCGACCCGTGACTGGAACGGTCTATCCGAGATCCTGGCCGACGACATCGCAATCGACGATCGCCGTCGGGTCGTGAACTCCGGGATCACATACGGTCGAGATGCCGCCGTCGCGAACATGGCTGGCGTTATTGACGTGGGACTCACGAATGTTTCGTCGACCGTCATCGCGACTCGCGGCGATCGTCTCGACCTCTGTCGTACGTGTATCTCGGGCCAGGATCGACCTGAAGCATTCCAGATCGAATTTCTCAGCGTCGTCGAGATCGACGCTGACGAGCGGATCGTGGCACGGGTCCTGTTCGACCCCGAAGACCTCGACGCCGCCATCGAGGAACTCGAGGCGCGCTACATCGCCGGCGAGGCGGCGGCACACGCGCACACATGGTCAGTTATCACGCAGGCCTATGCCACACTCAACCGTCGTGAGCTACCGGCGACGACGCCGGATTGGGTCAACATCGACCACCGGCGAGGGATAGCGTTTGCCCCCGGTGAGCTGTCCGCATACGTCCGCGCCGGGAAGGACCTAACGCCTGACACCCGCATCTACATCGAGACCGTGCACCGACACAGCAGCCTCGGAGCCGTCGTCACTCAGGTGACTAAAGGAGCCTCACAAGACGGCTTCGACGCCGAGTGGCGAGAGATCGGCATTGTGACGGTCGACGGCGACCTGATTAAGCGCGCCGAAATCTTCGACGAGGCAGATCTCGACGCCGCGCTCGCGAGGTTCGATGAACTCGATCGGCCGACTTCCAGCTAGGGTTGCAGGCGTTCGACTTTGCCGCCGACAACGCGAATTCGGTTGTGTAGCCGATCTTCCCGGCCCTGCCAGAATTCGACGACGTCGGGTGCGATGCGATATCCACCCCAGTTCGGCGGAACGGGAATCTGCTCGGAGTCGGCGAACCGGGTCGTCACCTCAGCGAGCTGATCGACCAGCGCCGCGCGGGAGGCGATCGGCCGGGACTGCTGCGACGCCCAGGCGCCCAGCTGCGAGCCGCGCGGCCGCTTCGACCAGTAGTCCTGGCTGGCCTGCGGGTCGACCTTGGTGACCGGACCGCGGATATGAAATTGCCTGTTCAGCAGGTACCAGGGAAAGGTTGCTGACGCGTAGGGCGTGGCGGCGATTTCGTCGCCTTTGGCCGAATCGTAGTTGGTGAAGAACGTGATTCCGTTCTCGTCGACACCCTTGCACAGCACCGACCGGCTGACCGGTCTTCCCGACTCGACGGTCGCCAACACCATCGCATTGGGCTCGGCGATCCCGGCACGCTCGGCGTCGCCAATCCACTTGCGCAACAAGGCAAGCCAGCCATCGTCGAGCCATTCGACGTCGAGGTCGGGACTGCCGTCCTTCTCAACGGATCCGTACTCCAGCCGCATCGCGGCCAGGTGCTCGTTGTCTGGTTCTGCCACCGCATCAACGCTACTCGCGGCTGGATGAACGCGACGAGGACGTCTGACGACGTACCGTGCATGAATGACCCGACTTGGATCACGAATCGGGGTTGGCGGTGGTCGCGGCGGATTGAGCTAGTGCTTACCGGGTGGGCTGCGGGATGTGCGCACTAATTCAGAAGCGGGGGTCCGGTCTTGTCGGTGGTGGCTGCGATGATGACGTCATGTCTTCGATCGCATCCGCTGGCGCTGTGGTGGTGACTCCTAGCGAGCGTCTTGAGGTGCTGTTCGACCAGCTGGCGGAGTTGACCGGTCAGCGGAACGCGATTGATGGGCGCATCGTGGAGATCGTGGCCGAGATCGATCGCGACCAATTGTGGGGGGCCACCGGTGCGCGGTCGGTGCCGGTGTTGGTGGCCTGGAAGACGGGTTGCTCGCCGGCCAACGCCCACACGGTCACCGCGATCGCGAGCCGGCTGGCGGAGTTCCCGCGTTGCGTCCAGGGCATGCGCGAGGGCCGGCTGTCGGTCGATCAGGTCGGCGTCATCGCGGCGCGGGCCGGTGCGGGATCCGACGAGCACTACGCGGCGCTGGCCAGCGTTGCCACGGTCAGCCAGCTGCGCACCGCGGTCAAGTTGGAACCGCGGCCCGAACCCGAACCTCGGCAAGAGCCCGAGCGCTCGATCACCGCGACCACCACCGAGCAGGGCAGCTGCTACCGGATCACCCTGGGCCACTTGGACGCGGCGAAGTTCGACGCCGCGTTGGCGTCGCATCGGGATGCGCTGATCGCGCAGTGGAAGCGCGATCACGGCGACGGCGGGGACGCCTCCGATCACCGGCCCCCGTTGCCTTCCACCGCCGAGGCGTTTATGCGGCTGGTCGAGGCGGGCTGGGACGCCGAGGCGGCTCGCCGCCCGCACGGGCAGCACACCACCGTGGTGGTGCACCTCGACGTTGAGCGGCGCGCCGCGGCGCTGCATCTGGGTCCGCTGCTCACCGATGCCGAACGCCGCTATGTGACCTGTGATGCGACGTGTGAGGTCTGGTTCGAACGGCACGGCGAGGTCATTGGTGCCGGCCGGGCGACGCGGCTGATCAACCGGCGGCTTCGCCGCGCGCTGGAGCATCGCGACCGCATGTGCGTGGTTTCTGGCTGTGGTGCCACCCGTGGTCTGCACGCCCATCACATCCGGCACTGGGAAGACGGCGGCCCCACGGAGTTGGCCAACCTGGTGCTGCTATGCCCTTATCATCACCGGTTGCACCATCGTGGCGTCATCACCATCACCGGACCCGCAGGCGCCCTCGTAGTCACCGACAACGCCGGCCGATCACTGAGCCCGGGACCGCTGGCACGCCCACCAACTCAACCCCCGCCCGCGGTGGCGCCCTGCCCGGGACCTACCGGCGAGCGCGCCGACTGGTGGTGGTATGAACCCTTCCAACCCCAACCACCACCGACAAACAACTAGCTTGGGTTACCGGGGCCGGTCATCTACCGGGAATCTATCGAAGCTCAAACAAATTGGGGCATAAACAAATTCGTTCACACGACCCGGCTGCCTACTGCTTCGTGGACATCCGGGCCGACAACCAAACCCGCATCACCGCCGACCCGCGACCCCAACACCACCGCAACCCCTCATCAACACCGCGGTGAAGGTGCGCACCAATTTGAGTCAAGTCGGGAAGACGGCGAGGACGTCTGACGACGTACCGTGCATTAATGACAATGGTGAGTTTCCGGGCGGACGATGCCGATGTGGCCGCGGCCGACCATTGGGCGCAACGGCTGGGCGTGGATCGGTCGGAATTGTTGCGGGATGCGCTGCGGCGGCATCTGGCCGAGCTCGCTGCGAACCACGATGTTGCCGGCTACGCCGAACACCCGCTTACCCATGATGAGACGTCGCTGGCCAACATTGCCGATTGGGGACCCGCCGAAGAGTGGAGCGACTGGACCGATGCAAAGGGGTGAACGGTGAGTTGCGCAACCCTGGCGGCGGCCGGCCCGTCCTGGTCCTCACCCGGGATCCGGTGGCTGACCGGATTGGTGCTGTCATGGTGACGGCACTGACGCGCACTCCCAGCGATTGCGTCGTCAACTTCGACAATATCCATACGTTGCCGCGCAACGCTTTTTGTCGGAGGATCACTCGATTGTCGCCGACGCGGCTTCATGAGGTGTGTCGCACGCTACGAGCCGGCACCGGATGCTGAGTGCTCGCCAATGCTAGTTACCGACCGGTAGCGACCGGTCTGGACCGGAGTGGGAGAATTCGGCTATGACTGTCATCCCGGACAAGATCCCAGAGAATTTCGTAGCGGGCCTCGAGGGTGTGGTGGCGTTCACCACCGAGATTGCCGAACCCGACAAGGACGGCGGCGCCCTGCGTTACCGGGGTGTCGACATCGAAGACCTGGTGGGCCGACGAGTCACTTTCGGCGACGCCTGGGCTTTGCTGGTGGACGGAAAGTTCGGCCACGGGCTGCCACCGGCCGAGCCATTCCCGCTGCCGATCCACAGCGGCGATGTCCGCGTCGATGTCCAGGCCGGCCTGGCGATGCTCGCACCGATCTGGGGCTATCAGCCGCTGCTCGACATCGACGATGCCACCGCCCGCGACCAGCTCGCCCGGGCCTCGGTAATGGCACTGTCCTATGTCGCCCAATCGGCCCGCGGTATCTACCACCCCGCGGTTCCCCAACGAGTTATCGACGAATGCCCAACGGTCACAGCCCGTTTCATGACGAGATGGCAGGGCGAGCCGGATCCCAGGCATATCGAGGCAGTCGACGCATACTGGGTCTCGGCCGCCGAGCACGGGATGAACGCCTCGACGTTCACGGCACGGGTGATTGCATCGACCGGCGCCGACGTCGCCGCCGCGCTGTCCGGCGCGATCGGGGCGATGAGCGGCCCCCTGCACGGCGGTGCACCGGCACGGGTGCTGCCGATGCTCGAAGAAGTCGAGCGCACCGGTGACGCCCGCGGCCTGGTCAAGGGGATTCTGGACCGCCACGAGAAGCTGATGGGCTTCGGACACCGCGTCTACCGCGCCGAAGACCCCCGCGCGCGCGTACTGCGGGCCACTGCCAAGCGGTTGAACGCACCGCGCTACGAAGTCGCGGCGGCGGTCGAGCAGGCAGCGCTCTCCGAGCTACGGGAACGCCGTCCAGACCGGGCGATCGAAACCAACGTCGAGTTCTGGGCCGCGGTGATCCTGGACTTCGCCGAGGTGCCACCCCACATGATGCCGGCGATGTTCACCTGTGGCCGCACCGCCGGATGGTGCGCCCACATCCTCGAACAAAAGCGACTCGGCAAGCTGGTCCGCCCGTCGGCCATCTACGTCGGCCCGGATCCGCGCAGCCCGGAATCCGTCGAAGGCTGGGACGAGGTCCGCAAGGCCTGACCTGCGAGGCGGCGTGGGTGTCGGTGGCCGGTGATGAGATTGCATCGCGGCTCGAGTCAAAGAGTCGTAACACCCACCGAACCCCTACGGATATCTAGGAGGCCATGATGGCAATTGCCGTCGAACCCGCACTGTCCCCGCACCTCGTCGTCGACGACGCCGCAGCGGCGATCGACTTCTACGTCAAGGCTTTTGATGCCGAAGAACTCGGGCGAGTCCCAGGTCCCGACGGCAAGCTGATCCACGCCGCACTGCGCATCAACGGCTTCACCGTGCTGCTCAACGACGACTTTCCGGAGATGTCCGGCGGCAAGTCGATGACACCCACGTCGCTGGGCGGAACGCCGGTCACCATCCATCTGACGGTGACCGACGTCGACACTAAGTTCCAGCGGGCGCTCGACGCCGGCGCGACTGAGGTCATGCCGCTCGATGACCAGTTCTGGGGCGACCGCTACGGCATCGTTGCGGATCCGTTCGGCCACCACTGGTCGCTGGGTCAGCCGGTGCGCGAGGTCAGCCCCGAGGAGATTGCCGCGTTTACCGGCCAGCCTTCGGGTTAGGCCAGGTCGGCCAATTGGCGTAGCCGGTCGGCCAGCCGGCGCCGCAGCGGCGGCGTCGGCGCGGCCGCCGCGACCGCCAGCATGTCGGCGACCGATGTGAACTTGTTGCGCGGCCGATCGCCGAGGCTGCCGCGGGACACTTCCGCGGCGTCGATCGCCCGCCAGCCGGCGGCGTCGACGACGGCGGGCTGGCGGGTAGCGACCAGCGTGTCCAACGCCGACGGCTTGTCGATCGGATCGCGCAGCAGTCCGGCGTTGAAATCGTCGACCAGCCGCTGCACGGTTTGCAACGCGCACGACTTGTTGGTGCCGATGAATCCCGTCGGGCCGCGCTTGATCCACCCCGCCACGTAGGCGCCGTGTACCGGTTGCCCCGAGTCCGAGTCGATCACCCGGCCGCGGTTGTTCGGTACCACGCCGGCGTCGTCGTCGAAGGGCAAATCACGAATAGCCTTGCCGTGGTAGCCGATCGAGGTCAACACCAGACCGGCTTCGAGCTGGCACACCTCGTCGGTGCCGGTGACGCCGAACTCCATACCGCTGGCCCGCCGCTCACCCAAGACCCGGATGGGAGTCAGTCGGTAGGCCAGCCGGATGCGCGGACGCTGCTGCGGGCCGGACCCGTCGCCGAGCTTGCGAAGAATTTCCAGCTTCTGCTTCGTCGCGGCGTCCGAGACGCCTGCCAGGTCGCGCAGCACCAGCTCGTGGTCGGCGGCGTCGAGCACGACATCTGCCGTCGTCGTCAGCCCGATCAGCTCAGGCAGCGTGAACGCCGAGTGCGCGGGTCCACGTCTGGCGGCGATCACCACCTCCTGCACCCGCGAGGCGCGCAGGGCCTGCAGTGCGTGGTCGGAGATGTCGGTGCGGGCCAGCTCGTCGGGGTCGGCGGTGAGCACGCGGGCCACATCGAGAGCGACGTTGCCGTTGCCGACGACGATGACCCGCTCGTGGCTGAGATCGACTGGCAGCCCGGTGAAATCGGGATGACCGTTGATCCACGCGACCAGCTCGGTTGCGGTGCCGGTCCCCGGCATGCCCATGCCGTTGATGTCCAGCCGCCGGTCATTGGGCGCACCGACGGCGTAGATGACGGCATGGTGGTGTGCGAGCAGGTCGTCGTGGCTCAGGTGCCTGCCGACCTCGACGTTGAGAAAGAACCGGAATTCGCGGCGACGGGCGATCCGGTCGAAGAGCGCGGTCACCCGTTTGGTGGTCTGGTGGTCCGGCGCCACCCCGGCGCGAACCAGTCCATAGGGCGTGGGCAGCTTCTCGAAGACATTGACCCGCACGCCGTGCTGGGTGAGCAGTTCGTCGGCGGCATACATCGCGGCCGGGCCGGCCCCCACGATCGCCACGGTCAAAGGCCCACGATGATGCCCCCGCACCTGTGGTGCGGGGATCACCGGCGCCAGCATGGACGTCGGCGGCAGTTTCTGGTCGGCCGGCCGGTCCGGGTAATACGACTCGTTGAGCGCGATGAACGGTTGCTGTTCGGGGGCCAGCTGGGCAGCGGGTGCGATGGCGCCCACCGGGCAGGCACTCACGCAGGCTCCGCAGTCCACGCACGCCACCGGGTCGATGTAGAGCATCTCGGCGGTGGCAAAGCCCGGCTCGTCCGGCGACGGATGAATGCAGTTCACCGGGCACGCGTAGACACAGGACCCGTCGCTACAGCACGACTGGGTAATAACGTGCGGCATAAAGACCGATCTTCTAGGCGGCCGGTGCGACGACTAGGTGCTGGCGCTGCGGTTCGCTGCGGTAGCGCGACGGCTTCCCGTTGATCTTGCAGATCCGCCAGATCAGCTTGGCCAGCGGGTTCATCAGGCCGGTGTCGTGGCAGAGCATGCGGACGTCACCGAACATGTCACGCAGCATTTGACGCGACTCCGGCGAACGGAAGAACACCTCTTTGCGCACCTGACGCGGGATGTCGAACTCCCGCCAGAACGCCCTCGGCGGAACCACGATCGCCGAGCACAGGATGCGCATGGTGACGGGCACATACAGCGAGAGCCAGAACCGCTTCCGGCGCGGCAGGTCCGGCACCCGCTTACGCAGGTACTCGTGCGCGAACGAGATGTGGCGCGCCTCCTCGGCGACGTGGATGGCCATCACCCGCTCCATGATCGGGTGCAGCTCCTTGCCCTCGCGCAGCACGTTCTTCTGGGTGTGGTCGATGGGCTCTTCGCCGGCGAGGATGCCGAACCAGAACGGGATCGGCAGCGGTCCGGCCACCAGCGGAATGAACGGTTGAATCCACTTCAGCATGCGCGGCATGCCGGGCACGTCGGCCCCGATGTGGTTCACCATCTCCTGAAACATCATGGTGTGGTTGCACTCTTCGACGGCTTCGTGCAGGCAGTACCGGTACTCCGGTGACCCGTTGGGCACCCAGAAGGCGTACTCCATCAGGCCGCGGATCAGGATGGACTCGAAGTGCAGACCGACCTTGGCGACGTTCGCCTGACGCCACATGCCGATCTCGATCTGACGCTCTTGGGACTGCGCCTGGTACCAGGCGTGCCGGCCCAGCGGGTCGGTCTTCGGCAGTATCCAGCGTGGGTCGTTGTCGATGACCGCGAACTCGGGCGACTCCCAGTCGATGTCGGTGTACGGGTTGAAATTGCGCCGCACCGACCCCTCGGACAGTGTGGTCAGCATCTCCACGTACTTCGGGTCGTCCAGGACGTCCATGTTGCGACGCCAACGTCGCACAAGCTTGGTTCGGGCCGTCTTCTGGGCCATTGCAGCCTCCCCAACGCGGTTTACATTTGTATGCGCTATGTCCAACACAGTACCGGAGGTATCGGCAACTTACTAGACCTTCGAATGCCACTGTGGTCGATCCGTGAACATGTGTACACTGTGACTTACATCACACAGCGGCCTGTGATCAACATCGCCGACCGCGTGATCGCCTGGCTCGGCCCAGTCACTAACCTGGTGATCATGGCTGACGTGCTCACGATTCCGGACAACATCAAACCCACTGACGGTCGCTTCGGCTCCGGCCCTTCGAAGGTCCGACCCGAGCAGCTGAAGGCGCTCTCCACCAGCGCCGCCGCGCTTTTCGGCACCTCGCACCGCCAAGCGCCGGTCAAGGACCTGGTTGGCCGGGTGCGCGACGGGTTGCGGGACTACTTCTCGGTGCCCGACGGCTACGAGGTCGTGCTGGGCAACGGCGGTGCCACAGCGTTCTGGGATGCGGCGGCGTTCGGACTGATCGACAAGAGGTCGCTGCACCTGAGCTATGGCGAGTTCAGCTCGAAGTTCGCCTCCGCGGTCGCCAAGAATCCGTTCGTCGGCGATCCGATCATCATCAAGGCCGATCCCGGCAGCGCCCCCGAGCCGCAGAGCGACCCGTCGGTCGACGTGATCGCATGGGCGCACAACGAGACCTCGACGGGGGTCGCGGTGCCGGTCGCTCGGCCTGCCGACTCCGGCGATGCGCTGATCCTCATCGACGCCACCTCCGGCGCCGGCGGCCTGCCGGTCGACATCGCCGACACCGATGCCTACTACTTCGCGCCGCAGAAGAACTTCGCCAGTGACGGCGGGTTGTGGCTGGCGATCTTGAGCCCGGCGGCGCTGGGTCGAATCGAGGCCATCGCCGAGTCCGGTCGATGGGTGCCAGACTTCTTGTCGCTGCCGATCGCGGTGGAGAACAGCCTGAAGAACCAGACCTACAACACCCCGGCTATCGCGACGCTGGTGCTGCTGGCCGAGCAGATCGACTGGCTGTTGGGCAACGGCGGGCTGGAGTGGGCGGTCAAGCGCACCGCGGACTCGTCGCAGCGGTTGTACTCCTGGGCGCAGGAGCGGTCCTACACCACGCCGTTCGTTACCGAGCCGCGGCTGCGCTCGCAGGTAGTGGGCACGATCGACTTCAACGATGACGTCGACGCCGCGGCGGTGGCCAAGGTGCTGCGGGCCAACGGCATCGTCGACACCGAGCCATACCGCAAACTAGGCCGCAACCAGTTGCGGGTCGCGATGTTCCCCGCCGTCGAACCCGACGACGTCAGCGCGCTCACCGAGTGCATCGACTGGGTGGTCGAGCGGATTTAGCCTCTTTACCCCCGCGTGTCAGCACGGTTACGGCCGCTGCCTGTACTAGAGTCCGCAGCGACAGGCCTGGCTCGCTGGTCTGCGAGGAGCCTGCTAGGAGACACCATGCGGGAACTCACGATCGTCGGACTCGATGTCGATGGCAAACACATCATCTGTGAGAGCACGAAAGACAACGGGGAGCCCGGCGACAAGTTCAAGATCCGAGTCGACGACCGGCTGAGGGCGGCAGCGCGCGGCGACGGGGCCCGGGTGGGTCAAACCCATATCGACATCGAGGTCACCAGCATGCTGCATCCCAAGGAAATTCAGTCCCGCATCCGCGCCGGCGCGTCCGTCGAGCAGGTGGCGGCCGCCGCCGGGGTGGACATCGAGCGGGTTGAGCGGTTCGCCCACCCGGTGCTGCTGGAACGCTCGCGCGCCGCGGAGCTGGCAACGGCCGCACACCCCGTGCTCGCCGACGGCCCCGCGGTGCTGACGCTGCTGGAGACCATCACGTCGTCGCTGCTGGCGCGTGGCCTCAACCCGGACAGCACGCTGTGGGACGCGTGGCGTAACGAGGATGGCCGCTGGACGGTCCAGCTCGGCTGGAAGGCGGGTCGTTCGGACAACCTCGCGCATTTCCGGTTCTGCCCAGGCGCGCACGGCGGGACC
>Ga0209656_10003166_pt1 | contig 10672 bp, 12 predicted proteins | sample BogFormECP12_OM2_FD_188239 | JGI IMG/M metagenome (GOLD analysis project Ga0209656, IMG submission 188239) | Bog forest soil microbial communities from Calvert Island, British Columbia, Canada - ECP12_OM2 (SPAdes) (version 2) | ecosystem: Environmental > Aquatic > Freshwater > Wetlands > Bog ... | reverse complement strand
TTTTACACAGCGCCTTCGGTCGCGGCGGCTCTCTCCGCCCACCCCCCTTTTTGGGGTGCCAATTGTCGGTATTCTTTACAAGTGATCCCGGTCGGGCCGCCTTTCGCCTGTTGCGCCGCGCTTGGCCCACCGACGAGTATCATCAGCAGTTCATGAAGTTCACCACCGATGACCGGCTGGTGCAGACCATCGGCGTCAAAGGCCAACGCTCCGATACCGGCCTGCTGGAACACGATGTCAGCTCGGCCGCATGAAAAAAGGTGACGCATGGCGGCGCGCCGTTCAACCTCCCAACCGACATCGCGTTTGCTCAGGGGCGAGATGTTCATGACGGATGACTACGGCGATGCCCGTGTGCACAAATTCTCGGCCGAAGGGAAGCATCCTTTCTCTTGGGGTCGAGCCAGACACTGCGCCGGAGCAATTCAAGCTGCCACACGGCGTGTGGATCGAGCGGCGCGAACGCGTGCTCGTAGCCGACCGAGCTGATCGAACCGGCGTCTTTCTTCAGCCAGCCCTGCGTTGAGGATCAGAAAACCACGGCCGCTCAGACATCCGTGCCTGCCTACCTCGGACCAGACCAGACACCCTCAGCCGCCTGACGGCAGGCTTCTTGATTTAATGCTTGGGGCAGAAGTCGGGGCGTCGGAACCATCGCCAATTATGACCGCGTTCGAGAATGATCGAAGCGACCTGTCCGCCGATACGGTGATCCCCAGCGCGATCAATGACCGCTTGAGTGACCGCGGAAACCCAAGTGGCCGCTTCCTCGGGGTGACCGGTTATGCCGGCTGTCTCGGCCAAAATTTGAGCATGTATTTGTCTCGCCCATTCGTCTGGTCCATTATGCAAAATCGGTTCAACGACCTCGGGATGCCCAAGGCCAAGGAAGTAGCCGTTGGGAATTCTCTCTTTAGTAAAACCGAAATCTATTGTTTCACTAGTAGAAGAGCGCGTTATTGTGCTCTGATAAGCGACGACACCTTCATTCTTACTTTCTCCAGCGAATACACCTCGCGTGATAAAACCGTCTTCGTTGTGCTCAACGATTTCATGGTTCGAGGCGTAAAAAACCTTGATCTGTTCTACTATGGTGTGCGCCCACTGCTCGGCGATATCAGACATACTGTGACTGGTAGACAGGTCAAATACCTCCCCAGCCGTGGCATGAGGACTAAATATGATAGTGCCCTCTGGATTTCTACCGTCGTATACTCCAGCGGAAAAAAAGATGACACGTTCAGAAAGCGGAAAAAGCTTGCACATATCATCCCTGAAATTGCCACCTGAGGTTACCCTGCTATCGATTGCTACAGCGGCATAGCCAGGAAGATAGATAAAGGCAAAATATGTCCCGTGTCGGACATCGGCGGTCGCCATCCCAGCCCACAAGAGGACTGCATTAATACCGATCAGCTTTAAAAGATATTGGACAACGATGAATTGGCCATTTCGATCAACGGTATGATGATTTGGCATGAGCGGGATAATCTTCGTGAGGCAGCTGAACCGACATTCCCCCGGCTTCGCGGCCGGCTAAGCGAGATACTCCGTCTAATCCGGCATTTCGCGCATTCCCGGCAGCGTGGGTTTGATTTTCGGTCTCATCGATGCGCGCCGCAACGAAATTCGATCGCGACCGCCTCTGTCTGCAGCCAAGCTGCCTCATTGTCTGCCGGGGGATCCCGGGAACACGCTGCATTGCCTTCAGCAAGGCGCAGTTCTGCCGTCGTGGCCTCTCGCATCCGATCGCGTGTGCCGGTCATGCTGGCGCGGGCTGCGCTCGAAGGCGCGCGATGAGCGACTGGATGTCTTTGAACTTCCGTCGCGACACCCGGCCCTCGGCCATCTGAAAGATGGTGCAACGGCCATGGCTAACCACCTTTGCGCCGATCTTGATCAGCTTCTCCCGCAGGCTGGTCAGCGACGACGGCTCCCCAGTCTGCGGCATCGTCAGCGTCCGCATGAAATTGCCGAGTTATATGCCAGGGCATGGAACTGAAGGCGAACCCCGTTGGCGGCGAGGCCCACGCCAGCCTTGCCAACGCACTGTTGGCGCGGAACCGTCTCGACGACGCCGTCGCCGGGTACGAGAGGGCGCTCGCCATCAACCCGGACCATGCCGAGGCGAATTTTGGTCTCGCCAGCGCGCTCCACGCATTGCAACGGCATGAACACGCAATCGCTCGTTACGAAAAGGCGCTAGCCATCGACCCCGACTATGCCGAGGCGAATTACGGCATCGCCACCGCCCTCCAGGCGCTGAACCGCCATGACGAAGCGATCCGTTTCTACGAGAAGGCCCTTGCCGTCGACCCCGACTATACCGAGGCGAATTACTGAAGCGCCACCGCCCTCCAGGCGCTGAACCGCCATGACGAGGCGATCCCGTTCTACGAGAAAGCCCTTGCCGTCGACCCTGACTATGCCGAGGCGAGTGACGGCCTCGGCACGGCGCTCCAGGCGCGGAATCGCCATGATGCAGCGATCCTCCTCTACGAGAAGGCGCTCGCCCTGAAGCCGGATTACGGCGTGGCGCACGACAATCTCGGTGTCGCGCTCGGAGAGATCGGCAGGCTCGACGAATCGCGTCGAGCCTTTGAGCGAGCCGTCGCTCTCGAGCCGAGGAGAGCAGGGTTTTATCGTAATCTGTTCGACACCAAGAGAGTAACGGTGGACGACCGGCATCTCGCGGCCCTGCAAACCTTGGCGCAGGACGCGGCATCGCTCCCGGGCGACGATCAGAAACTTCATTTCGCGTTGGGCAGGCCCTCGCGGATGTCGGCGAGCATCAGCGGTCCTTGGACCATTTCCTCGAAGGCAATCCGCTGAAACGGCAGCAGGTCGACCATGACGAGGCGGCGGCACTGCGGATGTTCGATCGGATCGAAGCGGTTTTCGGCGCCGAGCTGATGCGCTCGAAAGCCGGTCAGGGCGATCCGTCTTCGCTGCCTATCTTTATCGTCGGCATGCCGCGCTCCGGCTCCAGCTTGATCGAGCAGATCCTGGCGAGCCATCCGAAAGTCTTCGGCGCCGGCGAACGTCTGGACCTGCGGGACGCGCTGAAAAGCTTCGGCGAGGCCGCCAGCGTCGCGCTGCCGATCCCCGAGCTGTCCATGGTCGTGACGGGCGAGGAGCTGCGCCTGCTCGGGATCGGGTATCTCGACCGCCTCAAAACGGCCCTGTCGGCCTCGCCCGGCGACTGGCAACGCATCACCGACAAGATGCCGGCGAACTTTCCCCTGGTCGGGCTGATCCATCTGGCGCTACCGAACGCGCGCATCATCCACACCTGCCCGGTCTGTCCTGCTTCTCGACCCTGTTCGCCGGCGATCAACCCTTCGCCTACGACCTCGGCGAGCTCGGCCGCTATCATCGCGCCTACAACTCGTTGATGGAGCATTGGCGCCGCGTCTTGCCGGAGGGCGTGATGCTCGACGTGCAATACGAAGAACTGGTCGCCGATTTCGCGCCGCAGGCGCGCCGCATCGTCGCGCATTGCGGTCTCGAATGGGACGATGCCTGCCTCGCCTACGACAAGCGATGCGGCCCGTCAAAACGGCGAGCTCGGCCCAGGTGCGCCAGCCGATCTACCGCAGCTCGGTTGGCCGCTGGCGGCCCCAAGGGGACGTGCTCAAGCCCCTACTCGACGGGCTCGGGCCCGATCTGGCCGGGGCTTGCATTGGCGGATCGGCTTGATCCGCGGGCTCCCGCCGTATCACGGGTCGGGCAGCTCGACGACGAGCCCGTCGTATCCGGGCTCGACGCCGCTTGGCAATTCGGCTCTGAGCTCGCGATAATCCAAGCTTTGATCCATGTGAGTCAGGACTGCGCGCCCCGGACGCAAGCGAGCGATCCACGACAGCGTCTTTGCGAGATGGGAGTGGGTCGGGTGCGGGTCGCGGCGCAGGCAATCGACGATCCACAGATCGACACCCTCAAGCGCGGCGAACGCGTCGTCGTCGAGTTCGGTGACATCGGTCGAGTAGGCAAATCCCCCGATCCGGAGACCTAATGTCGTGCTGAAGCCGTGATCTTGCACGAACGGCAGAACGGGGACGCCGCGGATCTCGAACGGGCAGACGATCTCGTGCGGCACCAAGGTCGGCTTGTAGAAGCGTCCCGGCTCCTCGACCGGTTTGAGAACGTAGCCGAAACGCCGACCGATTTCGGCCAAGGTTTGACCGTCGGCATAGAGCGGGATGGCGCTCCGCATCAGCCGGTTGACCGACCGGAGGTCGTCGATCCCGTGGAGGTGGTCGGCGTGCGCATGGGTCAGCACCACCGCGTCGAGCCGCGCGACACCCGCATCGAGGAGCTGCTCGCGCAGATCTGGGGAAGTATCGATAAGGATTACGACTCCAGCGATTTCCACCAGCACCGAGACGCGGCGGCGACGATTGCGGGGATCGTTGGGATCGCAGCGGCCCCAATTTCCCCCGATCACCGGCACGCCGGTAGAGGCGCCGCAGCCCAAGACCGTCACCCTCATCGGACGGACGCGCTCGCCTTGCCGAAAAGGCGAAAGAAGTTGGCGCTCGTCATCTCCGCCAAATGTTGCAGTTCGATCCCCTTCAACTCCGCGACTGCGGCCGCAGTCGCTGCGACGAAAGCCGGTTCGTTGCGTTTGCCGCGATAGGGCACCGGGGCGAGGTAGGGAGCATCGGTCTCGACCAGCAGCCGGTCGAGCGGCAGGTCGCGCACGATCGCGCGCAAGTCCGCAGCATTGCGGAACGTCACGATGCCGGAGATCGAGATGTAGAAGCCGAGCGCAATCGCAGCTTCGGCGAGCGCGCGGCCGCTGCTGAAGCAATGCATCACTCCCGGCGGTGGGCGTTCTTCATCGAGGATCTGCGCGACCTCGCGATCCGCCTCACGAGCATGGATGATCAGCGGCAGACCGGTTTCGCGCGACGCCCCGATATGGACGCGGAAAACGCGCTCTTGGATATCCCGTGGGCTCAGATCGTAGTGGAAGTCGAGCCCGGTCTCGCCGATCCCGACGACCTTTGGATGAACGGCCAGCCCGACCAGCTGCTGCGGAGCAAGCGCTGCGTGATCCTTCGCTTCGTGTGGATGCGCACCGACCGAGCACCAAATCCCCTCATGCGATTCGGCGATTGCGCGCACTCCGTCGAACTCGTCGAGCCGGGTGCTGATCGTCAGCATCGTCTCGACCCCGGCCGATCGGGCGCGTGAAACGATCGCTTCGCGCTCGGCAGCGAAATCCGAGAAATCTAGGTGGCAGTGACTGTCGACGAGCATCGGCGCCCGCTTTCGCCCCTCACTTGGAGCATGCCTCGACGAAATATCTTTATGTACCACGTGAAAATCGCCCAGCAAGAGATTGAAAACTAATACAGAAGCTTAGCCCAATTTCGGTCCAGCCGCATAAGGCGCGTGACAGTCGCGAGCGGCCCCCCTCTCTATCGCGTCAGCTCCTCGATCGCAAAGAAAACGCCGAGCATGGCTTGCTTGCGATCGAGGTTGAGCTTGTCCGTGCTGACAAAGGCGCGCTCTATTTCCTCGCGCAATGCCGCCCACCGCGCCGCGTCGACATGGCCAGCGAGACGCCGCATCGCCTCGTCTTCGCCGCCGATAATCTCCTCTCCGCCGAGCTGACGCCGCGCCGAGCTCGCCGTCATCCGAGCGAGGAGCTGCAACAGCAGTTCCCCGCCAACCCGATAGGCGTCCTCGGCATCGGCGCGAGCGAGCTGATCGGCGAAGGCATGCAGCCGGATCACATCGAGCTGCGGGGTCTGCGACAATATCTCGAGCACCGACTGATAGAGCGCGAGCCCGCCAGCTTCGGCGAGGTCCAGCGCGCGCCCGATGCTTCCGTCGGACAACGCCGCCAACGCCTCGGCCTCGGATCGCGCGAGCTCGGGACGATAACGCCGGAGCAGCAGCGTTACCAGCGCGCGCGCCAACGGGAAGAGCGGGAACCGCCGGCAGCGCGAGCGGATCGTCGGCAATAGCCGCCCCGGGCTGTGGCTGACCAGCAACAGCAACGCCTGCCGCGGCGGTTCTTCGAGAACCTTCAGAAGCGCGTTGGCGGCGCTCCGGTTCATCTCCTCTGCTCCGTCGACGATCACGATGCGCCACCCTTCTTCCGCTGCGGTCAGTCGGAAAAAGCCGGTGATCTCGCGTGCATCTTCGACCACGATCTCGCCGCGCAGCCGGCGGCGTCGCGGATCGTAAGCCCGCTCGACGGTTAAGAGGTCGGCATGCCCGCCCGCAGCCACGCGGTGAAACACCCCACTTTCGGGGTCGATCGCCAGCCCGCTTTCGGCCGCCGTCTTGCTCGGACGGTCTCCGTTCGCCAGCAGAAAGCGGGCGAAGCGGAACGCGAGCGTCGCCTTGCCGATGCCACGCGGCCCGCTCAACAGGATCGCGTGCGGCAGGCGGCCGGCTTCGACGAGCCGCCGCAGCTCGCGCTCTGCGCTCTCGTGACCGACGAGGTCCGGGTTCGCCCGCGGCGCCGGTACCGTAGCCGTTGCATCCTGCTCTAGGCCACGTGCCATCCGCGGTGCCGCTACAGCGCCACCCGCAGCCGTCCCTCAACAGCGTCCCGCACCGCGCGGTGGACTGTCTGCGGATCACTCGACCCATCGATCAGCACGCAGCGCGCACTATCGTGCGCTGCGATCCGCCGAAAGCCCTGGCGCAGCCTTTCGTGGAAAGCTCGGTCGAGGCGCTCGAATCGGTCGTCGACACTCGGTCGCGCCGCTGCCCGCGCGAGACCGATCTCGGCCGGCAGATCGAGGATCACGGTCAGGTCCGGGGTGAAACTCCCCAGAGCGAAGCGATGTAGCGTTGCGAGATCTTCAAGCGCCAATCCCCTTCCGTAGCCCTGATAGGCAAGTGTCGAATCGGCGAAGCGATCGGACACCACCCAAATCCCCTGTGCAAGTGACGGCGCAATCAACCGAGCCACATGGTCGCTCCGGGCAGCGACGAGCAAGAGAGCCTCGCCGACCGCATTCCATCGCTCGCCGTCGCCTTCGAGAAGGAGCCGCCGGATTGCTTCCCCACCCGGCGATCCTCCCGGCTCGCGCGTTGCTCTTGCCGGGATCCGCGCGTGCCCGAGCGCCGCCACGAGAAGCCGCACCTGGGTCGTTTTGCCGGCGCCCTCGCCGCCCTCGATCGTGATAAACCGGCCGCGAGACACCGGGTTCAGTGCCGCTGACCCCAGACGAGATAGCCGGCGAGCGTAGCGATGCGGCCCAAGGGATTCATCCGCTCGACGCTCGCCGCGGCGACAAGCGGCGCCTCGACCGGCGTCATATCCGGCGCGGTCATGACCACCTTTCCAACCGTATCGCCTTTTTGAATGGGCGCCGGGATCGGACGGTCATACTCGACGGTGACCTTCATATCCTTGCGCGCCTTGCGCGGCAGGGTCACAACGAAATCCTTGTCGACCGAGAGCGGCACCCTGGGCTCGGCGCCAAGCCAGACCTCACCGTCATCGACCTTATCGCCGGCGGCGAACAGCCGATAATCGTTGAACTCGCGAAACGCCCACTCGATCAGCCTTTCGCTTTCCTGCGCCCGCGCCTTCATCGTCGGCAGGCCGCTCAGCACCAAGATGATGCGGCGATTGTCGCGCACCACCGAAGCGGTGAGGCTGTATCCCGCTTCCTCGGTATGGCCGGTCTTCAACCCATCCGCACCGACATTCTTGTAGAGGAGAGGATTGCGATTGCCTTGCTTTATGTTGTTGAATTCGTAATCCATCTCCGAATAATAATGATAATATTCGGGAAAGTCTTTGATCGTACGGATCGCCAGGGTCGCCAAATCACGCGCGGTCATCCAGTGATCCGGGTCGGGCAGACCGCTGACATCGGTAAAATGGCTATCTTTCAGCCCGATCTCTTTGGCTTTCTGGTTCATCAGCTCGACAAAGGCCTCTTCGCTGCCGGCAAGACCCTCGGCGAGGACGAGGCAGGCATCGTTGCCCGACTGTATGATAACCCCCTTCAACAGGTCATCAATGGAGATGCGGCCGCCGATCGGCACGAACATCTTCGATCCCTGCAGCCGCCAAGCCCGTTCGCTGACCGGAAGCTCGTCGGTGAGCTTGGCGCGATCCTCCTTCAGCATGCCGAAGGCGACATACGCGGTCATGATCTTGCTCATCGACGCCGGCGGAATGCGCTCGTCGGCGCCCTTGTCGAGCAGCACCGCGCCGGTCTCCACTTCCATGATCAGCGCGTGCTTTGCCTGCGTTTCGATCCCGTTGGCCGGCTTGGCCGAAGGGTCGACGGCCACGACCGCCTTGGGCTTGGATTTGACTGTGGCGGCTGCGACCGGCTGACCGGCGAGGCCCGCCGCGAGCAAGGCGGCGGCACTCAGATAGGCGACCTCACGCAGCAACATCCGCATTCCCATTTTTACTCGCCCATTTCTCGCTTTACGGTCAATCGACGATAATCCGTGCTTCGGGATAGCCGCTGCCGACGACGCGCGCCAGCAGCTGATCCGCTTCTTCCACGCTCGCCACCGGCCCGAGCCGCACGCGATACATTTCGATCCCTTTGACCGAGGCTGTCATCAGCTGAACGCTGCCCAACGACGCAATGCGCGACTGCACGCGTTGCGCGTTGTCCCGCACCGAGAACGCTCCAGCCTGAATGAAGATCCGCGCCGGGGATGCCAGCGGAACCACCCTCACCTTCTCCGGCAATGGTGGCAATTCCGCGACGACGCGAGGTGACGACACGGTGCTGATCGGAGCCGACCGGGGAGCCGATGGTGTCGACTCGACCGCAGAGGCTGCCGCGACCTTCGCGACGCTCGGCGCTTCGGCGACCAGAACCCGGCTGTCGCCGCCGTTGCGTTTGGCCAACTCGGCGACCTGGATGCTCTCTTCCTTCATGATCTTGACGCGGACCGGGGCCGTGCCGCTGGTCTCGAAACCTAGAAGTTGCGAGGCGCGGCGCGATACATCGATAATGCGGCCGCGCGCAAACGGGCCGCGGTCGTTGACGCGCAGCTGCAACGTGCGGCCGTTATCGAGATTGGTCACCTGGACGATGCTCGGCATCGGCAGGGTGTGATGTGCCGCGGTCAGCTCGTTCAAATCGAAGATCTCGCCATTGGCGGTGTACTTCCGGTCGAACTGCTCGCCATACCACGAGGCCACCCCGGTCTCGTCGTAATTGTAGTCGACCGCCGGATAGTACCAGACCCCATTGATCTGGTAAGGAGCACCGACCTTGTACATCGGTCGCCCGGCGCGATACTGGCCCTCATAGCCGCGCTGCTGAGAACTGCAGCCGGTCAGCACGAGAACCATCATGACTGCCGGCCACAGTGGGCCGGCTGCAGTCCCCGCCATCGCGCCGCGCCAACCCACCTGCGAGGCTTACCCCCGGGCCATGCTATCGACAAGATATCCGACCGACACCGCGAAATAGGTCGACGGGTTCCATTTCATGATGGCTCGGAAATTTGCATAGACCAGTAAGGCCGGGCCGTTGGCGCCCTCCGGCATAACGAGCGAAGCCTCGCTCTCGCGCTCGGCGAGCGGGCCCGCATTGATGCTGCGAACTCCCAAGCGGCTCCACTCCCCTGTCGGCCGTCTTCCGTTGAGCCCGGCGATGCCCGGATTGAAACCGTTCGGCAGCAGCACGTCCTGGCCCCAGCCCTGGCCACCACGCCAGCCGAGCGCGCGAATATAATTGGCGATCGAAGCCAAGACATCGCCACGGCTGTTCCAAATGTCGCGGCGCCCGTCGCCATCGTAATCGACCGCATAGTCGAGAAAGCTCGATGGCATGAATTGGGGTTGACCCATCGCACCGGCCCACGACCCGGTCATGTCCTCGACCCGAATGTGCCCCTCATCGAGGATGCGCAGCGCCGCGATCAGCTCGCTGCGGAAATAGGCGCCGCGACGCCCGTCATAGGTCAAGGTGGCAAGCGCCGAGATCGTCGGAATATTGCCGGGAAGCCTGCCAAAATCGCTTTCGAGCCCCCACAACGCAACAATGATAGCCGGCTCGACGCCGTAGCGCCGCCAGATCGCGTCGAGGAGAACGCGATTTTCAGCCAATTGATGGCGCGCATCCTCCTTGCGCTGCGAGGTCACCACCTTGGCGATATATTGGGTAAATGTCAGCACCCGCTCGGGCTGCTTACGATCGAGCTCGATCACATGGGGAAGGAACTGCGCATTGCGAAAGGCGAGATCTACTGTCGACGCCCGGATGCCGCGGCCAATGGCGTCGCGCCGCACGCTGGCGAGAAACGTGTAGAAGTCGCCTTCCGCAGCTTCGGGCCGTCCGGCGACCGCACCGGTCGCGGCGAGAAACGGCGCTGCGAACATGATTCGACGGCTCACCCGGAGCGTCATCAATATGCCTCGTCGATGCTGTAACCGGCTGCCGTTTCTTGCCACGATCGAGCCGATCCGCGCAACGATCGCGCGCAGTTACGGCAGATTCCGCCCTCGGCGCCTGTCTCCGGGCGCGGTCGGTGTGCGAGCCTTTCGCCGAATCGCGCGAACGCGGGCGCGCCCCCTCAGTGATCCGTGCTTGTTCAAGGTTCGCCCGAAGCCTATTCTCGCCGCACGATCTTTTGGGAGGAGCACGATATGGCAGAGATCCTGGGGCTCGGCGTCACCCACTTTCCGCCGCTTTCGGGACCGGGTGAAAACATGGGA
>Ga0209656_10003164_pt1 | contig 10675 bp, 9 predicted proteins | sample BogFormECP12_OM2_FD_188239 | JGI IMG/M metagenome (GOLD analysis project Ga0209656, IMG submission 188239) | Bog forest soil microbial communities from Calvert Island, British Columbia, Canada - ECP12_OM2 (SPAdes) (version 2) | ecosystem: Environmental > Aquatic > Freshwater > Wetlands > Bog ... | reverse complement strand
GCCGCCCGGTGCGGCTTTCTTAGAGTGCGCGGCGGGTCGCTGCTCACGGTGAGGACCATCCAACCGGGTCTCCCGGACCTCGCGCGCCCGCAGTCCTGGGGGCTGTCGTTCGGCGACCTCGAGCTCCTCTGAATCCTCGAACTCCACTGGATCCGCCGGCGCCCGCGTCGGCCCGTTAGGTAACAATGGGTTGCCCCCGTGTGAGTCTCGTTTCAACCCCGCCACCCCCGATTCCCGTGCCGGGAGCAACGCTGCGGGAGCCGATGCCGCCGGAGCCGCCGCGCCGTGCCTGGTGGATGACCACGCGGTTCGTGCTCGCCGCCGTGGGGATCGTGCTGATCTCGGGAGGTGCGACGGCCGTGCTGGCCCTCAACGAGGTCGGCAAACTCGTCGACGCGCTCGCGGAGAGCCGGGCCGTGAAGATCGCGCCGGCGGTGCTCGCGCCCACCAGCAAAGGAGCGCCGGAGACGCTGCTGCTGGTCGGCAACGACCAGCGGCCCGCCCCCAAGGGCAACCCCAACGGGTTCGTGATCCCGCACTCCAACGAGATGCTGCTCGTGCGGATCGACCCGAGCAAGCCGACGATCTCGATGCTCTCGATACCGCGCGAGCTGCAGGTCACCATCCACCCGCACGACGCGCCGCCCGACGTCAACCGCATCAACGCCGCCTACGGGATCGGAGGCGCCCAGCTGATGACCGAAACGATCAAGCAGGTGCTCGGCATCTCCGTCAACCACGTGTTCGTCCTCACGTTCAAGAACTTCAGGCGCGCGGTCGACGAACTCGGCTGCGTCTACATGGGCGTGGACCGTCGCTACCACCATGTGAACGAACCGGGCGGCGAACAGTACTTCGAAATCAACCTGCAGCCCGGCTACCAGCGGCTGTGCGGCACCGAAGCGCTCGAATTCGTCGCCAACCGCCACGAAGACACCTCGCTCACCCGTGATGCCCGCGACCAGCGCTTCCTGCTCGAAGCCAAGGCCGAGTACGGCGGGTCGCTGTTCGACAACCGCGAAAAGTTCGAGCGGATACTCGGCAGGACGGTGGAAACCGATCTGCACGGGACCGGCGCCGTGCTCGACCTGCTCGAGCTGCTCGTCGAATCCGAGAGCAAGCCGGTGAGACAGGTCCCGTTCAACGTGACCCTGCTGCCGTTCTACGACACCGCCTCAGAACAGCAGATCCACGAATCGGTCCACTCGTTCCTCGGCGGCACCGCCCCGATCCAGAGGCAGAGGCTCGGCAGCTCCCCGCGCCCCGGGCGTCACGTCCATCACGCGGGCGTTCCGCGGCCCACCCTCACGCCCACGACCTCCGCCGAGCTCGAACACGCGCGCTCGCAGGCGCCGCTGTTGCCCTTCCCCCTCGAGTATCCGAGGGCGCGCGACAGCTTCGCCGGTGCCGAACCGGACACGCTGCGCATGTACGCGATCCGCGACCAGCAGGGCCACCTGCATCCGATCTACGCGGTCGCCATCGACCGCGGACAGCTCGGGCAGTACTACGACGTCCAGGGAACGAACTGGACCGACCCGCCGCTGTTGAGCGCCCCCCGCCAGACCGTCCACGTCGGTCCACGCACCTACGAAGTCTCCTACGCCGGTGAACACGTCAGGGTGATCGCCTGGCACGAAGGCGAAGCGGTCTACTGGATCGAGAACACACTCACCAACGACGTCTCGCCCCAGGCGATGCTCGCGATGGCCGAGCAGACCCTCCCCGTCATCCACGCCAGGAACAGCACGGGCGTGCTCACGGTGCCGACCCGCGTCCACCCCGTCAACCTGACCCCGCGCAGCGCCACCGCGGTGAGCCTGACCTCCAAGGTGGGAGCGGCGCTCGGCCTCCTCGGGATCGTCGTCGTGGCCCTGTTCTCGCTGGTCCTGTTCGCCCGCCAGCGGGAGCTGAAGCTGCTGCGCGAGCAGGTGGCCGGCGCCTTGGCCCTCGAGGCGCGTCAGCGCCCGCTGTTCGCCCTCGCCGGCATCCCCTACGCCGAGCCCGCGTCAACCGGCTTCCCGGCGCCCGAGCCGGCGCCCGCCGCCACTCCGCAGGCCGAGCGGACCGCCGCAACGCCGCAGGCCGAGCGGACCGCCGCAACCCCGCAGGCCGAGCCGGCGGCCGTCGCGACCCCCGGGGCCAAGGCGGCACCCACCATCTACCGTGCCCCGAGGAGCTGGCGCAGAGGGGCGCTCATCCTCGCGGGTGCCACGATCGCGGCGGCGCTCATCGCCTTCGGCGGCTACCGCCTGGATGAGCAGCTGTCCTCGTCATCCGCGCCCGCCGGGTCATCGGTCGCCGTCGCCGTCTTCAATGCCACTCCGACGCCGGGCGCGGCGCACCGGATCGCCCTGACCCTCAGCAGGGGTCGTGTCCGCGTGGGAGAGGTGGGCGACATCAACGCAAGCCTCAGCCCCGGCACCTACGTGCTCTACCCGCCCGGCGCCCAGGCAGAGGCGCGACGGGTGGCGCGACTGCTGCCCAGCCCGCCACCCACGGTCGAGCCGATCCAGCCGCAGCTCCAGGAAGCGGTCGGCCACCACAACGAGATCGTCGTCGTGGTCGACTGACGGCGCCGGCTCCCCGGCGTACCGCCGCGCGGGTTGCCCGTCTTGGCAACGTGTGAGCATGGGGCAACGCCGCACGGCGGGTGAGGTCGAAGATCGACCGACCCCGCCGCATCTGGCCACATCAACGACACCGCTTGACGCGGTCAAGGGAATGGAGAAGCGATGAGCGAGCCCACCTACGGCGTCGTCAACGGGCATGAGGTCCATGCCCGCACGATCGACCACTTTTCATATGCCCTGAGTCGCAGGAAGCTCAAGGACGAGGTCCGCAAGGTCGAAGGCGTCAACGCCAAAATCGGCCTCACGATCACGTTGGTCGTGGGAACCATGTGGTGCGGATACGCGTTCGCACTCATCGCGTTCGTGAGCCTGCCCGAGGCGATCAAGGAACTGAACCACGGCAACACGCTCGCCGCGGTCGCCTGGCTCTCGCAGACCTTCTTCCAGCTCGTTCTGCTCCCCATCATCATCGTCGGGCAGAACCTCCAGAATGCCTCGGCCGACGCCCGGGCTGCCAAGACATTCGACGACGTCGAGGCGGTCAAGCAGTCGCAGGCGATCGCGCTCGACCGCCTCGACGAACACACCGCAGGGGGCATCAAGAGCGTGCTCGACCGCATCGATGCGCTGGAGGCGAGGCTCCCGGGGCCGGCCGCCTGAGACGGTCTGACGGCCGACTTCGGCGGCGTCCGCGTGCGGCGGAGGCCCGGCCCTGAGAAGATGCGATGAGATGAGCTACAGCAAGGGCCTGCACGAGGTGGGCGACGGCCTGTACGCCTACCTGCAACCCGATGGTGGATGGGGCTGGAGCAACGCCGGGCTGATCGTCGACGGCGAGCACACGATGCTCGTCGACACCCTGTATGACCTGGCGCTGACCGAAGAGATGCTGCGGGCGATGCGCGACACGGTGCCGGCGGCCGCCCGGATCGGCACGCTCGTCAACACGCACGCGAACGGCGATCACTGCTACGGCAACCAGCTCGTTGCGGGCGCCCACATCGTCGCCTCCGAGCGCACCGCGGCCGAGATGCCGGAGCTGCCGCCGGCGGCGATGGCCGCGCTCGTCGAGCAGGCACCGCAGATGGGCGAGCTCGGCGCGTTCTTCCTCGAGCGCTTCGCCGCGTTCGACTTCAGCGGAATCGAGCTCGCGCTGCCCGAGGAGACGTTCAGCGGCGAGCTCACGATGCGTCTCGGCGAGCGCAACCTGGAGCTGATCGAGGTGGGACCCGCGCACACACGCGGGGACACGCTCGTGCACGTGCCGGCTCAGCGGGCGCTGTTCTCCGGGGACATCCTCTTCTCCGGAGCCCATCCGATCGTCTGGGCCGGACCGGTGTCCAACTGGATTGCCGCGTGCGAGCGGATTCTCTCGATGGACGTGGAGGTGATCGTGCCGGGTCACGGGCCGCTCGCCGGTCCCGACGACGTGAAGGAGGTTAAGGCCTACTTCGAGTACCTCTACACGGAGGCCGGCTCGCGCCTGCGCGATGGCATGACCCCGTTGCAGGCCGCGCGTTCGATGTCGATGGACCGCTGGGCCGACTGGCGCGAGCCCGAGCGCCTGGTGGTGAACATCGCGAGCATCTACAGCGAGCTGTCGACCGAGCAGGAGCCGCTGAACCCGCTCGCCGCATTCGAGCAGATGGCCGAGCTGGCCAGGACGCCCTGAGCGGCGCCCGCGTCAGCCCTTGAACGTCGAGGGGCCGAGGTCGCCGAAAGGCTCATCGCGCTCGCGCACGGCCTGCCTGAAGCCGTCCGCGGCGGCGCGCCGCTGGAAGGCGTAGCCCTCCTCGGTGTGGCGGGCGATCCCGTCGAGCACCGTGCCCAGGAGCTGGGTCTGGTGCAGTCCCTGCGCATACAGCGACTGGTTGACGAGCAGCTTCATCATCTGCAGCTGGTTCAGCGGGTTGCGCGCGATCCGCTCCAGCAGGATCTCGGTCCGCTCGTCGAGGTCCGCGCCGGCGGGCGCCTCGATCGCGAGGCCCCAGTCGAGCGCCTCGGTGCCCGACAGCGAGTCGCCGGTGAACAGCAGACGCTTGGCACGCTGCGGGCCCAGCCGGTAGGCCCACATCGAGGTCGTCGGCGAGCCCCAGACCCGCGCCGGGGGATAGCCGATCTTCGCGTCGGCGGCGATCATCAACAGGTCGCTGCACAGCGCCATGTCGGTCCCCCCGGCGACGCAGAAGCCGTGCACCTTGCAGACCACGGGCTTCGAGCAGTGGAACAGCGACATGAACGCACGGACGTTGCGGGTCATCATCGCGTAGTCGATCATCGGATCCCAGCTACCCGAGGGATCGTGGTTGGCCGCGATCACCCCCGGGTCGAGCGGTGAGCCCGCGGGCACACCGGGTGCCTGCGCCCCCATGCCTGCCGGGGCTTCGGCTGACTCCACGAGGTCATAGCCGCCGCAGAACCCCTTGCCGTTACCCGCCAGCAGGATGACGTGCACCGCCGCATCGAGGTCGGCGCGCTCCACCGAGCGCTCGAGCTCGCCGGCCAGAGCCAGCGTGATCCCGTTTCCCCGCTCGGGACGATCGAGCGTGATCCGCGCGACGCGACCGGTCACCTCGTAGGTCATCGTCTTCAACTCGCCCACACCCCCATTGTCGTCGATACGGCTCACGGAAAGCGCGCGGCCCACGACTCCGGTTCGATGCCGGCGGCGTTGATGATGCACGAGAGCATGCGGTACCACCCCGTCACGATCACGAGCTCGAGCAGCTGGTCGTCGCGAAGGCGCGCAGCCAGCTTCTGCCAGAGCTCCTCGGAGATCGTGGCCGTGTCGAACAGCTCGTCGGCGGCCGCCAGGAGCTGGGAGTCGTGCTCGGACCAGACGGGGTCCTCGGCCGAGCCGTTGACGGTGGCCGCGAGCTGCTCGTCTGTCAGCCCGAGCGGCGCGCCGAAGGCCACCGCGTGCACTCCCCACTCGTACTCGGCGCCGGCCCGCGCGCACGTGCGGTGGATGAGCAGCTCCCGGTCGCGCGCCCGGAGCCGGCCGTGACCGAGGATCCCCGATCCCACCGGCCGCATGCGCGAGGCGAGCTCGTCGTGGACGGCGAGCGTGCGGAACAGCCGCAGCGGCTCCAGCTCGCCGCCCGGGGGCATCCACTTTCTCAGGAGCGTCGCGATGTCGGGGTCATAGGGCGCCTGCAGCGGGGCGATCCTGGGCTGGGGCATTGGCTATCCTCTCTGCTTCGACAATCGAAGCAAGGAGTTTAGCTTCTGTTTTCGCAGCACGCAAGCGGTGACGGTGGGGGCGGCCCAGTCGGCCCCCGACCCGGAAGAGCGGTACGTGGCTCGCGTCGGGGCCGCCCGATCATGGCCCTGTTCGATCTGCTCGGCCGCCGTTGGACGCTGCGCGTGCTGTGGGAGCTGCGCGACGGCGGCATGACCTTCCGCCAGTTGCAGGCTCGCTGTGAGGCCATGTCCTCGAGCGTTCTCAACCAGCGCCTGCGCGAGCTGCGCGAAGCCGGCGTCGTCGAGGTGCATGCGCAGGAGGGGTACAAGCTGACCGCGGAAGGGGAGGCCCTGCTGCGCGCCCTGGCGCCGCTGCACGAGTGGGCGGCGCGCTGGGGTGAGCGCGCCTAGGAACGACGCCCCGGCGGGCCGGGGCCCCGCGGGCTCGTCCAAGTCGCGGGCCGTGATTTTGGACGTGGGTCGAACGACCAGAGCGCCGTGGGTGCCCAGAATCGACTCATGCCCACCGCAGACCCCCCGGTCGAGGCGCCGAGCAGGCGCAGCCAGCCGAGCCAGAGACCCAAGCGCCACCCCAAGGGGCGTGCCGCCGGTGACCGTGCACCCGTGCGGGGTGATCTCCCCTTCGAGGAGGGGGCGATAGCCGGCCGCCACGCGACCGAGCACGATCGCCGGGTGCGGGAGTCGATCAAGGATCTCGACCTGGGCGAGCTGAGCGCGGCCATAGCCCGCGACGCCCACGAGCGCGGCGTCGCGTTCGGGGCGGCCGGCGAGCGGCGCCCTTTTCGGATCGACCCGATCCCCCGCGTGCTCGCGGCCTCGGACTGGAGCCTTCTCTCCGAGGGCGTGGCCCAGCGCGTGCGGGCGCTCGAGCTGTTCGTCACCGACGTGTACGGCGAGCAGCGGATCGTGCGATCCGGCGTCGTGCCGGCGCGCTGCGTGGACGGCGCCCCGCACTTCGAGACGCAACTGGTGGGCATGGGCGAGGAGATCCGGTCGTGGATCACGATCGCCGGTCTCGACGTGGTGCGCGACACCGACGGCTCCTTCAAGGTGCTCGAGGACAACCTGAGAACGCCGTCGGGGATCGCCTATGCGGTGGCGACGCGCGACGTGCTCCGGGCACACCTGCCCCCTCCCCCGGGCTTGCGTGTGCGCTCCCTGGACGGCGCCTTCGGAACGCTCGGCGACGCCCTGCGCGCGGCCGCTCCGGCGGCTGCCGGCGCCGATCCGGTGGTGGTCCTGCTCAGCGACGGGAAGCTCAACTCGGCCTTCTATGAGCACGCGACCATCGCCCGCGAGCTCGGCCTGCCGCTGGTTCTCTCAGATCAGCTGTCGGTTCGCCGTGGACGGCTGTTCGCATCGATGGACGGCGCCGAGCGGGCGGTCGACGTGGTCTACCGGCGCACCGACGAGGACAGGCTGACCGACGATCGGGGCAGACCGACGGGGATCGCGCAGCTGCTGCTCGAGCCGGTCCTCAAGGGCACGCTCGCGTGCGTGAACGCCTTCGGGACGGGCGTCGCCGACGACAAGCTGCTGCACGCCTACGTGGAGAACATGGTCCGGTTCTACCTCGGCGAGGAGCCGCTCTTGAGGTCGGTCCCCACCTACGATCCCTGCCGGCCGGGCATGCTCGAGGAGATCCTCGAGCGAATCGGCGAACTCGTGATCAAGCCCCGCGCGGGCCACGGCGGCTACGGCGTCCTCATCGGGCCGCACGCGCGGGCCGAGGATCTACGGGCGACCGCGGCGCTGCTGTCCGCGGCGCCCGAGCGCTTCGTGGCCCAGGAGACGATCATGCTGTCGCGTCATCCCACCGTGACCGACGGACGACTCGAGCCGCGGCACATCGACCTGCGCCCGTTCGCGATCTCGAGCCCTGAGGGTGTAAGGGTGCTCCCGGGCGGTCTCACACGAGTTGCCTTCGGGCGGGGTGCTCTGGTCGTGAACTCCTCCCAGGACGGCGGCAGCAAGGACACGTGGGTGCTGGCATGAGCAGCCCGCTGATCGGCGTGACCGTCTCTGAGATTCGCCGTCGTGAGGGCGCGCAGCTGGTCCCCCAGGGCGAGCCCACGCACACCGAGATGACGCTCGGCCTGCACTACATGCGTGCCGTCGAGCGGGCCGGCGGCCTGCCGGTCGCGCTCCCGCCGCTGGCGCTCGAGAACGTCGCGGGCCTGCTGGATCGCCTGTCGGGGCTGCTGCTCACCGGCGGGCCCGACCTGGATCCATCCTGCTACGGAGCCGGGCCGCATCCCGAGCTCGGCCCCACCGACCCCTCGATCGACATGTTCGAGATCGCGCTGTGCAGGCACGCGGACGGGCTGGGAATTCCGATCCTCGGCATATGCCGGGGCGCGCAGGTTCTGAACGTGGCCCGAGAGGGGACCCTGCATCAGCACCTCCCCGACCTCGTCGAAGGAGGGGTCGAGCACCGCCAGCCCGAGCCCGGCGACCTGACGACCCACGAGGTGCGCGTGGCACCCGACAGCGGGCTCGCCCAGACGACCGGCGGCGGCCCGGTGAAGGTCAACTCCTTCCACCACCAGTCCGTCGACCGGCCGGGCGTCGACCTGCGCCCGGTCGCATGGGCCGAGGACGGCGTGATCGAGGCGATCGAGGGCGACGGCCCGAGCCTCTTCCTGGGCGTGCAATGGCACGCCGAGACGCTCGTGGAGCAGGCCGACCAGCTGGCGCTGTTCGAGCTGCTGGTCGATGCGGCCCGGGTCGCCGCGCAGGGGAGCCCGGATCGACCGAGGGGCTCTGACGCCCATGCCCTCTGAGGCCCTCTCGCCCCCGGCCGCGCTCGCCGGCCCCGGGCTGTGGTCGCAGTGGCCCGGCGCCATGGCGCCCTGGACGATCGGCGTGGAGGAGGAGGTGATGCTGCTCGACCCCTCGGACTTCTCCCTCGCCTCGCGCGCCGATGAGGTGACCTCACGGCTGACCGGAGAGTTGGCCGGCCACACGGGCACCGAGACCCATGGCTCGGCGCTCGAGCTGCGAACCGACCCGCACGCGACCGTCGCGGAAGGCAGGGGCCAGCTCGAGCACCTGCGCGCAGAGCTCGCGCGGGAGCTCGACGCGGTGGGCCTCAGGGCGGCGGTCGCGGGGCTGCACCCCTTCACGCTGTGGCAGGACACGAAGATCTCCGACGGACACCGCTACCGCTTCCTGTACGGGTCGATGCGCGAGCTCGCCCGGCGCGAGCCCACGTTCGCACTGCACGTGCACGTCGCCGTCGCCGATCCCGAGAGCGCCGTGCTCGCCTTCAACCGTCTGCGCTCCCACCTGCCGCTGCTGCTCGCCCTGTCGGCCAACTCGCCCTTCTGGCAGGGCCGCGAGACGGGGTTGGCATCGGCTCGCACGCCGCTGTTCCAGGCCTTCCCCCGGGTCGGCATTCCGCGCGCGTTCGTGGACTACGAGGATTACGTGAGCGCGATCGACCTGCTGCTGCGCTGTGAAGCCTTCCCGGAGCCCACGTTCCTGTGGTGGGACGTCCGTCTGCAGCCGCGCTTCGGGACGATCGAGGTCAGGATCATGGATGCGCAGAGCACCGTCGCGGACTCCGTGGCCCTCACCGCGCTCGTGCAGTGCCTCGTGAGGCTCGAGGCCACGGAGGGCTCGGGAGCGGACCCGGCGATCGATCTGCCGGAGGTGCTCGCCGAGAACCGCTTCCTCGCCGCGCGCGACGGAACCGGGGCGAGCCTCATCGACGCGCGCCTGGGACGCCGCTCTCCGGTCGCGGACGTGCTCGAGTCGGTGCTCGCCATGTGCGCGCCCCATGCCGAGGACCTCGGCTGCACCGAGGAGCTCGCCTGGGTCAGGAACCTCGTCGATACGCCCAGGGCCGGGCGCCAGCTCGATCTCGCCCGCGGGCCCGACAAGCTGCCCGGCCTCGTCGAGGCGCTCGCGGCGCTCTTCTAGATGTAGAACACGCCGCCTTCCGGATCAGATACACGTCGGGCGCGGGTGTGAGTAGCATCGAGCGATGCTCGCGCTCACCGCCGCACCCGGCGCCTCGGGCAACGTGGCGCTCAGGGAGGTGCCCGATCCACAGCCGCTGCCCGGCCAGGCGCTCGTGCGGGTGAGCGCCTTCTCGCTGAACCGGGGAGAGGTGAGGCGCCTGGCCGAGATGCAGGATGGGGATATCACCGGCTGGGATGTGGCGGGCGTGGTCGAACGGGCCGCCGCCGACGGCTGGGGCCCGCCGGCAGGCGCCCGCGTGGTCGGCCTGACCTCGCGCGGCGCGTGGGCAGAGCTCGCGGCGCTCGACACGGACAAGCTCGCGGCGCTTCCCGACCAGGTCTCCGACGCCCAGGCGGCGACCCTGCCGGTCGCCGGCCTGACGGCGCTGAAGGCGCTCGACGTCATCGGCTCGGTGATCGCCCGGCGCGTGCTGGTGACCGGGGCCAGCGGCGGCGTCGGTCGCTTCGCCGTGCAGCTTGCGAAGCTCGCGGGGGCTCACGTGACGGGCGTGTCGGCCAGTCCCGAGCGCGCCCGCGGCCTGACGGAGCTGGGCGCAGACGAGGTGATCGAAGAGCTGTCGCCCTCGGGCCCGGAGTTCGACGCGATCGTCGAGGGCGTGGGGGGAGCCACGCTGGGCGCGGCCCTCCAGCGGGTCGCCCCGTCGGGCACGGTCGTGTCGTTCGCCTCCAGCGACCAGGCTCCGGTGCAGTTCCCCACGAGGAGCTTGTTCGGGCGTGCGCCGCGCGCGCGCCTGTACGGCCTCCTGCTGTGGGCCGAGCTCAACGGGTCCCAGTCGGGCTCCGAGGGCCTGCGCCGGCTGGCCGAGCTCGTCGCCGCCGGGCGCCTCGAGTGCTCGGTGGACCATGAGGCGTCCTGGCGTGAGGCCCCCGAGGCGATCGAGGCGCTCGTCGACCGTCGCATCGCCGGCAAGG
>Ga0209656_10003162_pt1 | contig 10677 bp, 7 predicted proteins | sample BogFormECP12_OM2_FD_188239 | JGI IMG/M metagenome (GOLD analysis project Ga0209656, IMG submission 188239) | Bog forest soil microbial communities from Calvert Island, British Columbia, Canada - ECP12_OM2 (SPAdes) (version 2) | ecosystem: Environmental > Aquatic > Freshwater > Wetlands > Bog ... | reverse complement strand
ATGACCCCGCCGTCATGCGGAAGTTCAGGCCTGTTCACCCGGACTGGGTCGTCGACCTCACCAGTCCTTTGTGATCTCGTTTCTCCGATCTGCCGCGCCGCTCATGGTGCAGACATCCCGGGATACTGCACGGATATTCGGCCCTGCTGGCAGACCCGGATGGCGAACCGGGCCCGGCTGCGCGGCTGGCGTCCGGCGCCGTGGCAGGCGGACCGCATCAAGAACTATCGCATATAGGAACAGTCAATCATACTAACGACCTGATTGACATGTGTAGCGCGCCTCGCTCCGTCAGTGACGAGCAAGTGGGGGCGCCTGGCCTGGCATGTGCCTCAATCGGCTCGCCCGCGTGCGAGAGCGGCGGGCAAGCGCCTGGCCGCGCGGCCAGGCGGCCGGTCGGGCATTGACCGGCACCGGGGGCCGTTATATGATTTTGATCATAATAATGGACAAGAGTTCGTATATATGAACACGATCGACTGGCGCTCCCTGTGCCCCGCCCGATGGTGTTCGCGTGAGGAGACAACCGTGATCGAGCGAGACACGATCTTCATCGACGGCAAGTGGGTCGGGTCAGCAGGGACCGGGACCTTGACCGTCGTGAACCCGGCGACCGAGGAGCCGATCGCGACAGTGCCCCGAGGGGACGCCGACGACGTCGACCGCGCTGCCCAGGCCGCTGCCCGGGCGTTCGAGTCCTGGTCGCGGTCCCCGCACGAGGAGCGGACCGCTGTGCTCCTGCGTATCGCCGATATCCTTGAGGCTCAGGCCGAAGAGCTGGCGCGCTCGACCGTGCGCGAGATCGGCACGCCGATCGCCCTCGCCCGCAGCTCACACGTCGCCACCCCCATCAGCGACCTGCGCATCGCCGCCGCGAGTATCAAGGACATCCTCTGGGAAGAGCGGTTCGACGGCACGATCGTGCGGCGCATCCCCGCGGGCGTCGCCGGGGCGATCACCCCGTGGAACGGCCCGATGCGGATGATCGCGCTGAAGGCGGGCGCCGCCTTCGCCGCAGGCTGCACCATGGTCCTCAAAGGCACCGAGGTGGCCCCGCTCAGCTCGTTCCTCTTCGCCGAGGCCGCCGCAGAGGCGGGGCTGCCGGATGGGGTATTCAACCTGGTCAGCGGCACCGGGCCGGAGATCGGTGAGGCGATCGCGATCCACCCGCTGATCGACATCGTGTCGCTGACCGGGTCGGTGCGCGCGGGCAGCCGGGTCATGGAGCTGGCATCGCGGTCGGTCAAGCGTGTCGCGCTGGAGCTGGGCGGCAAGTCCGCCAACCTGATCCTGGAGGACGCGGACCTGGAGAAGGCGGTCTCTGATGGGCTCACGGACGCCTTCCGCAACGCCGGCCAGGTCTGCGGGGGGCTCTCCCGTACGCTGGTCCCGCGGTCGCGGCTGGCCGAGGCCGAGGAGATCGCCGCGGCGAAGGCGGCGAGCTTCGTCATGGGCGACCCGTTCGATGAGGCCACGACCCTCGGCCCGGTGGTTTCGGACGTCCAGCGCCAGCGCGTGCGCCGCTACATCCAGACCGGAATCGATGAGGGCATGCGGCTCGTCGCGGGCGGCCCGGAGGCTCCAGAGCATCTCGAGCGGGGCTACTACGTGCGGCCGACCGTCTTCATCGGCAGTAACAATGACACGCTGGCGCGGCAGGAGATCTTCGGCCCGGTCAATGTCATGATCCCGTTTGACGACGAGGACGACGCCGTGGCCATCGCCAACGACTCGGACTACGGGCTCGCCGGCGGCGTCTGGGCCGCAGACCCCGAGCGGGCCATGGACGTCGGGCGGCGCCTGCGCACCGGCCGTGTGCGCATTAACGGCGCACCCATCGACATGCGTGCTCCGCACGGGGGCCTGAAGCTGTCGGGCATCGGCCGGGAGATGGGCCGCTACGGGGTCGAGGAATACCTCGAGTACCAGTCCCTCATCAGCTGAGACCCGCACCCGCCGAGCCTTCGAGAGGAGCCAGGGTGATCACTGCACAGGCGCGGGCGATGACTGGCCCGACGACGCCGTTCAGCACCGTCACCATCGAGCGCCGTGACGTCGGCCCCACCGACGTGCTGCTGGATATCGCCTACGCCGGTGTCTGCCACACCGACGTCCACCATGCCCGTGCAGAGTTCGGGCACACCCACTACCCGATCGTCCCCGGCCACGAGATCGCCGGCGTCGTCCGTGAGGTCGGTGCCGAGGTGACCGGCCTGGCCATCGGAGACCACGCCGGCATCGGCTGCCTGGTCGACTCATGCCGGGAGTGCGCCCGCTGCCTCGCTGGGCAGGAGTCCTACTGCCGCCGCAGCAAGGTGCTCACCTACAACGGGATCGGGCGCGACGGCGCGGTGACGCTAGGCGGCTACAGTGAGCGCGTGGTCGCCGACCAGCGGTTCGTCGCCCGCATCCCGGACTCCCTGCCCCTTGAGTCCGCCGCCCCGCTGCTCTGCGCGGGCATCACCATGTATCAGCCGCTCCGCCTGTGGGGCGCCGCACCCGGCCGCCGGGTCGCCATCCTCGGGTTCGGGGGGCTGGGGCATATCGGTGTCCAGATCTCGCACGCTCTTGGCGCGCACACGACCGTCCTTGAGCTCACCGAGGATCGCCGCGTCGACGCCGAGTGCCTCGGGGCGGACGACTACCGGACGACCGCTGACCTGGAGTCCGCGCGGGACTCGTTCGACCTGATCGTGTCGACGGTCCCGTCGAACTATGACCTGTCCGCGCATCTCGACCTGCTCGACTTCGACGGCACGTTCGTGAACCTCGGGGTGCCGGACGAGCCGCTGCGGATCGACCCCTACACCCTGCTGACCAACCGGCGGAAGCTCGCCGGCTCGATGAGCGGCGGCATGCCCGAGACGCAGGAGATGCTCGACTTCTGCGCCGAGCACGGCATCGAGGCCGAGATCGAGCTGGTAACAGCGAAGGAACTGGACCAGGCCTACGACAGGCTCACGGCGGGTGACGTGCGGTACCGGTTCGTTCTCGACACCTCGACCATCGCCGGGGCCTGACCAGCGCTGGATCTTCTGCTTCCCAAGCGCCGCAGACCTGCCGCCCCGCGGATGGCCGGCTCGGGCTCCAGGCCGCGCCGGGGCGGCGCGGGTGCCGGTGGGCGTGCGCTTGCCTCAAACGGGGCCGCGTCGTCGCGCCAGTCGCGGCGAACCCGCAGCCCAGCGCCCGATCAGGTCGTCCTCATGCGTGCAGTCCAACGAGCCGCCGAGCCGGGTCCCCTGGTGTGGCGTAGCCGAGCTCCGCGCGATTGCCGGCGCTGCTGCGCAGTCGATGCCCGGCTCCGTGGCGTCAGTACGGAGAGGCGCGGCCGCGCAGGCCACGCCGGCCAGCTTCACGTCCACCCGAGCCGGGCGGCGGCGAACAGATGCGCGGGCGCATCGTGAACAGCTCGTCGCCGGCGACGCCGAAATTGCGCTCGGGGGCAGCGGCCCGGTGAGAAGGACGAGCCGCACGGTGTGTGCCGTACGGCGCCGGCTCCCCATCGCCATGGCAGCGTCAGCGACGAGGATGCGGCGCCTTCCTGGCGCAAGGCGACATCGCTCTCCTACGGCTTCGCTGCGGCGAGGGAGGGCAGGGCCGGTTCCGCGGCGGCGAGCTCGGCAGCGAGAGTGTGCTTGTCGATCTTCTCCGAGCCGAGCACGGGCAGCTCCTCGGTCTGGAAGCGCCAGCGCGTCGGGATGGCGAAGGAGGCCAGATCCGCCCGCAGCGCGGCCGCCACGTACTCGCCCAGGTCAGACCGGGCAGCAGTGGTGCCGTCGACGACCACGACGGCGGCGACTTCCTCACCCAGGTCGGGGTGCGGCAGCCCGAACACCGCGGCGTCCAGGACGCCGGGCACCCCCGCCAGCGCGCGCTCGACCGAGAGGGGGGCGATGTTCTCGCCACCGCGCAGTATGAGGTCCTTGCTGCGGCCGGTGACCCAGAGGTAACCGTCCTCGTCGAGATGGCCCAGGTCGCCGGTGTGCAGCCATCCGTCGGCGTCGATGGGACCGACGGTGTCCCCGAAGTACCCGAGCATCTGGGAGGCCGCGCGGATCAGCACCTCCCCGTCGCCGTCCGCCGTCCGCTCGGCGAAGGAGATCTCCACCGAGGGGAGCGGCACCCCGCAGACACCGGGCCGGTCCCGGGTGTCGCGGCCGCTGGCCGCGGTGGCCTGGCCGCCGTTCTCGGTCAATCCGTACCCGGTGGCGATCCGCGCCCGGACGGACGGCAGCTCGTCGCGGATTCGCTGATAGAGACTGGGATGGGCGGGCGCCCCGCCCAGCGTCAGGGAACGGAGGCTGCTCAGGTCGGCCGGCCGCTCCGCCTGGGCGTCGAGAAGCCGGCTGACCATGGTCGGAACAGCGCTCCAGCGGGTGACACCGTGAGATGCGATGAGATCCATCGCCCCGTGGGGGTCGAACCTGCCCTGCGGAAACACCAGCGTCTCGCCGACCACCACCCCACGCATGAGGGTCTGCACACCGCCGACGTGGAACAGCGGGGCCGTAAGCAGCGCCACGCTCGGCGGGGCGCCCTCGAGGTCTTGCGGGAGCCGCTTGGTGATGGCCAGCAGCGAGTGCAGGCCGGAGATGATCGAACGGTGCGACAGCACCACCGCCTTGGGGAACCCGGTGCTGCCCGAGGTGAACAGGATCAGCGCGGGCTCGTTCTCGTCGCCGCCGCCGGCCCGTTCCGGCAGGGGGCCGCCGGTCTCGCCGGCCATGGGCCACGGCGCGACGGGGGTGCCGGCGGGGAGCTTGGACGCCAGCCGGCTGTCGGCGAGCACGGCCCGGGGCTGCAGCAACGCGAAGGCGTGCTCGATCTCGCGGGTGCTCCACCACGAGTTGACCAGGACCGGGACGGCCCCCAGCCACAGGGGCGCCCAGACGTTGACGACCCACTCCGGCCCGTTCCATCCCAGCAACGCGACGCGGTCCCCGGGACCGATCCCGTGCTGCTGCAGCTGGGCCGCCTTGCGGCGGACGGCGGTCACGAGGTCGGCGAAGTCGAGCCGGAAGTCGCCTTGCACCACATGGGGCCGGCCCGCCCAGCGGCCGGCGTGGTCCAGCAGGGACGCCAGGCGCCGCGTGCGGGGCTCGTACATGCGGTAGGGGATGCGGCCCACCTGCTCGACCGCGGTCTCGCGCCCCCACGGCGCGGCAGTGTCACTCATCTGTGGTTCTCCTTTTGATTGCGGTGGGGCCGCTGATGACCCCTACCGCCCGGTCAGCGCAACTCGCCTGATGCCAGCGCAGCTTGTCTTCGTGTCACATGGGGGCGGTCGCCGGCCTGGCCGGTCCGCGGGAGTGGGCGCTCAGTCCAGGTGGCCGCCGGCCTGCAGGACTCCCTCGGCGACCTTGAAGGCCTCGCCCGCGGCCGGAAGCCCGCAGTAGACCGCCGTCTGCAGCAGGACCTCCTTGATCTCGGCGACCGTGCAGCCGTTGCTGATCGCGCCCTCGACGTGGTGGGCGAGCTGGGCCGGACGGCCCAGCGCGGTGAGCATCGCGAGATTGACGATGCTGCGGGTCTTGCGGTCGATGCCGTCGCGGGCCCAGACCCGGCCGAAGCAGACTTCCTCGGAGTAGTCCTGGATGACGTCGTTGAACGAGTTGCGGTTCCCGTCCTTTTTCTCGACGTAGCCGTCGCCCATGAGCTCGTTCATGATGCGGCGGCCAGTGGTCTTGACGTCTGCAGCGTCAGCGGTACTCATGTCATCTCCTGATTGTGTCGGGGTGTGCGCCGGACGGCCGCGGTCGAGGACGGCCTGGACCTCGTCGGCGGAGAGCTTGATCGTCACGCCCGCCCGCTCGTTCTGAAGCAGCAGCGGGGTCTGTGAGTCCCGGTTTCCCCACCCGCGGTCGAGCGCCTCCTGGAAGTCCTCCTGGACCAGCCGGGCGGCGCGCATCGGGACGTCGAGCTGGTCGGCGAGCTCCAGCGCCAGCCGGAGGTCCTTATTCGCGAGAACCAGCGCAAACGATGGCGGATCGAAGGCCTCCTGCAGGTACCGGTCGCCGACCCGGTCGAAGGTCCGGGCCCGGCCGATGGCGCCCTGGCGCATGGCGTGCCAGAGGGGGCCGGGCTCGACGCCCGCCTTGACCCCCATGGTGAAGACCTCCGCGATCGCCGAGCGGATCGTCATGCTGGCGCAGTTGTGCACGAGCTTCGCGGTGTTGCCCGCGCCGATCTCCCCGACGTAGAGGATCTGGTCGCCGATGGCGTCCAGGACACCGCCCACGCGGTCGAACGCCGCGCGGTCGCCGCCGACGTAGATAGCGAGCTTGCCCGAACGGGCGCCCTTGGGGCCGCCGCTCACTGGGGCGTCGAACAGCTCGACACCGTGCTCCTTGCAGTTAGCGTGCACCTCGCGGACGACCGTGGGGGAGTTCGTGGTCAAGTCGAACCAGGTGCTGCCAGGCTTCAGCGCGCTCAGCAGCCCGCCGTCGCCCACGCCGACCTGCCGCATTTCGGCGGGCCCGGGCAGGGACGTGAAGACCACGTCAGCCGAGTCCGCCAGCTCGGCGACCGAAGCCGCCCAGGTCGCCCCCGCCTCCTCGAGGGGGGCGGCGCTCGCGCGGCTGAGGTCGTGCACGACGAGGTCGTAGCCCGCACGGCAGAGGTTGAGGGCCATGCCCTGGCCCATCAGGCCCAGTCCGATGAAGCCGATCCTCATGATTGTCCTTTCGTCGGTGACCGGCCAGCGGCGTCACCGTCGCTGCCACGCTGCCTCTCAAGTTCATAATTAAGAACTTGAGGACGTATACGCGAATTCAACGTTAAGGCGGAGAGGTGGGAGGTGTCAACGTCGCGGGCGCGCCCGGGCCGTTGACATCAAGAGGAGAGCCTCGTAGCATCGTGTATGTAAATACGGACTCAAGTTCATAATAACGAACTAGATTGCCATCAAGACAGGCATGGAGGCACGGAATGACGGCCCTCGAAGGCGTGAAGGTGATCTGCGTCGGGCAGTTCTACTTTGCCCCGTACTGCTCCCTGCTCATGGCCCGCCTGGGCGCCGACGTCATCAAGGTCGAGGCACCTCAGGGCGACCCCTACCGGCGCCTGCCCACCGTCGACACTGACGGCTACCCGATCCAGTTCCGCTTTCTCAACTCCGGCAAGCGCACCATCCGCCTCGACCTCGCCAGCCCCGCCGGACAGGACGTGCTGCGTGACCTCGTCCGCCACGCCGACGTCCTCGTGCAGAACCTCTCTCCCGGGGCGATGGACCGCTTCGGCCTCGGCTACGACGAGCTCAGCAAGGTCAATCCCGGCCTGATCATGGCCTCCGGGACGGGGTTCGGCTCCTTCGGGCCCTATGCCGGCGAGCCGGCCATGGACCTCACCATCCAGGCCCGCACCGCCATCATGAGCACCACCGGGTTCGCCGACGGCGCACCCGTCCGCACCGGCCCCTCGGTCGTCGACTTCGTTGCCGGCACCCATATGCTCTCCGGGGTGCTGGCCGCGCTGTTCCAGCGCACCCGCACCGGCCGCGGGCAGCACGTCGAGATCGCGCTGCAGGACGCCATCGTCCCCGCCCTGACCTCCAACATCGCCGGCCTTCTCAGCAACGCGAACAGCCCCGAGCGCACCGGGAACCGGCACGGGAGCATGGCCGTCGCCCCGTACAACGCCTACCCGACCGCCGATGGCTGGATCACGCTGCTATGCCCGACCGACGCCCACTGGCAGCGGCTCTGCGCGCAGATGGATGATCCCGCCACCGCCGATCCGCGGTTCGCGACGATGGCCGGACGGTGCGGGCACATGGACGACCTCGACGCCGTCGTGGGGCGGTGGACCAGGACGCTCACCAAGGAGCACCTGACCCGCAGGCTCACCGATCTCAAGATCCCGTGCGCTCCGGTTGTCACGCTCCCGGAACTGATCGAGGACCCCCATGTCCGCGAGCGCGGTGTGCTCCGCACCGTCACCGACGCCCAGGGGTCGTTCATGACTCTGGGCAGCCCGCTGTTCCTGTCGGACTCGCCCATCGTGGAACCCACGCGGCCGGGCGAGCTGGGTGCCGACACCGATGAGGTCCTCGCCGCGGAGCTCGGCTTTTCCGCCGACGACATCGCCAAGCTCCGCGACGCCGGAGTCATCTGAGCGCCGGCGCCAGCCTGCGGCGACCCACCACCAGAGGAGCGAGAGGACATGAACGTGGAATCCGGCCTGAGAATCCGGCACCTGAGCCCTGCCTTCCGCACCTTCTGCGGTGAAGGCGCGCTCGATGCACTGCCCAGGGAACTGGCGCGCGTCGGGGCCCAGCGGGCGGTGATCATCTGCATCCCGGCCGTCGCCGCGCACGAGGACGCGATGGGCCGGCTTCGCGAGGCTCTTGGCGACCGGCTGGCAGGCCAGTTCGAGGGCGTGGAAGAGCACAGCCCGCTGCCGTCAGTCGAGAAGGCCAGGGCATTCCTGGCTCACCACGACGCAGACGCCGTGATCGCCGTCGGCGGAGGATCCTCGGTGGTCACGGCGCGCGCGGCCACCATCCTGCTGGGCGAGGGCAAGGATGTACGGGAGCTGTGCACCCGGCGGGAGCCGGGCGGCAGGCTCGTCAGCCCGAGGCTCTCGGCGCCCAAGCTGCCCCAGTGGGTGGTCCCGAGCTCGCCGACAACGGCCTACGCCAAGGCGGGCGCCGCCGTGCGCGACCCGGAGACGGGGGAGCGGCTCGCCCTCTACGACCCGAAGGCCCGGGCCCAGGGAGTCGTCCTCGACCCGGTGATGGCGCTCACCGCGCCCCCGCGGCTGAGCTGGTCGGCCGCCCTGAACATCTTCTCGATGGCGGTGGAGGGCCTGCAGTCCCGCCGGATCGACCCGCTCGCCGACGCCATGCTGGCGCATGCCCTGCGGATGGTCGTCACGTGGCTTCCGCGGGTGGCGAAAGAGCCCGACCACGCCGCTCCGCGCCTGCAGCTGATGCTCGCCGCGGTCATGAGCGGCGAGGGGACCGACCATACCGGCGGCGGGCTCGCGCAGGCCCTCTCGCATGCCATCGGGCCCCGGTCGCAGGCCCCGAACGGTGTCGTCGAGGCCCTGCTGCTGCCGCACGCGATGCGGTTCAGCGCCAGCGCCGTCGCAGACCGGCTGGCTACTATCGCCGACTACCTGGGGCTGGCCGACCGCAGTGCGGAAGGGGTCATTGCCGAGGTCGAGCGGCTGCTCGGTGTCTTCGAGGCCCCGCGCCGGCTCCAGGACATCGGTGTCCCGCAAGACGCGCTCGCCGAGGCGGCCGCGCACGCCATGGACGACTGGGCCATCACCGCCGTGCCGCGCGTGCCCGACGCGCAGGACGTGCGCGACCTGCTCCAGGGCGCCTGGTAACCACGCGCCATTCCGACCCATCAATGACAATCACCGAGGAAGTGCGATGACGACTACCCAGGCCCCGCAGAAAGCGGGGTTCGGCAAGGAACTGGCCACCGGCAGGTTCACCGACGAGATGCTTGCGGAGATGCGCGCCCTCATCGGCACCGAGCTGCGTACCGCGATGTCGGTCAACAACGAGTTCGCGGACCGCATGGCGATCCTCCGGTTCTGCGAGGGCATCGGCGACGACAACCCGTTGTGGACGGACGAGGAGTACGCTGCCGCGGCGCCGTCCGGCGGGATTGTCGCGCCGCCGAGCTTCATTTTCGCCTGTCTCGGGTCGGTGCAGGTCGGCTGGCGCGGGCTCGGCGGCTTCCACGCCGAGACGAACATCGAGTTCCACCAGCCGATCCGTCTCGGCGACCGCATCACAGCCCGCGTATTTTTCGACGGCTTCGACGGCCCGACCGACGCCAGCAACTTCGCCGGACGCCGCATCAAGGACTACCTGCGTCAGGAGTACCGCAACCAGGACGACAAGCTCGTCGCGACCTTCATCTGCTCGCGGATGCGGTTCGAGCGGACCGAGATGCAGGCCAAGCGTGAGTCGCGCAAGATCGAGCTCCCGCACCCGTGGACGGACGAGGAGCTCGAGAAGATCGAGAACGACATTCTCGCGGAATCACCGCGGGGGGCCACGCCTCGCTTCTGGGATGACGTCCAGGTCGGCGACGAGCTCGACGTCATCACCAAGGGACCGATGGGCCTGAGCGACTTCATCGCCTTCGTCGCGTCCGGCGCGGCGCCGATCCCTCGTCTGGCGGCCCACGGCGTCGCACTGCGCCGCTACAAGAAACACCCCAAGTGGGCTTTCCGCGACCCCAGCACGAACGCGCTGGAGCCGGTGTATTCGGTGCACTACAACGACTACGCCGCCCGGCTGCAGGGCGCCCAGATCGCCTACGACGTCGGCATCCAGCGCACCTGCTGGCAGATCCATCAGCTCACCAACTGGATGGGCGACCAGGGTTTCGTCAAGAGCATCCACGGCCAGTACCGCTCCCACGTCTACCTGTCGGACGTGCTGCGGCTCGGCGGAACGATCACCGAGAAGCTCGTCGACGAGGTCGGCGACCACGTCGTCAAGGTCGAGACCTGGGCACGCAATCAGCGTGACCAGATGGCTATGCCCGGTACTGCGGTGATCGCCCTGCCGCACCGCGAAGCGTCTCCGGGTTCCGCATCGGTGGAGGAGGACTCGCGATGACCGGCCTGATCGAGAGCCGGAGGCCTGTGGCCGGGACGAGGCCGCGCTCGCATCGCTCCGGCGTGATCGGGTGATCGGGTGATGACCTCCGA
>Ga0209656_10003161_pt1 | contig 10678 bp, 9 predicted proteins | sample BogFormECP12_OM2_FD_188239 | JGI IMG/M metagenome (GOLD analysis project Ga0209656, IMG submission 188239) | Bog forest soil microbial communities from Calvert Island, British Columbia, Canada - ECP12_OM2 (SPAdes) (version 2) | ecosystem: Environmental > Aquatic > Freshwater > Wetlands > Bog ... | reverse complement strand
CGTCGATCATGTGCACGCCGCGCCCGTCGGGGATGGCCTCGATGACCTTTTTGGCGAAGGCGACCTCGGCGGGGTCGGGCGAGTAGACGCGCTTGGCGATCGCGATCTGGGCCGGGTGCAGCGTCCAGGCCCCCACGCAGCCGAGCAGGAAGGAGGCCCGGAACTGCGTTTCGCAGCCCTTCTCGTCGCGGATGTCGCCGTAGGGCCCGTAGAAGGGCAGCGCGCCGACGGACGTGCACGCATCGACCATGCGGGCGATCGAGTAGTGCCAGGGGTCCTGCTGATAGCTGGCGCGCGGCGCGTCGGGATGCTCGGGGTCGGGGTCGGCGATCGTGCGGTAGCCGGGGTGCCCGCCGCCCACGCGCGTGGTCTTCATGCGCCGCGACGCGGCGAGGTCGGCGGGACCGAAGCTCATGCCCTGGATGCGCGCGGAGGCGCAGGCGATCTCCTCGAGGTTGGCCACGCCCTGGGCGGTCTCGAGGATCGCGTGGATCAGCAGCGGCCGCTCGAGGCCGGCCTTGGCCTCGAGCTGCGCGAGCAGGCGGTCGACGTAGTGAATGTCCCACGGGCCCTCGACCTTCGGGATCATGATCACCTCGAGGCGGTCGCCGATCTCGCTGACGAGTTCCGTCAGGTCGTCGAGCACCCAGGGCGAGGCGAGCTCGTTGACGCGCGTCCACAGCGCCGTTTCGCCGAGGTCCATCTCGCGCCCGACCTTGATCAGGCCGGCGCGCGCGGCGAGCTTGCGATCGACCGGGACGGCGTCCTCGAGATTGCCGAGCAGGATGTCCACCGTGGGGGCGATGTCGGGGACCTTGGCGACCATCTTCTCGTTGGAGAAGTCCAGGAAGTGGATCATGCGCGAGGGCTTGAAGGGGATTTCGCGCACCGGTTCGGGCGCGCCGATCGCGAGTGGCTTGAAGAAGTCTCGGGGGTTGCGCAAGGGCTCTCCTGGTCGTGGCTTTGGCGGCGGGCCTGCCGTTCGTGTGCTGGTAAGTATCGACGATGCGCGTGCGCGGACGCACGGCGCTGCTCGGCGCGGGCCTGCGGGCCGCCGGCGCGGGCACCCACTAGAGTTTCCGGCGGCGCCGCGGCCACGACGCGGTCCGGCCGGCGCGCCGGCGCGGCGACGCCACGGCGCCAGCCAGCGCCGGCGAGATGCCGGTGCGCCATCCCCAGCGACCGTCAAGGAGACACCCGAGACCCATGAGCGAGACCCTTTCCGTCGAGACCGATCAGGCCGCCCGCGAGGCGAGCGGCGCCCACCCTTATGGCCGCTACCTGGAGGAGTTCGAGGTCGGCGCGGTCTACAAGCACTGGCCGGCCAAGACGGTGACCGAGGCGGACGACCACCTGTTCTGCCTGCTCACCATGAACCACCACCCGCTGCACATCAACGACGTGTACGCGGCCGCCTCCCAGCAGGGGCGCAACGTGGTCGTCGGGCCACTCGTCTACTCGCTCGCGCTGGGCATGTCGGTGAGCGACGTGAGCGGCAAGGCGATCGCGAACCTGGCCACCGAAGAGCTCAAGCACCCCGCGCCTGTGTTCCACGGGGACACCCTGTTCTGCGAGTCGGAGGTGCTCGAGAAGAAGGAGTCGCGCTCCAAGCCCGACCGGGGCACGGTCAAGGTCCACACGCGCGTGCTCAACCAGGATGGCGTGCTCGTCGCCGAGTTCAAGCGCCTGGTGCTCGTCCCGCGCAGGGAGCCCGGCGAGGTCGCCGCGTAGGTTCCCCGCACGCTCTCGAACGCGTGCCCGGCCGCGCACGCATTCGGCTCTGCGGGAAACCCGCAAGCCCCGCCAGGGGCTGTGCGGTAGGCTTTCCTTCTCGCCCCCTAGGGCGTTTTTCTGTTTCCCGGAGCCAATCTTGGCCCGGCCGCAGCGCCGCCGATCGCAGATCGCCCGGCGCGCGCCGATCATGCCCCGCGAACCCGAGGAGCCGCTCGACCACATGAACACCACCGTTCCCGCCCCCACCACGAACGAGCGTCTGCTGGCCTGGGTCGAGGAGATCGCCGGGCTGACCGAACCCGACGAGATCCTCTGGTGCGACGGCTCGGCGGAGGAGTACGACCGTCTCTGCCAGGAGCTGGTCGACGCGGGCACCTTCGAGCGGCTGTCCGAGGCCAAGCGCCCCAACTCCTACCTCGCGCTCTCGGACCCGGGCGATGTGGCGCGCGTCGAGGACCGCACGTTCATCTGCTCGCGCACCGAGGCCGAAGCCGGGCCGACGAACAACTGGCGCGAGCCGGGCGAGATGCGCGAAGCGCTGAGCGAGCTGTTCGCCGGTGCGATGCGCGGGCGCACGATGTACGTGGTGCCGTTCTCGATGGGCCCGCTCGGCTCCGACAAGAGCCACGTGGGCGTGCAGCTGACCGACTCCACCTACGTCGCGGTGAGCATGCGCATCATGACCAGGATGGGACAGGGCGCGCTCGACGCGCTGGGAAGCAGCGGCGACTTCGTGCCCTGCCTGCACTCGGTCGGCATGCCGCTGGCGGACGGCGTGGCTGACGTGCCGTGGCCGTGCAACGCCGAGAACAAGTACATCGTGCACTTCCCCGAGTCCCGCGAGATCTGGTCCTACGGGTCCGGCTACGGCGGCAACGCGCTGCTCGGCAAGAAGTGCTTCGCGCTGCGCATCGCCTCGGTGATGGCGCGCGACGAGGGCTGGATGGCCGAGCACATGCTGATCCTCAAGCTGACCTCCCCTGAGGGCGAGGTCAAGTACATCGCGGGCGCCTTCCCGAGCGCGTGCGGCAAGACGAACCTGGCGATGCTGATCCCGACGCTCGAGGGCTGGAAGGTCGAGACGATCGGCGACGACATCGCGTGGATGAAGTTCGGCGAGGACGGCCGGCTCTACGCGATCAACCCCGAGGCCGGCTTCTTCGGCGTGGCGCCCGGCACGGGCGAGCACACCAACCCGAACGCGATCCGCACGATCGAGCGCAACACGATCTTCACCAACTGCGCCAAGACCGACGACGGGGACATCTGGTGGGAGGGGCTGACCAAGGATGCCCCCGCGCACCTGATCGACTGGCACGGCAACGACTGGACGCCTGCGGCGCAGGCAGCGGCCGCGCATCCGAACGCGCGCTTCACGACGCCGGCCGCGCAGGATCCGGCGATCGCGGCGGAGTGGGAGGACCCGGCCGGCGTGCCGATCGACGCGATGCTCTTCGGCGGGCGCCGCTCGACGGTCGTTCCGCTCGTCACGGAGGCGCTGGACTGGAACCACGGCGTGTTCCTGGGGTCGGTGATGAGCTCCGAGAAGACGGCGGCAGCGGCCGGCACAGTGGGCGAGCTGCGCTTCGACCCCTTCGCGATGCTGCCCTTCTGCGGCTACAACATGGCCGAGTACTTCCGCCACTGGCTCTCGATCGGTCGCCGCCACGGCGCGGAGCTGCCCAAGATCTTCTACGTCAACTGGTTTCGCAAGGACGACGAGGGCCGCTTCCTGTGGCCGGGCTACGGCGAGAACTCGCGCGTGCTCGCCTGGGTGTTCGCGCGCTGCGCAGGGCACGGGGCCGCGACAGAGACCCCGATCGGCCTGATCCCGCCGGTCGGCGGCGAGGGCATCGACACGCGCGGCCTGGAGGTCTCCGAGGAGGACATGGCTGCGCTGCTGCGCGTCGACGCCGAGCAGTGGCGCGAGCAGCTGCCGCAGTTCCACGAGCACTTCGCGAAGTTCGACAACCTGCCCGATGAGCTGCACGCCCAGCTGAAGGCTCTCGAAGGACGGCTGGCCTGAGCCGATGGCAGGGGGGATCCCACGGGTCGATCCGCACGTCTCGCCATCGCGTTTCAAGCGCGCTGTCACCGCGTTCGCACTGACCAAGGTCGGCACCTGGTACTCCTCTCAGCTCGGCGCGCGCATCGATCCATGGCTCGTGCGCGCGACGCGCGGGCGCGTGGACTCCGCGTTCGGGCAGATCCCGATCGCCGTGGTCACCGTGCGGGGCGCGCGCAGTGGTGTTGAGCGCAAGGTGCCGCTGCTCTACTTCAGCGACGGGGACGACGTCATCCTGATCGCCTCCAGCTACGGCAAAGCGAAGTTCCCGGCGTGGTACTACAACCTCAAGGCCAACCCCGAGGTGCGCCTGGAAGCGATGGGGCGCGCGGGCTCCTACGTGGCGCACGAGACCGACGGGGAGGACCACGACCGCCTGTTCGAGCTCGCCAAGCTCGTATACAGCGGCTACTCCGACTACGCGCAGCGCACCGCCGGAATCAGGCGCATCCCCGTGATGCGCCTCTCGCCGGCCTGAGGACGGTCGCTCGGCGGGCCGCTAGTCGTGGCCGTGGGTCTCGCCGGCTGCGGCCGGCGGGCGCGACTCCTCGGCCAGCGAGGTGATCGTCAGCGCGCCGCGGGCCGAGGACTCGAGCACGTCGGTCGCCTCCTCGAGCGAGCGCGCGTACAGCTCGACGAGCAGGTGCACGATGATGCGCGCATCGTCCTCGTGCTTGTGGAAGCGCACGTGGGTGAAGAACTCGCGCACGCCGTGATCGCCGAAGGCCGCATAGGAGAGCGCGTCCCCGGCCTCCGGTCCCGAGCAGCTCTCGACATCTTCGGCGTCGACGGACACGGTGCACGAGGCCACCCAGGGGGTGCCCGCGATCATTCGTTCCCAGCGATCCTCGATCGGCTCGACGCGCCCGTTGGCGAAGCCGAGGTGCGGCTGGTCGTGCATGCAGTCCAGGCACTGCACGACCGCCTCCTGGAGCTCGTCGACGACTTCCGCGCGCTCGCCGGTCTCGGGATCGATCTTGTGGATTCCCTCGTAGTGGACCTGGACCTCCAGGTCCTGCGACCAGCAGCGGTAGCAGCGCAGCCAGCTGCGCGCACTCGTCTCGGCCATCGAGCCCTCCATGAGGCCATTGTAGGCGCCCGCCTGCGCGCGCCGCGCCCGGGCGCGAAGCGCCCGCCCCGGCCGGTTGCGGATTCGCCGGCGGTGCTACCCGAACGTGAAGGCGTAGCCGGTCACCCCGGGCGCAAAGCGCAGGGCGAGGCGGTGCTGTTCGTCGCGCGGCAGCGAGACGAGCGTGTAGAGGCGCTGGCGGCGCACGGTGACGACGCCGTCGTGCACGTCGGCGCCCGCGTCGGCCGCCGATATGGGGTGGCCGTCGAGGAGCACCTGCACGGGCAGCGGGCGTTCGCCGGGGCTGCTGAGCACGAGGTAGACGTGCTTGGCCAGGAACGTCGCTTCGACGCCCGCTCCCTGGACTGCTTCGGCGGGCTGTGCGGCGATGTTCCAGCTGCCGCCGTAGACGAAGTCGTTCAGCGCGAGGGTGGCCGGCGGGCTCTGCCCGTAGTCGTGCAGACCCGGCTTGGGGCCGTTGATCCACCCCTGCGCGCGGGCGGTGCCGAGGTAGGTCTCGGGGGTGGCGACTTCGCTCGGCACGACGACGTCGGTGGCGTGGCTCTTGCCGCCGACCGGATAGCCAGCTTCGGCCAGCAGCGCCCGGATCGCGCTTTCGGACTTTTCGTAGTCGCCCTCGCCGAAGGCCGTGTAGCGAACCTGGCCGTGGGCGTCGATCAGATAGTCGGCCGGCCAGTACTCGTTGCCGTAGGCGTTCCAGGTGCCGAGGTTGTTGTCCTGGACGACCGGGTAGTGCAGGCCGAACTGTTCGATCGCGTTGGCCACGTTGCTCGCGCTGTGCTCGAAGGCGAACTCGGGCGACTCGACGCCCACGATCGTGAGGCCGTCGTGCCCGTAGGCGGCGTTCCACGCCTTCAGGTAGGGCAGCGTGCGGATGCAGTTGATGCACGTGTAGGTCCAGAAGTCGACCAGCACGACGCGCCCGCGTAGACCGGCGAGCGTCAGGGGGCGCTCGCCGGGCGTGTTGAACCAGTTCTCTGTTTCGCTGAATTCGGGTGCGGTGCCGAGGTCGGGCAGGGCGCCCGCGTCCGCCAGCAGGGTCGCCTGGCTGGCGTCGGGCGCGGCGGTCCGTGCGCTGCTCGCCGAGCCGCCGCAGGCCGAGGAGCCGTTGGCGGGTGCGAACCTGGCTTCGCGGCCGGTGATCTCGTGCAGGCGGCCGGTGACGGTGCGCGAGCACTCCAGCGAGGCGGTGAGGTTGACGTCGGGGATGTGCTGGGCGACGAACTGGTCGAAGTTGACGTCGAGGTTGGTCATGATCGCGAGCGCGGTGAGGATCATCACGACCCCCAGCGCGCGCTGCAGCTGCGGTCCCCGCCCGGCCCTGCGCACGCGTTCGAACAGGCGCCTGCCGCCGAGGGTCAGGGCGAGCAGCACGAGCGCCGAGCCGGCCGCGTAGGCGAGGGCGATCGCGACCGTTTTTCCGGACGCGGCGCTGACGGAGATGACGGCCGCGAGGATCGGGCTGGCGCACGGGGTGTAGACGAACCCGAGCGCGGCACCCACCAGCAGGCCGGACGCGAAGCCGTCGCCCCCTGTGCGGGGGCCGAAGCGCGCCAGGCGCGAGAGTGGCGCCTCCAGGCGCGCGGCGAGGCCCGGCGCCAGCAGCGCCAGACCGAACACGAGCAGCACGGCGACCGCGATGGCGCGTAGCGGGTCGCTGCCGAGGCCGACCCCGTCGACCACCTTGGCAACGCCGACGATCGTGACGGTGAAGGTCACCGACAGCCCGATGACGATCCCGACCGGCCGGCGCCGCCCGCCCACACCACCGGCCGACAGGAGCGCGGGCAGCACCGGCAGCACGCACGGCGACAGCGCCGTGCCCGCACCCGCGAGGAAGGCAAACGTGAGCAGGACGATCATGCGTTACCTAGATACAGACTGACGGGCGGGGATTTCGTTACAGCCTGACGCGGCGAGGCGCGGAGGTCTCCTCTGGGCATCGATCAGCGCCTCAGCATCAGATAGACGACTGTCCCCGTCACGGCCATCTGTCCGAACGCGAGTGCTGTGCCGAGATCGATCGCCCCGAGCGCGCCGGCGAGCGCGCTGGCGAGGATGAAGGCGCCCGCGATCAGGAGCAGATCGCGCGCCATCATGCCGGCGCGCGAGGGGCGAGCAGACGCGCGATCATCCTGCGCCCCGCTCCAGCACGGCCAGCAGCGCCGGCACCTCCAGGCCGGGCTCCTGCGCCGCGAGCAGCGTCTCGGCGGCGCTGCGGCCCCCGATCGCGCGCAGCCCACGCTCGCCGTGCTCGAGGACGAAGTCGCTGAGCGCGCCGGCGCGGCGTGCGTGCAGGCGCCGCGCGCCGATGTCGAGCACGGCGCGGTGCTCGTCGAGCGCCTCGATCAGCTCCTCGATCCCGCTCGGCGGAGGCAGCGAGCTGACCGCGATCACGCGGGTCGCGCGCGCACCGAGCGAGCGCAGCGCCGCGGTGAGGTCGCGGCGCGTGGCCGCCGCGAGCCGGCCGAGGTCGGCCTTGGTCACGACGAGCACATCCGGGATCTCCATGATCCCCGACTTCAGGAACTGCAGCACGTCGCCGCCCCCCGGCTGGACGACCACGGCGACCGTGTCGGCGACATCGGCCACCTCGGTCTCGGCCTGCCCGACCCCGACGGTCTCGATCACGACGATGTCGAAGGCCGCCGCGAGCGCGTGGGCGCTCCTGCGGGTGGCCGGGGCGAGCCCTCCGAGCCGCTGTCCGGCGGCGGTCGAGCGGATCAGCACGCCGGGGTCGGCGGGGTCGAAGTCGATGCGCGCGCGATCGCCGAGCAGCGATCCGCCCGAACGGCGCGAGCTCGGATCGACGGCCAGGATGGCGACCGTCCGCCCGCGCTCGCGCCACACGCGCAGCAGCGCCGAGAGCAGCGTCGACTTGCCCGCGCCCGGCGGCCCGGTCAGCCCGATCACGTGCGCGGGCGCCTCGCCACCGAGGCGCGCCGGCGAGACCTCGGCCAGCAGCTCGGCAGCCTGCGCGCGGTCGCCCGCCGCGGTGCTCTCGAGCAGGTTCAGTGCGGCCGGCGCGGCGCTCACGTCACGCTCGCGCAGGCGCGCTCCCAGGGCGGCTCCGGCGGCGCTCACGCCGAGCCGTTGGCGGACGAGCCGTTGGCTGCGAGCAGCCCGACGATGTCGCGCATGATGCGGGTGATGTCGAAGTCCTTGGGCGTGTAGACCGCGGCCACGCCGGCCTCGCGCAGCGGTGCAACGTCCTGCTCGGGGATGATCCCCCCGACCACGACCGGCGCGCTCACGCCTGCCTCGCGCAGCGCGTCGATCACCGCGGGGATCAGCTCGCGGTGCGAGCCCGACAGGATCGACAGGCCGACCACGTGCACGCCCTCCTGCAGGGCAGACGCGGCGATCTGCGCGGGCGTGAGGCGGATGCCTTCGTAGACCACGTCCATCCCCGAGTCGCGCGCCCGCACCGCGATCTGCTCGGCGCCGTTGGAGTGCCCGTCGAGCCCCGGCTTGCCGACCAGGATCTTGGGCCGGCGGCCGAGCTTCTCCTGCAGGCGGGCCACGTCGCCGCGCAGCTCGCTCAGCTCGTCGTCTGGCGCCGCGGCGGCTGCCTCGCCGACGCCCGTCGGCGCGCGGTAGCTGCCGAACACCTCGCGCAGCGTCCGCGCCCACTCGCCCGTCGTCGCTCCGGCGCGCGCCGCGGCGATCGTCGCGATCATCAGGTTCTGCCGACCGTCCTCTGCGCGGGCGACTTCGGCGAGCGCCGCCAGCGCCGCGTCCACGGCCGTCTGATCGCGCTCGGCGCGCCAGTGTCGCACGGCCTCGATCTGCTGGGCTTCGACCGCGGGGTCGACGACGAGGATGCCGCCCTCGGCGTCGTCGGTGAGCGGCGAGAGCTCCGTCTCGGTGAAGCGGTTCTGTCCGACCACGATCTGCTCGCCCGACTCGATGCGGCGGATGCGCTCGCGATGGGAGTCCACGAGCGCGCCCTTCATGTAGGGCACCGCCTCGACCGCGCCGCCGTGCTCTGCCACGACGGCCATCTCCCCGCGCGCCCCCGCCAGCAGTTCATCGACGAGGCCCTCCATGACCTTCGAGCCGGCGAAGATGTCGGGGTATTCCAGGATGTCGGTCTCGTAGGCGAGCACCTGCTGGATGCGCAGCGACCACTGCTGATCCCACGGCCGGGGCAGGCCCAGCGCCTCGTTCCAGGCCGGCAGCTGGATCGCCCGCGCGCGAGCGTCGCGCCCGAGCGTCACGGCGAGCGTCTCGAGCACGATGCGCTGCACGTTGTTCTCCGGCTGAGCCTCGGTCAGCCCGAGCGAGTTGACCTGCACCCCGTAGCGGAAGCGCAGGTGCCGCGGGTCCTGCACGCCGTAGCGCTCGCGCCCGAGCTCCTCCCACAGGATCGCCATCGCGCGCAGCTTGGCGTGCTCCTCGATGAAGCGCACGCCGGCGTTGACGAAGAACGAGATGCGCCCGAAGACCTGCTCCAGCTGCGCGTCCGGCACCCGCTCGCGCGCCGCGTCGAGCACGGCGATCGCGTTGCTCATCGCGTAGGCGATCTCCTGCACCGGCGTCGCGCCCGCCTCCTGCAGGTGGTAGGAGCAGATGTTGATCGGATTCCATTTCGGCACATGCTCGACCGTGTAGGCGATCATGTCGGCGGTCAGGCGCATCGACGGGGCGGGGGGGAACGCGTAGGTCCCGCGCGCCAGGAACTCCTTGATGATGTCGTTCTGGGTGGTGCCCTGAAGCTCATGCTCGGGCACGCCCTGCTCCTCCGCGGCGACGATGTAGAGCGCCAGCAGCCAGGCGGCCGTGGCGTTGATCGTCATCGAGGTGTTCATCTCACCGAGTGGGATGTCGTGCATCAGCGCGGCCATGTCGCCACGGTGGGAGATCGGTACGCCGACCTTGCCCACCTCGCCGCGGGCGAGCTCGTCGTCGGGGTCATAGCCGGTCTGCGTGGGCAGGTCGAAGGCGACCGACAGGCCGGTCTGGCCCTTCTGCAGGTTGCGCCTGTAGAGCTCGTTGGAGGCCCTCGCCGTCGAGTGCCCGGCGTACGTTCGCATCATCCACGGGGGGTCGGGCTCGGGCAGGCGCGGAGGGGGATCACCGCTCATGTGGCCATTGTACGGTCGCACCGCGGGCTCTATCCTCCGGAACATGGCGCAGACAGTCGAGATCCCTCGCGCCGGCGGGCCGGGGACCGGCCTCGGGGCCTCCTGGCGCGTGATCGTGCGCAACGACAACCACAACACCTTCGATCACGTCGCGCGCTCGCTCGCTCGCTTCATCCCGGGGGTCTCGCTCGAGCGGGGCCTGGAGATCGCCAACGTGATCCACAACAGCGGACGGGCGATCGTCTACTCCGGCCACCAGGAGGCCGCCGAGCACTATTGGGAGCAGCTCAAGGGCGCCGGTCTCACGATGGCGCCCCTCGAGCAGGGCTGAGAGGGCCCCGGACGCGGCGCCGGACGGTGTCCTCGGTCACTCGCGTGCCGAGCACGCCACGCTCCCTGCGTCCGTGTCCGGCTTGGTCCGGGACCCTCTCCGGCGTCTGACCGGACGCGGCGCCGGGACGGTGTCCTCGGTCACTCGCGTGCCGAGCACGCCACGCTCGCGTGCCGAGGACGAGCTTCAGGTGATGTCGCCGACCTCGCGCGCGCTGCCGTTGCCGTGGCCGTTTGCGCCGGGGCCGGGTGCGGGGGCGTCGACGACGGAGCCCGCCACGGTCAGGTCCCACCAGCCATAGAGCACGGGCACCTGGTACCAGCCCACGTGCGTGGAGCGGAACTGGGTCATCTCGGGCCCGTCCCAATAGC
>Ga0209656_10003160_pt1 | contig 10682 bp, 9 predicted proteins | sample BogFormECP12_OM2_FD_188239 | JGI IMG/M metagenome (GOLD analysis project Ga0209656, IMG submission 188239) | Bog forest soil microbial communities from Calvert Island, British Columbia, Canada - ECP12_OM2 (SPAdes) (version 2) | ecosystem: Environmental > Aquatic > Freshwater > Wetlands > Bog ... | reverse complement strand
GACCGGGTTCGGGATCGGCGGGATCGAGGCGGGGCGCGGCCCCTACCGGGACGTCATCAGGGACGTGTTCGCCGCCGCGGCCGCCGCGGGCCTGCACTGCGTGCCGCACGCCGGGGAGACCACCGGGCCGCAGACGGTCTGGGAGGCGATCGAGCACCTGCACGCCGAGCGGATCGGGCACGGGATCAGCTCGATGGCGGACCCGCGGCTGGTCGCCTACCTGCGCGAGACGCAACTGCCTGTCGACGTGTCGCCGACCTCCAACGTGCGGACGCGGTGCGTGGCGTCGCTGACCGGCCATCCGCTGCGGGCAATGGCCGAGTCGGGGCTGTACGTGACGGTGAACAGCGATGATCCGCCGATGTTCGGGACGACGCTGGCGAATGAGTACCTGGTGGCGGCGTCGGAGCTGGGGTTCTCGGCGGCCGAGCTGGCGGGGCTGGCCGCGAACGCGGTGCGGGCGTCGTTCCTCGACGACGCGTCGACGGAGGCGCTCACCGCCGAGATCGCGGCGGTGAGCGCCTCCGTCAGCTAGGGCAGGCCTTGCGGGTCAGGACGAGAACGCGTAGATCGTCGTCGTGGTCAGCGACTGCCCCGCGAGGAGCTCGGTCGACGGGAAGTTGGGCTGGTTCGGCGAGTTCGGGAAGTGCTGCGTCTCGAACGTGTACGCCTGGGTCTGCCGGTAGGTGTGGCCGCTGATGCCAATCAGCGTGCCGGTGAGGAAGTTGCTGGTGTAGAACTGGACGCCCGGCTGGTCGGTCCAGACGCTCATCTTCCGGCCGCTGCCCGGGTCAAAGGCGGTGGCGGCCAGGTTGAGGCCGTTGAGCTTCGGGCCGCTGGTGTTCAGCACCCAGTTGTGGTCGAAGCCCTCAGCCTGGATTAGCTGCGTGCAGGCCTGCGAGCTCGGCTGGGTGCAGTCCGAGATCGAGGGGAAGATCGGCTTGGCATGCGTGAAGTCGAACGGCGTGCCCGCGACCGGGGTTATCGTGCCGAACGGGATCGAGGTGGCGTCCGTCGGCGTGTAGTTGTCGGCGTTGATGAAGATCGGCTGGTCGGCGGCGCTCCCGGACGCCTCGCCAGCCAGGTTGAAGTAGCTGTGGTTGGTCAGGTTGGTGATGGTGTTCAGGTTGGGCGAGTCGTTGACCACGTTGTAGTGGATGCCGTACTGGCCCTGGTTGTTCAGCGTGAAGGTGACGTCGACGGTGATCTGGGCGGGGTAGCCCGTGCAGGCGCTCACGCAGCCGGGGCTGCCGGCGGCGCCGCCGCCGTCGCCGTTCGGGCTGATGAGCTGGAGGGTGACGCCGACCTCATCGTTGGTGTGGATGAGGCCGCCGACCTGCGACCAGATGTGGTTGCCGAAGCCGACGACCCCGCCATGCAGGCTGTTCGGCCCGTTGTTGATTTGCAGCGTGTAGGTGTGCATCTTGCCGTCGGGCTGCTTGAGCTGGAAGGTGCCCTTGGCGATCCGGTTGCCGTACCGGCCGATGGTCTGGCCGAAGTACACGCCGGTGGTCGGGGCCACCGGCGGGCTGTCGAATTTGACATAGTCCGCGAGGGTCGCGAATCCGAGTACCACGTCCTTGACGTGGCCGTGGCGGCCGGGGACCCAGATCGCCTGGGTGGTGGCGCCGTAGGAGAGGAGCTGGATCTTCATGCCCCTCCCGTTGGTCATCGTGTAGCGGAACGTGGGAGTGAGCTGGTTGGTGGACGGATCCACCGTGCTGCCGAAGAACTCCTTGCTGATCGACAGGTGGCCGCCGCCCCACTTAGTCACAGTCGGGGCGGCGGGCGCCTTGGCTGCGGCGAGCACCCCGCCGACCGCCAGGGCGGCCACGGCTATGATGCCGACTCCGGTTCTGGTCCGGAAACGCCGGAATCTCCCCTCTGCACGCATGAAAGCTCCCTTCATTGGGTGCGGACCCGCGTGACACAGGCCTCAATAGGGGATTGTGACCGTTCACAACGAAAAAGTCACCCTTCACTGCACAGATTCCTGTAGTTGCTGGTGCACAATAAGGGACATTTGTTTTATTTTGCCATCAAAGGGATGGCTGCAAAATAACGAGGCTAGGGGGCCGCGTAGAGGGTCGATGCCGGCGAGTTCCGGGAAGCCGGGCGCGGCGGGGACGCCGATCCCGGTCGCCGGGACCAGCGCACCGGTCGCGGTCGCGGGGAGGCGGTCTTCGTGACGGGTAAGGTTTTGCGCAGATAAGGCCGAATCCGCTCCAGGAGTCCCTGACCCCATGACAGCCCGGCAGCAGCTCGCCCGCCTGCTTCCGCTGGCGCTGCTTGTCGTCCTGGCCATGGCGGGGCTGCGCGGAGCGGTCCACGCGCCCCGGTGGAACGGGCCGCTGCGCGGCGATGGCGTGGCGATAGGGCTCGGGGTCGAGGTAGTGTTCGGCGTCCTGCTGGTGATCACGCTGCGCCGGGAGGCCGCCGCCAGGCGGGCGGGCCGTGGCCGGCCCTACAGCGAAGCCGACGACGAGATCACGCCCCCCGCGGCGCTGCGGTTCGTGCTCAGGTGGGTGCTCGGCGCGGGGATGGCGGCGATCGCGGCCGTCCTGATCGCCAACCTGCACCTGCACTTCTTCATCAAGCCGCGCCCGCCGGTCCGGCCGCCGCCGCCGCCCTCGCACCCGCGGCATCTCGCGCCGGGCGGCCGCGGCGGGCCGCCGCTCCACATCCCCATCGGCCCGATCCTCTACAGCCTGCTCGTGCTGGCGCTGGTGGCGGCCGTGGTGATCAGCATCTGGTGGTCGGCGCGGCTGCGCCGGCCGGCGGCGCCGGGCCGGATCGCCGGCGACGTCGACGCCGAGGACTTGCGCGAGGCGGTCGAGTCGGGCCTGGCGGCGCTGGCCGAGCTCGACGACGCGCGGGCCGCGATCATCGCCTGCTACCTGGCGATGGAGCGCAGCCTCGCCGATCGCGGCGCGGCGCGCGGCGCCGCGGACACCCCCGACGAACTCCTCGCCCGCGCCGTGGCCGCGGGGGTCGTGCGCGGCGCGGCGTCCCGGCGGCTGACCGCGCTGTTCTACGAGGCCCGGTTCTCCAGCCACCCCCTCGGAGGCGAGCAGCGGGACGCGGCGCGGCAGGCCCTCGACGAGCTGGCCGCCGAACTGTTTTCGCGAGAGGCGGCCCGGTCGTGATCGGCCCCGACGCGGGCACGGCCGCCCGCGGCCGGTGGCACGAGGCGATTCCCGAGCTGGCGATCGCCGGGGTCGCGGTCGCCGCGGCCGCGCTAGCGGCCGGCGCGGTCGCCGGCTGGCCGGGCGTGGCGACGGTGGCGATCGCCGCCGCCGCCCTCGGCCTGCTCGTGCTGCGCGGGCTGGTGCCGCGCTCGGCCGCGCAGGCCGTCAGGCTCGCCAGGGACAAGCAGGCGGCGCGCGCGATCGCGGGCTACACGCAGCGCAGGTTCATCGTCTCCTCGAGCGTCGACACCCTGGCGTTCTACGAGTCGGACCTGCGGCCGATCCTTGAGCACCTGCTCGCCGCCCGGCTGGCCGAACACCACGGCGTCAACCTCTACACCGACCCGGGGGCCGCGCGAGACGTGTTCTGCCGGAGCCGTGGCGATGAAACCCTTTGGTCCTGGGTCGACCCGGCGCAGGCGCCGTCAGGCCCCGAGCGGGACATGCAGACACACGGCATCCCGCGCCGGACGCTCGCCCGGCTCGTCAACCGATTGGAGCAGCTTTGACACCGGAAGAGACCTCGCGGGCGGCCGCCGTCATCCTGGACGAGCTCGAGAAGGCGGTCGTGGGCCGGCGCCGCACGCTCGAGCTCGTGCTCATCGGCATCCTGGCCGGCGGCCACGTGCTGCTCGAGGACCTCCCCGGACTGGGCAAGACGCTGATCGCCCGGTCGTTCGCCCGCGTGCTTGGCCTCGACTTCACGCGTATCCAGTTCACCCCCGACCTGCTGCCGTCGGACGTGATCGGCGCGCCGCTGTACGACCAGCGCAACGCGGACATGGTGTTCCGTCCCGGGCCGGTGTTCACGCAGCTGCTGCTCGCCGACGAGATCAACCGGACGCCGCCGAAAACCCAGGCCGCGCTGCTGGAGGCGATGGGCGAGGGCCAGGTGAGCGTGGACGGCCAGACCCGCCCGCTGCCGTCGCCGTTCATCGTGCTCGCGACGGACAACCCCATCGAGTACGAGGGCACGTATGAGCTGCCCGAGGCGCAGCTCGACCGCTTCCTGATGCGGCTGCGGCTCGGGTACCTCACGACTGCGGACGAGACGGACATGCTGCGCCGCCGGGTCGGGCGTGCGGCCGAGGCGGTCGACTTGACCGCCGTCATCTCCGCCGCGGGCGTGCTCGCCATGCGCTCCGCGCTCGAGGCCGTGGAGATCAGCGCGGACCTGCTCGACTACGTGGTCGCGATCGTCGGGTCCACCAGGCAGGACGCGCAGATCCAGGTGGGCGCTTCACCGCGCGGCGGGCTGGCCCTGGTGCAGCTCGCCCGCGGGCAGGCCCTGCTGCGCCAGCGGGACTACGTGATCCCCGACGACATCAAGCAGGTCGCGGTCCCGGCACTGGCGCACCGGGTCACCCTGCGGCCGGAGCTGTGGGTGCGCCAGGTCTCCGCCGATGATGTCGTGGCCCGCCTGCTCGCCGCCGTCCCGACGCCCCGTACCGACCCGCGCACCGACCCGCGCGCCGACCCGGCCAGGGTCCGCGGCGGCACTTCGGCGGTCACCGGCTGATGCCCCCGGTTATCCAGAACGGAGGCGGGCGCCTCCCCCAGGTCAGCCTCCCTGCCGACGACGTGGCCAGCGTGGTGGACGTGCGCTGGCGGCCGTCCCGGCATGCGCAGCGCCTGCTCACGCTGGCCGTCGCGGGGCTGCTGGCCGCGCTGCTGACGAGGCGGCCGGAACTAGCGGGCCTGGCAGGCCCGGCGGTGCTGCTCCTCGGCGCGGGACGGGCGGCCCGGCCGTCCAGGCTCGAGGTGCGCACGGGGCTGACCGCCACGCGGCTGTACGAGGGTGAACTCGGGGCGGCGGACGTCGCCGTCACCGCCGATGACGGCGACTGGGACGCCCGGTGGACGCTGCAGCCCGGGCGGGGCGTCGAGCCCGCCAGCGTGACCGCCGTCAGCGGCGCGGCCGCCCGGTTCACGTTCACCATGCCACGCTGGGGACGGCGGCAGGTCGGCTCCGTCAGCCTGGTGCTGCACGACCGCTGGCAGCTGGCCGAGGGCCGGGTCTCGGTCACGCTGCCCTCGGTCGACTGTTACCCGCATCCGGCCATGCAGCGCACGCGGGTGGTGCTGAGCCGGCTGCCCAACCGGCTCGGCGAGCACTCGGCACGGGCGGCCGGCGAGGGCACGGAGTTCACCGGCGTCCGCGAGTACGTGCCCGGCGACCGGCAGCGCGCGATCAACTGGCCCGCGACGACACGCCGCGGCCGCCTCCAGGTGAACACGTTCGCCGCCGAGCGCTCGCAGGATGTCGTGCTGCTGGTGGACGCCACCTCGGATGTCGGCCCGCCTGGCTCGTCAGCGCTCGACCTGGGCCTGCGCGGCGCCGCCGGCGCCGCGCAGGCGCACCTGAACGCCCGGGACCGGGTGGGCGTGATCACCTACCAGTGGGGCGGCGCGCGGTGGCTGGCCCCGTCGCTGGGGCGACGGCAGGTGTACAAGATCATCGACGCGATGCTCGCCGCCGACGCCGGGTGGGCGCGGGGCGCGGTGTTCAGCCGCCTGCCGCGGGCGGCGCTGCCGCCGGGGGCGCTGGTGGTGGCGTTCAGCCCGCTGCTCGACCAGCGCTTCGTCGAGGCGCTGCGCGACATGCGCGAGCGCGGTTTCCCCCTGATCGTGGTCGACGTGCTCAACGTCGAGCCGCCTTCCCGGTACACGTTCGCCGACGTGATGGCGCGCCGGATCTGGCGGATGGAGCAGCAGGCCATCAGGTTCTCGCTGCGCGAGCTCGGCGTCCCCATCGTGCAGTGGGACGGCGTGGCACCGCTGGACCTGCCGCTCGCCCCGTACACGCGGCGGCCCTTGGTGGTGCGCCGGTGACCGCGGTCAGCGGTTCCTCCCCCGAGGCCACCCCGCCGGCGGCCGGCGGTGCGCCGCTTGCGCGCGGTGCGCCGCTTGCGGGCGGTGCGCCGCTTGCGGGCGGTGCCGTCGCGGCGGCGGCGCCGCGGCTGGCCGCGCTCCTGCTCGGCGGGGCGTGCGTCGCGTGGACGGCGACTCCGCCGCGGCATTCGGGCCTGGCCGGCATCCTGCTCGTGGTGTCGATCGTGGCGCTCACCGCGGGCGCGCTGCGGCTGGCGCTGCTGGAGGTGCCGCAGCCAGAGGACGGGTACTTCCTGCCGGCGCCGGTCCGCGCCTGGCTGGTGTTCCTCGCGGTGCTGCGGCTGCTGCCCTGGGAGGAGATCGTGGTGGTGGCGCTGGTCTGGCTGGAGGTGCTGCACCCGTCCAGGCCCTGGCATACCGCGGCGCTCGGCGCCGGGCTCGTCGCCTACCTGCTCGCGACCCATATCGTCGAGTCGGGCGCCGCGCCCGGCCGGCTGCTCCGCCGCCAGGCCAAGGTGCTGCTGGCCGGCGCCTGCCTGCTGGCGCTCGGCGCGGGCTTCGCGATGCTGCCGGCCGCCGGCGCGGGCGCCGGCTCGGCGCTGCTTCGCGTGCTCGCCGCCGCGGCGGTGGTCGCGGCGGCGGCGCTGGTCCTCCCGGCCTAGCGGCGCTGGTCCTCCCGGCGCAGCGGCCGCCAACTTTTTATAGGAGCTTGTCTTTTCATAGCAGACGGTCGCCCATATCGGGCATTTCGGGCAGGAAAGTGGTCACCAGCTATGAAAAGACACTTCAGGATGAAAAGTTGAGGGCCGCGACGACCGGCGAATGTTACGGGATGAGGACGATCTTGCCGCGGGTGTGGCCCTTGGCTAGCTCGGCGTAGGCCTCGCGGACCTGGCTGAGCGGGTAGGTGGCCACGGGGACGTCCAGGCCGCCGGTCGCGACGAGGTCGGCGAGCTCCTTCAACGTCTCGGCGCTGGCGCCGACGGCGTTGCCTTCGGCCTTGATGCCGTACTGGGCCACGGCGTCGAAGCGCACGATGGTGTCGACGCGCTCCGGCGCGACACCGAGTTCGTTGAGGGCCAGCTCGACGTAGTCGTCGCCGTAGGTGTCGATGAACGCGTCGACCTTGGGGGCCGCCGCGCGGATGCGGTCTACTACGCCCGCGCCGTACGTCACGGGAATCACGGCGTGCGACCGCAGCCAGTCGTGGTTGGCCTGCCCGGCCAGGCCGATCACGGTGGCGCCTGCCCGCTTGGCGAGCTGCACGGTGATCGAGCCGACGCCGCCTGCCGCGCCCGACACGACGAGCGTGTCGCCCGCCTGCAGCGCCACAGCGCGGATCGCCGCCCACGCGGTGAAGCCCGCGACCGGCAGCGCCCCCGCCACCTCCCACGCAAGGCCGGCCGGCTTCGGCGCCAGGTTCGCCGCCGCCACCACGGCGTACTCCGCCTGGCTGGACCGGGTGTCGACCCAGCCGATCACCTCGTCGCCGGCCGCCACGCCGGTCACGTCCGGGCCGAGCCGCTCGACGACGCCGGCCAGGTCGCTGCCCTCCCCGGACGGGAACGTGGCCGGCCAGCGGGCGTGCAGCAAGCCGTCACGGATCTTCGCCTCACCCGGGTTGATGCTCGCCGCCTTGACCCGGACGAGCACCTCGCCGGATCCCGGCGCAGGCACCGGGACGTCCGCCACTTTCAGGACGTCTTCCGTGCCGTACTCGTCGAACCGTACCGCCTTCATCGCCGCCTCCAGTTGTCGCCGCACTGTCCCACGGACACCACCAACCCCGGCCTCCGGCCGGTTATGCCCACTCCCTCCCACGCGCTCGCGGGATAATGCCCGTGTGTGGGACGGCTTCGGCTGGGGCAGCGGCGCCAGTGTGGCCGCCGTCTTCACGGACGACGGGACGCCGCCCGAGGTCCTTGAGGAAGCGCTCAGGGACCCTGTGCCGGCCGCGGTACGGGACGGCCCGCGGGTCCGCCTGCCGAACCGGGAGTACCTGCTGTACCGGGGGCCGGCCGAGGCCGTGGTGGCGACCGCCAGGTTGCCCGGCACCTGGGGGCAGTGCGCGAACCTCTGGTGGCCCGCCGACCGGGCCTGGTGCGTGGCCAGCGAAATCGACCTGGAGTGGACCTATGTCGGCGGGCCGCGCGGCCTTATCGACGCGATCCTCGCCGACGACAGGATCGAGGCGCTCCCCGCCGCCCCGGACGATCCGGTGCGCCGGATAGAAGACTGGGTGCGCGCCTGGGCGGACGAACTCGCCGACGGCCTGCTGGCGCGCGGCGAGGCCTCGCTCACCACGTCCCGGGGATCGGTCGAGGCGTGGCTGCGCTCGGGAGAGCTGCGCATCGAGACCACCGGAGTGCGGGAGGAGAACGGCTCGGCCAGCAGCACGGGCCGCCTTAGCGGCGGCAACCTGCGCGAGGAACTGCTTTTCCACCTGACCTACGCCATCCTTGACCTCGCCGGGTTACAACTGAGGCCACTGCGGGGGAAGATGAGGCTGTACGACACAGCGGACACTGGGAGGCTGGCATGCCGGAGATCGTCCGGGCTGCCCTCGTCCAGCAAGCGTGGACCGGGGACAAGGATTCGATGACCGCGGCCGCGGTCGCCCACATCGCGACGGCGGCGAGCGCCGGGGCACAGGTCGTCTGCCTGCAGGAGCTGTTCTACGGGCCGTACTTCTGCCAGGTGCAGGACGCCGACTACTACTCCTACACCGAGGCGATTCCCGACGGGCCGACCACCAGGCTCATGCAGGACGTGGCCCGGCAGCGGGGCATCGTCATCGTGGTGCCGATGTACGAGGAAGAGCAGCCCGGGCTCTACTACAACACCGCCGCCGTCATCGACGCGGACGGCAACTACCTGGGCAAGTACCGGAAGAACCACATCCCCCAGGTCAAGGGGTTCTGGGAGAAGTTCTACTTCCGGCCGGGCAACCTCGGCTACCCCATATTCGACACCGCGGTCGGCCGGATCGGCGTCTACATCTGCTACGACCGGCACTTCCCCGAGGGCTGGCGGGCACTCGGCCTGGCGGGCGCGCGGATCGTGTTCAACCCGTCCGCGACGTCGCGCGGGCTGTCGTCCTACCTGTGGCGGCTGGAGCAGCCGGCCGCCGCGGTCGCCAACGAGTACTACATCGGCGCGATCAACCGGGTCGGCGTCGAGCCGCTCGGCGACAACGACTTCTACGGCCAGTCGTACTTCGCGGACCCCCGCGGCCAGCTCGTCGGCGAGGCGGCGTCCGACAACGCCGACGAGGTCATCGTCCGCGACCTGGACATGGACCGGCTGACCGAGGTCAGGGACCTGTGGCAGTTCTACAGGGACCGGCGGCCTGACTCGTACGAAAGCCTGGTCAAACCATGACTCTCCTGATCAAGGGCGGCACGGTGGTGACCGCTGAGGGGACGCTGGCCGCCGACGTGTTCATCGAAGGTGAGAAGATCGGCGCCGTCCTGGCGCGGGCGGGCAACCTGCCCGATCTCGGACGGGCCGACGAGGTCATGGACGCCACCGACATGTACGTCATCCCTGGCGGCATCGACGGGCACACGCACATGGAGATGCCGTTCGGCGGCACGTTCTCGGCGGACACCTTCGAGACGGGCACCAGGGCGGCAGCATGGGGCGGCACTACCACGATCATCGACTTCGCCGTCCAGGCCAAGGGCACCAGCCTGCTCGCCACCCTGGACAAGTGGCATCAGAAGGCGGATGGCAACTGCGCCATCGACTACGGCTTCCACATGATCGTCTCCGACGTCAGCGACACCACGCTCAAAGAGATGGTTTCGTGCCTCGAGGCGGGCGTGACCAGCTTCAAGATGTTCATGGCCTACCCTGGCGTGTTCTACGCGACGGACGGCGAGATCCTCCTCGCCATGCAGCAGGCGAGCAGGACCGGCGCGACGATCATGATGCACGCGGAAAACGGCATCGCGATCGACCAGCTCGTCGCCCAGGCGCTGGCCGCCGGCCGGACCGACCCCATCCACCACGGCCTCACCCGGCCGCCCGAGCTCGAAGGCGAGGCGACCAACCGCGCGATCACGCTCGCGAAGGTCGCCGGCTGCCCGCTGTACATCGTGCACCTGTCCGCGGCGCACGCCCTGGCGGCGGTGGCGGAAGCGCGGGACAGCGGCCAGAACGTCTTCGCCGAAACCTGCCCGCAGTACCTCTACCTGTCGCTTGACGACCTGGCGAGGCCGGACTTCGAGGGCGCCAAGTTCGTCTGCTCGCCGCCGCTGCGCACCCCGGACCACGCCGCTGCCTTGTGGCGCGGCCTGCGGACGAATGACCTGTCGGTCGTGTCGACTGACCACTGCCCGTTCTGCTTCAAGGAACAGAAGGAGCTCGGACGGGGAGACTTCGCGAAGATCCCCAACGGGATCCCTGGCGTGGAGCACAGGATGGACCTGCTGCACCAGGGCGTGGTGGCCGGGGAGATCACCCTGCAGCGGTGGGTGGAGACCTGCTCGACGACGCCCGCGCGGATGTTCGGCCTGTATCCGCGGAAGGGGACGATCGCGGCCGGGGCGGACGCCGACATCGTCGTGTACGACCCGGCCGCGCGGCAGACGCTGTCGGTCGCCACGCACCACATGAACGTCGACTACTCCGCGTACGAGGGGATGGAGATCACGGGGA
>Ga0209656_10003158_pt1 | contig 10685 bp, 6 predicted proteins | sample BogFormECP12_OM2_FD_188239 | JGI IMG/M metagenome (GOLD analysis project Ga0209656, IMG submission 188239) | Bog forest soil microbial communities from Calvert Island, British Columbia, Canada - ECP12_OM2 (SPAdes) (version 2) | ecosystem: Environmental > Aquatic > Freshwater > Wetlands > Bog ... | reverse complement strand
GGCCCAGGTCAGTGTGGACTCGAGAACCGGCCGGACGATAACCCCAAGCGTCCCGGCGGTGAAGGCTCCGGGCGGCAGCCGACCCTATATAGTCAAGTTTTCTCCCGACGGCTCAAAGGCGGCAGCAGGATTTGACGACAAAGCAGCGGTTTCTGTCCTCTCGGGGCGCGACCTGCACTCCCTCTACGCGCCTGATACCGGCAGCACTTCCGATAGCCTGTCCAGTGTGGCTTGGTCCGACGATGGCCGCTTCCTGTTCGCAGGAGGAAAATACCAGAAGCGGGTTGGAGCGGGTGGAACCTGGGAATATCCTATTCGCCGATGGGCGGCGGGCGGGCAAGGAGCGCCGGTGGATTTCCCCAGTGGCGTCACCGACACCATCTTGGGTCTGGCGCCCTTGCCGGACGGATCCCTGGCCTTTGGCTCGGGTAGCCCGGCCATCGGCCTGCTGGGGCCGGACGGCAAACAGAGATGGCTGGTGGGACCGCACAATGCTGATTTCCGCGCCGGCGATCTCTGGCTTTCCCAGGATGGCAGTAAGATTGGCTTTGGATACAAAGCTCGGGGCGCCGATCCCGCCACCTTTTCCCTGGCGGACCGCTCCCTCGGCCTCTCCCCGGCGGACGCTTCCCTCTCCCCTCCTCGCACCTCCGCCCCCGGCCTCGACATTCAATCTTGGCGCGACAACACCGCTCCGGCCCTCGACGGCCAGCCCCTGCCGCTCGATCAGCACGAAACGTCACGCTCCCGGGCCATCGCCCCGGACGGGCAGTCGTTCCTGCTGGGGGCCGATTGGAACCTCCGGCGTTTCGGCCATGACGGCAAACAGGTCTGGAGGGTGGCAGCTCCCGGCATAGCCTGGGCTGTGAACATCGCCGGGAACGGCAGCGTGGCCGTGGCGGCTTTCGGGGACGGAAGCATCCGCTGGTACCGCTACTCCGACGGCAAGGAATTGGCGGCCTTCTTCCCTCACGCCGACCGCAAGCGCTGGGTAGTGTGGACACCCAGCGGGTATTATGATGCCTCGCCCGGCGGTGAAGAGCTGATCGGATGGCACGTTAACAACGGACCCGATCAGGCTGGCGATTTTTATCCCGCCTCGCGTTTCCGCAGCACGAAGTATCGGCCCGATGTCGTCAGCAAGGTGCTCAGTACCCTGGACGAGGCCGAAGCTGTGCGCCTGGCAGACGCTGAGCGCGGTAAGGCGTCTGAGACAAGCACCATCGCCCAGGCATTGCCGCCGATCATCACCGTTACCTCGCCCGAGGACGGCACCCGGGTCTCCTCCACCACGGTTTCCCTGCGCTATGCGGTACGCACTCCCAGCGGCGAGCCAGTGACCGGCATCCGCGCCCTGGTGGATGGCCGCCCGGTGGCGAGCGATCGAGGCGGGAAGCCGATGGCGAAGGCGGGCGAGGAGCAGACGATTACCGTTGCCATTCCCCCTCGCGACTGCCAAGTGAGTCTGATCGCCGAGAATCGCTTCAGCGCTTCGGTGCCGGCCACGGTGCATCTTACTTGGGCCAACGCCGGCCGAGGGGTGACCGCCGTCCCCAGCACGGAAACGGAGTTCATCGCCAAACCCAAGCTCTATCTCCTGGCAGTGGGCGAGAGCGCCTACCAGGGGCCGGTACCGAAGCTGGGTTTTGCTGCCAAGGACGCCAGTGACTTCGCCGCTGCCATGCGCACGCAAAAGGGGGGATTGTACCGCGATGTGGAAGTGAAGCTCTTGATGGATGGCCCCAAAGAGGACATTGAAGATGGCTTGGACTGGCTGCAGCATCAGGTGACCAGCCGTGATGTGGCGATGCTCTTTCTGGCGGGCCACGGGGTGAACGATTCGAGCAATGTCTACTACTTTCTGCCTGCCAATGCGGATCTAGATCGGCTTAAACGAACGGGCCTGATCTTTTCCGACATCAAGACCACCATGGAAAGCATCGCCGGCAAGGTGGTGATGTTTGTGGACACCTGCCACAGCGGCAACGTGATGGGGACGCGGCGAGGAGACATCAACCAGGTGATCAACGAGCTGGCCTCGGCCGAGAACGGTGTGGTGGTGTTTGCCGCTTCCACCGGCCGCCAATTCTCGCTGGAAGACCCAAAGTGGCAAAACGGCGCCTTCACCAAGGCGCTGCTAGAAGGAGTCGGCGGCAAGGCTGCCTACGGCGGCAACAGCAACAAGATCACCGTCAATATGCTTGACCTTTACATCTCCGAGCGCGTGAAAGAGTTGACCAAGGGACAGCAGACACCCTCCACCACGAAGCCGAGCACGGTGCCCGACTTTCCCGTCGCGGTGAAGCCATAGCTGACATCTCCGACTGGCGAGCACGGCAAAACCGACGTTGCGCAAGGCCCTCACAGGGATCAGCAATCCTACAAACTTTAGTCTCTTGTATTGATGGCTTAAATGTGTTTATCCAGCTTAAATGGTGGTCTCCCATTCAACTACGCTATCCATGCGCGCGCTGGTAATGGCGCCGGGCTTTCTGGCGGTTGCCGCATACCTTCATATCGCACCAGCGGCGGCTGCGATTGCGGCTCTGGTCGAGGAAAAGCCAGGCGCAGTCGGGCGCTTCGCACATGCGCACTGCGTCGAGTTGCGAAGAAGTGAGGAGTTCCGTCGCCGACTGCGCAATCGGCCACAGGATGCTCTCCAGCCTGTTCCTGGTGTTCCGATCCCATTCCCAGCGGAAGCCATCCTCAGTTCGCGCCAGGCAGCGGTGTGTTAGTGCATAGATGGCGACGTCATTGATCTGCTCCAGATCGCCGGACGGAACCGCCTTCCCTTGAAGGACCGCAGAGAAGACATGATAGAGGCTTTCGCGGTATGAAATCGCTCGCCGCAAGGCGGTTTGCGCTTCGCGGCTGTACCCCCGTGCCTGGAGGCGCAACTCAGCGGCCCACTCGGGTGACAGGGCCTGCGATTGCTCGGCGAAGGCGACGAGGTCGTCGTAGCTGTTTATATGATCGGTGTCGGGCTGGGGAGGTTTGCGGCGGCTGACGGTGTTGGCAAAATCCAGACAGAGAACACCGCCGCTCAGGTCAAATTGGTATCCCGGGGCCGCTTCGTGAGAATGCACTGACAAGCATTATAACCAGTTTAGTGCCGAGTACCGGTTACGTACTGCTTCTGCGCGGCCGCAGACTGTTCCCCGGTTTTCACGACCCGCATGCTATTTTATTAAGTTTGTTAATTTAGTAATATATATGGTCCAAGTAGACCAGTTAACCTCAACTCCATCGACCTAAGTCTTTATTTCACAATATCTTGAATTTAAGTCACTTGGAATCAATATTTTGCGACTATATCCTGCGTAAACTATTGATTCTTCGTAGAGCAGGGGCAGGGCTCCGCTGACCCAAGTTTCGTTTGCCCCAGAAGGCTGCGCGAGGGCTCGTGTTTCGAGGAAGTTGTGTTTTGGAGGTTTCTTCGCGACTCCTATTCCTGTTCCGCATTGACATCAGCTCGCTTAAGAACGATTCCTCCGCGACAGTGTTTAGAATAAAAGGATGCTCGGGTGTGAAACGCGCGTAGTGCGTAAAGGAGCAACGCACCGATTGCCGATGGCATCCGTTCGTTAGGAGAGCTCAGCCAGTGAAAACCATAAGCACGCGATCGCAAGTTTCGATTTCGTTCTTCTTTCTCTTGACGTTGTTGGTTGCAAGGCCGATGTTGGGGCAGAACAGCGGCGACCCGCCGGGACGAGTGGCCCGTCTCAGCTTTATGGAAGGCGCTGTTTCCTTCGAGCCTTCCGGTGAGAACGACTGGAGCCAGGCGTCGCTCAACTATCCACTCACCACGGGCGACCGCCTTTGGACAGACAAGGGCGCACGCGCCGAGCTGGAGACCGGCAACATCGCGCTTCGGGTGTCCGAGCAGACCGACCTGAGCACCACCAACCTGACCGACCAGTTGTTGCAGCTTGGGCTGGCGCAGGGCTCGTTGCGCATCTCGGCTTACGAACTTCGCCCCGGCGGTCAAGTGGAAGTGGACACTCCCAACGCAGCGGTGACCGTAGTGCAGGCGGGGAGCTATCGGATCGACACTTACCCCGATCAAAACCGAACGCTGGTCACGGTGAACCGGGGACAGGTACAGGTCACGGGGAATGGCATTAATGAGACGTTGAACGGCGGACAAGCCGTGATGCTGACTGGCACGGACTCAGTCCAGGTCAGTGCGGTCGCGGTCCCCGGCGCCGACGGCTTCGATGAATGGTGCGCGCAGCGCGACCAGAAGTATCAGCGCGCCAGCTCGCGGCAGTACGTCAGCCCGTATATACCGGGTTATTACGATCTTGATCAATATGGACGCTGGACAACGGTAGCCGAGTATGGGCCGATCTGGTATCCGGCAGGGCTCGCGGTCGGCTGGGCTCCGTATCGCTTCGGACGCTGGGCCTGGGTCGAGCCGTGGGGCTGGACGTGGGTGGACAGCGCACCGTGGGGATTCGCTCCCTTCCATTACGGGCGTTGGGTGCAGGTTGGACCGCGGTGGGGCTGGCTACCCGGGCCGATCGGAGTTGCGCCCATTTATGGGCCTGCCTTCGTGGCGTTCGTTGGCGGTCCGGGTTTCTCTGTCGGTTTTGCTGTTGGAGGAGTTGCGGCCTGGTTTCCACTCGGACCGGGCGAGGCATTCTATCCGTGGTATCACCACAGCGACGGCTACCTGCGCCAGGTAAACGTTACCAACGTGCGTAATATCAACGTAACTAACATTACCAACGTAACCAACATCAATAACATTCGCTACCGCTATCAGACGACGGCAGCGACCGCAGTCTCTGCGAATACGTTTCGCAGCTCCGAGCCTGTGGCCCGCAACATGGTGAAAATCAATCCGCAGCAGCTTCAGCGGGCCCAGGTGATTCCGCACCCGGAGATCAACCCCACTCCACGCGCGATTGCAGCCGGCGGGTCGGCAACCCGTCCGCCTGTCGCAGCGCAGAGACCGCACGTTGTGGCCCATGCGCCAGTAGGAAGTCGTCCCGGACCGACCGGAACGGTTGCCAAAACGGGTCCGCCCGTAAACACGCGTCCGAACGAAACGGTTCACCCGAATGAGAACGTGCACCCCAACGCAACGGTTCCGCCGAACGAGACTGTGGCGCGCACGCCGCCGCCGAACGAGCACAACGTGCCGCAGCCTCTCAACAGGAACAATGCGGAGGTCCCCAGCGTGAACCAGCCGACCGCCGGCAATGTGCACACGAATCCGGCAAGCGTCCCGCATGTGCCTCCGCCGACCGGCAACGCCACCCAGAATCGCGGGGGTCCACCTGCGAATCCTCCTGCCCTGGTGAGCCGAACGCCACCGCCGCAGGAGAAGCTGCCTTACCAGCAGAAAGCGCCGGCGATGGAAGAACACCCGGGTCGTCCGCTGGAGCCGCAGCAGAAAGAGAACCTACATGCGGGCCAGCCCGCTGGGCCCATGATGGACAAGGAGTTCCCGCCACATGCGGAACCGGCCGCGCGAGGAGCTCCGCAGCAGCATTCGCAGCCGGCTGCGCACGGCGAGCCGTCGAAGCATTGAGCGTGAATTGCTGTATAGAACAAACTCGGGGTTGTGCATTGTATTCTGATTCGTGCCGGGCTACCCTATCCATGAGTCTCTCAGGAGGCCCTATGTTGTATCGCGCGGGTTGGCTCTTTCTGGCGCTGCTGGTTGCGATTCTCGCGCCTCCGGCCCTTCACGCCCGCTCTGTGGGTGACCGTGTCCAGGTTGGTCGCAGTATCGTCGTTGAGGAAAACGAGCAGGTTGGCGACGTGGTTTGTATTGGCTGCTCCATCCACATGAAGGGTACCTGCGGCGATGTCGTTGCCGTCGGCGGAAGCGTCGCCATCGAGGGGACGGTCAGGGGGGATGTGGTCGCGATCGGTGGAGGTGTCCACCTCGACGAAAGTGCGTCCATCGCCGGCGATGTGGTAACGGTTGGCGGCGGGCTGTCGCGCAACCCCAATGCTTCCGTCAAAGGAGACGTCACCACTCGATCGGGCCCGATGGTCTTCCTGGGGCTGGTCTTTGTACCGTTGATTCCGTTGGTCCTCATCGTGGCGCTGATGGTCTGGCTGGTGAAACCGAACCGGCCGCGAGCGCCAGTGAATGTCTGACTTGATGTTGCCGTCTACGCCCACAATTCGGCCGAAACAAAAGTCCAATCGCACGCCTGCGATCGTTGCGCTCTCCATCTGCATCTTTTTTCTGTTCGGCATTATTTTCGCCCAGGCCACCTTCAACCTGACCTTCCTGCAGCCTGACACCAGCGAAGAGACGCTCATCTTTGCCGCGGTCTCAGCGCTCATCTTCCTGCTCTTTGTGGCCCTGACCTTCGTCCTGCTGCGCACTTTGCTGCGGCTTTATGCCGAGCGCAAGGCGGGTGCGCTGGGGTCAAAGTTTCGCAGCCAGATGGTGCTGGGCGCGCTGCTGCTGTCGCTGGGCCCGGTCGTGTTTCTGTTCCTGTTTGCCTACGGACTCATGAACCGCTCGGTCGAGAAGTGGTTCTCGCGGCCAGTGGAAGACGTGCAGTATCGCACCAACGTCATCGTCTCACTGCTGACGCAATACGCAGCAACGAATGCCGAGGCCGAGGCCAGGCGCATCGCTGCCACACCGGATGCGCAGAAGTCATTTCAAACCGGCAATTTCACCTTCATGCTGGACGAGCTCCGCCGCAGCGAAGTCACGCTGCATGGCGGGTTCGCCTTCGCCCTGGTGGAGGGCCGGGCGGAAGCCAGCTTTCATGCTCCCGAAGCCTGGCCTCTACTCCAGCAAGCGCTGCCCTTGAAGGCGGCCTCTGGAAAAGCAAAGGCGTTTGACATCCTGGGCCAGACCTACGTCCTGGGCCGCTCGCATGTCGGCAACGGCGAGATCCTGGTCGCCATGCCACTGCCCTCAAACTACTCGACTGTGTTGCGCGACCTGGAACGCAGTCAGCAGCAGTATGAAGATCTGCGCATCCAGCGCCGCCGCTTAAAGCGCACCTACATGGGCTTCCTGTTGCTGCTGACCGTAGCAACGCTATTTATCTCGACCTGGCTGGCGCTGTATCTCTCCAAGACCGTGACGCGTCCCCTGGTGGCCCTGGCGGAAGCGACCCACGAAATCTCGCGCGGACGCCTCGACTACCGGGTTGACGTGCGGGCGGGCAGCGAGATCGGCAAACTGGTGGAATCGTTCAATCGCATGGCCGCCGACCTGGAGACCAGCCGCGCCAACATTGAAGCCTCCGGCCGCGAGCTGGCCGAAATGAACGCACAACTGGAGGAGCGCACCCGGCACAGCGAAACCTTGCTGGAGAGTGTTCCGTCAGGCGTGCTTTCCCTGGATGCCTCCCGCCGCGTGCTTCAGTCCAACCGTGCCGCCCGCCGCTTGTTGCGGCTCGATGACGACGAAGCGTTACATCACGAACAGACATTGCACGAGTTTTTCCCGGCGCATGTGGTTGCTGACCTCGAGCACCTTCTGCGCAAGGCCGACCGCATGGGCAGTACGACCAGCCAGATGGAAATCGTCACTCCCCGCGCCACGCTTAACGTGGCGATTACCGTCGCCTCGCTCGATTCCTGCGCCCCAATCGCGAGCAAGCAGCGCATGGGTTACGTGATGGTGTTTGAGGACATCACCGACCTGCTGCGCGCACAAAAACAGACGGCGTGGCGTGAGGTGGCCCGCCGAATCGCGCATGAAATCAAAAATCCCCTTACCCCGATTGCGCTTTCGGCCGAGCGTATTCGCCGTCATTTGGAACGCGCCACTTCACCCGACGCGGCCTCCCTGAACGTCATCAAGCATTGCGCGGAAACCATTCGCTCTTCGGTGGATACACTGCGCACGCTGGTGGATGAGTTCTCGGTGCTGGCCCGCTTCCCGGCATCGCAACCTCAACCTTCCGACATAAATGGCATCGTTGATCAGGCACTGCTGATGTTCGATGGCCGTCTGGAGGGCATTCAAGTTCGCCGGTTTTTTGCATCGGATCTGCCTCGGGTACAGGCCGATCCCGATGCCATGAAACGCGCCGTGGCCAACCTGGTGGACAATGCCGCCGAAGCCATGCAGGATTCGCTGCTTAAGGAGATCAATATCTCCACCGTGCTGCTGGGTGATCGCGATTCGGTCGAGATCGCCGTCGCCGACACCGGGCACGGCGTCACCTCTGAGCTGAAGGAAAGACTTTTTCTGCCTTATTTCTCCACCAAGAAACGCGGCACCGGACTTGGTCTCGCGATTGTCAGCCGTATTGTGGAAGATCATCACGGGTCGATTCGGGTGGAAGAGAATTCGCCCGTCGGCACTCGATTTATCGTAGAGTTGCCAGTGGCCCCTGAAGTGGCCGACCCGGTCGAGCAAAATGCACACCATTCTGATCGTGGATGACGAGTCCCAAATTCGCAGCTCGCTGCAAGGCGTGCTGGAGGATGAGGGCTACAAGGCGCTGCTCGCCGAAAGCGGCGAGGAGTGCATAGACACCCTGCGCCACAAGTCGGTTGATGTTGTCCTGCTGGACATCTGGTTGCCGGGAGTGGATGGCCTCGCAACACTGGAAAAGCTGGTGGAGAATGAAGACCACCCTGAGGTCGTCATGATCTCAGGGCACGGCAGCATTGAAACCGCGGTGCGTGCCACCAAACTCGGGGCCTTCGACTTCCTGGAGAAGCCGCTGTCGATCGAGAAGACGTTGATCGTGCTGAAGAACGCGATCGAGGCCAAACGGCTGCGCAGCGAAAACCTGGAGTTCAAAAAGCAGTTTCAGGCCAGGAGCGTCATCGTGGGCGACAGCGTCCCCATGAAAGCACTGCGGCAGCAGATTTCGCTGATGGCGCCCACCAACGGGCGCGTGCTGATCTATGGCGAATCGGGCACAGGCAAGGAGCTGGCAGCGCACGCCATTCACGCCCAGAGCCTGCGCAAGGACGCCATGTTCGTCGAGGTCAACTGCGCGGCCATTCCAGAAGACCTGATCGAGAGCGAACTGTTCGGCCATCGCCAGGGTGCATTTCCCGGCGCCGCCGCCGACAAGGAAGGCAAGTTCCAGAAGGCTGACGGAGGGACGCTCTTTCTCGATGAAGTCGGAGATATGAGCCTCAAGACGCAGTCCAAGGTGCTGCGCACGCTCGACGAAGGCCGCTTTGCACCGGTCGGCGAGGAAGAGCCAATCACCGTGGATGCGCGGGTCATCGCCGCGACGAATAAAGACCTGGAAGAGGAAATCTCCAAGGGTAACTTCCGCGAAGACCTTTTTTACCGCCTGAATGTGATTCCCTTCTACGTACCGCCGTTGCGCGAACGCAAGGAGGATGTCCCGCAACTGACGCGTTACTTTCTGCGCGAGTTCTCCACCAAGTACGACCGGCGGCAGAAGGAGATATCCGACGACGCGCTCGATGCGCTGGTGCGTTACTCGTGGCCGGGCAACATTCGCGAATTGCGCAATTTGATTGAGCGGATTGTGATTATGAATCCGACCGTCAGCAAACTGGAGCGCAAGCACATGCCCACGCTGATCTATCGCGAAAGCGGACGCCGCACGATGGGAGATTTCTCCAGTCTGCACCAGGCCCGCGCCGCTTATGAGCGCGACTACATCCTGAAGAAGCTTGACGAGAACCACGGCAGCGTGAGCCGCACCGCCGAGGTGCTCGGGCTGGAACGCAGCCACATGTACCGCAAGATGAAGGCGCTGGGAATTGCGGTGAAGGAATAGTGGTTAGTGGTTAGACTCCGCGGTCGGCTGTTTGAATATCTCATGAGCAAAACCGTTAGCAACCTGGTCGGTTTGAACTCCCCGGGCCGGAAACTCATTCTGACTGCCTCGGTCCTTCTGTTGGCGATCAACTTCAACCTCGCCTTCGCGCAAGAGCCCTCGGCAGCGGACGAGATGCGCGCCGGCATACTGGCTTACAAGTTTTCGGATTACTCCGGCGCGGTGGAACACTTCAAAACGGCGCTCGAAATCAATCCTGATATGACGCAGGCGCGGCTCTTCCTCGCGACGGCTTACGCGCAGCAATATATTGCGGGCGATCCTTCGGCGGCGAATGTCGCCGTGGCCGAGCAGGCCATCGACGAGTTCAAGAAGGTCTTGAATGGCAAGCCGACGGAGACGGAAGAATACAAATGCGTCGTCCCCATCGCGTCGTTGAGCTTCAACCTAAAACTCTTGAACGATGCCCGCGAGTACTACGGGAAGGCGATCGAGCTCAAACCAACGGAGGCGCGCAATTACTTCATGATCGGGATGATCGACTGGAGCGAGGCGTCCACGTCGCGAAACAAAGTTCGCAGCGAGCTCGGCCTGACCGAGAGCCAGATGATCAGCAAGCCGGAGGCATGTGTTTCCTTGCGGGCCCAGAACCAGCAGAAAGTCGAAGACGGTATGCAGCGGATGCAGAAGGCGCTTGAGCTGCAGCCTGACTTCGACGACGCGATGGGCTACATGAACCTCCTCTACCGCGAGCGCGCGGAGTACGAGTGCGATGACCCCGAAGTGCGCAAGGCCGATCTGAAAGCTGCCGACGACTGGACGGACAAGGCCATCGCGGCCAAGAAAGCTAACACCGAGAAGGCGCCAGCGGAGAAACCTGCCGCCAAGCAGCCATAGATCAGGAGTTATTGCTCATCTTCGGAACCGGAACCGGAATCGGAATCGGAATCCGGCCCGTCGATCTTGCCTGACATC
>Ga0209656_10003157_pt1 | contig 10689 bp, 11 predicted proteins | sample BogFormECP12_OM2_FD_188239 | JGI IMG/M metagenome (GOLD analysis project Ga0209656, IMG submission 188239) | Bog forest soil microbial communities from Calvert Island, British Columbia, Canada - ECP12_OM2 (SPAdes) (version 2) | ecosystem: Environmental > Aquatic > Freshwater > Wetlands > Bog ... | reverse complement strand
AACTTGCGCGCGATATCTCGAATTCCCCGCGGTTTACGGAACCTAAACAATACGCAGCCTGAAGGAAGTTGCAAGGAGTTTTACCAACCTGCATTTCTCGCGACCCCGTGAGAAACGCAAACGCGCACGAAGTGCCGATCCCGCGGCCGCGGGATCGGGGTTAGCCGGGGGTTAGCCGCGAAATCTTTCGCCCCTGCAAGCTGCTTCCCAAGCAGCTTGCAACGGGTGAACTTTTCATCCGGCCTGGGCCGGATGAAAAGTTCAGGCTAAAACGCCCTTCTCGCAATTTTGCGTCCCGGCAAATCGTCACCCGCTTGCAACAACGACCGACGCTTGACCGGGCTCGAATTGCCGGTCTTTTTCAAAATTATTGCGGGGTCCTCCGCTGTACGCGAGTGCCCCGCAAACCTTCGAACGGAGACTGATCCGATCCAGGCCAGGTTACTTGATTTCGACTTTCGCCCCGGCCGCTTCGATCTTCTTCTTGATCTCCTCAGCTTCCTGCTTGGTCACACCTTCCTTTACCGTTTTCGGCGCGCCTTCGACCAATGCCTTCGCCTCGGCCAGACCAAGGCCGGCAACCGACGCGCGAACTTCCTTGATCACAGCAATCTTGTTGGCGCCGAACTCTTTCAGGATGACGTCAAATGTGGTCTTCTCTTCAACCGCAGGAGCTGCCGCGCCGCCGGCCGCAGGAGCCGCTGCCACAGCCACCGGAGCGGCCGCACTGACTCCCCATTTTTGCTCAAGCTTCTTCACCAGATCAGCGATTTCCAGAACGGTAAGACCGCTGAGTTGCTCTACGATTTGATTTGTATCTGCCATTTTATTTCTCTTTCGGTGTCGTCGCGCCCCGAAGCCTCAGAGCATTTAAGAATCCGCAGCCGCGGACCCCGACGAGGCACCATTTTTTCTTTCGCTCGGGACGCGTGGCTTCTTCCACGTCTCGAAATTGTATAAACTCGTATTAGCTCGCTGCTGCGCCTTCCGCGGGAGTGCTTTCTTTTTCGACTCGTGCCTTCAAGAGGCGCGCCAATGATGCGCCCGGCTCGTTCAGCAACGTCACAAGCTTCTGCAGAGGCGACTTTAGCACGCCCAGAAGCTGTGCCTGGAGCACCTCTTTCGGCGGAAGATCTGCCAACGCCTTGATTTGATCCTTCGAGATGATTGCCTTGTCCAGAACACCGACTTTGACGGACGGTCTCTGGAACTCGGCAGCAAATCCTTTGAGAACTTTTGCGGCTGCGCAGACATCGCTTTCACCGGTGACAATCGCTGTCTGCCCGGCGAGGTTGTCAGCCAGATCGGGAAACCCGACCTCGGCAGCAGCCTTGCGCAGGAAAGTGTTCTTAACGACGCGGCATTGCGCGCCGGCGCCGGCCAGACGTGAGCGCAACTCGCTAAACTGAAGCACGTTCATCCCCGTGTACTCGGTCACAATCAAGAACGGAGATTTGTTCAATTTCGCGGAGAGATCTTCGACGATCGTAGCTTTTTCAGGTCTCATTTTTTCTTATCCCTCCTACTTAAGAAACGGGGTCGCATCGATCCGCAGACCGGGCGTCATGGTCGCGCTCATCGTGATGTTGTGAACGAACTTCCCTTTTGCAGATGCGGGCCGCGCTTTCACCACTGCTTCAATCACGGCCGAGCCGTTTTCCACCAGGGCTTTAGGCTCAAACGAAAATTTACCCATCGGAACGGCTACGTTGCCGTTCTTGTCGAGCTTGAATTCAACTCGGCCGGCCTTGACTTCGCGAACCGCTCTTGCTGTGTCGTCGGTAACGGTGCCGGTCTTCGGATTGGGCATCAACCCTCTGGGACCGAGGACTTTCCCGAGCTTGCGGACTTCCGCCATAGCGCCGGGTGTTGCCACCGCAACATCAAAATCCTGAAATCCTTCCTGGCATTTCTTGATCAGATCTTCGAATCCGACGTACTCGGCGCCGGCTTCCCTGGCGGCTTCAGCCGCTTGCCCCTGTGCGAACACCAGCACTCGGACACGTTTTCCGCTACCGTTCGGAAGCGGGCATGTGCCACGAACCATCTGGTCCGACTGACGGGGATCTACGCCGAGTCTGAACGACAGCGTAACGGTTTGATCGAACTTCAATGGTGGAAACGTCTTGAGAGCATCCACCGCTTCCGGCAACGAATACGTTTTCGTGTTGTCGACCAAGTCGACGCACGCGCGATATCGCTTACTACGGTCTTCCAGTTTCATTTCTTTATGCAGTCCTGACGGGCCACGAGACCCTCCTGCTTGCGATTGTTATTTTTACCTGATTGCTACCACCGGATAGCTTCGCCCCGGATTTAACTTTCCGTGAGCAAATCGACTATTCTTCGACTTCTATCCCCATCTGGCGCGCCGTTCCCACCAGGGTGCGATAGGCGGCTTCCTCCGATCGGGCATTCATGTCCTTCATCTTAATCTTAGCGATATCCATCACCTGATTCTTCGTGAGCTTGGCTACCTTGATCTTGTTCGGTTCCTTGGAACCGGCGGCGATGTTCGCAGCCTTTTTCAGAAGGATCGACGCAGGGGGCGCTTTGGTGATGAATGTGAAACTTTTGTCTTTATAGACAGTGATAACGACCGGCAGGATATCGCCGGCTTGCTTCTGAGTGGTCGCATTAAACTCTTTGCAGAAGGCCATGATATTAACGCCATTCTGACCAAGAGCCGGACCGACCGGAGGTGCCGGGTTGGCTTGGCCTGCCGGAATCTGGAGCTTGATGGTTGCAACAATTTCTTTCGCCATAATGCTAAAACCCGTGATTCACTTTGAATCCGCTGACTCAAACTTGAGTCCTCTTAATCAAACTTGAGTCCTCTTAACCTCTTTCAACCTGCCAATATTCCAGCTCCACCGGCGTTGACCGGCCGAATATGCTGACTGAAACGCGTAACTTGCCCCGGTCAGGGTCAATCTCTTCCACCACACCGCTCTGGTTCTGAAACGGTCCATCGGCAACTTTGACTGTCTCGCCTACTTCAAAACTGACTTTTGGCTTAACCTTGTCTTCCAGTTGCCGGATCTGCGCCAACATGCTCTCGACCTCCTGCGGTCGCATCGGCACCGGCCGATCCTTTGTTCCAGCAAACCCGAGCACTCCGGGTGTTTCCCGAATAAAATACCAAGTCCGGTCGATCAACTGATTCTGCTTATCCAGCAGGTACATGTTAACGATGAGGTAACCGGGGAAAAATTTTCGCGTTGTTTCGGTCCGTTTGCCGCGCTTGATCTCCGAGACTCGTTCCGTCGGGATCAAAACTTCGAAGACCAGATCACCCATCTCTTCGGTTTTAATGCGCCGCGTGAGATTGTCGTAGACTTTCTGTTCCTGACCGGAGAGCACATGGACGACAAACCATTGATTTTTATCGACTTCACTCATACACGGGCTACCTACGCCTCATGGGACCAACAGCTTAACAAGATTCACCATTACGAGATCCCAGAACGCGATATAGCCGCTCAAAAGCAACATCGCCACCACAACGACGGCCGTGGAATCGATGAGTTCACGATACTTCTGAACACCTTTTTCTTTTGGGTCCCAAGGCCAACTGGCCTTTTCCAGTTCAGTCTTGACCTCAATCAAGAACCCTCTGACGCGGCTAATCATACGGTTAAACGCACAATCTCATCCCTTTTATTTCAAATTTCCAATACAGTGTCTCGGCGCGGCGGTCTTGAAAAACACAGGTCAGGAGGGACTCGAACCCCCAACCGGCGGTTTTGGAGACCGCTGCTCTACCAATTGAGCTACTGACCTATTTTTGTTATCGGTTATAAAAACAGGAGAGTCCCGCTTCTGCGGGACTACTCCTTAATCTGCTACAAATCTATCAATCGCTGAATCTGACAAGTTAGTCGAGAATATCGGCGACACGACCGGCGCCAACCGTCCGGCCGCCTTCTCGGATAGCAAAACGAATCGTTCTTTCCATCGCGATCGGGGTGAGCAATTCGACCTCGATTCCGATGTTGTCACCAGGCATGACCATCTCGACGCCTTCCGGCAATTTCACCGTACCGGTCACATCCGTCGTACGGAAATAGAACTGCGGACGATAATTCGTGAAGAACGGCGTGTGCCTGCCACCTTCCTCCTTACTCAGGACGTAGACTTCCGCCTTGAACCTCTTGTGCGGAGTGATGGTACCCGGTTTCGCAACAACCTGACCGCGTTCGACATCTTCTTTCTTCACACCACGAAGCAGGACGCCAACGTTGTCGCCGGCGCGCGCTTCATCGAGAAGCTTACGGAACATTTCGATATCGGTTACCGTGGTCTTCGCTGTTGGACGAATGCCGACGATTTCGATTTCCTCCATCTTTTTGAGGATACCACGCTCAACTCGGCCGGTCACAACTGTGCCACGACCTTCAATGTTGAACACGTCTTCGATCGGCATCAGGAATGGCTGGTCAACCGGCCGTTCAGGAAGCGGAATGTATTCATCGACAGCCGCCATCAACTGGTAAATGGCTTCTTTGGAGGCGGGATCCCCTTCGAGCGCCTTCAGCGCGCTCCCTTTCACGATCGGAATCGTGTCGCCGGGGAACTCATACTGCGAAAGAAGATCACGAACTTCCATTTCAACGAGGTCCAGAAGTTCGGGGTCATCGACCATGTCGCACTTGTTAAGAAATACGACGATCGACGGTACGCCAACTTGGCGGGCCAAAAGAATGTGCTCGCGGGTCTGCGGCATTGGACCGTCCGCTGCCGAGACAACGAGAATCGCGCCATCCATCTGGGCGGCGCCAGTGATCATGTTTTTGACGTAGTCAGCGTGACCGGGACAGTCGACGTGGGCATAGTGACGCTTCTCGGTCTGGTACTCCACGTGGGCGGTATTGATCGTGATGCCGCGTTCTTTTTCTTCGGGAGCGTTATCGATCTGGTCGTAGCGCGTCGCCGTGGCCATGCCCTTTTCGGCCAGGACCGTCGTGATAGCGGCCGTCAAAGTGGTCTTTCCATGGTCGACGTGGCCAATGGTGCCGACGTTCACGTGCGGTTTGGATCTTTCAAATTTATCCTTAGCCATTTAAGGTCTCCTTCTACTCTTGCTGCTAATGTCGTTCATTAAATCGTCTGGAAAAACACGGGACATGGAGCCCATGACCGGGATTGAACCGGTGACCTCGTCCTTACCAAGGACGTGCTCTACCAACTGAGCTACATGGGCAGTGCCGTTTTCGGTCAACTTATTCAGTTACCAGGCCTGACCGAATCGCGTCGCCGGACATCGAAGTCAAGAAGCATCGGTCTCCAATCTTAAGTCCCAGCAGATTAGAAGCATCGAGCTCGCTGCTCAAGGTCCGCCAAGCGAGCCCGAAACTTAACAGAGAGTCCACACCCGTCAACAGGATTCTTCGAGACAATCAATGCACGATTTACCCTCCCGTTTGCGGGACGCAGACGCCGGCAGATCAACGAATTTTGCAGGCTCCCAGTGCGGATTCCAAGCGTTTGATCGAGGCCGATCGAACAGCGCATGATTCCCGCGGCGCGCCCGATTACAACGCATTGACGACGACCTCATCTCAAGACCCCGGATCGCGCTTCTTCCACCGGAGCGCTCCCCTCGATCTGGCTGGTTGTTCCTCCAGTATAAGGTTCGGATATCCTCGTGATCGCGTGGGCTCGGCCGGTCACGGTATCGATGTCGACCAGAATCCCGTGGAGCGTGACGCTCCCTTTCGCGACTGGAAAATTCGCCGGCATACTGGTGACGAACCGACGAATGATCGGTTCAATCTCGCGCCCTAATACCGACTCTGTCGGCCCGCACATTCCTGCATCGCAAATAAAAGCCGTCCCTCCTGGAAAAATCTGCTCGTCGGCAGTTTGCACGTGGGTGTGGGTACCGGCCACCGCAGAGACTTTCCCATCGAGAAACCGTCCGATCGCAATTTTCTCGCTCGTAGTTTCCGCGTGCGCGTCCACAAAAATCAGATTGGTTTCCGTCCGGAGCCGGCTGACCTCCTGTTCCAAATGCAGAAACGGATTCTCCAGGCTCGGTTGCATGAATGTGCGCCCCTGAACATTGATTACGCCGACTTTTCCCTTGGCGGTCTCCAGGACAATAGAACCTTTGCCAGGCGTTCCGGGCGGATAATTAATTGGACGCAGCAGACGCGGTTCGCTGTCAATGTAGGTGTTCACCTCTTTTTGATCCCAAATATGATCTCCGGTCGTTACAACCGCTATTCCGGCTCGCAAAAGGTCGATCGTGATTTTTCCGGTGATGCCTCGCCCGGCCGCTGCGTTCTCGCCATTGACGACAACAAAATCGATACCCCAAGTCTGCTTAAGCCTTGGCACCATATCGATCACTGCTTTTCTCCCGGGTTCTCCAATAATGTCGCCAAGGAATAAAAGTCGAAGCATTGCGCGCACCCTGATGATTACACCTTATATAAGATTAGGCAGATCCCCAATCAAATTTACCATGCGGGACCGAATCAATGCGATGCTTCGCACAACCCTCGGAATGCACGCTATTTTCTGGGTGCTCCTTTTCCTTCCACGCGCAGCGTTTTCGCAGCGCCTGACCCCACTTTCGCGCCCACCGGATTGGTCGCGACTCGACCAATTCCAGGAAACAATCGCCCACGATGAATTCGTGGATCTGCTGAACGCCGTCTACGCCCCAAACGGTGCCGGCGCCCAATGGATCAAGGTCGAGCCGAACGACGCGGTGATTCAGGAGAATTCAAAGGCTCAGTTCGTCCTCCGATTCGCGGCGAAGACCGGCCCAATCAACCCGGTGCCGCGCTATTGGAAGGCCGCAGAAAATCTAAGCACTGACTACGAGCACCCACTTAGCGGCTTCACCATTGCCATCGATCCCGGGCATCTAGGCGGCGATTGGGCGAAGATGGAGGAACGCTGGTTTCAGATCGGGAACTCGATGCCGGTCAAGGAAGGGGATCTGACGCTCCGCGTGGCACAAATCCTTGCGCCGCGACTTGAAAATCTGGGAGCAAAAGTGACGCTCATTCGATCGGCACCCGGGCCGGTGACTGATTCGCGGCCAGATCACCTCAGCGCGCAGGCCGCGGACTCGTTGCGGGACCGTGGCGTTACGAATGTTCTACCGTCGTACGCCGGTCCGGCCGATCCGAACCGTGAAATGTCCGTGCAGTGGGAGGCGGAACGATTGTTCTACCGGGTCGACGAGATCCATAAGCGGGCCGAGATCGTTAACGAAAAGATCAAACCCGACCTGGTTATCTGCCTTCATTTCAATGCCGAACCGTGGGGAGATCCGGCTCACGCCGTGCTGGTCCAGGTAAACCATCTTCATCTTTTGATCAACGGCGCGTACAGTTCGTCCGAACTCGGCTACGACGACCAGCGTTTTGCGATGTTGTTGAAACTTCTTGAACGGAGTTATTCTGAGGAGGTGACCTGCTCGGAAGCGGTCGCGCAATCGATGGCGGAGGTGACCGGACTCCCCCCATTTCGATACTCCACTCCGAACGCAAAAAGCGTCGGGATCTCCGGTTACGTCTGGGCTCGGAACCTTCTGGCAAATCGCCTGTACGAGTGCCCGGTCATTTATATCGAGCCGTACGTGATGAACAGCGAAGAAACTTTTGCACGCATCCAGGCCGGCGAATACGAAGGCCTCCGCAATTTTGGCGGCGTCATGCGCCCGAACATATTTGAGGAATACGTCGACGGAGTCGTGGAGGGCCTCGCGGCGTACTTCGCACAAGTCAGAAGGCAGAAGTAAAAAGGCAAAAGGACAAACGAATCAAAACCGTGCTCCTATGAGGACGCGTGCTTCTTACTTTTTACTTTTGCCTTTCCCATCTTCTCCGGTTGCTTTCCTTTCGACGGAGATATACTCTCCGTGCTCCCGGTCAAAATATGACGGGCTGTGGCTCAGCTTGGTAGAGCGCCACGTTCGGGACGTGGAGGCCGTGGGTTCGAATCCCACCAGCCCGATTGCGACAACAATACGTGTTGCTGTCTGTTGACCGCTACTTCCTTTTCAAGACAAGACCGGCACAGGCACGCCGGCTCGAAACGATCGGTGGCAAGAGAACGGAGGATGTGACTCGAAACGATGATCCACACACCAGCAAGGTCCCTTATAAAGATGACCTTTGGCCATCCGGCACTAGTTGTCACCGCCGCATACAGGGCATTGTTCGGCCAGGCTCAGGCACTCAACATGTACCGAAGAAAGCGAATTTTGCTCCTGAGATTTGGCCATTTCCATCCGTCTAGCGCAAGGTGGACTTAGCGAAGTTTGTCTCGATTTGCTAGAACTCGCTCGGCCAGGACACCGAATAACAAACCGAAAGTTGCCCACAAGATCAGCTGAATACCAAACGAAACGATCCTGAAACGCCATAGGACAACGGCCGGGAATTGGTCCGGCGGCATGCTCAAGGTCGAGGCCGACCACACACCATGGAGCGGTAAAAGTCTCAATTACACTCATTTGGATGTTTGTTTCTATTTTGGCTAGGCTACGTCGGCGCCGTAATGGTGCGCTTCTCGCGGCTGCGGCTGCTGAGACGTTTTCCGGAGAAGCCCAATGAGTGAATAGGAGTGGATGAGGAATGCCCGTGGCACTGCGTAGATCGGTATTAACACCAAGGGGAATATGAGGCCGGGTCCCCCAGTAGTCACGCCGATCGCCACTGCATCAACCAGGTCGGCCATACCGAACAGGTTCCAAGCGATGGCAGCGCCGCGCCCGTAACTCTTTCCTGAATACAACCAGTAAGCGACGAGAGGTGCAAAGATCCCGGTCAAGACATCACCGACCCCGGCCGGTATCGCAAAGAACCCTGGCATTTCGCCCTGAAGATACCGCACGATGAATACGCCGCCGAGAACGCGGAAGGTCTGGATCCCGATCAACCAATGCTGGGGAATGGCTGCGATGATGCCGCGAAATGAGGTCGAAAGCAGAAGAAGGCACCCAAAAGCCAGCGTTAATACCATGGCCATGGGAATCCGGGGCGGTAGGCCATCATTACCGAAAAAATTGTTGGCAGCGAGCAACATGATCGCGAGGAGCCAAGCCGCCGACACGATGGTGGTACCGACGAGCCATGGCCATCGGCGCGGGTTCGGGCCGGCCCAGGTCCTGATGCCGAAACAGAGCCCGAACCAGTGCAAGGTAGAAGAGATGGTTTGAGTGATTACCTGGAAGACGATGAGAGTCATGGGATAGCTCCTTTCGAGAGCGAAACAGACAAGTTCTTAGTTAGCATAGTTGGCAGGTATGACTTATAGTGACCTTGGTACGATACCGTACCTTTGCCAGCCGTTACATGGTACGATATCGTACCTAATGCAAGAAGTTTTTTGTTATGAAGCCAAAGACCGCGGAAAAATCGGATTCCACCGAGCCCAAGCGCCAGAACGAATCAACTCGTGAACGCGTGCTCGAAGCAGCCTTTACTTTGTTCTGCGAACACGGCTTTTCCGACGTTAGTATGCTGGAGATCGCCACCAGGGCCCAAGTATCGAAGCGCGATCTCTATGCCTTGTTCAGGAACAAGCAAGCGGTGTTGGCCGACTGCATCAAAGAACGCGCTCGCAGGTTGCGCGGCCCATTGGATGAGGCCGATCAGGCGCCAAAGAACCGCGAGGCACTGGCGGCGACGCTGGTCGGAATAGGAGTCTCTATCTTGAAAGGCGTATGCCAGCCCGAAGTCTTGACTGTTTACCGGCTCACCATCGCCGAATCTGACCGCGCTCCCGAAATCGCCCGTCTCCTTGACCGTAACGGCCGCGAAGCTAGCCATAAGGCTCTAACCAAGTTGTTGACAAAGGCTCAAGCGAAGAATCTCATCGTCGCCGGGAAACCCGCTGACTTGGCAACACGTTACTTTGCTATCCTCTGGCACGATTTACTAATCCGGCTATTGATGCGCCTGCGCGAACCGCCGACAGACGATGAAATTAGGGAGCGCGCCCATAGTGCGACGCAGACGTTGTTCTAATTCAGGTTAGGCGATCGATGGCGCCCTCGGCTCTAGGAAAATCAACGAATCTCTTACAGAAGCTAACGAAGCAAACGAAGGAGGGCCGGTTCGCGCAACGTCCTCGGCGGCGGGTGAACTCGAGCCCTTGCGGGATGGATACCGAACGATATCGATACCAACGCTTCTGTTCGGACCTTCCCTATGGCCGAACCCGGACCTGATCGCCGCATCTCAGATCAAAACACGATTCAGAAGTCGAACGTTTCCGCCGGTGACTCGGACGATCGCCTATGTCAAATATCGAGCAAAACTCTATGCCAAATAATTCGCAATTGGGTACAACTGCGGGTGTCCTGGCCCCCTGGTTATCGGCGAAGTCGTTGCCGACCCGGCGAAGCGACGTGCGACGCTAACCCTCTTTTCCCGGCATCCACCCTGGAGGAGCCATTTCAAATCGATCAAACAGGAATCCGGGTGCAACGGTGCATCCCGCGAGTGTCCATTCACCAAGCGACACTGCCGATTGCCATGCCGCGGCCGGAACAGCGGCTTGAGGGCGTTCACCCGAAGCGAGATCTGTTCCGAGACGCACATGCTCAATCGTTTTGGCGTCGCCGCTGATTGCGAGTTCAAGCGGCGCGCCGGCGTACCAGTGCCAGACTTCGATGGCGTCGATCCGGTGCCAATGGGAAATCTCGCCGGCCGCCAGTAGAAA
>Ga0209656_10003156_pt1 | contig 10693 bp, 6 predicted proteins | sample BogFormECP12_OM2_FD_188239 | JGI IMG/M metagenome (GOLD analysis project Ga0209656, IMG submission 188239) | Bog forest soil microbial communities from Calvert Island, British Columbia, Canada - ECP12_OM2 (SPAdes) (version 2) | ecosystem: Environmental > Aquatic > Freshwater > Wetlands > Bog ... | reverse complement strand
AGATAGCACAGGAACGAGACCACATACGTGGAAACGTCGATCAGCAGCACGCCCCCGAGACCGATGTGGTTGTACATGAAGCCGACGATAGAGCCGGCGATGAGCCATCCTCCCTGAATGCCGGCTAAGAGAAAAGTATTCGACTGCACGAATTGACCTTCAGGCGTGAGTTCCTGGATCAACGCGGTGATGGTCGGCCAGAACATCCAGAAACCGGCGGCGACGAGGGTATTCATCAAATACAGTTGCCATACCTGCACGCGATGCCGGAACGCCAGAATCGCGACGATTACGATGATCACGGCGCGCAGGGCATCGAGCCACATGACCAGGCGGCGGCGATCTTCGCGGTCGATGAGGACTCCGGTGAAGGGAAGCATGAGCATGGCGGGAATGGTTTGCAGAACTGCGAAGGTGCCGAGCGCCATTTCCGAATGCGTGGCTTCGAGGATGTACCAGGCCACGGCGGCCGAGTTCATCCCGCTGCCCAACATCGAGATGACGTTGGCGGCGAAAACGAAACGCAGAGGACGCTGGCCGAGAATGGCACGCATGCATTCACTTTAGCTGAACTGCCCCAAGATTCACCACGGAGGCACAGAGGCACGGAGAAAAACCAATTTCTGGATTTTCGCCGTGTCTCTGTGCCTCCGTGGTGACTATTCCTCTTTTTGGGATCGTGATGCTTGCCTACGCACGCATTCAGCGCTAGGATTCGCCTGCTGTTGGCAATTTGAGTTACATTCTCGCCAAAGCTGAGGTGACCTATGAAACGCTATGCAGGGTCGCTGGTGCTGGTCGTTGTTCTCTGCTTTTGCTTGATAGCCTCCCGAGCGCACGCGCAGGCGGACAAAATCATTATTCCCGCAGGGACGCCCGAAGACCACGATCTGCAGACCATCACGAACGAGCAGGATGTGGCCAAGAAGCTCGCCATGTACCAGGACTTCGTGCAGAAGTACTCGTCGAACCCGGCCGCCGTTGCCTACGGCGACTGGCAGATTTCCCAGGCGTACCAGGCGACAGGGGACCTGACTAAAGCGCTCGACTTCGGAGACAAGGCGCTGGCAGGATCTCCGCGGAATCTCGACATCCTCGTCTCGCAAGCCAACATCGCGCAGCAGGCGAAGGACAACACCAGGTTGGTCGACTATGCGGTGAAGGGAGGGGCCGTTTGCCATTCCATCGGCAAGGAGCCCAAGCCGGAAGGCATGAGCGACGACGCTTTTAGCCAACAGGTGTCGAATGAAAAAGACGAGGCCAAGAATAACTGCGACTTTCTGGAGTCAGCGGGATTCAACGCAATTACCAGCGAGAACGATGCGAAGAGCCGGATGGCCGATATCGAGAAGTACTCGGCGGCGTTCCCCGACTCCAAGTTTCAGGATCAAGTCTCAAACTACGCCATGTATACGCTGGGCCCGGGCCAGCTAAACGATCAGGCGCGGCTGGTAGCGTACGGAGAAAAAACGCTGGCGGCGAATCCCAACTCGCTGCCCGCGCTGCTGCTATTGGCGGGATCTTACGTTGACGATGCCAGGCCAGGCAGCGTGGGCAAGGCGATTACCTATGCCCAGAAAGCGATTGCGGTGGCCAAGGCGGACGAACCGGATGCCGACAAGACCCGCAAGGTTTCCGCAGGGGCAGCGCATTCGACTCTGGGGTATGCCTACTTGAAGCAGGACAAGACGGCGACCGCGATCCCGGAATTGAAGTCAGCCGTGGCGCTACTGAAGGGACAGGACGATCAGCAATATTCCATCGCGCTTTATCGGCTGGGTTTTGCTTATGCAAAACTCAACCGGGTGAACGACGCCCGCGAAGTTTTGACCGAGGCCGTTAAGATTTCCGGGCCGGTGCAGGCGATGTCGCAGGATCTGTTGACCAAAGTGAATGCGGCGAGAGCAAAAGGGAAGTAAATGGGCTGGAGCGATGGGTTGCTTGGTGCGTGTTCAGGGTTTGACCAATTCGTCGGAAAGCAAATTAGCCTTCCGGGCAAGGCTGTGACCGCGCGCCAGGTCTCCGGCGGCAACCGCCGCCTTCGACTGCTCGATGAACTCCTTGATCTGACTCACCATCTCCTGCTGGCTGGGGTTAAGCTGGAGGTCCGCAGCTTTCTTGAGGTTCTCTTCGGTCCCCGCCACAAGTTGCTCAGTTGAGGATTTCTCGGACGCCTGGCTGGTTGTTGTTCCCCCGGTAAGTTGCACTGTGGGTTCGTTCGATCCTCCATTGCGAACAACTTTCTTGGGGGGGGGACATGGCTTCAGGGCTGCGGCGGATGCATTGCTTGAGTCAGGATTGGTCGAAGCCGCGTTTGCTGGATCGTTGGGTTTGTCGACCGCAGTATTCAGGGCCGTTGGAGAGTTCGTGCAATTGGAAGGAATCCTCTTCTTATGACGCCGGGGCTTCGTAGGAGATGGCTTCGCTTGAGCCGCGGTCGGTGTCTGGCCGCTCGGCGGGGGAGAAGGTTGGGTAGGCCCGGGGGCCTGCGCTGGAGCGGCTTCCTGCTGTGATGGCGCTGAGCCCTGGGTTTGCGGCGTCGGCGAGGCAGGAGGCATCCACGCGGGTGGCTGAAGCCACCCCGGACCGAGGATTCCCAGACTCAACACGCAAGACCCAAGGATTGCGCCCAAACTCATATTTTAACCAAAGCAAAGCTATTCGAATCTTACGCCGCGCGACAGCCTGAAAACATCAAGTTCTGATTTGAAAAATCACTGGTTCGAGTGTGCCGCAGCTTCGTGCTCTGGATGCAGACTCGATGTGGCAAGAGGAAGGCGAAACCGGAACGTAGTCCCCTCACCTTCGGTCGATTCAAATTCCACTGATCCGTAATGCCATTGCAGGATCTGGTAGGTCTGCGCCAGGCCGATGCCGTTGCCATCTTTCTTGGTGGTGAAGTAGAGCTCGAAAATCTTGTCCTGGACGTCCTGTGGTATGCCCATACCTTGATCGCGGACCTCGGCAACCACACTATTGCCGTCGCGGCGTGTCGAGATCGTGAGTTGGCCACCGTGAGGCATGGCCTGGATTCCGTTCAGCACGACGTTGAGCAGGGCCTGCTTCATGAAATCGAGGTCCGCCTTGATGAGAAGCGGCTCCTGCGGCATATCGCGCTGGATGGTGACGCCATGCTGCCCGGCATCGGGAGTGGCAAGCAGGGCAACCTCCTCGAGCACACGGCGGAGATCCACTTCCACCAGGTGCAGCTCGCGAGCGCGCATAAAGTCGACCAGCGTTTGCACGACGCGGTCGAGGCGGTGGATTTCGCTGCCAATGATGTCCATGTGCCGGCGGGTATCGGGATCCAGTTGCGCCAGCTTGTTCTGCAAGAGCTGCAAATGGAGCACGATGGCGTTGATCGGATTTTTCACTTCATGGGCAACGCCGCCGGTCACCCGTCCGCTGGCCGAAAGACGGCGGGACATCTCGATCTCGTCTCCAATGCGGCGCACCGATTCGGCATCTCGCATGATCAGCAGAGCCCCGATCTGGGTGTTCTTCTCCTGAACGAAGTCCATAGATACCTGGACGTGCCTGCCCGCGGCCGCAATAAACTCGCGTTGCGAGAGCGTGCGCCGGTATTCGAAAGCGTCCAGCACCATGGCTCCCAGCGGCGTGTCTCTGGAGAAGACTTCCTTGACCGTCCTGCCTAGCAGTTCTCCGCGAGGCCTGCCCAGGAAGCGTTCAACCGGCGCGCTGACCAACACGACGCGGGAGTCGCGTGCGAACAACATCAAGCCATCCTGCAACTTTGACATGAGCTGGTCGACGTTGTCTTTCAGAGCGGAAAAAATTTCGCGGCTGTCGCGCATCTGCCGGCCCAGGTTGGCGATTTTCAAGGTGACCAGCCCGAATTCGTCGTGTTCCGATTCGTTCCCGGAGAGTTCCTCGGTCGCGCCCGAACTGACGCTATCCAGATTGCGGCTGATTTCCTTCAGTGGTCCGAGAGCGAGATTGGACAGGACGTAGGCGAGCAAGAAAGAAACGAAAATCGACACCGCTGAATAAATGCCGGCGTGCAGCAGCCGAGGCGTGATTTCACTCTTGAGGAAGACTGTGGAAACACCGATATGGATCGTACCAAAGGGCGCCTCATTCAACTGTAGCGGAAAACTTACGTCGTAGACTTTGGCCGGGCTGTACACCAGGCGAAGCTGATCCCAGGAGTGAGCATTCATCACATTGCGAAAATCCAGGCGCGCGGCAACCGGTTTGCCCAGCAGTTGAGGATTGGTGTGGAGCAGCGCCTTGCCATTTGCGTCCACGATGTAAGCGTCGTAGATGAAGGGCCAGAGCGCGACTTCCGATTCAAGATTGTTCAGGATGTTCGTATCCATCGGAAGGTATTCGGTAATCGCGCGCCGTACAGCTGCGGGGTCGTTGGTGTCGATGCGGGTGCTACTGAGGTCCGGAAGATCATTTTCGGCGAAGTACGCGAGCTGCTGGGTCAGGCGGCTGGCGCTTTCATACGCGTTGGTCACGCGCTGGCGAAGAATCTGCGAGATGTAGAGATACGAGAACCCAGTCACCATCACCGTCACCATAAAGGTGATGCCGAGCACGATGATGGTTTTGCGTCGCATGGGAAAACAGTGGCCAATGGCCAGTGATCAGTGGCCAGTCGAAGCGGGCATGGCGGACGAAAGTGACGGCATGTTAGAAATCTTTTCGGCGGCCACCGACCACTGGCCACTCGTCACTGCGTCGTTTGTTCCTCCTGGCCAGAGGCTGCATCCGGGGCGCTGCTGCCGTACTCCTTCAGCTTATTATGAAGGGTTTTCAAGCTGATGCCGAGAATTTCCGCAGCCTTCGTCTTGTTATTGCTGGTGGATTCCAGCGTCTTGAGGATGAGCATCTTCTCCGCTTCTCCGACGGTCGTGCCCACGCCCAGCCGCACCGCATCCGGGTCATTGGCGGCCGTGCGCAAGGGAGCGTGACCGAATCCGGGAGGAAGGTGCTTGGTTTCGATCATGCCGCTGTCGCACACGATCACCGCCCGCTCAATCGTATTCCGCAGTTCGCGGACGTTTCCCGGCCAGGAGTAATTGGTGAACTGATTCAGCACGGCCTCGCTCACGGCGGCAACCTTGCGCGAGTGCTTCGCGCTCATTTCCGATAGCAGCAGCTGCACCAGGTCGGCAATGTCTTCCTTATGCTCGCGCAGCGGAGGCATGTGAATGTTGAACACGTTGAGCCGGTAATAGAGATCGCTGCGCAATTCGCCGCTGGCGACGGCATCGTCGGGAACCTTGTTGGTCGCGGCCAGCACGCGCACATCGACCGAGGTTTCTACTTTGCTGCCCAGACGGCGGAGCTTGTGATCTTCTAGTACCCGCAGCAGCTTCGCCTGCGTTCCTACCGGCATTTCCCCGATCTCATCGAGCAGGATTGTTCCCCCTTCAGCCAGCTCGAAGCAGCCCGTGCGCCGCTCCAGGGCTCCGGTAAACGCGCCTTTTTCGTGGCCGAAGATTTCGCTCTCGATGAGAGTTTCGGGAATTGCGGCACAGTTGATGGCGACGAAGGGCCGCTCGCGCCGGGGACTCAGTTGATGGATGGTGCGCGCAACCAGCTCCTTGCCTGTTCCGCTGGCTCCGGTGATCAGGACTGACGCAGTGCTGGGCGCCACCAATTCGATGAGCCGGAAAATCTCCTGCATTTTGCGTGACGCGCCCTTGAGCTGGCCCAGTGAGCCGGAATCCCGCAGCTTGCGGCGGGCACTCTCCAGCTCGGCGCGCGTTCCCAGCAGCGCCGACGCATTTTGCAACATGGTGCGCAGGCGGTTGGTATCAATCGGTTTGGTGATGTAGTCATACGCGCCCATGCGCATGGCCTGCACCGCACTGTCGATCGTCCCCTGTGCGGTTACCAGAATTACGGCCATCGCCTGGGATTGCTCGGCCAGCCGCTCCAGCAGTTCGAGGCCCCCCATGCGCGGCATCTTGAGATCGGTCACCACGATGGCGGGGACCCACTGCGCCGCCTTCTCCAGGCCTTCCAGACCGTCGCGCGCGGTCTCGGCCCGATATCCCCAGGAGGAAACCAGCTCGGCCAGGCCGGTGCGTTCGTTCTCTTCATCCTCAACGATCAGTACTTTTTCGTGGCTCATCCTTTGCTTCAGTCCGCTTCTGAAATGGTTCCCTTAAGCCCACCAGCACTTCGGTAGGAGACTACAACCATACGCGGCCAGCTTCCTGTCGGGCAAGGTCTGGAAGGCTCTGCCCGCAGCCATTTCGCCGCAGATTCTGCGGGCTGCCGCAGATCCCCCGATTGCCATGTCAATTTGAGACAAGAGGCCCATCTTGCCTGGAATGCAGAACTCCGTTGCCAGAATCAGCAATTCTGCAAGATCAAGCTTTCGCTTTAAGATTGCAGTGCGATAGAATTGCCGGTTCCTGGGAAGAGGTTAATGCGTTACTCCTGCGTTATTTTCAGGACGCGGCCGGCGCACCAGGACGCAGGCGAGCGCGCAGACATTATTTGGAGGATGGAATGTCACTCTGTTCTAGCTCACGCAAGGGCCGTGTCGTAATAGGCCTGTTGATGGTCCTGGCGGTATCACTCCTGTCGAGTTCTGCCTTGGCGCAGAGCGACGCGAATCCGAAATACGACATCTTTGCCGGGTATCAATGGCTGCATCCCGGCGCCAACGTCCCCGCGCCCTTCGGCGATCCCAACAACCCCACTCCCTTCCAAGTGCCAGATATGTCCAGGGGACTGGGCGGCGCTTTCACCTACAATTTTGATCCGCACTGGGGAGCGGAATTCGACCTCGGTTTGAACTGGGGCAGCAGCAACAGCAACTCGCTCTATGAAGACACATTTTCAATCGGGCCGCGCTTCATATGGCGCACGGATGGAGCGAATTACTTCCTCCACGCTCTTGTAAGCCTGAATCGCGTGAACATCAACGGCCTCGACGGCAACAACGGAATCGGAACCATCCTGGGTGGAGGAATGGATTTGCCCCTCCGCAAGGGCTTGGCATGGCGTTTGTTTGAAGTCGACTACGTGTGGGCTCGGCACAACTATGCCGACTATGCGCCACCGGAATTTCCCGATCTGCGCCGCCCGTCATTCGACGGGGTTCGTTTGCGCACCGGACTCGTATTCAGCTGGGGTGGCGCGGAACCGGTCGCTCCGGCCGCCAGTTGCACCGTCCAACCCGGAGAGGTGATGGTGGGAGAGCCTGTCACCGCCACTGTCGCCGCCACCAACTTCAATCCTAAGCACACCGTCGCCTACGCATGGACCGGCAATGGTGGTCAGGTTACCGGGAAAGACACAAGCGCGCAGATCGATACGACGAACGCAGCACCAGGCAGTTACACCGTGACCGTCCACGTGACCGACGCTAAAGAGAAGAAGAACAATGAAGCGAGCTGCTCGGCTAATTTCACGGTGAAGCCGCTGCCGCCGAAGAATCCGCCCACGATCTCGATCTCGGCCAACCCCTCGAGCCTGCCGGCTGGCGGCCCCGTAAACTTGTCAGCCAACTGCACCAGCCCGGATAGTGTTGGAGTCTCAGTCGCCAACTGGACGGCCAGCAGCGGAACCATTTCCGGCAGCGGCAATTCGGCCACGCTGGACACGACCGGCACGTCACCGGGTTCAATCACCGTCAACGCCACCTGCACTGACACTCGCGGTCTGACTGCGCAAGCCACTACACAGGTGACGATCGAGACCCCGCCGCCACCGAAGGTCAATCCTGAGGTCGCGCGGCTGGAAGCCCGGCTGTCGTTGCACAGCGTTTACTTCGTGGTTAATCAGCCGCGGATCGGCGATGCCAAAGGTGGTCTGCTGGCCAGTCAACAGAAGACGTTGATCGCGCTGGCTGACGACTTCAAGAAGTATCTTGAGAGCAAGCCGGATGCGCACTTGATTCTTGGCGGTCACGCTGATCATCGCGGGTCTGCGGAATTCAACCAGGCGCTTTCCGAACGCCGCGTCAACCGTGTCAAGGCCTTCCTGATCGAACGGGGTATTCCCGAGGCCAACATCGACACCAAGGCATACGGCAAGGAACACAACTTGACCACTGAGGAAGTACAGGGTGAGGTCGCGAGCAATCCCGATCTGACTCCTGAAGAGCGGCAGAGGGTCCTCAAGAACATAGTGACGATCAGAATGGCGAGCAATCGCCGGGTGGACGTCACTCTGAGCACGACGGGCGAAACCTCGGTTCGCCAGTTCCCATTCAACGCCACGGATGCCCTGACGCTGATCGGCGGCAGGGAGTCTGAGGCCAAGAAGAAACCAGCGCCGAAGAAGCCCGCTGCCAAGCCGGGCGCTAAAAAGCCGTAACGCAGCCCTTGGGCTGACGCAATCTCGCGGAGGACGCTTTGCGTCCTCCGCGATTTTCTTTGGAGGAAGAAATGCGTTCTGCTGCCGCTTTCTACACGGCGGTTCGGGTCTGCCCACCGTATGTGGCTGATTCCTTTGGACCCTGATCTGGTACTTCATTTGCCACTATTACAGACTGGAAAGCCGCGCGACCATGTATCCGATGACGAAACTTCGGAGGATTCTCCAGTCCCACTGCGCGTTCGGGATGTTGTGCGTCGCTCTGGGCCTGTGTCTAGGTTGCGCTCGATCGGAGCCTTCGAATCCGACGAACACAAGTTCGCCGACGGCTGACCAAAGGCCTCCGTTCCGGCCGGACGCAGATCAAGCTTCGGTTAGCGATCGCGCTCGCCCGGCGGTGCCGCCCGATACGAAACTGTTGAGCAGCACGCCTTTTCGGCCAGCGGAGCACCCCCGCATTCTGCCCTCCGGAATGCTGCTGACCGTACAGTTGGAGGACTCACTTTCAACTGCGACAGTTCATGCCGGTGACCCATTCACTGCATTGATCGCAGCTCCACTTACCATTGACGGCGAGACTCTCCTGGAAACTGGAACAGCGGTGAGCGGGCGCATCGAGTCGGCACAAACGCTGGCAGACCATCCCGGTCTGATTTCCGGCTCGGGCTACCTTCGGCTGACTTTGAACGCGATCACGGTCGAGGGCAGGCAACTCTCCCTTCAGACCTCCAGCCTGTTTGCGCGGGGGACCGCGGAGCTGTCCAGTGTCTCGGCCTCAGGTGGGCCGTTTGAGTCGCGTTCGGATGGCGTCCTGGTACGAAAGGGGCGCCGGCTGACTTTTCGCCTGACCGCTCCGGTTGCGCTGGACGGTTCAAAGTCCGTGGCCAATCGTCAATCTCCCAACACAATTCCGGACTAAGCTAAGTGGATTTTTCCCCCCATATCTCCGAATCCGACCAATTTTGCGCCCTTATTATTTCCGCTATGTAGCAGAAACGAAACTCTTTCCCGAGTTTTCCACAGCCTTTTCCTGATTTGAGTGACGTCTGCCCTTCGCAGCGCCAGATTCGCCCTCCTATAGTGATACTGAAAATTGAGGTCGCAGGGTTGGCTTCGCATCCGCGGGGTTCCCGTTTCGGGAGCACCGAGGTATCAGATACCCCATCGTGGGGTTTCTTTCGGGAACCGTCCCGCGCCACAGTAGCAGTATGAATACCGCAACCCCATTTCCGTGGCCGGAGCTGGCAGTAGGACAAAGCACGAGGACGACCTTCCGCGCCATTTTCGAACATGCTCCCATCGCGGTTGCTCGTTGTAATCGGGAAGGCGTGATTCTCGAGATGAATCCGGTGTTCGAGCGCTCGCTCGACCGTAGCGTGGCTGGCAGGCGTTCATTGCGACTCGGCGAATTAGTGCGGCCGCAGGACCGCGATCAGACTGAGTCCCAGCTGCGCGACTTGCTCGATTCGCGATGCGATAGTTTCGATATCGAGGCCAGAGGCGCGGGCCAACGGCAGCTAATCTCGAAGTGGACGGCGTGGCGCCAGCCCGGTTGCGGAGGCGATCCCGACCATGCACTCCTGATCGCGCAGCCGGCTGCGGAACAGGCGGAGGAAAACGTTCCTGCGGAGGAAAGCCTGCTCCAGGCCCAGAGATGGGAGGCGGTCGGCCGACTCGCGGGCGGCGTGGTGCACGATTTCAACAACCTGCTCACTGGCGTCATGCTGTATTGCGATCTGCTGCTCTCGAGTCTGGACGCACGCGACCGCAGGCGGCGTTATGCGGAGGAGACTCGATCCGCCATCGTGCAAGCCGCGGGATTGGTGAAACAGTTGCTCGTATTCGCTCGTCCCCAATCCACACCGGTTCGTCTGCTGTGCCTCAACGAAATTGCCGTGGCGATGCGCGATCTGCTGGTCCGCCTGATTGGCGAAAACATCGCGCTCGAACTGCATCTTGATCCCGAATTGGGCGAAGTCTGTATTGACCAGGCGCAGGCCCAGCAGGTCTTGCTTAATCTCGTGCTCAACGCCCGCGATGCGCTGCCCAACGGCGGCCGCATTCGGGTTGAGACCAGCAACTGCAAATTCCAGCCCACGGCGGGAACCATGCTTCCTGGTGGCCCGACAGAGTTTCCCTGCGTTCTCCTGGCTGTGTGCGATGACGGGCACGGCATGAACGCAGAAATCCGGCAGCGCATCTTCGAGCCATTCTTTACCACCAAGAACGCCGGCCAAGGTACCGGCTTGGGATTGACCACGGTCCACAGCATTGTCACCACCAATCGCGGGCTGATCCACTTCGAGAGCGAAGCCGGCCGCGGCACTCGCGCCATGATCTTGCTCCCCCGAGCATTTCAGTCTGCCGTTTCCGCCCCCACGGGGAC
>Ga0209656_10003154_pt1 | contig 10698 bp, 4 predicted proteins | sample BogFormECP12_OM2_FD_188239 | JGI IMG/M metagenome (GOLD analysis project Ga0209656, IMG submission 188239) | Bog forest soil microbial communities from Calvert Island, British Columbia, Canada - ECP12_OM2 (SPAdes) (version 2) | ecosystem: Environmental > Aquatic > Freshwater > Wetlands > Bog ... | reverse complement strand
CCAGAGACGAAAACTGCGGGAACCTCTCGACGTTTCTCGCGCCGATGTATTCGCGATATTCGTTCTCCACGGAATACGGAAACCCGGTATGAATATCGAAAACAGGGACAATGGTCAGCTTCCACGGCCCTTCGATGTCGGCGTGGAGCAAAACACGATTTGGCGCGTCGAAAGGCAACCGTCCGCGAGCATCGGGTTGAATCACCGCCTGCGGGTAGTTACCGAAGAACAATTGCGGATCGTTCAGGTCGCCGTAGGCTCGCGAGTGGACATAGGAGGCGTCCAGCGTCATGCGAGGCAGCCGGTATCTGCCAGTTATCTGAAACTCCCGGTAAGAATCGCTTCCTGCATTGGAAAGGGTGATAAAGCCTGTGCCATGGCCGGAACTGGGAGAAACCACGAAGTCTCTCGTTGTATTGCGTTGCTCATAGGCGAGCCGTAGAGTGAAGTGCTCCGAGACTTGTCTTTCAAGCGCGAGATTCCACGCTGTGCTGCGCGGGTTTTGGAGTTCTCCGCCAATGCGATTTGTATAACCGGTTGAGCCGAGGGCCTGGCCGTTTGGGCCGAGCAGAGTCACAGTCCGGTCTGGCATTTGGTCGAAGACCGGGTAAATAAGTGGTACGCGATCATAGAAAATGCCTACGCCACCCTTAAGCAGCGTTTTGCCATCATTGGTCAGAGCCAGCAAGAAGCCCAGGCGTGGAGCAGCATGAGTAGAACTAGTCACGGTATCGCTGTCGAATCGAATTCCCAAGTCGAGCGTCAGGCGGTGCCATGGTGACCACTGATCCCCCACGAACCAGGTAGCCTCATTCTGATTGGTGCTGAAGTTAGTCGGTGGAGTAAATGTCAATCGCTCTATCGGTAGGTTGTCGGCTCCTATAAGCTCGACCGGGAGGAAGGTTTCGCGTCCGCTATAGGTCGAGTGAGAGTATTCGACCCCAAACTTTACTTGATGAGAACCAAGAAGATGCTTGGGAGCCATCTGATAGATCTCTTGCCAGTCGAATCGAGTGGCTCGTCGCGACTGGCGGTTGAAGAACCCGCCCTGTGTCGTGTCAACCAGGAGTTGGAAGGGTTCGTTGTTTTGGGCCGTGACATCCACGTCGTATCGTTTAAAGCTGAGCTGAGAGGTGAGAACGCTGTCGGACCCAAGCAAATAATGATCCTGCCCGTAGATCTGATATCCCCGCTGATGGAGGTCTCCGGTAGAGGGCTGCGGCGTAAATGTATTCAGCCCGAGGTAGTCCAGTTTCTGCGGGTAGACTGCGACGGATATGGTCGCCGTCTGCTTCGGACTTATCGTCAGGTCGTATTGGCTATACGAATTGAAGCCCTCTAGCTTCATGTCTCGTTGTAGCGGAGGCAGGCTATTCACTGGGGTGCGGACAAATCGGTACTCAAACGACTCCGTAACTGCGACCCGGTCTTTGACGAGAGGACCAGTGAAGGTCATCCGGGGCGTAGCAGATTCAATGCCGACAAAGCTGCCATCGCGATAACGCGGTCGTGGCAGGATGTTTTGGATGGAAAAGTGGTAGCCGTCAAAGTCCCCGGTCTTTGTCTCGACGTCTGAAACGGCTCCTGTCAGCTTCCCATACTCAGCGTCGTAGGGGTTGGAAATGACTTTGACGGACGAAACGACGTCGATTGGCAGACTGAAGGCCGGGCTGCCGGTGGCCGGGTCGGTAACGTTGGCGTTGTTCACGAGTGCTCCGCTCTGAGTGTTCCGCGTGCCCTTCAAGTTCACCAGTCCGTCGGGGCCGCGAACGACCCCGGGAACGAGCGGAAGTAAGCCTTGAAATTGCTCGTCAGCATTAGGAGCGTCGATCACTGTTTTCTCATTGATGATTTCGGCCGGAGCGGGGGACGCAGATGTGGAATCAGTCGCGGTGACGGTAACGGACGTCTTAACTTCAGTTATTATCAGTTGTATGGGAAGTTCAACTAACTGGTTAGACTCAAGCTTGATGCTCAGCTCTCCCTTTAGCGTCTCGAAGCTTGCTTCAACCGTATAAGTTCCCGGGGGAACATTGTCGAAGGTATACTTGCCCTCCTGATCGGTTTCCGTTATGGCCATCGTCGGCCCGCTGATGAACACCTTGGCCTCCGGGATGTATGACTCGCTACCTGGGTCCCCGACAAATACGGTGCCTGTCAGGCTGGAGGTTGCGCTTCGAACATCCTGTCCGTATCCGCCCTGAGTCATCAGAGAAAACAAACTCAACGCAAGGACGACCATTCGGCGGATCGCTATTAACGCCTCGCTGCCACGGCTGACTGTTGCTCCGTACTCGAGAGGAGTGGGACCGCTTCGTTTTGAGATCCGTGACACCATGCTTAACCTTCCATCAACGAGACGATTGAAGGCACGCACGATTCCAAACAAACTGCAGGGGGCAACCATGGAGAAGAAACTACGAGCCATGAGCGCTTTAGCGGGAAAAGGCGGATGACAGGTCAGAAGCCTCGATGTCATTCGTTCGACGCTCGTGTCAAAGACGTGTGTCAAACTCCGAGTGCAAATTTTCGCCTTCACAGGTCGAGTTGAACCGCCGGGTGTCACGCCTTCGACACTCCGTCGAAATTAGGACGCAACTTCGCTGCATTTTTTAACAGCGCCTTCGAGGCACTCGCTTAAACCATGCAGACGGGTCAGTTACACGAGCACAACATTTGGAAGCATATTTGCTTCATGTTCAATCGACAGCAATGCCAAGCCTCAAGTTCGGTTCGAGGAGGGAAGCACATGGCAAAAAGAGTAGCTGACCTACTCGTAGATGTGTTGGTGGAAGCAGGAGTTAAGCGGGTCTACGGTGTCAGTGGCGATTCGCTAAACGGAATAACGGATTCGATTCGCATACGAAGAGAGATCGAATGGATTCACGTGCGTCACGAAGAGGCCGCAGCGTGTGCCGCGGGAGCAGAAGCTCACCTCACGGGAAGTTTGGCGGTTTGCGCCGGCAGTTGCGGTCCGGGCAATCTGCACCTAATCAACGGGCTTTACGATTGCCATCGCAGCCGCGTCCCCGTCTTGGCCATTGCCGCACAAATTCCCAGTGCTGAAATCGGCAGCGGATATTTTCAGGAGACTCATCCTGAGTATCTCTTCGGTCAGTGCAGCCACTATTGTGAGATGGTGTCGCAGCCGACACAGATGCCGCGCGTGCTCGAGATTGCGATGCAGACTGCAATCTCGCGACGTGGTGTTGCAGTCGTTTCCCTGCCAGGCGATGTGGCGATGCGAGAAGCCGTCCACAAAAGTCCAAGGGTGCATTTTCCCGACGCCAAGCCTACCGTCTGTCCCTCCGAAGACGAACTCAACCTACTCGCCGACCTCCTGAATCGCTCCGAAAGAATAAGCATTCTCGGCGGCGCTGGTTGCGCAGGAGCTCATGAGGAACTGATCAAACTCGCGGGCAAGCTACAAGCCCCCATCGTCCATGCAATGCGCGGGAAGGAGTTCATCGAGTACGACAACCCGTTCGATGTTGGCATGACCGGTCTGCTGGGATTCTCTTCCGGCTATCAAGCGATGATGAGCTGCGATTTATTGCTGATGCTCGGGACCGACTTCCCGTATCAGCAGTTCTTCCCAACGCACGCGACCGTGGTGCAGATCGATCTTCGCGGGGAACAACTCGGGCGCCGTGCCAAGCTCGACTTCGGCTTCGTTGGTGATACGAAAACCACGCTGCGGGCCCTTCTGCCGAACCTGGAGCAAAACAAATATGAAGCGCATTTGAGGAAATCGGTTGAGCACTATCATGAGGCGCGCAAAGGCCTGGACGATCTCGCCATAGCTAATCACGGGAAGAAAACGATTCATCCTCAGTATGTCGCACGCGTGCTCGACCAACTTGCAACGGAAGACGCGGTTTTCACTTGTGACGTGGGGACGCCGACGATCTGGGCTGCCCGTTATCTCAGGATGAACGGCAAACGAAGGATCATCGGCTCCTTCACACACGGGTCCATGGCCAACGCCATGCCTCAAGCCATCGGCGCATAGGCCAGTCATCCGGGCCGACAGGTGATCTCGATGTCGGGCGATGGTGGCTTGGCGATGCTTATGGGCGACCTGCTCACACTTCGCCAACAGAAATTGCCGGTGAAGGTAGTCGTCTTTAAGAACGACTCCCTGGCGTTTGTCGAACTGGAAATGAAGGCAGCCGGAATTCTTGATTTCAGCACGGATCTGCACAACCCGGATTTCACGAAAATTGCGGAGGGAGTGGGGCTTCTCGGCCTGCGAGCGGAAACTCCAGACCAGGTTGAACCTATGATCGCGCGAGCTCTCAACTATGACGGCCCAGCGTTGGTCGAGGTTCCAGTATCCCGCCAGGAACTCTCGATGCCACCAACGATTACGCTTGAGGAAGCGAAAGGTTTCAGCCTGTTCATGGCCAAAGCGGTGCTCAACGGTCGTGCCGACGAAGTCATCGATCTCGCAAAGGTCAACCTGTTCCGCTAGTGTGCGGAAATTTGAGGTAGCACATGACAACACAACCAATCACGGCCCTGATCACGTCTGAAGCAACCAGCACGTCGCGCACGCGGGCCTTCCAGATCGCGTGGGGGCTCGCCTTGTGTTTTTACTTTGTCGAGTACGCAGCAAGATCTGCGCCCGCAGTCATGATCCCGCAGCTATCGCTGGCGTTCGGCACGACTGCGGTCGGCGTTAGTGCAATTCTCGGCGCCTACTATTACACCTATTCGATTACCAGCCTTATTGCCGGCGCGGCACTAGATCGGGTCGGTGCGAAAAAGGCCGTGCCGATAGGCCTTTTCATTCTGGCGTTGGGCTGTCTGCTCTTTAGCGGGTCAAGCATGACAGCTGGATACGCCGGGAGGCTGCTACAAGGCGCAGGTTCTGCCTTTGCTTTTACCGGCGGCGTCTATCTTGCGACGCACGGTTTTTCGGCACGCTGGCTGGCCACCGCCATAGGCGTCACACAGTGTCTCGGAATGCTGGGAGGTTCGGCAGGTCAGTTCGTGGTCGGGCCCCTGCTCGAACACGGTCTTGCGTGGCAAGCCGTTTGGCATTCGCTTGGCGTGGCAAGTCTCGCAATTGGTGTACTGCTGTTCGTTATTTCTCCTTCCGAAAGCCGACCGCGGGGCGCGAGTTCCGGCTGGGCATCACTGCTACGGCCTTACTCGGTCGTATTTCGAAATCCGCAGTCGTATCTTTGCGGAGCAGTGGCAGGACTCCTGTTTGTCCCTACGACGATCGGCGACATGACCTGGGGGGTCGCCTTCTTTCAACGCGACAGGATGTTCAGCTTTCACGAAGCCGTGGTTACCGGTTCGCTTGTTCCACTGGGATGGGTAATTGGTTGTCCCCTGCTCGGCTGGCTCGCGGATCGAATCGGCCGGCGCAAGCCTGTGCTCATTGGAGGTGCGGCTGCCATGCTGTTGTCTGCTGCCGGAATTGCACTCACAACGAGCCATACGGCCGCGGTAGCGGGCTGCTTGTTTTTTGGAATAGCCTCAGGCGCGGCGATGATTCCCTACACCATAGTCAAGGAAGTCAATCCAGACGAGGTCAAGGGGTGCGCTACAGGCGCAATTAACTTCCTCACGTTCGGAGTCACCGCAGTCGTTGGGCCGATCTTTGCCGGGTACCTCGGCAAGGGTATCGCAAGCACGCCAAACCATGTCGCCCACTTTCGCGAGAACGGGCTGTTTTGGATGGCCAGCATAGTCCTCGCTATCCTGCTGAGTGCGTTTCTGCGCGAAACCGGGCACGCGGAGAACTGCATGGACGAGTGCTGAAAACGCAGTGGACGCCTGCCTATACCGCGTTACAATAATAAGGATAGGTACCCCCTCCCCCCTCTCCCCCAAAATTCCTCGTTTTCATGGCGTTACGGGGATTTTGCGCGCAAATTCTTGAGCGCGTGGGAGTTAGAGGCAAATTCCTCATAACAAATGAGTTATGCTGGATTTTCTGGGGATGGACAGGCGGGGTTGGCGGGAAATGAGTAAAAACGCAACAGCGAATGGAACCAGTCACAGGTCGAACCACCTACTGGGGATTGGGGTATTGTCTGGCTGCCGACTCATGGGACGCCAACTCTCCCTCATCCTTCCGCGGTCAGTGTATGACCAAGGGCAGCGAAACATCAAGCGAGTTAGTCACTGACCAGCGTGACGAACGACCACCACCAAAGGGGTCGATTCCCGGAATCATGTTTCCAGCGCGGGCACGTTCATTTCGTGGGCTGCGGTCGGCAAGGTGAAATGAAACGTCGCGCCGCGACCGGAGTTGGCGGTTGCCCATAGGCGGCCGCCGTGCGACTCGACAATCGAACGGCAGATTGGTAGTCCCATGCCACTGCCCTGAGCCTTGGTAGTAAAGAATGCACTAAAGATCTGGTCGGCCTTTTCGGGCGGCAGTCCCACGCCAGTGTCACTCACTGAGATCAGCACTCGGCCGTCCTGGTCCAGTTGCGACGTCACCGTAAGAACTCCGCCTGTCTCCTTCATCGCCTCAATGGCGTTAAGCATGAGGTTCATGAGCACCTGCTGCAGTTGCACGCGGTCCGCCGTAATCTTGGGAAGGTCCTCTGCAAGATCCGCGCGTATCGATACGGCATAGCGGTTAGCCTCGCCCCGCAGAAGCACGACCATCTCGGGGACAATCTTGTTCACATCGACAAACTCCCGATGCGGAGGAGACTTCTTGTACAACGACCGAAGGCGGTCGATGATCTCGGCCGCACGGTTACCGTCCTGCACGATCCTGTCTGTGGCTTCGCACGCCTCTTCCAAATCCGGCTGCTCCCTCTTCAGCCAGCGCAGGCAGGTCTTAGCATTCATGATTGCGGCCGCAATGGGCTGCTTGAGCTCGTGAGAGAGCGAGGCCGCCAGTTCTCCCATCGTAGTCACCCGGTTGATGTGGGCCAGGTCTGCCTGGAGCTCTTCGGCGCGCTTGCGATCCGTCACGTCAACGTGAGTTCCCACCACCTCTATCACCTCTCCGCTAGCACTGAGAACCGGGTGTCCGACCGCGTGGATGTGTCTCACGGTTCCGTCGGGCAGCACGATTCTGAACTCATTGACGAAGTCGGTTTTCGCGCGCACTGCGTTGTTGGAATTTGCCCGCACCCTGTCGCGATCTTCCGGATGAACCCGTTGCCGCATGCTTTCCAGGTCCGGAGGGCCCTCCTGTGGATCAAATCCCCAGATTCGAAAGTTTTCTTCAGACCAGTAGAGAGCCTCTCCTCCAGCTGTATAGGCCCAACTACCGGTGTGAGTCAGTCTCTGAGCTTCCGCCAAATAGGCTTCGCTGCGCCGGAGAGCCTCGCCGGCGCGCTTGCGGTCTTCAACGTCAGTCGAGATGCCGCACCACTTCACGATCTTGCCTCGCGCATGCCGCAGCGGAACAGCGCGTTCCAAAAACCAACGATATTGCCCATTCGCGCTCTGATAACGCAGCTCATTTTCGAACGGCTCACCGGTCTCCATCGAGGTGAGCCATTTCTCCCGATTTCGCCCCACGTCCTCGGGGTGAATGGCGGCTTCCCAACCCGAGCCCACCGACTTTTCGGTGGACAAACCCGTATACACCAGCCAGTTGCGATTGACGAAGTCCACGGAGCCGTCGGGCAGAGCGGTCCAGGCAAATGTCGGGATGGTTTCAACCACATCCCGAAGCTTTCCTTCCTCACGCCGCAGTTGGCGAATACGTAGTTGATAAGCGGCCCAAAGCAAGCCGAGGAAAACGGCCGCGCACAGCGCGCGGAACCAGTTCGTCTGGTAGTACGCCGGAGCTACAACAAAATCGAGCGTGTCGCCCGCCCCGTCCCATACTCCGCTGTTGTTACTTGCGATGACTCGGAAGCGGTAGTTCCCGGGTGCAAGGTTCGAATACTGCACCTTGCGAGCATTGATGACTTCTTTCCAGTCAGGGTCCTGGCCTTCGAGTTTGTACCGGAAGCGGACCCGTTCGGGCACAGCAAGGCGCATGGCGGTAAACTCGATTTCCAGATCGCGGATCCGCGGCGGAAGATGGAGCTTCGAGGAGACGGCGCCTGTCAAGTTTTGCCAGTAGACCTTGCCATTGGCGGCAATCTGTTCGATGTGCACGGGCGGCGGCAGTTGGTTGTAGGAGAGACGCCGCGGATCAATGACGCTGACCCCCTCCAAGTTGACGAACCACAGCTTTCCATCTTTGGATCGGCTAACGATCGGACCGTACCCGTAGGAAGGATTCCAGCGAACCTGCACACCGTCAGGATTGTCGAAAACTGTCGCGGTGACCTTCCGCTTCGTGTCGGCAGCCCACGACTCCAGCTCAGAACGGCGAATGCGCGCCAGCCCGCATTGCAGGTATAGCCAAAACCAGTGATCGTCATCCTCCCTTACCCATGAAACACCACTGCAAGGTAGTCCGTTGTCGGTCGTGAGGGTTGCCAGCCGGCCATCTTTGAGTTGTACCAGGCCACCGTCTGTTGCTGCCCAGACAGTGCCCTGGCCGTCAACGTGAATGTCGTTCACATCGCCCGAAGGAAGACCGTCAGCGCCGGTATAGGATTTTTGAACCGATCCGTCCTTGAAGTATGCCAGTGCATCTTTTGCGCCGATCCAAAGTCCGCCGCGGAAAGGATCCGCCGACAGAATGATGGCGCTTTCCTTGAGCCCCAGCCGGGACCTGGGGATGCGTTCCACAACGCGACCGTCCAGTACCGATCCGATGCTCTGACGTCCTTCTGAATCCTCGCTAAACCAGAGGCGCCCGGCTGTGTCTTCAGTAATGGAATGGACTTGCCCGGTGGGCTGCTGGCTCACTGAGGTGAACCGGCCATTACTGAAGGATGTGAGGCCATGACTGGTTGAAATCCAGATACGCCCGCGATCGTCTTCAAAAAGCGATCCCGGATAATCCCCCAATCCGTGTCCCTTGGGATAGACGATTATCTGTCCGTTCTTCCATCTGTGCAACGCATGGCTGCTTCCAGCCCACACGCTTCCATCCCGGGCAGCCAGCACGGACCACACTTCATTGGTCGCCAGGCCTTGGTTCACTGAAATCGAGGGAAACGCAAATTCTCGAAAACGGTCGAGTCCATCAGATGTGACGACCCAGACATTTCCTTCGCGGTCCTCGAACAGAATTCGAACATGGTTACCTGAGAGCCCATCAGAACGCGTGAATCGATCAGTTCTTCCTTCGTGCACGTGGATCAAGCCGCGATTAGCGGTTCCAATCCAAAGACCGCCGTTTCGGTCGCGGAACATGGCTGTTGGATCGGACACGTCTGGCGAATTTGGAAGGGTGGTAGGGACGAGCTTCCCACTTACGACTTCTTTAACTCCGCCTGGGATAGCGATCAACGAATGGCCTTCGTCGTTTGTGCAAGACATGCGGGATAAGTCCCAGGACTGCGGTTTTTGCACCTCCGACACCGGTGCGGGAGCGGGCTTCCACTGCCAGAGCCCACTTTCGGCGTACACCCAGAGGCGGTCGCCATCATCGCATAACGATCTTACATAGCGCCCCAGACTGCCATCCATTCCGTAACACTGCACCGTGCCCGTTCGGACGGCGCAGACCCTGCCACCGGGATCCCACGCGATGCCGGCCCATAACGTGCCATCCCGGTCCTCAGAAAGTGCTGCTACGTAATATCCTTCGAATTGCTTGTACTCCGTGAGCGTTCCATTTTTCCAACTCGCGAGACCGCCTTCAGAGCCAATCCAAAGTGCTCCGTCGCGGGCGGTGAGTATCGACGCTACATGCTTGTGAATGGGCGGCTGCCACGCAACAGTACGCAAGCCATCGAAGCGGAGCAGCGTCCCGAGTTCTGTTGCCAGCCACAAGTAGCCGTCGGGAGTCTGCCCGATTCCCGTGATCCCCCCGATAAAGGGAAATCCGTCGCGCGACCTCCAAGCGGTGTGCGCGTATTGACTGACGTCGAGAGATGGGTCTAATGCGGAGGCACGAGGGCAGACCACCGCCAACAGAGTTGCTACGCCGAGCAGAAGGCGTGCGATCGCTCGTCCTATTGGCGTGTGCGCTCTCGTCATCGGAAAGCCACATTCTACGCTTGACTGGGGGGCGAGAGGTGGACGCGCCTTGCAACTCGCAACCCTCGAATGCTTTCCGGTAGCTCGCACGAAACAAGTTCCCACCCAAGGCCAAAAGAGGGCCTTGGATGGGGCACCCAGTCCACCACCCGACGAGTCGATTCCCGGATTCATGTTTCCATTGAGGGTACGTTCACTTCCTGGGCTGCGGTGGTCGGCAAGGTGAAATGAAACGTCGCGCCCCGACCGGAGTTGGAGGTTGCCCATAGCCGGCCGCCATGCGACTCGACGATGGAGCGACTGATTGCCAGCCCCATGCCGGAGCCCTGCGGTTTGGTGGTAACGAAGGCATTGAAGATCTGGTGAGACTTTTCGGCCGGCAGTCCCACGCCAGTGTCAGTCACCGAGATCATCACTCGGCCATCCTCTTCCAGTTGGGACTTAACTGTAAGTACTCCGCCTGTCTCCTTCATCGCCTCGATGGCGTTGAGCATGAGGTTCATGAGCACCTGCTGCAGTTGCACACGGTCCGCAGTGATTTTGGGAAGGTCGCCGGCAAGATCCATACGTATGGAAACTGCATACTGGTTGGCCTCGCCGCGCATTAGCACGACCATTTCGTGAACAATCTCGTTCACGTCGACCAACTCACGTTTTGGAGGAGAC